>Ga0247842_10000028_pt1 | contig 312430 bp, 323 predicted proteins | sample LaCruzMarch2015__3_FD_192411 | JGI IMG/M metagenome (GOLD analysis project Ga0247842, IMG submission 192411) | Freshwater microbial communities from meromictic Lake La Cruz, Castile-La Mancha, Spain - LaCruzMarch2015_19m | ecosystem: Environmental > Aquatic > Freshwater > Lake | place: Spain...
AAGCTTTTTACTAAAGAGCTGGAGAGGGTCAGCCGTTATATTGGCAGTTCCCGGCCGACGGCCAGAAATCTTTTTTGGGGGATAGAAAGAGTGCGCCAGGCGCTCAAGGCAAACAAAAACAAAAGTGTGCCTACGCTTAAAAGACTTATACTGGAAGAAGCCCGTAAAGTTATTGCCAGCGATATGGCCAGCTGCCGAAAGATTGCTCAATACGCAAGTAATTTAATCAAAGATAATGACACAGTGTTAACTATTTGTAACGCCGGGATCCTGGCCACAATTGATTATGGCACAGCCTTAGGCGTGCTTTACCGGGCTAAGGAAGAAGGGAAAAGAATAAAAGTTTTTGCCTGCGAGACCCGGCCGCTTCTTCAGGGTTCCCGGCTTACTGCTTGGGAGCTTAAGCAGCGCGGCATTGATGTAACTTTAATCTGCGATAATATGGCGGCTACGCTTATGCACCAGGGTAAGATTAATAAAGTCATTACCGGAGCTGACCGGATCGCCGCCAACGGTGATACCGCCAATAAAATCGGCACCTTTAATCTGGCAGTCTTAAGCAAGTATCATCATATTCCTTTTTATATTGCCGCTCCCGTCTCCACCTTTGATTTAAATACGCAATCAGGAGCTGGTATACCGGTTGAAGAGCGAGGAGCCCGTGAGGTGAGGGAGTTATTATTTAAGAAAATAGTCGCGCCCAGGGGGGTTAAGGTATTTAACCCGGCGTTTGACATAACGCCGCATAGTTTAATCAGTGCGATCATTACGGATAAGGGAGTTATCCGGCAGCCGTCTAGAAAGAAGATTAAAAAGATATTAGGTTAGTATTGGGGGAGAATAAATGCAAGTAAAAGATATAGGCGAATTCAGGCTTATTCAGAGATTTAAGCGGAAAATCCGGGTAGATTCCTCGGTAATTAAAGGAAGCGGCGATGACTGCGCTGTTTTAAAGCTGGATAAACAAAACTACCAGCTTTTAACCTGCGATATGCTTATGGAAGGAGTGGATTTTACCCTTAAGGATAACCCTTATCTTATCGGAAGAAAAGCTATCGCGGTCTCGCTAAGCGATATAGCTGCCTGTTCCGGCCAGCCCCGTTATTGCGTTATTTCTTTGGGGCTACCCGGGAATACAGCTATAAAGTTTATAGATAAACTTTTTCAAGGCATGTTAGATATTTCTAGAAAATATAAAGTAAATATTGTGGGCGGTGATTTAAGCCGCAGCCCAAAAATTATTATTGATGTAAGTATGCTCGGGCAGGTAGAGAAGAAGCGCCTTACCTTAAGGAGTAAGGCTTTACAGGGAGACATAATTTTTGTCACTGGTCCCCTCGGAGGGTCTATTCTGGGCAAGCATCTTAACTTTACGCCGCGCCTGAATGAAGCCAGGTTCTTGAGCCGCAATTTTAAGATTAACGCCATGATTGATATATCCGACGGGTTAGCCCAGGATTTGGGCCATATTTTAAATCAGAGTAATTGCGGAGCCGTAATCTACGAGGATTTGATCCCTTTAAGTAAGGAAGCGGATGGTTTATCCGCTGCCTTAAATGGGGGAGAGGATTTTGAGCTGCTCTTTACTCTCTCCAGGAAAGAAGCCGGGAAACTCTTAAAAGTGAAGCGTCCTCGTTTTAGGCCTATCGGAGAAATAATGGCTAAAGATTACGGTTTTAAATTAATAGATAAGCAAAAAAGAGCGCTAAATGTCCGGCCAAAAGGATTCCAACATTTCTAATGAAGATAATTTCTAATTCCGTTAAAGAGACTTTAAATTTGGGAGCGCTTTTAGCCAGGCATCTTCAGGCAGGGGATATAATCTGTTTACAGGGCGACCTGGGAACAGGTAAAACTACCTTAACTAAAGGAATTGCCGAAGGGCTGGGCGTAAGTCGGGCCGAAGTCACCAGTTCTTCGTTTATACTTATCCGCCAGCATTTGGAAGGTAGAGTCCCGTTGTTCCATTTTGACCTTTATCGCCTTAAAGAAGCGTGTAATATAGCTGTTTTAGGTTACGAGGAGTATTTTTACGGTGAGGGGGTATCAGTGATTGAGTGGGCCGAGAATTTAAAATACCTTATGCCTAAAGAGCGGCTTATGGTAGAATTATCGTATCATACGGGGGATAAGAGGGCGTTTAATTTCGCTGCAATAGGCGTTCGTTATAAAGAATTACTTGGGAGGCTACGTGAAGATACTGGCCATTGATACGGCGACTAAATATTTATCTCTGGGAATTTATGACGGGGATAAAACCTATGAATATAATCTGGAGGTAGGTCCAAAGCTATCCTCGCTTTTGGCGTTGACTATAAAGAGAACGCTCAACGCGGTAGGCCTAGAAATAGGCGATTTGGATTATTTTGCCTGCGGCCTGGGTCCGGGTTCTTTTACCGGGATGCGGGTCGGCTTAAGTACAATGAAAGGATTAAGTTGGGCAGCCGCTAAGCCGTTTATCGGGATATCTACCCTGGATATACTGGCGATGAACGCGCTTGCTTATGGCAATAAGATGATTATTCCGGTAATTGACGCCAGAAGAAATCTTATATATTCTTGTTTTTATAAGAACCAAAACAACCTGCCTAAAAAAATATCTCCATACCTGCTTGTTACCAAGGGAGAATTATTTAAGAAGCTTAAACAGCCAGCCGCGATATTCGGGGACGCCCTTATTTTATACAAGGATGATATCTTAAAAATTATGCCCGGGGCTACGCTATTAGATAAAGACGCATGGTATCCTAAGGCGCACAATATTATTCAGCTTGCGCTCCTGCGTATAAAAAATAAAAAGTTTGACGATTTGTTAAAAATAAATCCTATTTATATCTATCCTAAAGAGTGCCAGATCAAAAATGCTCATAAATAATAATAAAATAGGCTACCGGCCGACCTGGGCCCAGATTGATTTGAATAACCTGGAGCATAATTTTCTTGAAATAAAGAAAAGGCTTGCTCCCGGGACAAAAATCCTGGTTACGGTTAAGGCGGATGCTTACGGCCACGGTTTGATTCCTGTCTCTAAGAGGCTTGTGGCCTGCAAAGTAGATTTCTTAGGAGTCGCTTCAATAGATGAGGGGATAACCTTAAGAAAGGCGGGGATAAAGGTCCCTATCCTGATATTAGGTTTAATACTCAAAGATGATATTCTTCCTCTCTTTGAGTATAACCTTGCTACTTCTGTCTGCGACGTAGGGCTAAGCCGGGCCTTGAATAAGAAAGCCGCTTTAAAACGTAAGAAACTTAACGTGCATATTAAAGTGGATACCGGAATGGGCCGTATAGGTGTGTCTCATTATGACGCGCATAAGCTGGTCAAGAATATTTATAATCTTAAACACCTAAGGATTGAGGGGTTATTCACGCATTTTGCCTTCGCTGATCTGAACCGGGAGTTTACTTTTCATCAGATAGATTTATTTAATAAACTTATCCGGAAATTGAGTAAGGATAACATTAATATTCCTCTGGTGCATGCCGCCAACAGCATCGGCCTGCTTGATTATAAATATAGCCATTTTAATATGGTCAGGCCGGGACTGATAATTTATGGCCTGCATCCCAAGGAAGAATTAAAGATAAACCTTAAACCGGTTTTGAGCCTAAAGACTAAAGTTATCTTTGTTAAAAAAGTTCCCGCCGGCAGCGGGATAAGCTACGGGCATGATTATATTACGAGTAGAGCCACCAAAATAGCCACTTTGCCTATCGGCTATGGCGACGGTTATCCGCGTAACCTCTCCAATAAGGCCCCTGTTTTAATAAGAGGGAAGCGTTTTAAGATCTGCGGTAGGATCTGCATGGACCAGATTATGGTTGATGTAGGAAATGCTCCGGTAAAAGTAGGCGATGAGGTAGTCTTGATCGGTTCGCAGGGAAAGAATAAGATTACCGCCGAAGAATTAGCCGAGCTCTCCAATACTATTTCCTACGAAATTGTCTGTGGCTTGGGTAGCAGGATCCCGCGAATCTGATTTAAGGCAGCCGGTTGATTAAAGAGATGCTGAAGGCAAGAGCGATTATATGGGCCAAAGAAGCAGCCAGAAACGGCGGAAGGATCCCCCCGCGGCCTATAGCGATACACACCGCATCGACTATATAATATAAAAATCCCACGATAATTGAAAACCCGATGGAAGAAAGGCCGGTGGCGCGTTTTTGCATCATCAGGGAAAAGGGTATCCCCAATAGGATTATCACTAAGCTAGCGAAGGGCGCGGTAAATTTCTGATAGAGGTCTATTTTTAAGTTGCGGATAACCGTTGTTGCTCCGCTGCGGGATAGTTTCCAGATATAATTATCCAATTGATTAATGGTCATATATTCCGGACGCTGCCTTTGGGCCAGAAAATCATTCGGCGTCTCCGGTATCGTCATTATTTCTTCATCCAGGTATTGCGGTTCTTCAATGATTTGGCCGTTACGGTCAAAGTTGTAAGTGATTGACTGGTAAAATTTCCACAGCCCATCCTCATAGACGCCCTTGTTGGCCACCACCTTACGGGTCAGGTTCTGCTCTTCGTCCTGCTCAAGTATGATTATCCCGTCCATTGTTTTAGTCGAGGGGTAAAACTTGTTGACAAAGAAAAGCCTGTTTTTTGAGCCGTACATGGAAAGGTTGATCAGCGACTCGGTTTTTTCTTTCTTGCCTATTTTGCCTTCGGCCATTTTGGCCTGTATTCTTTTGGTTTCCAGCATTGCCTGTGGCGCAAAACGGTCGTTGATCCAGAAAACAAGCAGGCTTATCATAATACCAAAGAGGATAACTGTTTTGGCAATATAAAAGATACTTAAGCCGGACGCGCGCATAGCTATGATTTCGTTATTATGGTTGAGTTTGCTGAAAGTATAGAGCGTGCTTAAAAGGCAGGCAAAAGGAGCCACCTGAACGAACATAATCGGCAGGTAGGTTAAATAATATTTGATCAGGAGCGTGTAATGGGTCTGCTGCCTTAGGATATCATCCAGATGCGAAAGCACGTCGATTACTACGTACATAAAGAGGAAGACGAATATGCAGGAGACAAAAATAGAGACGACCGATTTTAAGATATATCTGTCTAGGATACGCATAATCTAAAGGTTAGGATTGAGCCGAGTGTCCCGAATATTATATTGGGGATCCAAATGGCCAGGGCCGGGTTGATGACGCCTTGTATCCCTAAGGATTCGCATCCGATAAGTAGCGGATAATAGACCACGATAATGAGTATGGCAATGCCGATATTGATGGATTTTTCCCTTCTGCGGGTAATTATGGCCAGGGGTATACCCATAAGTATAAAGACAAGGCAGGAGAAGGCGAGGGTCAATTTCTCGTGGATTTCACTGATCAGCGGAGCGGGGTTTATGCCTTCTTTTTTTAATTTCTTTACTTCTTTACTTAATTCCTGGATGGTCATCTCCTTGTATTTTTTTTCTATATTAGTGTTTCTTTGCGCGTCAGCCATGTTTAAATTCATAAAGTAGGTCTTAAAATTGAGCTTATAAAAATTAGTCGGGTTATTCGGGTCAGGCTCATCGCTTGTGCCGTCCATAAGTTTTAATTTTACGTTATTTTTCTCCGGGACGCTTATAAACTCGCCGCTTCTGGCAACGATTGTGCGCGTAGGCTTATCTTCTCCCTGGGGTTCATATATGCGCACATTAAGCAGCCGGTTACGTTTTTGGTCCACCTTATAGATAAAAAGCACGTATTTCTGGAAGGAGTTAATAAAAACCCCTTCTTCAAACGCGGCTGTCGGGTTTTTTACGCCTATTTCAATCAGGGTCTTGCGGTATTCATAATGCGCGTAGGATGCTGCCCGGTCATTGAATAAGACCAGGCCTAAGCTGAGGATCAATCCCAGCGTAAGCACGGGGAGTATGAGTTTAAAAATATTTATGCCGCTGGCCCTTATGGCGATAATTTCATTATCGCTGGAGAGCCTTCCCAGGGACATAAGCACGGCGACGAGGATAGAGATAGGCAGGGCATAGGTGATTATATAAGGAGTCATCAGCAGAAATACTTTGATCACGCTGATTATATCCACGCCTTTATTGATGACCAGGTCAGCGATCTTTTTTAAGTTGCCTACTACGACCATAACGAAGCTTAAAACCCCCAGGGTCAGGAAGAAGGGGCCGATAAATTCTTTTAACAGGTAATTACGCAGTATTCGCATATTTTAATTGGCTAAAGTTAATACAAAGACTATATTTGCTCCGGCATTTTTCATTGTGTGGGCCGCTTCGGAAGAGGTGGCGCCGGTAGTCAGGACATCATCAACTAACAATACATTCTTATTCCTTAAATCATAACTAGCCGCGACGGAAAAGCTCTCTTTTACATTCAGGAAGCGTTTATTTATAGGCAGTTCTGTCTGGGTCCGCGTCAGCCGATGCCGGATAAGCGCTTGGGGCGCCAAGTTTTTATTAAACTCAGTCGCGATATGCCTGCTTAAGGCTTCCGCCTGGTTAAACTCTCTTTCGCGCAAACGCGTTTTATGTAACGGCATAGGGATTATAAAGTCCAGGTAATCAATAGGCAGGTCATATTCCCTGATAAATTCAGTCATTAGCTTACTTAAAGGCTTAGCCAGATGCGCCTTGCCTTTATATTTAAATTCATGGATCAATTCTTTTATCACTCCTTCATATAAGCAGGGGCTAAAGGCGCGGTCAAAACTTAAAGCCTTTTTTAAGCAACCCAGGCAGATATTTTTATGCAGGCTATCTTTCTCCAGGTGCCTTCCGCAGCTTGAGCAGAAAGGAGGGATATTCCTCTTAATTTTGAGCCGGCATGAGCCGCAGATGTATTCTTCTGTTGCTTGAGCCGTAAGTTTGTGTTTACAGCTCAAGCACGTTTTTGGATACGCGATATCCGTTAATCCCCGGATAAAACGACGCAACATAAAGATATGATAACAGCTAATTTACTAAAAGTCAAAAGTAAAAAGTTGACACAGGCAGTTAAGGATAGTAGAATAAATAAACTATGGGCAACGGTATAAAAGAATTAAAAACCCAGCTACTAGCGCTCCTGGATAAAGAGGCGTTAAAAAGGGGTAATTTTGTCCTCTCTAGCGGTAAAACCAGCAATTATTATCTTGATGGCCGCGTAATCACCCTGACTCCCGAAGGCGCGTATCTGGTGGCGAGTATTATACTGGAGCTGCTTAAGGATAAAAAAATAGACGCGCTGGGCGGCCCGACTTTAGGGGCAGACCCTATAGTGGGAGCGGTTGCTTGCCTTAGCCACATGAAAAATATTCCTTTAAAGACGTTTATTGTAAGAAAAGCGACTAAAGAGCATGGTATGACCCGTCAGATTGAGGGCCCGGAGATAAAAAAAGGCAGCCGGGTAATTTTGGTTGATGATGTGGCGACAACCGGAAAAGCCCTTCTGGAAGCAAAACATGCCCTGGATAAGATCGGCGTCATTGCCGATACTGCCCTGGTCATTGTGGATAGATGCGCAGGCGCCACAGAGAACTTAAGTAAAGAAGGTTTGCAGCTGGAATCTATATTTAGCATAAAAGATTTCGGTCTCTAGGGGCCTCTAAACAAAGTGTTAAAGAAAAAGATAATAGTAGTCGGCGCAGGCCCAGCCGGAATGATGGCTGCGATAAAAGCGGGCTCACTAGCTCAAGAAGTAATCCTCGTTGATAAAAATCCATCCTTAGGCAAGAAACTCCTCCTTAGCGGTAAAGGCCGCTGTAATTTAACTAACGCCAGCGATCTAGACTCATTCTTAAAAAGATTCTCCAAAAACGGGGAATTCTTAAGGGATGCCTTTAAGAAATTCTTTAACCAGGAGCTGATGGATTTTTTCCAGGAGAGAGGGCTGCCCCTAAAAGTAGAGAGGCAGTTACGCGTTTTTCCGGTTACGGATAGTTCAAACAGCATCGTAAATACGCTGGAGAAAGAATTGATTAAGCAGAATGTAAAGATCAAGCTTAATTCCAAAGCAACAGATGTGTTGGTAGAAAATAATCAGATCAAGGGGCTGTATTTAGAGGAGGAAGAGTTTATTCCTTGTGACAAAATAATTTTAGCCACCGGAGGCGTCTCTTATAGTTTTACCGGCTCAACCGGCGAGGGTTTGGAATTGGCCAAAAAAACAGGCCATAATATTGTAGCCTTACGGCCGGGCCTGGTCCCGTTAGTCGTGAGTGAAAAATATATTAAAACATTAGAAGGCCTGACCTTAAAAAACATCCGCCTTAAATTTGGCGCGGGCAGAAAGGAGATTATCTCCGAGGTCGGGGAGTTGTTATTTACAAGTTTTGGGATATCCGGACCGTTAGTCCTTACTCTCAGCGCTAAGATAGCGAATTGGTTGGCTGACAAGAAGGAAGTTTTCGCCGATATAGATTTAAAACCGGGGTTAACGGTTGAGCAACTCTCTGCCCGTTTTTTGCGGGAATTCAAGACTAACGCCAAGAAGGGGATTAAAAATGTTATGAAGAGTTTATTGCCTATAAAGTTGATTGATTTGTTTATGGAGTTGGCAAAAATAAATCCGCATAAAAAGGCCAATCAGGTTACGCAAAAGGAACGCGAGACGCTTGTCGCTTTGCTTAAGGGCTGGCGTTTAAATATCTCCGGCACAAGGCCGATAGAAGAGGGGATGGTCACCCAGGGCGGAGTTTCTTTAAAAAACATCAACCCGCGTACTATGGAATCGCGGATAATTAAGGGGTTGTATTTTTGCGGAGAGATGATTGATGTGGACGCGGATACCGGAGGATTTAACCTTCAGGCGGCATTCTCTACCGGATACTTAGCAGGAGAAAGCGCGGCATTATGAAAAATATATATCTAGCTTCTAATTCAAAAGCCCGTCAAAAATTATTAAAATCGTTGGGCTTGAAGTTTAAGGTCTTGCCGAGCGCGATTAAAGAGAGAAGGAGCGCAAAAGGGATATCCTATGCTGACCTTGTAAAGCTAAACGCGCGCCAGAAAGCCGAAACTGCTTCCCGAAAAGTAAAGTCCGGGATTATTATTGCCGCGGATACGATTCTGGTCCAGGACGGCAAAATATATGGTAAGCCCAAAGACTTAAAAAGCGCCCGGCGCATGCTTAAAACAATATCCGCCAAACCGCAAACTGTCTATACCGGTATTGCCGTAATAAAAAAGGGAGAGGGCAGGGAAAAAATACTGCTGGATTACGAAAAGACCGATGTTTATATGGATAAGTTAAGCGATAAAGATATAGATGCTTATTTTAAGAAAGTTTCTCCTTTAGATAAAGCCGGAAGTTTTGACATCCAGGCCAAAGGCGCTCTTTTTATCCGGGGGGTGAGGGGCTGTTTCTATAATGTGGTAGGTCTGCCTTTAAGAAAACTTTATACGATGTTTAAAAAACTGGATATAAGGTTATATTTGTTTTTTCTGGCTCTGGTTTTCTTAGCCGGTTGTTCTACGGAATATAATATCGTTACCGGAGAGCAGGAGGTCTACTACTATAGCACGGATAAAGAAGTCCAGATGGGCCAGGCTGTTGCCCGGGAAGTGGCCAAGCAATATAAATACACCGATGACCCGCTGTTACAAAAGCGGGTTGAGGATATCGGTAAGAAAATAGTCGCGGTGAGCGATAGGAAAGAAATAGATTACCATTTTTTTGTATTAGACGAGGATGAGGTAAATGCCGTTTCCCTGCCCGGAGGTTATGTTTATATATTTAAGGGGTTAGTGGATAAAGTAGCTAACGATGATGAGCTGGCCGGAGTCATAGCCCACGAAGTCGGCCATATAGTCGCTCGCCACAGCATCAAGAAACTGCAGGCCCTTCAGGGTTATTCCATATTAAGAATACTTGTAGCGGCAGCCCCGTCTTCGGGCGAAGTAGGAAATGCCGCGGATGTCGCTTTTACCGAGCTGCTTCTGGGTTATTCCCGGGAAGATGAACTGCTGGCTGATCAGTTAGGCGCCCGGTACATAAAATCAGCCGGGTATGACCCGCATGCTATGATTTCATTTTTACAGAAACTTCAGGAGGTCAATCGCCGAAGGCCTCTTCAGCCAAAATCATATTATAAAACTCACCCCTATACTCCGGACAGGATCAGGGTAGTCAAGGAAGAATTGGGAGAGCGGATTGATTTTGACGATTACATTAATATTGAACAAAATAAACATAAGTAGGCTAAATTTATATGCATAATCCTTTCGGGGTATTGGAATTTTTGCACTGGAACCATCCCTGGAATAATTATAAGTATTCCAGCCCGGCGCACTGGCAAAAGGTAATAAAGCTGATGAAAGAAGCGGGAGTCGGCTGGGTGAGGATGGATTTCTTGTGGCAGGATATTGAACCCAAGGAAGGTAAGAGCGTATTTGATAAATATGATCAGGTCGTAGATTTATTAAATAAGAATAAGATACATATTCTGGGTATTCTTAATTATGGCGTTGAATGGGCTGGGGACTCTAAAAAATGGAACTGCCCGCCGAAAGATAACAATCTTTTTGTTAAATACGCTGTCAGGGTAATCCGGCGTTATAAGGATAAAATAAAACATTGGGAGGTTTGGAATGAGCCTGACTCCGGAGTTTACTGGTCAGCTCAGGACGGATTAAAGAGCTATTGCGCTTTGCTCAAGTCTGTCTATATCGCCGCTAAAAAGGTTGATCCGGATTGTAAAATCTTAAATGGCGGTTTAGCCAACGGCTCAAACAGCATTAACAACCTTTATGCTAATGGCGCCAGGAAATATTTTGATATTTTGAACCTGCATTTTTTTGAAACTCCTTTGCACGAAGGGGGGATAAAGGGGGTAAGCGCTTATACAAAATTGGCCCGTAAGATAATGGTCCGTAACGGCGATGGAAATAAGAAGATATGGCTTACTGAAACCGGCTGCCCCGGAGTTAAGCGGGGCCTAAAGACCGGTAATTGGTGGATAGGTAAAAATCCCAGTGAAAGAGAACAGGCTTCTTGGGTCAGAAAAGTTTATACCGAATTACTTAAGAATAAGAATATAGAGAAGGTCTTTTGGGCATTTTTCCGCGATTGTTCAGGCCATTGGGATAATGGCGTGGATTATTTTGGCCTGGTCCGTTGGGATTATTCCCGTAAACCCGCGTTTAAAGCCTATAAAGAATGTTTTAATAAATGGAAAAAAGGAAAAAATGCGAAAAATTAAAGAATTCATCCGCTCCTGCGAAGAGAGCCGCCTGGGTTTTGGTTTATGGATAGCATCAGCCTTGCTTATAATCCTTATCCGCGATTCCATTGAAAGCCTGGTAAGCACGCGTTCTTTCCCGCCGGTAAACGCCTTTCATTTCCTGCATGTCCCGGTATTCTTTCTAACGGCGCTTTTGTCAATAATTATCCTGCTGCGCCTGTTTACTAAAGAAGATATTCTTAGAGTCTCAAAAATATGCCTTTTCTTTTTTGCGGTGATAATCTTCCCGGCCGGTCTGGATTTAGTAGTTTCTTTAATAACTAAAACCAATATATCTTACGGGTATATTGACCAGAATGTTTTAGAGGCAGTTACGAATTTCTTTAATCCAATTTATAAGATTCCCGCTGTTCCCTACAGCCTGCGTTTGGAAATCTTATTTATTTGTATTTTCTCTTTTCTATATATACAGATCAAGACTAATAAAATATTCCTTGCTATCCTGGGAGCATTTTTAGTTTTTTGTTTGTGCGCTCTTTACGGAGCCTTACCCGGATTATTGGTAAGCGCTTTCGTAAAGGTAATCGCTTTCCTGTTTCACATTTTCCATCCTTTGTTCTCCGGAAAAGAAGTCAGGGGTGTAGTGGATGAAAATATTATAGTCATAGTCGAACTGATTTTGGCTTCTTTGGCCGCCGGGTTATGGTTTTGGTTTTATGACCCCAAAAAATTCCAGGTTGTCCTGAAAGATTTCAGGTTCAACCGCTACTTTTGCTGCTTTATATTACTGACAATAGGCGTGGGATTGTATTTATACTCAGCTAAAGGCTTAGATGTCTTTATCGGGCTTAAGATTCTAGCCATGTTCTTAGCTTTATTCTTCGCCGTGCGTTTTTCGGCGCTGCTCAACGATATATTTGACGTAGATTGCGACAGGGTATCCAATAAGGAGAGGCCGTTAGTAAGCGGAATAATCAGCGCCGACGAATATCTAAAGGTCGGCTTAGTTTATTTAACTTTTTCTTTATTTTTTAGCATCTGGGTAAGTCAGAATTGCTTTGTGCTTAATCTGCTTTTTATAGGGATTTATTTCTTATATTCCGTTCCGCCTTTTAGGCTCAAGCGATTTTTTGCGTTCTCCTCTTTGATTACCGGGCTACAGGCATTATTAATCCTGTTGATGGGCCAGGTCTCCTTAGCCAAGGATGATACCACTGTATTATTGTACCCGCCTTTATTATGGTTGGCCTTCCTGATTTTTTTCTTAGGTTCCAATATAAAAGACTTAAAAGACATAGAAGGGGATAGGCTTTGCGGAGTTTATTCTCTGCCGGTTATCTTCGGAGAGAGGAAAGCCAGGAGAATAATAGGCTTTTTGGTATTTTTAAGTTATCTTCTGTTCCCGGTATTCCTGGCGGATGTCATCCGGGATATTAAAATAACCGCGCTCTCTTTAATTTTTGCCTTCTTGAGCTATTTTTATATCCGTAAGCCGGATTCAAATGAGAGAATTATATTCCTGCTCTATTTTCTCTACGTATTTATCGCCGCCTGCTTTTTTATTTTTCCTATTGGAGGATGAGGTATGCTTAAGCCGATAATTAACTGGCTGGTATTTGATATTCTTAAAATGCGGCAAGGGTCTTTGTTTTCCGAAGCCCTGAATTTTTTCCTCTATGATACGATCAAGATATTCTTTTTGTTGACCGGCATTATCTTTGTTGTCGCTATCATCAGGACGTTTTTCTCGCCAGAGAAAACCCGGGCGATTTTAAGCAAAAGCCAAGGTTATTGGGGCAACGTGTTTGCGGCGCTTTTAGGAATCGTGACGCCTTTTTGCTCGTGTAGCGCAGTCCCTTTATTCTTGGGTTTTTTAGAGGCAGGGGTTTCATTGGGAGTAACGTTTTCTTTTTTAGTGGCTTCGCCTATGATTAATGAAGTGGCGCTGGTTATGCTATGGGGGCTTTTTGGCTGGAAAATATCCTTTATCTATATCGGTAGCGGGCTGGCTATAGCTATTTTTTCAGGAATAGTCATCGGTAAACTTAAAGTTGAAGGATTAGTTGAACAACTCGCTCATGTCAAGCAGGGGTGCTGCGCTCAATCAATCAGTATGGCGTTTAAAGATAGGATTGCTTACGCTAAGGAATATACGGGGAATATTTTGAAGAGTATATGGCTGTTTGTAATTATTGGCATTGGTTTGGGGGCGTGGATTCATGGATATGTGCCGGCAGATTTTCTGGCGAGGTATGCAGGCAAGGGGAATTGGTTGGCCGTGCCTTTGGCGACGCTTATCGGCATTCCTCTTTATTCTAACGCAGCCGGTGTTATTCCTCTTGTCAGCGCATTGACCGAGAAAGGCGTAGCTATGGGAACGGCGCTTTCTTTTATGATGGCAGTAACCGCGCTTTCGCTACCCGAGTTTATAATACTCAAGAAAGCTATGAAGTTGAAGTTGCTTATAATTTTTGCTTCGGTCGTGGGTGTAGGTATTATATTTACAGGATATATGTTTAATTTTATTCTCAAATAAAGAGATATAAGGAGAGATGGCGATGACGGAATGTAATGTGAAGCAGTTATCTTTTTTAGACAGGTTCCTGACGCTTTGGATATTCCTGGCGATGGCCTTGGGAGTTCTGCTTGGCTATTTCTACCCGCCGATAGTCAGTTTTTGGAATAAATTTCAGGTAGGAACGACCAATATCCCTATTGCCATAGGCCTTATTTTAATGATGTATCCGCCGCTGGCCAAGGTTAAATACGAAGAAATGGGGGATGTCTTCCGCAATACCAAAATACTGACGCTTTCACTTATTCAAAACTGGATAATCGGGCCTGTCCTGATGTTTATTCTGGCCGTGGTATTTTTGAGGGGGTATCCTGAATACATGGCAGGCTTGATTATGATCGGCCTGGCGCGCTGTATCGCTATGGTCATTGTGTGGAATGAACTGGCCAAAGGTGACACTGAATATTGCGCGGGTCTGGTGGCTTTTAATTCCGTGTTTCAGGTGCTTTTTTATTCCGTATATGCCTGGATTTTTATTACAGTATTACCGAGCTGGCTGGGACTTAAAGGGTCAATAGTGCGGGTTACTATCGGACAGATCGCTTGGAGTGTTTTTATTTATCTAGGGATACCGTTTCTGGCCGGGATTATCAGCCGTTTCAGCTTGATTAAACTTAAAGGCAAAGATTGGTATGAACAGAAGTTTATTCCCCGGATCAGCCCCTTGACGCTTATCGCGCTTCTTTTTACCATAATGGTTATGTTTTCTTTGAAAGGCGAATATATCGTCAAGATTCCGCTGGATGTGGTGCGTATAGCGATTCCGCTGGTCATCTATTTCATAGTTATGTTTTTGGTCTCTTTTTATATGGGCAGGAAAGCAGGAGCGGATTATTCCAAGACAGCCACGCTTTCATTTACCGCAGCCAGCAATAATTTTGAGTTAGCGATTGCGGTGGCAGTCGCTGTCTTCGGGATTAATTCCGGCGCTGCGTTTGCCGCGGTGATAGGGCCGTTAGTGGAAGTTCCTGTTCTGATAAGCCTAGTGAATGTCGCGCTCTACTTTAAAAAGAGGCATTTCGCATAAAGGGGTGTTTTTAAAACTTGACAAATATAGAAAAAATGGTATATTTAATTCAATAAGGCACAAAGAAGTGTCAAAGGCAATACAAAGGCGTTCTTTAAGGAGAGCGTCTTTTTGTTTTATATACACGCTTAATTCCTTTTAATGCTACTTAAGTAGAGTTAAAGGGGAGCGGGGGAACCAAGTTTTTGGGGCGAATATCTAGAGTTCTAGATTAGGGATTCTCAATCCGAGCCCAGCAGCTAACCTCGTAGGCACACTTTGAGAGAACACACCAGAGAAAGCGTTCTCTGGTTTTTGTTTTTTGAGGAGCAAGCGATGGATATTCTTTTTGTAGTTATAATAATAGGTTTAGCCATAACTTCTTTCGCGTTTATTGTCTTTTGTAGTAAGGTATAGCACCCGGCCATATCGGATTGGCCGGTGTGCACTTTCTGTGCTAGGAGGCTTTTTCGCATGCCTGTTATTTATTGGATTGGCGGTATTGTTTCAGTACTTTTACTGGTTTATCTTTTGATTGCCCTTCTGAAACCGGAGATTTTTTCATGAATTGGAATAATTTTATACAGGTCATAATTTTTCTGGCGGTATTAGTTTTATTGGTTAAGCCGTTGGGCACTTATATGGCGCGCGTTTATGAAGGTAAGCCTAGCGGTTTAAATGTTTGGTTTGGCTGGCTGGAGAAGTTAATTTATCGCTTCTCAGGAGTAAATCCTGAACAGAGAATGTCTTGGATGGTTTATGCAGCGGCAGTAATGCTGTTTAATATTATAGGTATAATTATAGTATACGCTATACAGCGCTTTCAGGTGCACTTGCCTTTAAACCCGATGTCTATGCCTGCGGTTTCTCCGGATTTATCATTTAATACAGCGGTGAGTTTTGCCACCAATACAAATTGGCAAAGTTACGGCGGCGAAACAACTTTAAGTTATTTTGCACAGATGCTTGGGTTAACTGTGCAGAATTTTGTTTCCGCAGCAACAGGAATGGCAGTTCTTGTAGCTTCAATCAGGGGTTTTGTTCAAAAGCAAATAGATACTATCGGAAATTTCTGGGTAGATTTAGTCAGGTCAACACTCTACATTCTAATGCCGCTGGCAATAATTCTATCTTTGGTTTTAGTATCACAAGGAGTTGTCCAGACTTTTAAGCCCAGCGTAAAAGTAACCTTACTTGAGACTTCAAAAGATGCGGATGGAAAAACTGTTTCAGGGCAGGCCATTGCCCTGGGTCCGGCTGCATCCCAAATAGCCATTAAGCAATTGGGAACCAATGGAGGAGGATTTTTTAATGTCAATTCTGCTCATCCCTTTGAGAACCCCACGCCTCTGTCGAATTTACTGGAAGTGTTGGCTATAGTTTTAATAGCCGCCGCATTATGCTATACATTTGGGTATATGGTTAGAGACCGCCGCCAAGGTTGGGCCTTGTTAATTGCGATGTTGATTATTTTTATTCCTTGCCTCTGGACATGTATTCACTTCGAGCAAAAAGGGAATCCCTTGTTTAATAGTCTCGCTATCGATCAAAATTATTCAGTATTTCAGGCAGGCGGAAACATGGAGGGGAAGGAAGCGCGTTTTGGAATAGTAAATTCTGCTATTTGGGCAACGAGCACTACCGCGGCTTCCAATGGTTCGGTAAATTCAATGCACGATTCTTATATGCCTTTGGGTGGATTGATTCCGATGTGGCTTATGCAATTAGGAGAAGTAATATTTGGTGGAGTTGGTTCAGGTCTTTATGGCCTGCTTGCGTTTGTAATTGTTGCTGTTTTTATTTCCGGGCTTATGATTGGAAGGACTCCTGAATATTTAGGCAAGAAAATCGAAAGCTTTGAAATGAAAATGTCTGCGCTCATTCTTTTAATCCCACATATGTGTGTACTCCTAGGAACAGCGATTTCAATTGTCTTGCCAAAAGCAAAGGCAGCAATCTTAAACCCCGGAGCACATGGTTTTAGTGAAGTGCTTTATGCCTTTACTTCCGCTGGAAATAATAACGGAAGCGCCTTTACCGGTTTATCAAGCAATACATTCTTTTATAATATTGCTTTAGGGTTAGCAATGTTTTTCTCAAGATGTTGGCTTATTATACCAATGTTGGCGATTGCCGGTTCGCTTTCTAAGAAAAAGATTGTTCCAGCAAGCGCGGGGACGCTGCCTACGCATACGCCGCTTTTTATTATATTTTTAGTTATGGTTATTTTAATTGTTGGAGCACTTACATTTTTTCCAGCTTTGGCTTTAGGTCCTATTGTTGAGCATCTTATGTTGTGCGGTATTTAACACCCCGCGCTTATCGGATTTGCGCGGGTGTGCCCTTGCGGGCTAGGAGTTTCTATGGGTAAATCGCATAAGACTAAATCTTTGTTTGATCCGGCTATCTGCTGGCCGGCAGCTATCAATTCAGTAAAAAAGTTAGATCCCAGGCACCAGATTAAAAATCCCGTAATGTTTGTAGTTTTAGTGGGGAGCTTGTTGACTACGGGTTTATATTTTCAAGCCTTAATTGGACGCGGGGAAGCCCCTGCAGGTTTTATACTAGCTATAACACTTTGGTTGTGGTTTACGCTTATTTTTGCTAATTTTGCCGAAGCCATGGCTGAAGGCCGCGGAAAAGCTCAAGCTGAGAGTTTAAGAAAAGCCCGTAAAGATACTATTGCTAAAAAACTTTTAAAGCCAAGCTATGGTTCCGCTTGCGAGAAAGTATCTGCTACTACGCTTCGAAAAGGAGACGTTGTTCTTGTTGAGGCAGGCGACATAATCCCAATGGATGGAGAGGTAATTGAGGGAGTGGCTTCTGTTGACGAAAGCGCAATTACAGGGGAAAGTGCTCCGGTTATACGCGAAAGTGGAGGAGACCGTAGCGCTGTTACCGGCGGAACAAAAGTGCTCTCAGACTGGCTTGTAGTACGCATCACTTCTAATCCGGGAGAGACATTCCTTGATCATATGATTGCGATGGTTGAAGGAGCAAAAAGGCAAAAAACCCCTAATGAAATCGCACTTAGTATATTATTAGCAGTTTTTACAATCATATTCCTTTTAGCCACAGTTACGCTATTACCGTTTTCCATTTACAGCGTGAATGCAGCCGGTAAAGGGATACCTATTACGGTGACTGTGTTGGTTGCTTTACTTGTATGTCTTATACCGACTACTATTGGTGGATTGCTTTCTGCTATAGGCATCGCCGGCATGGATAGGATGATTCAGGCAAATATCATTGCTACATCGGGCCGAGCAGTAGAAGCATCTGGAGATGTGGATGTATTGCTTTTGGATAAAACCGGAACAATCACTCTTGGTAATAGACAAGCGGTAGCTTTTATTCCGGCTAATAGCATTAGTGCTGAAGCGCTGGCTGATGCAGCTCAACTTGCATCCTTATCAGACGAAACTCCCGAAGGAAGAAGCATTGTAATATTGGCTAAAGAGAAATACGGCATCAGGGAGCGTCATATTCATGAACTTGACGCGCATTTTATTCCCTTTTCTGCGCAAACGCGAATGAGCGGAGTGAATTTAGGAGATGGCAGACAAATCAGAAAAGGAGCAGTTGATGCTATCGAAGATTATGTAAAAAAACTCAACGGTTTATTTCCCGAAGATTTAAAGGTATCTATTGATTCCATATCTAAAAGTGGAGGTACGCCTCTAGTTGTCGCAGAACATAACAATGTGCTTGGAGTAATCCATCTGAAAGATATTATCAAGGGCGGCATTAAAGAACGTTTTGCCGAGCTTCGGCGCATGGGTATTAAAACCGTAATGATTACAGGAGATAATCCTTTGACTGCTGCAGCAATTGCCGCTGAAGCCGGCATGGATGATTTCTTGGCGCAAGCCACACCTGAAACCAAACTTAAGTATATACGTCAAATGCAGGCAGGGGGTAGGCTTATTGCAATGACCGGAGATGGAACAAACGATGCACCTGCCCTTGCGCAGGCTGATGTAGCCGTTGCTATGAATACCGGCACGCAGGCCGCAAAAGAAGCCGGGAATATGGTTGACCTGGATTCTAATCCCACCAAACTTATTGAGGTTGTTGAAATCGGCAAACAGCTTCTTATGACCCGCGGCTCGCTTACTACATTTAGCATCGCCAATGATGTGTCCAAATACTTTGCTATCATACCAGCGGCCTTTGTAGGAACATATCCAGCTCTTGGCGCACTTAATATTATGCATTTGGCGACACCTGAAAGCGCGGTTTTGTCTGCAGTCATATTTAATGCGCTTATTATTATATTTCTTATTCCCCTGGCATTAAAAGGCGTTCATTATAAGCCGATGCCGGCAAGCCGGCTTTTACGCGATAATCTATTTATCTATGGGATAGGCGGAATTATTGCGCCGTTTATAGGGATAAAATTGATTGATATGGTTTTGGTGGCGTTACATTTAGTTTAATGAGGGCAGATATGTTTAAGGGGCAAATAAAACAAGCAATTTTAATCTTTATAGTTTTATCAATAATTACAGGCATTATCTATCCGTGTCTTATTACCGGGATTGCTCAAGTATTTTTCTTAAACCAAGCTAATGGCAGTTTAATTTATCGAAGCGGCAAACCGATTGGCTCAGTTCTTATAGGCCAAGCGTTTGATGATCCCAAGTATTTTTGGGGCCGTATTTCAGCGACATCGCCTGTTTCTTTTAATGCAGCCTCTTCATCAGGATCAAATTTAGGGCCGTCCAATCCAGTATTACTTGAGGCAGTGAAAGCGCGTATTAAAGCTTTAAGGATAGCCGATCCTGATAATACAATTCCTATACCGGTAGACTTAGTTACTTCTTCAGCGAGCGGTTTAGACCCGCATATTAGTTTAGCGGCAGCATATTATCAGGCTGCACGTATTGCACGGCTTAGGGGATTATCGCAAGATTCAATTAAGATCCTTATCACGAAACATACTTCCGGGCGTTTATTTGGACTTATAGGCGAGCCGGTTATAAATGTGCTTGGACTTAATTTAGAGTTAGATTCTTATAAGAAATAGATAACTTAGAAACATAATATGAGGTATAATTAAATTTATGGAAAGACCGGATCCGGATGCAATTTTAGCGAAGGTTAAAGCCGAAGAGAGCATCCGCGGCAAGCTTAAGATTTTCTTTGGAGCAGTCGCGGGTGTCGGTAAAACTTATTCCATGCTTGAGGCTGCTCGCTTACGAAAAAAAGAAGGCATTGATGTTGTGGCTGGATACGTAGAAACTCATAAACGCACTGAGACTGAAGCGCTTTTGGAAGGCTTGGAAATACTACCGCCTAAAATCATCCCTTATAAAAATGTTCAGTTGCACGAATTTGATATTGATGCTGGTTTAAAAAGAAAACCAATACTTATTTTAGTAGATGAATTAGCGCATACTAATGCTCCCGGCTCTCGTCATCCGAAACGTTGGCAAGACGTTCAGGAACTTCTCGACCAAGGCATTGATGTATATACTACCTTAAATGTTCAGCATTGCGAAAGCGCAAATGATATTGTTGCTCAAGTAACCGGAATCGTAGTGCGCGAAACCGTGTCCGATACATTTATCGAACAGGCGGATGAAATAGAGTTAGTGGATCTACCTACCGAAGAGCTTCTCAAACGATTAAAAGAAGGAAAGGTGTATCTTGGAGAACAGGCTCAAGCGGCGACAGAACATTTCTTCCAGCCGGGGAATTTAATTGCCTTACGTCAGTTAGCTCTGCGTTATACAGAACGTAACGTAGATACCCAGTTGATGTCATATAAAAAGGAACATGCTGTTTCAAAAGTTTGGAATATAAGGGATAGATTCTTGGTTTGTATTAGTCCGAGTCCCTCTGCGATGGGATTAATTAGAGCAGGTAAGCGTATCGCTTTAGATTTAGGAGTAGAGTGGATTGTGGTATATGTTGAGTCTCTGGCTGAGTTACGTCCGGAAGATAAAAGCAGGGTGTCCGAGATGCTTAATTTTGCTGAAAAATTGGGAGCTCAGGTAGTAACGCTTAGCGGTCAGGATATCGTAGAGACGTTAATTTCATACGCCCGCTCAAAAAATGTAACAAAGATAATCATTGGAAAGCCCGGAAAACCAAGATTGCGGGAATTGATTTTTGGGTCAATCTTTGACAAGTTAGCCCGTAAATGCCAAGATATAGATCTGTATTTGTTAAGTGGTGATACCCGGGAGCAGCCAGTTAAATTTAAGCCGCCTGTTTTACCGGTTTTTTCCTGGAAAAATCTTGGATTTACAATAGGTATCGTTATTCTTTGCACGTTATTTAATTGGGTTTTATCTTCTTGCCTCTCTCTGGTAAATTTAATCATGATTTATCTTGTTGGCATTACCTGGATTGCCTTTCGTTATGGCCGTCGATTGTCTTTGGTAGCGTCCTTCTTAAGTGTTTTGTTTTTTGACTTTTTCTTTACGCCTCCTTATTTCAGTTTTAAGGTGACAGATATTGAGTATATTTTTACATTTATAGTGATGTTTGGTGTTGGTTTTATGATAGCGCATTTAACCGGTCAACTTAGGCGTCAAACTATCTCCATGAGGGTACGCGAAGCCAGGACTAAAACGCTTTATGCTTTAAGCCGCGAGCTTTCAAAAAGTTCTTATCCCGATGAATTGTTTAAAATTGCACTCTCGCACATTGAAGGTTTCTTTAAATGCAGGGCAGTTATTTTTATTCCGGATAAAAACAAGAGACTGATAGCTAAGTTTGGCGAAGCTGTGCAATTAGCGCTAGATTCAAATGAGGAAGCTGTCGCGCAATGGGTATTTGAGCATAAGAAATCCGCGGGTTCGGGAACGGATACTTTACCTGGATCAAGCGGTATGTACCTGCCTTTTGCAGGAGCAGAAAAAACAGTGGGAGTTTTGGGAGTTTTTCCTGCCAGTGAGAAACAATTTGTTGACCCGGAACAGTTACATATATTGGAGATGTTCGTTAATCAAACTGCTTTGGCAGTCGAAGGTGCCCAGCTTGCCGCAGCAGCCATTGATGCGGAATCTAGGATTGAGAATGAGCGTCTACGTAATCTACTTTTAACTACGTTTTCCTCGGGGCTCACTGAGCCGTTAACATCCATATCTCAAACAGCTTCGGAATTGTTAAATCCGAAAAACCTCAATAATGAATCAAAGCGCGCTGTTTTAATAGAGAGGATGCGGCAAGAAACTGAGCGTTTAAATACTCTTATTGCTGAATTGCCGCAAATAATTGAGTCAGAGAAGTAGTATCCTTTTCCTCGTATTGCGGGAGACTTTAAAGGCTATTGATCGATACTGGTCAGTAGCTTTTTTATTTGTAAAATAGTTAGTTAGATTTTACCACTAGGGTTTGTGCCAATTCTGTGCCAAAAAAGCGATTAAAAGGTAGAGTGGCGACGAGAAAAAGGAAAACTAGTGCGGAAGGAGGGAGTTGAACCCTCAAGGGTTTCCCCACATGCTTCTGAGACATGCGCGTATGCCATTCCGCCACTTCCGCATTGTGAGCCTTTTAAGTATAGCCTAGCCCGCCTCTCCTGTCAAACATAAAAGCATTGCCTGCCCATTGTTTTATTGTTATAATATTAATCTTAAACTATTCACAATAAGAGGGTAAATTATGCCTTTAGAGCACTTTAAGATTACCGGGATTGCCGTATCCCAGATCTTCCTTCTGGCGGCCATGGGCTTTTTTTTGGTTAAAAGGAAGTTTCTGGAGGGCGCGGGGCTGGACGCTGTCAGCAATTTGGTTTTGGACGTTACCCTGCCGGTGCTTATTTTCTGCCAACTAATCAAGGATTTCTCTTTTCAGGCGTATCCGGACTGGTGGATTTTTCCCTTACTGAGTATTGGCATTACGGTCATAGGTTTGGTTGTCGGATTCTTGCTCCTGCCTTTGATAAAAGGAGAACAGCATAAATTACAATTTTTAAGCCTGGTCGGGTTTCAGAATTCCGGATATTTACCTTTGGCGCTGGCAGCGGCTTTGCTTGCGCAAAGGGAATTAAACGCGATGTTTATCTATCTGTTTTTATTTCTCTGCGGGTTTAATCTGGTGATGTTTTCCGTCGGTGTGTACATATTGAATTTCCATAAGGAGAGAAAATTTGATTGGCTAAACCTTTTGAGTATGCCGGTTACAGTCACCTTATTTAGCCTGTTAATTATATTTTTTGGTTTAAATAAATTTGTGCCGGATGCCGTTATCAAGCCGTTAAGAATGCTGGGGGATAGCACCTTGCCTTTAGCTATGCTGGTAGTGGGAGGAAACCTGGCTGAATTAAACCTTAAGAATATCAATAAGAGAGCGATTTCATTATTAATATTGGCAAAAATGATTGTCCTTCCCGCTATAGGCTTAGGCCTGATTATTATTTTTGGCATCCCGAAGCTGATAGGTTTACTGATTCTTATCCAGCTGGCTATGCCATCGGCAGTGACTTTATCGGTAATCTTAAGGAACTATAAAAAAGAGGACCTTTTGGTCAGCCAGGGTATACTCCTTACGCATTTAGCCAGCGTAATTACTATACCCCTATTTTTAATTTTATATTTGTTGATGACTCAGTAGCCGGATTATGCTAAAATGAGTAAAATTATCGCTTCTAATCATAAGGGTTACCGGGATTACGCGGTTATCGAGTCTTTAGAATGCGGCATAGAGCTAAAAGGAAGCGAAGTAAAATCCATCCGCCAGGGTTATATCAACTTGAATGATAGTTTCGCCCGCGTTGAAGAAGGCGAATTGATTTTATATAACACGCATATAAATCCTTATACTGAAGCAAGTTATATGAATGTTGAGCCGACAAGAAAACGCCGGCTGCTTCTGCATAAGAACCAAATAGATAAAATAGAGGGTAAGCTTACCCAAAAAGGGCTTACCCTGATTCCCTTAAAGGTATATTTTAATGCCAAAGGGTTTGTGAAGCTGGAACTCGCTCTTTGTAAAGGAAAGAAACTCTACGACAAGAGAGATGATATCAAGCGCCGCGAATCGGATCTAACGCTGCGCAGGATCTTGAAAAACAGAAGGAAATAGGGGGTGAATTGGGCTCGACTTAGGCCGTCGGGTAAGAGCAGCATGTCGCGGACGCATGGTTAGCCGCGTTAATAACCCGTGCACAATATAAACGCAAGAACAGTATCAAGTTCTATAGCAAACGAGAGATATAGTGTTGTTCCTCAAATCGGAATGCCTATGTCTTTTCCTGCTATGGCGTTAAAAAGCCATTCCTTAATAAAATAAGGAATGCCTCAATCTGATCTGCCTAAGGATTGGAATTGAGCGCTAATTTAGGCTGGTCTTCTGCTAGTTGCCTTGCGGCAGGGGATGAGAGCGGTAAAAGGCTGCGCTTTGCAAATCCTGCCCCGCAGGAGTTGCAAGAGCAAGTTTAAAATGCGGGGCTAAACATGTAGCGGCTTTTATTCGTTTGTTTAAGGACGCCGGTTCGATTCCGGCCACCTCCACCAAAATTTTGTGACAAACAAAATTTTGGTGGCACTCAAGCGAACGTAGCGAGGCGACAAGCCGAGCAGTGAGCGGAGTGCATACCAAAAAATTTTATGAAACCCAAAAACCCGATAACCTTAGCCTTTATTTTCTGCGCGGTTATTACTTTCTCCGGCTGCGCCACAGCTCCGCTTAAAGAAGCTATTCCTGTTTACAATATCAAGGGAGCGACTTATTATCCGCTTATTCCGCTCTGTGAACTAAGAGGAGTAAACTGGCAATACGATACATTTACCAGGATTGTAAACTTAAGCAAGGGTGCGCATAAAATAAGCCTTAAGGCCGGGGATGATCTGGTTTTAGTAAACCAGAGGGCGTTAATACTTAATCATCCCGTGGATATCTATGAAGGTACGATAGTTGTCCCGGCTAAATTTAAAGAACAGGTTATAGATGTATTGTTCAAAACGTTAAAATCAACTCCTGCGAAACCCGCAGGTTTTAACATCTCCGCTAAAATCCGGAAGGTGATTATTGACGCCGGCCACGGCGGTAACGACCCCGGGGCAATAGGCAGGACCGGCTTAAGAGAAAAGGATGTTAACCTGGATATCGCCAAGAGGCTGGCTATACTCCTAAGGTCGAAAGGGGTCAATGTGGTGATGACCCGCAGCAGCGATAGGTTTATCCCTTTGGATATGCGGGTGCAAATCACTAATAACGCCAAGGCGGATTTATTTATAAGTATTCATTCCAATGCCAATCACGCAAGAAGCATGAATGGTTTTGAAGTTTATTATGTAGCTACAAGTTTGAATGACGCTAAACGCGCGCTTTTAGCTGCCCGTAGCGCCAACCTCAATTTAGAGAGTGCGTCTTTTGCCAATAATTCCCTGGAGCTAAGAGCTATACTTTGGGATATGCTTTATGCTTATGACCGCGCGGAGTCAATACAATTGGCCCGCAATATTTGTAAATCGGTCGGCAGCAATATGGATGTCCGGGTCATCGGGGTAAAAGACGCGCGTTACGAAGTTTTACGCGGGGCGCGCGTGCCGGCGGTGTTAATTGAAACCGGATTTTTATCTAATTATAAAGAAGAGCGTATGCTTAAGAACGGATATTACCGCCAGAAGGTCGCGGAAAGTATAATGGAAGGCCTGCGCGATTACGCCCAAGGATTAGCATCAACGGAGGGCGTTTAAAAAATGAGACCAATAGGAGTTTTTGATTCCGGTGTCGGTGGATTGACCGTGGTCAAGGAATTGATCCGCCAGCTTCCGCATGAGAACATAGTCTATTTCGGCGATACCGCGCGCGTGCCTTACGGAATTAAGTCTAAGGAAACGGTAATCCGTTTTTCTATTGAGAATATTCTTTTTCTTCTAAAGCGCGACGTTAAATTTATCTGCGTTGCCTGTAATACCGTATCCAGCTTTGCGCTCCCGGAGATTAAAAATCATTTTAGGGTGCCGATTGTCGGCGTGATCACTCCCGGGGCAAGAGAAGCGGTTTATGCCACGCGCAATAAACGCGTAGGAGTTATCGGCACTAAGGGCACGGTTAAGAGCCGGGCTTACGAAAAAGAGATTAAACAATTTGATCCTCAGGTTAAGGTCACGGCAGTCGCCTGTCCGTTATTCGTCCCGTTTGCCGAAGAAGGATGGACCAGCGGCGCAGTTGTTACCACGGTAGCCAAGCATTATTTAAAGCCCCTGAAAGACGCGGGGGTAGATACAGTCATCCTGGGTTGCACGCATTATCCGCTGCTTAGAAAAATAATCCAGGATGTGCTTGGTAGTAATGTTACTTTGATAGATTCCGCCAAACAAGTGGCTATTGAGGTAAATGAAATCTTATCTAACGAAGGCCTGCTGAATAAAAAAGGAAAAGGCAGGCAGGATTTTTTTGTCAGCGATAATCCGGAATGGTTTAGTAACCTGGCCCAGCGTTTTTTAGGCAAGCCGGTAAGAAACGTCAAGAAGGTGAATAATGTATAAAATAAAAATAGAGGGGGATTTTAGCTCCGCGCATAACTTAAGGGGTTACAAAGGCAAATGCGAAGAGCTGCACGGTCATAATTGGAAGGTAGAAGTCATAGTCGCCAGCAATAAGCTGGATAAGATCGGCATGGTTATGGATTTTAAATTCTTAAAACAAAAACTCCATAATCTTTTGGAGAAATTAGACCATAAGTACTTAAATAACCTAGCGTATTTTAAGAAGGTAAACCCTACTTCCGAAAATATCGCCAAATATTTATATGACCGGCTTAAAACCGAAGCCGCGAATCTTTACTCCGTGACTGTCTGGGAGTCGGATAAGGCCAGCGCCACTTATTATGAAGAATAAAAAAGGCCTGCCTGCCGGCAGGCAGGCAGTCGTTCTTTTATCCGGCGGCTTGGATTCAGCCACGGCTTTGTATGTAGCTAAAGCAAAAGGGTATAAGTGCCAGTGTTTGATCTTTGATTACGGCCAGCGCCACCGCCGTGAAATCAACGCGGCTGTAAAGATAGCTAAGAAGTGCGGTTGCGCCTACCGGATTATAAAAATAAGTTTACCCTGGAAAGGTTCCAGCCTTTTAGATAAGAAAAAAAAGATTGCGCGTAGTCCTAAGGCAGTCATCCCCAGTACCTATGTTCCGGGCCGCAATATTATTTTCTTAAGTTTTGCTCTTTCTTTTGCTGAAAGCATCGGCGCCGCGGCGATATTTATCGGAGCGCACGCGCATGACTATTCAGGGTATCCTGATTGCCGGCCGGAGTTTTTCAGGGCGTTTAGAAAAGTAGTTTTAACCGGTACAAAAGCGGGAGCGGGCAATAACGGAATTAAAATTATTACGCCTTTGCTCCATAAGGGTAAAGCGGATATCATCAGGTTAGGTTCGCGTTTAAAGGTTCCTTTTGCGTTGACCTGGTCCTGTTATCTGGGAGGAAAAAAGCCCTGCGGAAGATGCGACAGTTGTTATTACCGAAATAAAGGATTTAAGGAAGCGGGAATAAAGCAAATATGAAGGGAAGAATAGCCGAGGTTTTTGACAGCATTCAGGGCGAAGGCCTGTATCTGGGCGAAAAACAGATCTTCGTGCGTTTCTACGGTTGTAACCTGGAATGCCGATACTGCGATACAAAATTAAGCAGTTTTATGGAGTATGAACCGGAAGAATTATTTAATGAGCTAAAGCTTTACCGCGATAAGTATCATTCAGTTTCCTTCACCGGAGGGGAGCCTCTTTTACAAAAAGATTTCTTAAGAGAAATATTAAAGTTGACCGGTAAGGGCAATTTTAAGAATTATCTTGAGACTAACGGCACCCTGCATAAAGAATTAAAAGAGGTCATAGATTATATTGATATTGTAGCCATGGATCTAAAACTTCCCAGTTCAACAGGTTTAAGCGATATGTGGGAAGAGCACCGCTTGTTTTTAGAAATCGCCTCTCAGCGGGAAGTTTTTGTCAAGACGGTCATTTGTACTTATACCAAAGAGGAAGATTTTATAAAGGGTTTACGGTTAATCCGGGAAGCCGCGCAGGAAGCGATTTTGATACTTCAGCTTAACAACAACGAGGACCGAGCTTACTTGCACGATAAATTAGAGACTTTTAAAGACCTCTGCAGAAGAGAGAGGGTTACCTGCTGCGCTGTGGAGCAGATCCATAAGGTGATAGGAGTAAAATGAAAAATAAATCCGCTTATGAAGGATTACAGTCAAATATAAGAAAGCTTAAAACACCGAAGATTGAAAGCTGGAAGAATCAGTATCCGGATAAAGAATATACAATTGTTTTGGATATCCCGGAATTTACCTGTATTTGCCCGAAGACAGGCTTGCCGGATTTCGCTACTATAAAAATAGAGTATGCGCCGCAGATTTATTGCGTTGAACTTAAATCTTTTAAGATGTACACGATATTTTACCGCAATATCGGTATATTCCACGAGCACCTGACTAATAAAATGCTGGAAGATTTTGTGAATGCCTGTAAACCCCGTTGGGCAAAAATAACCAGCGAATTTAATCCCCGCGGCGGGATAAAGACTACGGTCACGAGGGAATATAAAAATGAAGATTATTAAAGCTGAAAAAATTACCAAAACTGTGGCGGATTTATGCCTGAAGGCTAATTGCGTCTTAAGGAAGGATATATTACGTAAACTTAAATCAGCTTATAAGCAGGAAAAAAATAGCCGGGCCAAGAAGGCGTTGGGAGCGATTATCGAGAATGCCCGGATAGCGCGTAAAGAAAAACTAGCTATTTGTCAGGACACGGGTTTACCGATTGTTTTTGTTAAATTGGGACAGGACGTGAGGATTACCGGTGATTTTAAAAAAGCAGTGCTTAAAGGGATTGCGCTCGGTTACCAGAGGGGGAATTTCAGGGAATCCATTATTCAGGATCCGCTGAAAAGGGGAAAGTCCTCATATAAGGGAGCGATCATTCATATAGATATAGTCCGGGGGAATAAGTTAGGACTTACTGTTTTACCAAAAGGTTTTGGTTGTGAAAATAAATCTCAAATGAAGATGTTTAATCCTACTGCCGGTATAGAAGAAGTGAAAAAGTTCATAGTTAATACGGTTAAATCCAGCGGAGCGGATGCCTGCCCGCCTTATGTAGTCGGAGTTGGTATTGGGGGAAGCGCGGATTATGCCGGATTTCTGGCTAAGGTAGCGCTGTTAAAGAAGATTGATACTAAAAGGTCAGGGCTTGAACGGGATCTGGAGAAAGAAATCGGAAAATTAGGCATCGGGCCGATGGGTCTGGGCGGGAAAGTGACTTGTTTAGCGATTAAAATCGAGAGCTATCCGACCCATATCGCCGGACTTCCCGTAGCTATCAATATAAGTTGCCACGCCTTGCGCAGCGCCAGCGCCACATTATGAAGAAGATAAATACTCCGTTAAACGATAAAGATATTTTAAATTTACGCGCCGGGGATGAGATTTTATTAAGCGGTGAGATTTATACTGCCCGGGACCAGGCGCATAAAAGGATGGTTGATGCAATAAAAAAAGGCAGCCGCTTACCTTTTATACTAAAAAATGCGGTTATCTATTATTGCGGCCCGGCCAAAACTCCCAAAGGAAAAATCATCGGCTCCTGCGGCCCGACAACCAGTTCGCGGATGGACGCGTTTACCCCTTTATTGCTGAGCAAAGGCTTAAAAGGGATGATTGGTAAGGGCGCTCGCTCAAAAGAAGTAAGGTCAGTGATTAAAAAGAACAAAGCAATATATTTATTGGCTCCCGCCGGCTGCGGGGCGCTTATATCAAAATATGTCAAAAGCGCAAAAACAGTCGCGTATAAGGATTTAGGGCCGGAGAGGATTACGCAGTTAGAAGTAAAAAACTTTCCGTTAATCGTGGGAATAGACGCTAAAGGAAGGAGCATTTATGCTTAGGCTGGATGGCCGCGGAGCGGATAAAATCCGCAAAGTAAATATTACCCGTAATTATATTAAGTATCCGGAAGGTTCATGTCTCATTGAACTCGGGAATACCAAAGTTATATGCACTGCTTCAGTTGAAGAAAGCGTGCCTCCGTTTTTAAGAGGAAGCGGCACCGGCTGGGTCACTGCTGAATACGGGATGCTTCCGCGCTCCTGCAATACGCGTATCCCCCGCGGTAAAGATTCCGGCCGCACTTACGAGATACAAAGGCTCGTAGGAAGGTCTTTGCGCACGGTTACCGAGATGAAATCTTTAGGCGAACGCTGCATCTGGCTGGATTGCGACGTGATTCAGGGAGACGGCGGAACGCGCACTGCCGCGATTACCGGAAGTTTTATCGCTCTAGTTGACGCATTGAGTAAAATAAAAAAAGCCGGGTTAATCAAGGATATTCCGATTAAAGATTATGTTGCCGCCACCAGCGTCGGCATAGTTAACGGAGAACTGCTTTTAGATCTATGTTATGAGGAAGATTCTAAAGCCGAAGTGGATATGAATATAGTTATGACTGGCTCGGGTGAATTTATTGAAATTCAGGGCACAGCCGAACGTAACCCTTTTCCAAAAGAGAAGATGGATAAGATGCTTGTGGCTGCTCAAAAAGGAATTGAAGATTTATTCAGTATCCAGCGTAAATTAGTCGGCGACCTCATCTAAGGTTATCTCGATAATGGAATTAATCGTAGCCACGAAGAATAAGAAGAAGCTCAAAGAGATAAAAACAATCCTCAAGGGCTTTGGGTTAAAAATAAGTTCTTTGGCAGATTATGGCGTTCTCCCCAGGATAATTGAAAACGGGAAAACCTTTAAAAAAAATGCCATAAAAAAAGCGGTTAAAATCGCCCAGGCTACCGGTAAACTTACCCTAGGCGAAGATTCCGGGCTCTGTGTGGAAGCGTTAAATGGCGGTCCCGGAGTTTACTCCGCGCGTTTCTCGGGAAAAGGCAAGAGCGACAACCAAAACAATTTAAAATTGCTCAAGTTTCTTTATGGAAAGCCTCTAAGTAAAAGAAAAGCGCATTATGTTTGCGCTGTTGCTTTGGCGGATAAAGATGGTTTAGTCGGCGCGGTAGAAGGCAGGTGCAACGGCTTAATCGGATTTGAATTAAGGGGCAGAAGCGGCTTTGGCTATGACCCGTTATTTGTTATTCCTAAATACCAAAAGACTTTTGCCCAGTTAGGCGAGAAGATAAAGCATACAATGAGCCATCGTTACCACGCTCTCAAAAGAGCCAAAATAATTATCAAGAAATATATTGAGAAGCGCTGACGGGTTGATATAATAAAATTTCGCGGGGGATGGCTCAGTTTGGCTAGAGCGCTTGCTTTGGGAGCAAGAGGTCGAGAGTTCAAATCTCTCTCCCCCGACCATATTTGACAATTTGAATAAATGAATGCGCCTGTAGCTCAAATGGATAGAGCAATTGCCTTCTAAGCAATAGGTTGGCCGTTCGATTCGGCCCAGGCGCACTGAATAAAGTTATGAATAAGACTGAAAAAATCTTAGGACTAAGTATCATAAGCCTAGCCATTATATTTGGGGCAATATATATATTCTTAAGCGTAGCCGGCAAGTCGATTATCGCTAAAACCCTTGAGAATCTGACCCATAAGAAAACGACCATTGGGTATTTTAACCTTAGTCCGACGCTGGATTTAGAAATCAAAAAGCTGGATATTGACGGCCTGGCTAAAATAGATTCAATTTATATTTCGCCCAACCTCTTAAGTCTTTTTAGCGGGAAAGTTATCTTTAACAGCTTTAAGCTTGTTTCTCCGGAGTTTACTATTACTAAAGCTCCTCCCGCGGTAGTGAATGAACAAAAAACCAGCGTTGACCTTATTTCGCCGGCAGCATCTACGCCGCCTGAGTCTATCCAGCCTAAAGAATTAAGACTCCTGCCGTTTGGGTTTAAGCGCATCAGGATTGAAAACGGCATAGTTAATTATATTGATCAAAGTATAAGCGCCAACGGAATAAAAATAGTTTTAAAGGATATAAGTTGTAAAATATCCAACCTTTATTTTTTCCCGCGGCGCGGAATTACTAATTTTGAGTTAAAAGGGAAGATCCCCTGGAGAGAAGGACAGGTAAACGGCCAGTTGGATGTTGACGGATGGCTTAATTTCTTTAAGAAGGATATGCAGGCAGCCTTAAAGATTAAGGATATTGACGCTATTTATCTGTATCCTTATTATTCTAATTGGGTAAATTTGGAGAAAGCGCGCATAGAAAGAGCCAAGCTTAATTTTTCAGTTGATATTAACGGTTTAAATAATAATATTATCGCGGAATGCCATTTGGCCTTGACCGATATGGTGCGTAAGCCGCTGGAAGCCGGAGAAGCCGAAGAAAAGGCGTCTAAGCTTACGAATAAAGTTTTAGATATGTTTAAAGCTGTTGATCAGGGCAAGGTAGAATTGAATTTTAGCGTAAAAACCAAAATGGATAATCCCCAATTTGGTTTTGGTAATTTTAAAATGGCTTTTGAGGATAAGATTACCAAAGGGATGAGTTTGGGCTTTAAGCCGGAGAATGCTTTAGTTTTTCCGCTTAAGGTTATGGAAGGCGGAGTCAGAAGTTTTGCGGATTTGACCCGGGCAGCGATTGACGGGATCTTTGCCATCGGTAACGGAGTTATTCAATCCGCCAAATAACCGGGAATAATTTATTAGCAAGGTCGTTTTATTTGTGTTAGGATTTAATTGATAATTTGCTTGGTGGGTATAGCTCAATTGGTTAGAGCGTTAGACTGTGGCTCTAAAGGTTGCGGGTTCGATCCCCGTTACCCACCCCATATCTTCGTTTGCCGTTTCGGCGAGCGTTTTGAATTCAGAAGTATAAGAAATTATTAGGTTTCCGTCGAGGAGTTTCAGGTTCGATACAGCCCGGCGCAAAAAATCGCGCTGGGCTTCGAGATTTGCCTCCGCTGCGATGTAACTGGCTTGGTGAGCAAGAGTTAGGAAGTTTTTGAAGCGTTCGTGCCAGTCCCCGTCAGGGTTACCCCCATCCAAATTATCGAACTTCTTATTAATTAGCTGGGCTTTTTCCCGCTTATATTCTTCCTCATAGATAACGCCGCGCACCAACAGATCAAGCAATCGTTTTAGCTGGTCTTCAATTTCTTGATTCTTAATTTCAGCAGATACGCGATTATGGACGCGCTCGGCATTAGCTAGAGTTAACTCTCTATTGAGTTCTTGTATCATGTAGGAAAAAGCCCGATCATCCAGCGCAACCTTCAAGATGGCCTCTTTGATCTGTTGGGCGAGATTTTCCTCTCGAATAAAAACCGATGACTGCGGGCAGGGATCGCGTTTCTTTCCACAGTGATAATAGCGATGACCCTTTTGGACTTCAGCTGTTATCTGGCAGCCGCACTCAGCGCACCTTATTAACCCTCTAAAAACAAAATAGTGTTTTTTAGTTAAGGACTGGCGGCTGCGAAATTTTAGAATCTCCTGCACTTTATCAAAAAGTTTCTTCTCAATGATAGCTGGATGACTTCCCTGGAAAATCTCGCCCTTATACACAAAGAGGCCAAGATAGAAGGGATTCGTCAGTATGCGGTGGACGTTACTGTAAGAGAGGGGACGCTTGCGCCTCTTGCTCACCAAGCCCAAAGCCGTCGCCAATTTTCTCAATTGGTCTTGAGTATAGTTGCCTTCAGCGCACAAGGCATACAATTTCTTCACTAATGGCGCGGCCGCCTCATCCACAATTATTTTATTTTTGTCGTTAAGGTAACCAATAGGAGAGAAACCGGGGAATTCGCCAAGCCGCACCTTCTCGCGCAGGCCGCGCTTAGTGTTCTCGCTAAGATTATCAACATAGTATTTACTCTGTCCGAAAATTATATTAAGCATAAATTTGCCTTGTGCGCTGTTATCAAAGCGGTAAGTAGGAAAGCGAAGATCAACAATTTTCCCGGTATCAACTAAGTAGATAACCTTTCCGCCATCTATCGAATTGCGCGCAAGTCTATCCGGATGCCAGGTGATAATGCCGGACGCCTCACCTTTTTCTATTCTAGTAATCATTTCGTTAAATATCGGGCGTCCGGGTGACTTCGCTGTCCGTGCTTCCTGAAACTCCTGGACTATTACAAGATTTTCCTTCTTTGCATGTTCTCTAACTTCGGCAAGCTGCGACTGAATAGAAAGGACTTGCTTGTCTTCAGTGTCGGTAGACTTGCGCGCATACAGGAAATATTTCATCTCTACACCTCCTTGAAAATTGGCGACGGCTTTGCCAAGAATTGGCGTTTACATCGCAGCGGGTCTGCTCGAAGAGCAGACAGTTATAAGATTTTGAGCCCTCGATAGCTCAAAATATTTTAACAGGCAAATCTCGAAGCCCAGCGCGATTTTTTGCGCCGGGCTGTATCGAACCTGAAGCTACTCGACGGAAACTTAATAGTTTCTTATGCTTCCGCATTCAAAATCGCCGCCGAAACGGCGAATGAAGATATGGGGTCCAGATTCACAAAGAAACGAATTTTCTTTGGATCCGAAATCCTTTAATTTTTTCTCCACCGGGGTAAAGCACTGAAACATCTCTATATCCCCACGCCCCCGCAAACAAACCTTTTCCCGGAAACAACCTTCCCGCAGAAAGCGAGACACTTGGACATCTTTTAGGCCAAGGTGCTTGCCCCGCCTTTTGTCGTTTTTGTCTCTAAGGGTGGGGTAAAGCTGGTCTCTAAGGAAACAGCTTAAATGCCCCGCGCCCTGGGGGGCGCTCCCACATTGAGCGTGCAGTGGCGCTCGCTGGGCCGCTCGCTTCGAGCTAGCGTAGTGCGTGTGCGGCGTGGCTCGCCGCTCTACAACAATAAAAATAATCCACGGTCGCGGCGTGCGTCCTCACTTCAGCTTATTCTTACCTTAAAAATAAAATTTTTTAGGAAAGAAGCTCGGCCGCTATGCCGCAATCAATGAGCAAAATAAGCGGTGCGTCATGCCCCGCCTTTTACGGTCAGGGCTTCAAAACCAAAACCTTTGGGGCGGGCGTGGTGCGGGCACGCCCGCCCCACAACTACGCTTGGCGCTGGCAAAATTTGGTGCGGGCAAATTTTGCCGCTTCAAAGAACAAAAAAGAAATATTTTGGGGCGAAAAGTAGTTTAAAAATCATATTTCTATGGTAGAATAAAGGTGAAGTTGAGGAATTATTTAGTATCTATAGTATAGTATCAAATATTGGATAGCTATGTCAAGTATTAATTTAAGTAAACGAATAAAGGAACTACGTAGTAAATATAAAATCACGCAAGATAAGCTTTCAAAAAAAGCAGATATTCCTTTTAGCACTTTGGCTAAGATAGAGGCCGGTTATACTCCTAATCCTTCGATGGAAACACTTATTAAGATAGCGGATGCTTTTGGTATAGGGTTGGACGAGCTTCTAGGCAGAAAGTGATTGACAAAAGCTATTTTCTATGGTAAAAAGAGAGCAACAATTAGGGAAAAGTGGTATGTTTGAAGGGGGAAGCTGCCACGTTAAAATAACTCAAACCTTCGCCGAATAAGGCGAGGGTTTTTTGTTTATACTATGAGATACTACGGGTGTAAAAATAGGTTATTAGATTTCTTGGAAGAAGGAGTTGCGAAGACTGGTATTAACCATGGATCCAGTTTCTGTGATTTGTTTAGTGGGACTACTGTCGTTGCTCAACATTTCAAAAGAAAAGGTTACACCGTTTTTACGAATGATATTATGGAGTTTTCATATGCTATTGCCAGGACATATATCAAAAATAATCAGTATCCATTTTTTAAGGGCTTGAAAGGTCAAGTTGTTGGAGTTAACGGCTGTAGAGAAAATATTGTAAGGGTGATCGAGCATTTAAATGGCCTATTACCATTAGAAGGTTTTATTTATAAGAATTATTGTCCTTCTGGTTCAAAACATGGTCCACATCAAAGGCAATATTTTTCTGATGAAAATGGTAAAAAGATTGATGCAATACGTTCTGCAATTCAAGAATGGAAAGAAGAAGGAATAATAAGCTTAGATGAGTTTTACATTCTTTTGTCATCTTTGTTAGAAGCTGTACCTTTTGTAGCAAATATTTCCGGTAATTATGCAGCCTTTTTGAAATTTTGGGATCCAAGGGCATTGAAGCCTTTGAAATTAAGAGTACCAGTAATCTCTCCAAGCGAAAGAAAGAATAAGGTATTCAAATCTAATGCAAACGAACTAGTTAAGAAAGTTCCATGCGACATTCTTTATATGGATCCACCATATAATGAAAGACAGTATGCTCCCAATTATTTTATGCTTGAGTTAATTGCTGAAGGTTGGTTTAATGGCAAGGATCCTCAGATATATGGAAAGACGGGAATGCGGCCATACGAAAACCAGAAATCTTCATATTGCCAGAAGGTCAATGTCAAAGATACTTTTAGGGATTTAATAGAAAATGCCGATACTAAATATATGCTCCTAAGCTATAACGATGAAGGATTAATGAGCGAATGTGAAATAGTTGACGTTTTATCATCTAGGGGGACGGTAAGCATTCTTGAAACAGACCATCGTAGGTATAAAAGCATAAACCAGGATGAAACAGATAGGCGCACAGTCAAAGAGAAGTTATATTTTGTTAAAGTGGTGAAATAATGGCAGAGAGGTTGAACAAATTAGAAGGCGGAACGTGGCTTCAATACTCCTTTAGTATTTGGAGAGATACTCAGAAGAATCAGGAAGAATGGAAATTGAAGCATCCTGCCATGTTTCCGATGAAACTAGCGGAACGCTTAATCGAAATATATACAAATAAGCCGAATCAAATAATTCTTGATCCATTTATGGGAAGCGGAAGCGTATTGATTGCTGCTCAAACAATGAAAATGAAAGGAGTCGGTTTTGAGATAAGCAAGGAATATTGCAATATGGCTAAGAAGAGGCTGGAAGAAACGTACAAAAGCATATTTATCGAAAATAATTCCAAAATTTATTGTGACTCGTCTTTAAATATCAAGAAATACCTAGAACCAAATTCAGTAGATTTAACAATCACTTCCCCGCCATATTGGGACATTCTGAATCGTAAAAGGACGGCTGATAAAAAAGAAATCCAGAACTATGGAGATTCAAAACAAGATTTTGGAAATATTCCTAGTTATGAGAATTTTCTATTATCATTGCAGAATGTATTCAAAGAGGTATACGATGTCACAAAATTAGGGCGGTATTGCATAGTTGTTGTGATGGATATCAGAAAAGGCCCTAAATTGTATCAGTTTCATTCTGACATAAGCAGAAAAATGGAAGACATTGGTTTTACACTTAAAGATATTATCATTTGGGATAGGCAAAAAGAATATAATAATATGCGACCGCTCGGGTATCCGTATTCTTTCGTTGTCAATAAAGTTCATGAATACATTTTAATTTTTAAGAAAGGAGAGGATATAAAATGAATCAAAACGAGTTCTTTGAAGTATTAGGATACTTATCTTCTCCTCAAAGAAATTGTAAGTTAGATGCAGAAATGCATTTAGGCGTACAGACAAGATTTGAATCTGAGTATTCGCGTTTGACAGGAATAATTCCTCTTGTTGATGGCCGTAATTATTATATTTTGCATGAGGGTGCAGATAAGTGGGGAGTAGAATTAAGGATTTACTTTGATTCAAATGAAGCCAGTATACCGCAAATAATTAGAAATATGGTTAGAAGTTCTAGGCCTGGCGAGCCTCGTAATTCCAGAATTAACGATAATCAGTTAATTTGGAGATTCATCGAGCATGGTTTCTTGTTAAATGATTTTCAAGATGTAGACAGGATTAGAAGTAAAATTCCTGCTCAATTCCTAGTTGATTTTGAAAGAGGGTTTTCTTTATAAGGAGAAATAATGGATAACGCGGAATTAGCTTATTTGCTTGGGATGATAACTGGTAAAGGAATCTTATTAAGAGATAACAATCAGACGAGTGTTGTTATAGAGATCCCGCATAAAAATTTGACTAGTGAGGGAATGAATACAAAGCTTTCTGTAAAGGCTAGTCTTGATGATATAAGAAATAGTTTAGAACCGCTTATAGGGACGCGGTTGTCATCTATCCAGGAACAGAAGAAGACAGTAATTAAATTTACAAAAGATAACGAAGATTTCTTAATAAGAGAGATCAATAGGCATTTTGAGAGATTAAATTCATGCAAAGACTTTCGAATACCTCAAGAGATAATTTCTTCTCCTACCGATATAAAAAAGGAGTTTATGATTGGGCTTGCTGATGTAACCGCTCATATTAGAAGTAGTAATGTTGCTTATGGTTTAACTTTTAATCAAAGGGCCTATATTGAGATACCCGTAAACTGGTATTTAGTGGTTGATATCGGGAATTTGCTCATGGATTTGGATGTTTCTATTCATAATATTAATTGGGGGCATCCTAATATGAGAGATCCCAAAGGAAGATATTATGAGCGAGGCCAACAGAATGCTTGGTTTAAGGAACATCAAATAAAGATATTCGCTGATGAATTTGAAAAGATCGGCTTTCGGATAGTTCATAAGATGGAAGCTTTGAAGAAGTTAGCCAATAAGAACCGGCAAGAATGGGATAAAAGCTTGGAGGCGAAAATTATTCACGCTCACTCAAAAGAGCAAAAAGAAAAGCTTGAGAAGCAATTAGGGCATATTGAATTAGCGCATCATAAATATTACTGGGAGACGAGAAGCGTAGAAAAACCAAAAGCATCGCATCCGATGGAGAATAGTGATAAGATTCCCGAAGAGATTAGAGGAAAGCATTTTAATTCATGGAAACAGATTTGCAAGATTTTAGGATATCCCCGGAGAGCAAATGGCTAAAAAAGAAGAATTATTGTATCCTGAAATTGAGGCCTGGTTTAGGAAATATCTAGAAGATAAATATAAAGATTACTCTATCACTACGACACACAAAACTTCAAGAATACTGTTGGATTCTTATCTTAAGAGTATTGGTGTGGAGATTAAAGAAGCAATTGGTTTATCAATTAAGGTAGATATTGTTGGGGTATTGAAGAAGGCAAAAGAGATAAAGATTGTTTTTGCAGAGGTAAAGGACCAACCATTAACTTTGTCAGATTTAGGCCAACTTTGGGGATATACGCAGTTAATTAATCCCGTAGAGTCATTTTTAATTTCGTCTAGAGGCCTGGGAGGCCTAGATTATTTGTTTAAAGTTCTTAAAAGAGAAGATATGCTTTTTTATGGCATCAAGAAAGAAAAGATGATGAGAGTTTGCAGATGGGATGAAGAACGAAAATCTATCGATTACACTACCCTTATTCCAAAAATATAAATTCGGGGGTACTAAGAAAATAAAAAATCTAAGTTCAGAAAAGTTTGTTAAAAAATCGATTGTTCGATGGCTTTTCCGGAATGGCTGGGGCACAAACTTAGAAGTAGGGGAATTGAGGGATAAAGGGGTTGATGTAAGAGTTAGAAACAATAAGTTCTCTAGATATTTTATAATTGAGACAAAAGGCGAATCAAAAATAAGACAAGGGCAAGAAGTAGCTTTTGTTTATTCGTTGGGGCAGATAATAACAAGAATGAAAGTAGGGGCTGCTAGATATTATTATGGTTTGGGTTTACCGGAATCTAGTGCAAGAATTGCAATTCGTAGAGTTCCTTGGCAAGTAGCGAAAAAGTTATTGTTATATGTTTTTTCCGTAGACAGGAAAGGTAGGGTTAAACAGTATTCTTGGAAAAATTTAAAGATGGTTCAAAAATAAATTATACAAGAAGGTAACTCGCCTAAAAATCGGGTGTTTTTTGTTACCTAAGCGTATCACTTCCGGGACGTTAAGCATGGTTCAAAAATCAGAAAATACTAAAATTTGTCAATCTTGTGGTATGGATAATTCTCTGCATGCTAAGACATGTGTTACTTGTAAGTCAGTAAAATTTGCCCCAAGGTTTGTGCGTAAGTTAGATAAAGTCAATAGGCAGTTTTATGTACAGGTAACTAATCCTTACGAAAAAGGGGAGCCTCTTAGATTAACTCTTTATAAATGGTGGCCAGGGGATCATACCTCTTTTCATATTAATTCTAGTGAGCAATGGGAAAGGGTTAAGGAAATCGTTGATCAGAAACTTTCCAGATTTTTAGGTTGGAAGTCTAAAAAAGAAATTCTTAAGGATATTGAGGAACATGAAAAAGAAGAAAAGCATTCCTCATCGAAATTTAAGGCGCTTACCAGTAATTATCCCAAGTTTGTGAGGAAAGTTTTAAAAGAGATTGATTTTTCAAAGATTGAGGAGACAGATTACCAAGAAATCGTTGATATTATGAATGATTTGATAGAAACGGTAACGAAAACTGATCAAAGCTTTAGATTAGCTTTCCGGCAAGTTATTCAGCAGTTACCTAAACAAACGAAGCGAGCAGTTGAAGATTTGAGTGAATTATTAAAGACATGGTCACTGAAACAGGTAACCGCCATTTCTTACCAAGTAATAGAACGTTTAGAAACGATTAAAATGTTCAAAGACAGAGTTTTGGATGATAAAACTTATGAGATTAGAGGGGATAATTCAATTCATCGCATTTTGGAAAAAGCAATGTGGCTTGTTGATGAACGTTATTGGCTTCTTCATAGCAATGAAACCTTAAGGAAAATTGTTGAGAAGGAATTACCGGATAAGGATAAGAAATTCAAAGATAAAAGACCGGATTTTGTCTGTGGTACAGTAGGGAATAAGCTTATTATTATTGAACTTAAACGGCCTTCTCATGTTTTGCAAATAGATGATCTCAACCAACTTGAAACCTATTTGAGCATTATAGAGGATCATTATAAAGTTACCTCTTATGAGGCATATCTTGTTGGTAATAAGATTGATGCCGAATTGAAGAGGAGAATAAAATACAGGGGATCACAGTTTCATATAAGAACATTTTCAGAGTTGATAGGAGACACTGAAAACCGCTATAGTGAGTATCTTGCAGCTTTACAATCAAAATGAAAAACATTTAAGAAAGAAGATTATTGGGAGACTTATTTATGGGGTGTAGTTATGGTAAAAATAAGATTTATTTGTAGAAAGTGCGGATTCAAATTTGAAGTCGATGTTTTTGAAGAAGGGGAAGCCGAAGAAAAGAAAAGAAGTTCGCGCCCTGTTAGGTGTTTAAAATGTGGGGGTCCTGTTGAGAGAACGGCGGTTTAGTCCGCTAATTCGGGAATGAGCGTAATGAATAATACATTATGAGGAGAAAATGAAGAAATTAAATTGTTATATTTCGCAAGCAATCACCCTATTGCGACAATTCGATCAGAGAGACGTAGATGAATACCTAAAGTTTTACGAGCATATTGAAAAATGTCTTAAAAAGAACCACAAAGTTAATATTTTCCATCCAATTAAAGAGGATTCAAGTAAGAAGTCCAATGAAATATATTGGAGAGATTTAGCTGAAATTGACAAAGCTGATTTCTTAGTAGCAGAAATCTCAGTGGTTTCTTGGGGTGTTGGTCAAGAGCTAACTTACGCAATTATTAAAGGTAAACCAATACTTGCCTTATATAATACAAAATCAAGATTTAAGCTTTCTGAAATGGTTTCAGGATCTGGCTTAAGAATTCGTACTTATAATGGAAAAAGCGAAGAATGGAAAGAGCAAATTGCGCGACATATCGCAGGATTTATGCCTGAGGTAAAGCAATATTTTTATTTAAGAGAGAGGGTATGCGCAAAAATACCATGAAACAAAAATTGTTAGTTAGTATCCGTGGCCCAAGAGAAGCCCTGTCTGCATATAAAGGTGAGGCAGACATAATTGATGTTGAATATCCAGCATCGGCACTAGGAACTCCCTATCCGCTTAATATAAGAGCAGTTAGAAATGCAGTCCCAAAGAAAATTGAAATTGCAACAAATATTGGAGAAGAGCAAAGAGAACGGAGAAGTACGGCTTGTCAGGCGGTATTAGGGGTAGGGTTAGCCGGAGCAGATATTATTAAAGCTGGTTTAGCCGGATACACTTATAAAGAGGCGAGATATTTAGGAGCCAATATAGTAAGAACAGTTAAATGTTGGTTTCCAGACAAGAAAGTTATCCCGGCTATTTTTGCCGATAAGAAATTTAGAAAAATATTCGATCCAATAAGAGAAGGACCTAGGTTGGGGAAGACTATAAAAGCCGATGGTATTTTGATCGATACTTTTAATAAGAAATCCAGAGGGAATAAATTAACAAAGTTATTAACTATAGCAGAAATCCATAAATTTGTTAGAAATTGTCATTCATTAAAATTAGAGGCATGGATAGCTGGATCTATAACGCTTGATGAAATGCAAAGACTATGGGAGACAGGAGTTGATGTTATTTGTGTAAGGGGGGCTGCATGTTTAAGCGGCAACGCCAGAATGACTAAAGTTTCGAGTAATCTAGTAAGGAAACTCAAGAATACACTGAATATAAGAGAATCTAAACAATCATAAGACATAAGATGAGTAGAAAAGAAAGAAAATTAGGGATTAATTTATATCTTCTAAAAGAAGATATAAAAGAGTCTTTACAGGCTCTTAAGAAACTCCCAACAAGAGAAGAATTAATAAATATTAATAATGGAACAATTGAGTTGTATTACAAAAATTCTCCAGAAAAAACACCAAATTGGGCGTCAAAAATAAAACTTTTTTGTAAAGAAGATAAATTCAACGTTACATCTTCAACTTGTGGAGCGATATTGTTGATTAAGCCAAAGAAAATTGATCGCTATTTTGCACTATGCTTCGGATATGGTAGTAGTTTATTAGAACCAGCGAGCATAGAAGAAGAGTTTGGCCTAAAAGTTGCTTTAAATGTATTAGACCATGAGCAAATTAAGAGCATTGACTTGAAGAATTTAGATACTGTCATCAAAAATATCAGAATGGACAACAGTAAAGAAACAGATTTTAGTAGTTTCGGAGCAGATATCGAAAGAGATATTTTGAATGCCGTAGTTGGTGTTAGAAAAAGTCTTGAATCTTTTAAATATGCAGAAAGAATTTGTGGTAAAGATGCGATAAAATTTAGTACAGAAATAGCAATTTCAGAATTGCCAAGTTTATGTGCGGATTTAATGGGAATTTACGAGCTTAATGAATATAAAAAACATTTTGGATGGATTGATCAAGTAAAAATTATTAGAAAAGACAAGAAATTGCTCGAAACTTTGAATAAAGAGTTGGTAAGCATTATACAAAAATCTGATTGGGAGAAAGTCTGGTTGGCTGCTCCCGAGATTATTGATTGGTATGATAAGGAAGGATTTAGTTATACAGAAAAAGGCGAATTGCACGAAGATATTAATTTTAAGTCGTTTTTACTTGAAAAAGGAAAGCAAGCAACAGAAATGGACCTTGAAACTTTGGAATCAAATAAGATTTTCTATCATCGTCAATCACAAAATGCTCCATGTCTAAATTGGACGCTTTATAAGTGTGTCTATTGTGAAGTTGAGCTGACAGGACATAGATATATTCTAGTTGGAGGAAATTGGTATTCTATAGATAAAAAATATACTAAGAGTATTGATGAGCAATTACAAGAAATTCAATCTTATAAAGGTACATGCAATTTTGTAAAATATGGCAGGGTAAATGAAAAAGATTATAATATTGATCTTCAAAAAGCTAATGGGAAAAAAGCTGTTTTATTTGATCGTAAACCCATTACTTATGGGGGAGCGCATTCCTCAATAGAGTTTTGTGATGTATATCATGACAATAGAGAATTCATTCATGTAAAAAGATACAGTGGCTCTAGTACCTTAAGCCATCTATTTTTCCAAGGGCTGACACCTGCTTATTTGTTGAAAAGAGAGCTGGGCTTCTTAATAGAGGTTAATAAAAGAACGAAAGAATACGGATTTAATGAATTAAAAGCTGGATTTGATGCATCTTCTTACGAAATCGTTTATGCTATAGCTACTAAAGATGAATCAAAAGACATCAAAGATATTCTTCCATTCTTTAGTAAGGTCGCATTGGTGCATGCTCATCAGGATTTAACGGAGCTATACGGATACAAGGTATCTTTGAAAAAAATATTGCTTGATAAGCAATCAATCGATAAAGAAGAGCAGTTGCTTAATCAAAAGAAAAAAGAGAAGAAACAGAAACAAAGAAAAATAAAAAAGTAAAAATAGAAACGCTATTTGTTTTCATAGATTTTTTAAATCGAAAAATGCCTTCACCTTCGGGCTTAGTAAAGAGAGTATTATAGAAAACTTTTTGGGAACAAGTCCTTTTCACTCAGTTAAAAAAGTGGTCCAATAGATGAAGAAAAGAAATCATATTGATATCAGAAAAATTTTTCTTGGTCTTCAAGATCAAATGTGCGCCAAACTTTCACTAAATCGCCGCATTATTTGCCATCCAACAACAAAGGGAGATGCTTCCGAGCTTGAATGGATTGGCATGCTCTCTACTTATTTGCCAAAGAGATATCAAGTTGATAAGGCATTTGTCATTGATTGTAAAGGAAATATTAGCGAACAAATTGATATAGTTATTTTTGATAGGCACTATTCACCTTTTTTGCTCCGACAGAATGGTGCCACTTATATTCCTGCAGAAAGTGTTTATGCCATAATTGAAGTTAAGCCTTCTTTAACTAGTGGAAATATAAAATACGCTTCTAAAAAAGCTTCTTCCGTAAGAAGATTGGAAAGGACAACTGCGAAAATAGTTCATGCAGGAGGGGAGATCAAAAATCCCAAAAAGCCCTTTGACATTCTAGCTGGAATTTTAACAATAGATGGGAAATGCACTGCGAAAATGGTAAAGCAGTTAGAAAATTTTAAAAATAAAGGATTTCTAAATTTTGGTTGTGCACTTAATAAAGAAGCTTTTTGGTTCAAGAAAGATCAGAAAAAACGTTTAATTCTAGAAAGTAGCAAGCCAGAGGAAGGATTGATATTCTTTTTCTTGAATCTTTTATCAACATTACAACAGATGGGTACTGTTTCTGCAATGGATATACAGTGTTATACTAAGAAATTTAAAAAATAATAATAAGGGTTAAAACAGGCATTTGTTTTATAAGCAAGTTTTCTAAATGAAAAAAGTAGATTTAACCAGCCTATTAAGAGAATACATTAGAAGTAATCTTTCTCCAACAAAAGAAGAGCAGGATTTAGCGTCTAGTCTTTATAATGCTTTTAAGTCTGCCCTAGGACAAGATTGTTTCTTGAGTGGATCATTCGCACGATTTACTGCTATTCGACCTCTTCACGACTTAGATATTATTTATATTGCTGGAAAATTTGATCCTAATAATTTGAATCCTCAAGCCATGCTTTATAGTTTACAAAGAACTCTCGAATCTAATTTCAAGAATCCTACAAGGTATCAGGTAAAGATTTCTCTACAAACACACTCTATTACATTCTCGTTCATGGAAAACGGTACTGAAAAGATTGCTGTTGATATAGTGCCTGCATTGATTTCTGGAGACAAGAATGAATTTGGGGATGATATTTATTTCGTCCCGGAAATCTTGAATGTGAGTAGACGCAATAGGCAGTTGCTTTACGAAAGTTTAGTCAAGGCTAGAAAGAATGAAGTTGAGTGGTGGATTAGATCTGATCCACGAGGATATATAAAAGCGACCCTCTGCTTAGATAAAGTAAATAGCGATTTTCGAAAAACAGCTAAGTTTGTTAAACGGTGGAAGCATAATTGCAAAGAAAAGAACGAAGAGTTTGGATTGAAATCTTTTCACGTGGAGCAGCTTATTTATGGGATTTTTAAGCAAAGCCCCGGTATAGAAATTATTGATGCTATTTTTAAATTCTTTTATGACTTGCCAGAAAATATTTTTCAACCACAAATTAAAGATAGGGCGGATTCAAAAAGGTTTATCGATAGTTACCTTAATGATTTAAGCCAACCACAAAAGAATCTTATTAAAGAAGCCAGGGATGCCTTTTTAATAAAATTGGAATATCTTTCAGAGGCTCCTAGCATTTCAGATTTATTAAATGCTGCATTTCACAAGCGGGCAAGCAATAATAGGGGTTGTTGTACAGAGCAATATCTTTTTGATTTTAATATACCAACTTTTATCGAAAAGGATAAGGTATTGAAAATATATGGGACGGCTTTACCGACGCCTGGTGGTTTCAGGGAAAGAATTTTAGACGCGATTGGGTTAATAGAACGGGAGAGGAAAATTAAATTTAGAATATCAGGAAATGCCCCGAACACCGATCTCTTTAAATGGAAAGTTAAAAATGATGATAGGTCCATTGAGCCGAGAGGAGAAATTACTGATAATACTACGAGAAATGACCCTGAAAGTACAAGATATAAAGGGGAGCATTATGTGGAATGCTATGCAATAAAGAATGGTGTTTGTATTGCAAGGACAAGACAGAATGTTAAATTGGGTCAGGATGGGTATTAATTAACCTTTTTATAGATAATAAGGAGAATATTTCGGTTTCTTGGGAAGATTTTACTGGAAGTTTATAACCAATGAATTTATTCACCCCTAACGCCTTTTTCTTTTTTGTTCTTTGAAGCGGCAAAATTTGCCCGCACCAAATTTTGCCAGCGCCAAGCGTAGTTGTGGGGCGGGCGTGCCCGCACCACGCCCGCCCCAAAGGTTTTGGTTTTGAAGCCCTGACCGTAAAAGGCGGGGCATGACGCACCGCTTATTTTGCTCATTGATTGCGGCATAGCGGCCGAGCCTTTTTCCTAAAAAAATTTTGTTTTTAAGGTGTAAAGACTGGCTGAAGCGAGGACGCACGCCGCGACCCTGGATTTTTTTATTGTTGTAGCGGCGAGCCACGCCGCACACGCACTAACAAAAACACGAAGCGAGCGGCCCAGCGAGCGCCATTGCCCGCTCAATGTGGGAGTGCCCCCCAGGGCGCGGTGCATTCTTAGCTGTTTCATTAGAGACCGGGTTTACCCGGGGATTAGAGACAAAAGACCAACGAGGGGGTTTCTCAGGAGGGCAGCTAAGTTAGAATTTCAACCCAAGAGGAACCCCATTTCGCAATAAGGACTCGAGCACTGGTTTTTAAAGTATAAATGGTGGATGATGGTAGGAACAAAACAAAAAATCTGGGATGTATTTAAGACTTACTGGATCAATGTGCTTTACATAACTTTGTTTTTCAGCGTCTTTACTAACTACAAAAGATTAATATTGGCTCATTATAATATCGATTATGCGCATTATGGGATCAGCCTGATAAAGGGCTTACTGCTGGCTAAAATTATATTAATCTTGGAACATCTCCATATAGGACAGGGATTTGAAGATAAGCCTTTGATCATTCCTACCCTGTATAAGTCATTTCTCTTTACTGTATGCGCTATTATTTTAGGCGTCATCGAGTTAATAATACGCGCCTTAGCGCAAAGCGGCAGTTCTTCCGCAACCATCGATACCTTTATCAGTAGTTTTTCCTATGAATGGTTTGCCCAGACGTTGATAGTATTCGTTATCTTTATACCATTTTTCGGCATAAGGGAATTAAGCAGGGTGCTGGGAGCAGGGAAAATCAGCGGATTGTTTTTTCAAAGCAGGTCAAAAAGCTCTTAATCTGTAAATTTCCAAAGTAATACCGTTCTCTTCGCATAACGGGATAGCTTAAGGCCTATGATCTGAACTTTGATCATAGGCCTTTTTAAAAGGACAGCTTTTACATGCTCAAATTGGGAAGACAGACAGACCTCAAGATAATCATTGCAATTGCCTCCATTTTAATTATAACTTTCCTTTCTTTTTATCCCTGCCTTAAAAATAATTTTACGAACTGGGACGACAATTCCTATGTAACAAACAATCCAAGCGTGCGTAATTTATCAACAGGCAACATAAGACGCATTTTTTCCTCTTTTTCTGTCGGTAATTATCAGCCCGCGGTTATCTTGTCTTATTTATTTGAATACCGCTTCTTTAAGTTGAAACCCTTCGGCTATCATTTAACTAACCTTATACTGCACTTACTTAATTGTATTTTTGTGTTTTGGTTGTTTTATCTACTTACTCGTAAGATATCAGTTTCCTGGTTAACAGCCGTCCTCTTTGGTATACACCCTTTACATGTGGAATCAGTCGCCTGGATCAGTGAGAGAAAAGACGTGCTTTACGCGTGTTTCTTCTTAGCTGCGCTTATTTGCTATTGTTATTACCTGCGGAAGGAAAAAATAGGAAAATATTATTATTCTTCTTTAATTTTATTTATTTTTTCTCTTTTATCAAAAGCAATGGCAATCACTTTGCCCGCCGTGTTAATTCTTATAGATTATTTTTTGCATAGAAAGCGCAGTAAAACCGCAATCCTGGATAAAATTCCCTTCTTTATTCTCTCTTTTATATTCGGGATAATCGCTGCTATCGGCCAATATTCAAGCGGAGCCGTAAGGCAAGAGAGTCTATTTAATTTTGTAAATAAAATCGCGGTTTCTAGCTACGGCATAATTTTTTATCTTAATAAAATATTAGCTCCGATTAAGCTTTCTTGTTTTTATTCTTCTTCGGGAACAAAAGAAATTTCCTTATTTCCCTATACTTTTATTACAGTTGTCATCCTGTTGGCCGCTGTAATTATTTCAAGTAAGCGCACAAGGAAAATTATTTTTGGCAGCTTCTTATTTTTAATTACTATTTTACCCGTTTTACAATTTATACCAATAGGCAATATTATCGTTGCCGATCGTTATATTTATATCTCCTCGTTAGGAATATTTTATCTTATTTCCGAGGGGTTTATCTGGTTACGCGCTTTGAAAACAAAACACCTTTATTTTTTACAAAGTTTGATGATGTTGATAATTTTAACCGGCGCGCTAGGCATTTTGGCCACATTAACCTGGAAAAGATGCCAGGTCTGGAATAATAGTATAGTTTTATGGAGTGATGTTTTGAAGAATTATCCTAATGAAGCGACTGCTTACAAAAACCGCGGAGTGGCCTACCGGGACCAAGGTAACTTTACGCAGGCCATCTCTGATTATAATAGGGCGATAGAACTTAATCCTAATGATGCCGATCCTTACAATAATCGCGGAGTGGCCTACCGGGACCAAGGTAACTTTACGCAGGCCATCTCTGATTATAATAGGGCGATAGAACTTAATCCTAACTATGCCGACGCTTACTACAACCGTGCCCTTGCTTATCAAGCCCAGGGCAGCTTCGCCCAGGCCATTTCTAATTTCAGTAAGGCCATTAAGATTGATTCCAATCTGGTTAAAGCTTACAACAACCGCGCGACAGCCTACGTTCAAGAAAAAAATTATGAACTGGCTTTATCCGATCTCAATAAGGCTATTGAAATTACCCCTAACGATGGAGAGGTATTTTACAACCGGGCGGTAGTGCGTTTTTTAATGAAAGAATATGCTAAGGCCTGGATGGATATTCATCGAGCAGAAGGACTGGGAGAAAAAGTAGACCCTAAGCTTATTGAATTGCTCCGGAAAGCCTCTGAAAACAAGGAAATTGCTCTCTAAAACCAGAATATTCTTGATATATTGAGGTATTGCGCATATAATTAGGTTAATAAATTGAGAGGGACCCCAAAATTTTTTTAGATTATGCCCTGGTCACTTTACATGGTTAAATGCCAAGATACATCCCTTTACACTGGCATCACAACCGATATCTCCCGCCGGCTCAAAGAGCATAATGCCAAGAAGGGCGCGTTTTATACCAAGAATAAGGTTCCGGTTGAGCTTGTATATCAGGAGTCGATGCGGAATCGCTCGGAAGCTCTTAAGCGCGAACACGCCATTAAAAAGCTGACCAGGAAACAAAAGCTGAAATTGATTAACTGATCCACCTCCTGAGATTGATGGCAGATAGCCATAATGAACAAATCGGTTATATCTTGGAAGGAAAATACGGCTAGCAGTTCTACTCCTAAATGCCAAATCAAATAATTAAAAATATTTTTAGCGGATTATTTATTTGCGCGGTAGTATTATTTTCGGCTATCTTTGTTTATGTGGCAGGCCTTGAGGCCGGAATCCTGGCCCCGGCATTTAAAGTAATGTCGGGAGATAATGAAGAATTGAGGTTAGATGATCTAAAGGGAAAAGTTGCAGTTATATTTTATGAGACTAAAGATACAATCGAGAAAAATCGGCAGTTGAAGGATGAACTCAACAGGTTCTATGACGCGCAGCCGGATAATATAAAGAAGTTAATACTGAGAGTTCCGGTGATAAATTGTAAAGGGGTTATTTTTAGCGATATATGGAAAAATAATCTTAAGCAGAGTTCGAAAAAGGAAGGCCTAAGGATATACGGGGATTGGGATGGAAAAATGTTTTCTTCTTACAGGGTTAAAGATAAAGAGAGCAATTTAATTATAATCGGTAGAGACGGCGCAGTAAAATATTCTTTTACAGGGAAAGTGGAAGAGAAAGACTTCGGTAAGATTAAGAATTTGTTGAATGCCGAAGTAAACTTGCCGATTAGATAATGATTTTATGTGTATGGTAGAGAATAAAAGAATTCAAGCAAGGAAAAAATACCTAATCTTTATTTTGACGGGCCTGGTAGCTCTGGCGACGACGCCGGCTCAAGCTGCAAGCGTAGGAAGCCCGGAAACGCAAGGGAAAGGAAAGTTCGCTGTAGAAGCGGAATGGTCTTATATTTTTAACAGAGACCTGGATTTTAAAAAAGCGAGGCGTCCTTCCGGACACGATAGCGATAGTCCGGAAAATTTTAAGATATCCCGAGGGCGTAATCTTATAGGCAAGGTTTCTTACGGCCTATTTGATTCTCTGGATGTATATATAAAATTAGGAGTCGCGGATTATAATCTCAAAGGGGATGTTTATGTAGGAGACACAAAGCACGTTGATGAAAACCTGTCGTCAGGAGATTCTTTTCTTTATGGCGCGGGCTTCAAATGGGCAAAGGAATTAAAGCAGGGCTGGATCATCGGTTGCGACGCGCAGTATCTTACATCAGACCAGAAGTTAGATTTTAGCGCTACTAATGTAATTTCCGGGGCAGTTGTTAGCGCGAAATATACTGATTGCAGGATACAAGAATGGCATGTAGCCCCTTATATCGCTAAAAAGATCGCCAACTTTACGCCGTATATAGGCGTAAGATACTCTGATTTAAGGCTGGACCAAAGCAATCCCAATGACCCGAATCGGTGGAATGATTTAGTATTCAAAGCCGATTATAATGTCGGTGTATTCACGGGAATGGATTGGAAGCTTGGGAAAAACTTTAAATTGAATGTCGAAGGCAGGTTTGTAGATGAGACGGCTTTGAGTGTTGGCCTGGCTTATGGATTCTAATTGCGCTCTACGCTTGGCCAGAAATAAACAAATGATCCAATATTATTTTATTGTCTGCGCATTTGCCTTAAGTATATTTTTCGTCCGCTTTGATGGCTATATCGTCAATCTAGCCATGCCTACCTTTGTTAATTACTTCAGTGTATCAATCAGCCGCGCCTCCTGGATCAGCGTAGCTTATATTTTATCCCAGGTTTCCACGATCATGCTCTTCGGCAAGCTTTGCGATAAGCTTGAGATAAAAAAAATCTTCATATACGGGTTAGTTGTTTTTACCGCCAGCTCATTATTCTGCGGGATCTCGCCGAATTTCTGGTTTTTAATCGCCAGCCGCTGCCTACAGGGGGTAGGAGGTTCAATGATGCTGGTGAGCAGTTACGCGGCAATGGTGTCGTATTTGCCGCGGGAAAAGGTGGGCTGGGGCCTGGGGATTATGACTGTATCTGCCGCGCTGGGAGTGTTGTTGGGGCCGGTTGCCGGAGGGTTTATCATCCATTATTTAAACTGGCACTGGGTATTTTTAATCAATATTCCGCTTGGCCTCTTAGGCTTGGTTTTCGGCCAAATGGTAATTCCGCACATCGCCAGTCCTAATAAGTTTTCGCGTAAAGATGTCGATATCAGAGGGGTTATTTTTTCCACGGCCGCGCTTTTCCTGCTGCTTTACGCGATGAATATTATTGACGAAGTCAAATTATCTTCGCCTATTGTGTGGGTTGCCCTATTTTTTTCAGTTGTCTTTTTTGTTGTTTTTTACCTGGAAGAGAAGAGGTCAACGTGTCCCCTTATCGATCTGAAGTTATTTAATAACCGGGATTTCGCGCTGGTGATTTTGTCTACCGTGGCCGGTTTTCTTCTTTTCTTTGGAGGAAGTTTTCTTATACCGTTTTATCTTACAGAAAAGGGCTTGCGGCCGGACCAGATAGGACTTATATTGACGGTATTCTCGCTGGTGTATATGCCGATAGGTTTATACGCCGGCACTCTTTCGGATAAGATCACTCCCAGAAAAATTGTCTGTCTGGCGATGCTATTGGCGGCTATTACCGGATTTACTTTTTCCGGATTACTTAATCAGTATGGGATTTGCGCGGCGGTAGTGTATCTAGTAATGTTAGCCGTCTCTTACGGCCTCTTCTTTGCGCCGATAAATCACTATATTATGAATTTCGCGGATGCCGATAACCGGGGAAGCGTCTCGGCTTTGTATAACACATCGCTGAATATCTCTATGGCGTTAGGCGTGGTGTTGCTAGAGACGATATATTCCGAATTTAGTATTTCGAGCAAAGGATTCCAGGCAGCTTTTTTTGCGGGAGGCGCTTGTTGTCTGATCGCGTTCTGCGTGTTAGGTTTTCTTGTCCGCGACAAAACATGAATATCCCTGGAAAAAACACCTCTCGGGCCAGGAGAAGCCGGATAATAGACGAAATCTTTAGCGAAAATTTATTTTATAAGGAGCAAAAAATAATTACTTGACAAAAGAAAAAGAAATGGTATACTTTTAATAACAGCGATGTTAAAGAGGCACAGAGGCCCCAAAAATGTTTTGGGGTTTTTTCATTTTTAAGGACAAGGACGCCCTTTTTAGAGCAGAGCAGGCTTTAGAAAGGGCTTTATTTTTTTAAGACAGAGACGTCTTTTATCCGGGAGATAGGAAAGAGGCGTTTTTTGTTTTACTAAAGGAGTAAAGTATGGGTTTTGAAGAGTTGCACCGAAAGTTATCTACAACCATTAAAAGAATTGCTTATAGGTTGAATGGATGCTACCGTTCATTTAACCATGATGACCTTTATCAAGAAGCGTTAATTCATCTCTGGAGTAATTTTTTAAGCGGTAAACTCAGCGATAAAACAGATAGCTATATTTTGCAGGGTTGTTATTTTCACCTGAAGAACTATATCCGTAAGGTTAATGAGTATTCTAATATTGTTAGTATCGATGCGATCCTAAATACAGATGAGGATACCAAGGTAGAAGATATTCTTGGCGAATTTTTGGCGACTGGAGATTGCCGGGAGGAATTGCATAATAGGTTTTTGGCTCAAAGTATTGCCAATAATGGTTTTAATCCCAGGGAGAAAATGTTGCTGACATATCTTAGCCAAGGGCTTACTACCAGAAATATAGGTAAATGTATGGGGGTATCACACGTGAGCATAGTCAAGATGTTGCAGAAGATCAGGGCCAAGTCGCAAAAGCACCTAGAAAAAATTTAGTTACCATCCTTAGGTTTTATTTACTTGTATTAGTGTAAGACACATTGAAGTGTAAAATTTAACAGAGGCGTTCTATGAAAATAGAGCGCTTTTTTATTCCCAGAAGACGCAGGCGTCTTTTATATCCAAGGCTTGGATTAAAAGGCGTTTTTTTGTTTATAAAAAAGAAAGGAGAAATAAATGCTGGACAAACTGAAAGTTATATTGTTAGGGGCCGCGGTTTTATTGTTTAGCGGGTTAGTTAGTGCATTTGCCACACCTTCCACCCTGATCTGGGCGCCATCTACAGATGTAAAGTCGTTCGGGATATTCCATCTGGATGTGGATAACTATACGCCGGTAAGGAGCAGGGATCATAACGGTAATAAATTATTCGTGTTGCAGGATTACGGTTTAATGGCCGGTTTATTGCCCGACAATCCGGAAAAGAATCCATTGGGTAAACTCTGGTCTCCTTTAGGTAAGATCCTGGCTGAAACAGGTTTTGATTATAAGAAGGGGCTTGGGCCAATTCTGGATAAATGGCCGGTGTATTTTCATTTTAAAGTCGGGCTTCCTGAGGATGCGTATTTTAAAAATATGCCTGCATTTGCTATTGGTGCTTATGATATGGGCTATAAGAAGAATTATACTAACAATAATGTTTGGTACTTAAGAGGCGCCAAAACGCTTAATATAGGAAAGGTAAATCTTGGAAGGGTATCCGCCGGTTATTTTAACGGTAATGCCAAGTTATTACGTGATAAAAATAGTGAACGTGATAATGCCGGTGTTATGCTTGCCTGGGAAAGGGTTATGACGGAGATTAGTGACAGGCTATGGGTATGCGTGGATTATCAAGATACGCAGTCATCGTACGGAGCAATTAATTACGGTTTCTCTTGGAAATTCAATAACAATATTTCGGTCCTTTTAGGTTACGATGTATATAACAATCCGAATTTAAGGGATACGGTGACATTCCAACTGGATGTTGATTTTTAGATGAAATAAAGATTAAGGGTAATAAAAGGAGGATTTATGGCATACATAGGAGGAACAACGAAAGAATCGGGATGGGCTTTGTTTTTATTTCTACTCGGTTTTACAATTTTGGGCACTGTTGCGACTGGCGGTGGAATTTTAAGTCTGATTGCCGGCTTTATTGTAATCGCGATATCGCTTGGAATATTTAAAGCCGTTCGAGTAAAGGAGGAAGCATGAGATTTATAGGGGTAATTATGGTATTAGGAGGTTGGGTTATTACGATAGCAGGCCTTTTATTAACTTCTTCAACCGCGATTCGCGGTACTACCGCCTGCGTTGGAATAGGGGTATCAATTTTCGGGATACTGGGAGTGCTAAATAAATATTACCTGGAACGGGCCATATGGAAACAATAAAGAGGAGGATAAAAGTAATGAGACCATTAAAAATGAAAGCAAAACTCCTTATAGCCGTCATTAGTTTGAGTGCAATTTTAGGCATTACTGCATCTGTGAGGGCTGAAGGGGCAGTTCCATTGACTGACAAAGACTTAAGTTCAATCTCTGGGCCTAAAAGCGATGAAATTGCCGCAAAGGGAGATCCCGGAGCGGAGTTGACAGGAACAGCCAACGATGTGACTATCTCTGACGCGAAAAAAGGGCTGACGCTGGCGGATTTAGTGAATCAGGTTGGCCAGAATAAAATTGCCATTAATTTTGTCTGGACATTGGTATGCGGATTTTTGGTTATGTTCATGCAGGCAGGTTTTGCGCTTGTGGAGACAGGCCTTATTAGGGCTAAAAATGCCAATCATACTATGATGATGAATTTTATGGTATATGGCTTGGGGCTTTTTGCTTACTATGTCTGCGGTTTTGCCATTCAAATGGGAGGAAGCGCTCCTATTGCTAATTTAGGAGGCGTCTATCCTTTGAATAGCGAGTTTGTGGTGAATCTTTTCGGTAAATCCTGGGCATTATTCGGCACCAAAGGATTCTTCCTGCATGGCGCAACCTATGATGTGGGCGTTATGGTTCTTTTTCTATTCCAAATGGTGTTTATGGATACCACTACTACGATTGTTACGGGTGCAGCTGCCGAGCGTTGGAAGTATTCCGCCTTCTGCGTTTCAACCATTGCTCTAGGCGCAATTATTTACCCGCTTTTTGGTAACTGGGCCTGGGGTTGCGGTTGGCTTTCGCAGTTAGGCGCAAATTTTGGGTTGGGCCATGGGTATTGTGATTTTGCCGGCTCAGGAGTTGTGCATGCTGTGGGAGGATTAACGGCTTGCGCAGTAGCTATGCAGCTTGGTCCACGTATTGGTAAATTCAATCGTGATGGCAGCCCGAATGTTATTCCCGGGCATGACCTTACGTTTGTTTTAGTCGGGTGTTTTATCTTGGCATTTGGTTGGTTTGGTTTTAATCCCGGTAGTACCCTTGGAGCTTCGGGTAATGGAGCGCTGCGTATCGGCAGCGTAGCTGTAAATACTATGTTAGCAGGCTGCACCGGTTCCTTTGGAGCATTGCTTTATATGTGGATTCGCTATGGGAAACCCGATGCTTCTATGGCAGGTAATGGTTTGCTTGCCGGGTTGGTTGCTATTACTGCTCCCAGCGGTTTCGTAAATCCGCTTGCTTCGGCCATTATCGGTTGGATCGCGGGAATTTTAGTTTGTTTGGCTGTAGAATTCTTTGATCGAGTTCCCAGAATAGATGATCCGGTTGGAGCAATGTCTGTCCACGGGGTAAACGGTTTATGGGGCGTATTAGCGGTCGGTTTATTCGCCGATGGCCGCTCAAATTATGGCGGGAGCTGGAATGGTGTTGCAGGTTCCGTAAAAGGGCTTTTCTATGGTGATCCGGGGCAGCTTGTCGCTCAGCTTGTCGGGATATCTACTTTAGTGGGCGTAATATTTGCTATGTCGTTTCTGTGGAATTGGTTTGTAGATATCTTTGTCGGACAGCGCTGTAATCCTAAAGCTGAACTTGCTGGCTTGGATATACCAGAAATGGGCGCTCTTTGCTATCCGGATTTTCAGCTTAAGGCGTATGATTCCGCTCCCAGTCCCGGAACAAACGAGAGCGCGTTTTCTTCGAAAAATAAGGAGGTTTAAAATGACAGGTTCATTAATTATGCTGGTTATTTCTCTTATTTTGTTTAGCTTGGTCGGCGCATATAACCCCGGTAAGAGTATTTTTGACAGATAACCGCTTTTTGTAACGAGGATACGGGTGCCTGCTTAACGGGCACCCGGAATCCACTCAATCACAAGGAGAAAAATCAAATGAAGATGATAACTTGTATGGTAAGGACGGAAAAGCTCGAAGAAATTACTAATGATCTGGACGGGATGAATATTGTAGGGATGACCGTAACTGACGTACGTGGATTTGGCCGGCAAAAAGGCCAAGTTGAGCATTACCGGGGGCAGGAATATACAATACGGTTTGTTAACAAGGTCAGGATTGACCTTGTGGTGCAAGATGAAGACGTAAAGAAAGTAGTAGATACCATTAGTAAAGCGGCGCGTACCGGCAATGTCGGAGATGGTAAAATATTCGTTATACCTGTTGAAAACGCGATGCGTATCAGGACAGGAGAGCTGGGAACAAGCGCTCTATAGTATTGATGGATGTAAATATGAATACCGATATCAAGACAACGATAAAAAAAGGTTATGATTATTTTAATGAAGGCTATTTTGAGGATGCCGTAGAGGCATTCTCCGATAGCCTGAATTTGAAGCCTTTAGATTCGGGGATCTATTATGCCCGCGGTATGGCTTATTTCAGGCTTAAGAAATGGAAGTCGGCAATCGCCGATTTCGAAAAGGCAAGAGATCTGGACTGCAACGATCCCGATAATCAGCTGGGTCTTGCGCTTAGCTTGGCAATGGATAACAAAATATATGAGGCGATAAGAGTTTACGATGATCTATTGGCCGTTAATCCTAAGCTGGTTCGAGCCCATATACAACTTGCCATGCTTTATTACTGCCTGGGGGCGATTGCCAAAGGTCATTGGCAGCTTGATATTGCTTTGGCTTTCCGGCCTTCGCTTAGCGAGCGGGAAAGGATAGCGAACCTGAAGAAGGAACAACTTCTTTTAGACAAGAAAAGATATTACAGGCCGGATTTTGAAGCACTGCGCGGGTAAGAAAGGTTAATTTATGTTTCGCGAACTCATTTGGTCTCTTCCTTTTGTTTTTCTTCTTGGCTCTATCGCGATTTTACCGCTTGCTAATAAACGCTGGTGGGAGAGGAATTTTGTACTCATTTCATTTGGTCTGGCTTTTCTTGTCGCGCTGCATTATGTATTCCAGCTAAGGGACTCGGGGCGCCTCATTAATACCGGGGTTGAATATTTCAGCTTTATTTGCCTCATAGGTTCGCTTTTTGTTGTTTCAGGCGGTATACATATTAATATGAAAATGGAGGCGACGCCCCTTGCGAATAGTATATTTCTATTCATGGCAGCGCTTCTTTCAAACTTCCTCGGCACAACAGGCGCTTCCATGGTGCTGATCCGCCCTTGGATTAAGATGAACAGACATAGGCTTGCCGCGCACCATATTGTTTTCTTTATTTTTATCGTAAGCAATATAGGGGGAGGCCTTACTCCTATTGGAGATCCGCCTCTTTTCCTGGGATATTTAAAGGGCGTGCCTTTTTTCTGGGTGATGAAAAATGTATGGCCTATCTGGTTAGCAGTAGTCGGGATCCTTATAGCCATTTTTTTTATTATAGATACGCGGAATTTAAAAAATGTTCCTCTGGGAATCCGTCAAAAGGAAACAGCTCATGAAGAATGGAAGCTTTCAGGTAGCCACAACATTATTTTTCTCCTTATGATTATCGGATCGGTTTTTGTCAGCCGCCCTCGTTTCTTGAGGGAGGGTATTATGATTTTTGCCGCGTTCGCCTCTTACCTGACTACGCCAAAGGCAGTGCACGAGAGTAATGATTTTAATTTCAACCCGATTAAAGAAGTTGCCGTTTTGTTCATAGGAATATTCGCTACTATGATTCCCGCGCTTGAATGGCTTGAAAAGTACGCCGCGCAACTCGGGATTAACAGCCCGGGACAATTCTTTTGGGGAAGCGGAACTTTATCCAGCGTGTTGGATAACGCCCCGACTTATCTTAATTTCTTAAGCGCTGCCAGGGGATTATTCGGCGCTGGCTCCTTGCCTACTGGGGATTCCGGTATCGCTATGCTTCTTGCGAGTCATTCCAGTTATATCCGCGCTATTAGCGTAGGTTCGGTTTTTTTCGGAGCGGTAACTTATATAGGTAACGGCCCTAACTTCCTGGTTAAATCAATCGCGGATCAGGCAAAGGTGAAAACACCCAGTTTCTTCGGTTATTTCTTCAAATATAGTTTACCTATTTTGATTCCGGTTTTCTTTTTGATTTGGTATACTTTTTTCAGGGTGTGATTTTATTTTGAGGAAGCTAAATGGATAAAGAGAAAAGAGATTTTATTATTAAAAGAGGGATTTTGGGTATCGGCTTACCCGTAGCTATACTCATGTCTATCACTGTGGGCTTTCAGGTCCCGGGCTATCTTTTTAAATTACAAAGTTTTAATTTTAAAACATTTTTGATTTCCCTCCTTATTTTTATTCCAGTATTCTTAGCCGCAGGTTATTTTTGGGGAATTTTTGTTTATAAGTATATGCGTAGAAATATAAAACATTTTTAAGCTTTTATGATCATACGTCAAGCTAATATACGAGATATTCCAAGTCTTATAGAGCTTTTGAAAGAGCTTTTTTCTCTAGAGAGAGATTTTGAATTTAATCCTGAGAAGCAAAAGAAGGGCTTGAATCTTCTAATCGCTAGGTTTGTAGCGAATGCGTGTGCCTTAGTGGCGGAAGATAAAGGCCGTTGCATCGGAATGGTAACTGCCCAGATTTTCGTTTCTACCGTTGAGGGAAAAAAGAGCGCCTTAATTGAAGATATGGTTATCCGTAAAGGCTACCAGGGTAGAGGCATCGGTTCCAAGCTCTTATGCGCAATTGAATCTCGGTGTAAGGCCGGAGGCGTCAGCCGGATGCAACTATTGGCTGATAAGAATAATTTGCCTGCGTTATCTTTCTATAAGAAAAGAGGCTGGCAACCTACCCAGCTCGTGGGTTATTGTAAATATATTTGAATATCGCAGTTTGAACGAGAGAGTTTTAGATGAAGAAAATTGAAGCAGTAGTGCGGCCCGATAAATTAGATTCCGTATGCGGCATACTTCAGAAAACAGGTTATCCTGGACTAATGATTACTAAAATTGAGGGTCACGGTAAGCAAAAGAATCTTGTCCAGCAGTGGCGTGATAAGGAGTACAGAGCGGGGTTCCTTCCGAAAATAAAAATTGAGGTTGTGGTTAAGGACCGCGATCTTGATAAGACCGTGAGGGCAATAAGAGAGGCTGCTTATACAGGCGAAATGGGTGATGGTAAAATATTTATCTCCACCATAGATGATGTGGTGAGGGTGCGCACTGCTGAGTATGGTGATATAGCGGTATAGGAGGGGAGTTATTTTAAGTCAGGTTAATTATGATAGACAATGAACTAATTGGTAAACTTTTGCAATTTAAAGAATCCAGAGGTTATACCTTGCATGATTTATCCAAGATCCTGGATCTTCAAGCTACTACTATAGAAAGATGGTTCCATACCAGGCGTATCAATAAAGTTTACGCTCAATTTGTCAGGAAAAAGTTGAATATAGATTAATAATAAAATGGTTACCAAAAGTTGGGTTTTACTACTTGTATATCTAGAGCACATGGATGTGCTGTAAAAACGTTGACGTTCTTTATTTTCATTAGAGAGCGTCTTTTTTTGTCCTATTATTATCCAATTGTATAACCAATAGTGCTAACAAAAGGGGGGAAGCATGATTAATGCGGGAGATACGGCATGGGTTTTAATGTCATCAGCGCTTGTTTTATTGATGACGCCGGCCTTAGCCTTTTTCTACGGCGGTATGGTCAGGCGTAAGAATGTTTTAAGCGTTCTTATGCAGTGTTTCATTATTATGTGTGTTTTAAGTCTCCACTGGGTGTTGATTGGTTACAGCATATCTTTTGCGCCTGGCAAAGGATTTTGGGGAGGTTTACAGTGGTTGGGTTTAAACGGGGTAGGCCTAGAACCTTACGCGGATTACGCCGGAACAATCCCGCATCAAGCGTTCATGATTTTTCAGGGGATGTTTGCGATTATTACGCCAGCGCTTATTATTGGAGCTTTTGCCGAGAGGATGAAGTTTTCGGCATTTTTGGTTTTTACGCTTTTATGGGCGACATTTGTTTATGGCCCATTATGCCATTGGGTTTGGGGTATAGGCGGGTGGTTAAGAAACTTCGGCGCTTTGGATTTTGCCGGTGGAACAGTGGTGCATATTAATGCCGGTATTGCAGCTTTAGTTACAGCGATAGTATTAGGCAGGAGATCTAATTTGGATAAAAATGTTCCTTCTCCGCATAATATGCCTTTTGTGGTTTTAGGCACAGGTTTATTATGGTTTGGTTGGTTTGGGTTTAATGCCGGAAGCGCTTTAGCAGCCAATGGTTTGGCAGTAAATGCTTTTGTGGTAACTAATACTGCTGCCGCCGCCGCGGGTTTAAGCTGGGCATTAATCGAATGGATTCATAACGGTAAACCGACGATATTCGGCGCTTGTTCTGGAGCAGTAGCCGGCTTGGTCGCGATTACGCCCGCAGCAGGTTTTGTTAGCATGATCCCCGCGATAATTATTGGATTATTGGTCAGCGTATTTTGTTTTATCGCAGTCACTGTAATAAAACCTAAATTCGGGTATGATGATTCTCTAGACGCTTTTGGCGTACACTGCGTGGGTGGTATATGGGGGGCGCTGGCAACGGGTTTATTTGCTTCTAAAGCAGTGAATGCTGCCGGAGCTGATGGCCTATTTTTTGGCAACCCTAAGCAGTTTTTGGTTCAGTTGGTAGCGGTAGGCGTGACAATCTTTTATACGGCAATTATAACGTTTGTCATTTATAAAATGGTCGATCTGTTTATAGGAGTCAGGGTTAATGAAAAGTCTGAAGCAATGGGCTTAGATTTATCTGAGCACCGAGAAAGGGCTTATACGGTTCTAGAATAAACGTAGCTGGCGTAGAGAGTTGGTACTTGTCAGAATAAAAAAGAGGGGTGAATATGAAATTAATCATTGCTGTAATTCAGCCGTACAAGTTAGAAGAAGTCAAAGAAGAGTTGTATAAATCAGAGATTAATCTGATCACTGTAAGCGAGGTGCTCGGGCATGGCCGGCAAAAGGGAGTTACCGAAGTCTACCGTGGGGCAAAGGAGACCGGTAATCTTTTACGTAAAGTGCGCCTGGAGATTGCTGTAAATGACAATTACCTTGAACCGGCGATCAAGGCGATTATCAAGGGTGCTAAAACCAGAGAGATGGGGGATGGAAAAATATTTATTTTAGACCTTAAGGAGTGTGTTCGCATTAGAACAGAAGAGCGTGGTTCGGTAGCTATTGGTTAAAAATTGGTTACCAAGCTTAGATGTTTTTTACTTGTATAGTTAGGACTGTTAAAATATAAGCATTAAATGGTTTAGTTTTAGGCAATAATAAGCAGGGAACAGAGGCGTTCTCCTTAATAAGTGAGAGCGCCTCTTTTTTCGGATAATTCTGTTATCGGCAGAGCTAAATTAGCTAGGGAGGATAAAATGAGTGTAAGGCAAGATGTATTATCTAAGATTAAAGGTATTGAATTAGAGAAAATATCTGTTCCTAAGAAGGTATCCAGTTATTTTGGGGAAAATACGTTCAATATGACAACTATGCAGAAACATATCTCCAAGGCAACGTTTGCGTCCTTTAAGCTTTGGATGTCCAAAGGCAAGACTATAACTTTAGTCCAAGCAAATGAGATAGCTGATGCGATGAAGGAATGGGCGATCTCAAAAGGCGCAACTTATTATACTCATTGGTTTCAGCCGATGACCGGGCTAACCGCGGAGAAGCACGATAGTTTTATTTCCTTCGTGGAACCTGGTAAAGTGATCGAAAAGTTTTCCGGAAATAAATTAATTCAGGGAGAGCCGGATGCCTCCAGTTTTCCATCAGGCGGGATCCGGGCTACCTTTGAAGCCCGCGGTTATACTGCCTGGGATCCCTCTAGTCCGGCATTTATTATTGAAAGCTTACTGGGTAAAACTCTTTGTATTCCGACCATATTTATTTCTTATCACGGCGAAGCCTTGGATAAAAAACTTCCGCTTTTACGTTCAGATGAAGCCTTGAATAAAGCAGCGCTGGGCCTGTTAAAACTTTTTGGCCATCAAAATGTAAAAAAAGTATTTTCTACCTGTGGAGCCGAGCAAGAGTATTTTTTGATCGACAAAAATTATTACAATTTGCGCCAGGATTTAGTAATGACCGGGCGTACTTTGATTGGCGCTTCCTCTCCCAAAGGTCAGCAGTTAGAGGACCAGTATTTTGGCACAATTAAGGAGCGGGTTATTAATTTTATGTTTGAGGTTGCCGAAGAGGCGTATAAGCTGGGAATTCCGGTGATGACCCGGCACAATGAGGTTGCTCCGCACCAGTATGAATTTGCTCCTATTTTTGAAGAATCCAATATCGCCTGTGATCATAATCAACTGTTGATGGAGTTGATGAAAAAAGTGGCTCTTCGGCATAATCTGGTTTGTCTTTTGCATGAAAAGCCATTTAACGGGATTAATGGAAGCGGTAAGCACCTGAATTGGTCGCTTTCAGATGACCAGGGAAATAATCTTTTAAATCCGGGAGAGACTCCGGAAGAGAATCTGCAGTTTTTGGCAATCCTGGTAGCGGTATTGCGCGCAGTCTATCTGCACGCCGATCTTTTACGGGCGAGTGTGGCTTTAGCCGGCAATGAGCATCGCTTAGGCGCCAATGAAGCCCCTCCGGCGATTATCAGCGTATTTTTAGGTGAACAGTTGACGCAAATCCTGAATATGTTTGAAAATGGCGTTAAATCCAAGGTCGCCAAGCAGGACATTATTGATTTAGGGATCGGCCGGCTGCCAAGATTTAATAAGGATATGACTGATAGAAACCGTACTTCGCCTTTTGCTTTTACCGGTTCTAAGTTTGAATTCCGGGCAGTCGGTTCATCGCAGAATATATCCACGTCTATTGCTATAATTAACACGATAATTGCGGAAGGTCTGGAATATGTAACTAATCAGATTAAAACAGTTAAAGGCACAGGCAAGGATTTTAATTCTGAGGTCTTAAAGGTAATTAGTGATATCGTTAAGGAAACCAAGGATATTCGTTTCGAAGGTAATAACTATGCCGAGGAATGGGTCAGAGAGGCAAAGATAAGGAACTTGCCTAATGTCGCAGCAACCTATGAGGCATTGGAGGTTTTTACTGTAGGAAAGAATATCGCTCTTTTTGAGAAATATAAAGTTTTTTCTAAGGAGGAGTTGATTGCCCGTTACCACATCTGGATCCATATGTATAATTTGACTTTGGAAATCGAAGCTAATACTCTAAAGGAAATGGTGAATGCCTCGGTAGTTCCCGCAGGTTATAAATACGAAAAACTTCTCGCAGGTAACCTGCATGAGCTGGTAGAGTTAGAAAAAGGCGCTGAGCTGAAAGTAGATGCAGCTGCGCTAGAAGATAAGAAAGCGCATCTAAGTGATGTAGTCGCTAAGATCTATTACGTCAGGCGCAATACCAATGAAATGGATAAGTTACTTGAAAAGGCCAAAGAACGCAGCAATGAGCAGCGCGCAGAGCTATATTTTAAAGAACTCAAGCCATTGATGGAGCATATCCGTAAGCACGTGGATGCGCTGGAATGCGTGGTCTCTGATGATACTTGGGATCTTCCCAAATACCGCGAGATGTTATTTATTAAATAAAAGCAAGTCATCGAAAGATCAGGGGAGTCAGGGTTATTATTTTAGAAAAAACTGATTAACTATTATGCAGAATATGGTTACTATTGTGATATCCGGGGCAGATGAAAGTAAGGTTAAAGAACTCCTGAATAAAATACTCAGTGAGGAAGGATATAATTTGTCTGAGAACCTGGATCATGGGAATGTGATTCGTTTAGCCCAAAAAGACAATATCCGGGATTTAGCTTTTATCAAGGATAAAGTAATTAAATTAGGAGATTTTTGGTATAATGAAAAAAAGGGATTGTTATATAAATCAGTCTTATCTGAAATCGAGAAGCCTTTGATTGAATATGTCCTGGAACGCACCGAAGGCAATCAACTAAAGGCTGCTAAAATATTAGGGATTAACCGTAATACCATGCGAGCGAAGATTAAAAAATTAGGAATAGACCCTAATAAATGGAAGATATAAATATGAGCTGCGATAAGTTACCTGAAAAACAAGGACTTTATGACCCGCAGTTTGAACATGATGCCTGCGGAGTGGGGTTTGTCTGTAATATCAAGGGCGAGAAGTCCAATGCGATTATTAGGCAGGGGATTGAGGTTTTGCATCGTCTCTCGCATCGCGGGGCAGTAGGCGCGGATCCCAAGACCGGAGACGGAGCGGGAATTTTAATTCAGATCCCGCATGAATTTTTTAAGCGAGTTTTTTCTGGGTTACCTGCATCAGGTGAATACGGCACAGGATTAATCTTTCTGCCCCAGGATATTAAAGAGCGTGAATTCGCTAAAGAAATATTTGAGAAAGTAATTAAAGAAGAAGGCCAGATACTTTTAGGTTGGAGGACTGTTCCGGTTGATAATTCGGGTATTGGCGAAGGCGCTCAGGCTACTCAACCGGTCTTTGAGCAGATTTTTATCGGAAGAGATAAAAATCTCAGCGCCGATTTAGCTTTTGAAAGAAAACTTTATATTATCAGAAAGCAGGTTGAAAATACTATCCGCGCCTCTAGCTTAGAGCAGAAGAAATCTTTTTATATTACTAATCTTTCCTGCCGTACCCTTGCTTATAAAGGATTACTTATGCCTAATCAGCTGGAGAATTTCTTTCTCGATCTTAAGGATGAAAGTATAAAGAGCGCTTTATGTTTGGTGCATTCGCGCTATAGCACTAATACTTTTCCTACCTGGGATTTAGCTCAACCTTTTAGATTTCTAGCTCATAACGGAGAAATCAATACTTTACGCGGCAACATTAATGGGGTAAGCGCGAGGGAACGCTTATTAGCCAGCGAATTATTCGGCACCGACATAGAAAAACTTAAGCCGGTAATTGTTGAGGGCGGGAGTGACTCAGCGGCAATTGATAATTTTTTTGAGCTTTTAGTTTTATCCGGCAGGTCGCTGGAACATGCGATGATGATGCTTATTCCCGCGGCCTGGGAGCACGACAATCTAATGAGCGAAGAACTTAGAGATTTTTATAAATACCATGCTTGTTTTATGGAACCCTGGGATGGTCCGGCAGCTATAGCTTTTACCGACGGCAGAAATATCGGGGCAGTGCTGGATAGAAATGGGCTGCGGCCGGCGCGTTATATTATCACTAAAAACGACTTTGTGGTTATGGCATCTGAAGTGGGTGTATTAGATATTGATCCTGCCGAGATTAAGGTTTCCGGAAGGCTGGAACCGGGGAAAATATTTTTTATTGATACTCAGTCAGGCTGTATCGTGGAAGACGCGCAAATCAAAGAGCGGGTAGCCAGCCGCGCTCCATATGGAGAGTGGAATAGCCAGAGTATGGTTGATTTTGATAAACTCAGCCTTAGTAACGTTGATTATAAGAAACCCGAAGATATTATTCCACAGCTAAAGGCCTTTGGTTATTCGCGTGAAGATTTAAAGATGATCATAAAGCCCATGGCGCAGGAAGCTAAAGAGCCGGTGGGCTCTATGGGTAGCGATATTCCGCACGCTTTTTTATCCCAGAAACCGCAGATGCTTTACAGTTATTTTAAACAACTTTTTGCCCAGGTAACCAATCCAGCGATTGATTCTATCAGGGAAAAGCTGGTGATGAGTTTAGAGAGTTTTATCGGTCCGGAAAAGAACATCCTGGAAGAAACCCCGCAGCATAGCCATAAACTCAGGATAAGAAATCCCATTTTAACCGATGAGGAGTTAGCAAAAATCCGCGATATCAGTATCAATGGTTTTCGGGCTAAGACAATCTATACTTTTTTTGCCGCCAATAGCGCTAAAGAAGGATTCTTACGCACGCTTGAGAGGATTTGTTTTGAAGCCGAGTACGCTATTGATAAGGGCTATTCTTTTATTATCTTAAGCGATAGGGGCGCGGATAAAGACAATATTGCGATACCCGGGCTTTTAGCTACCAGCGCTATCCATCAATATCTGGTGAAGAAGACTATTCGTTCTCAAGTGGCGTTAGTGGTAGAGAGCGCAGAGCCCAGAGAGGTGCATCACTTTGCTTTACTTTTTGGTTATGGCGCTGATTGTATTAATCCCTATCTTAGTTACCAGGCAATAGAATATTTGATTACCGAGAATGAGCTCGGCTTAGGCTTTAAAACCGCGCAGAAAAATTATATTAAGGCCTTAACCGATGGGATATTGAAAATATTATCTAAGATGGGTATTTCTACTTTGAGAAGTTATCGCGGCGCGCAGATATTTGAAGCGCTGGGATTAGCTAATGATTTTATCGCTCAATATTTTACCGGGACTACCGCGCGTATAGGCGGGGCTAGCCTTGAGGGGATAATTGACGAGACTATCGAAAGGCATCAGGATGCTTATCCTGAAAGGGGAGCCTCCGGCGCATACTTAAATAGCGGTGGTGTTTATCAATGGAAAAAAGACGGAGAGTTCCATCTCTGGAATCCGGAGAGTATTGCCGCTTTACAGGATGCTACGCGCGAAAATGATCAGGAGCAATATAGAAAATTCGCTCAGTTGATTAATGATCAGTCTGCGAACCCCACTACCTTAAGGAGTCTGCTTAAGTTTAAAAAAACAGACGCTATTTCTCTTAATGAGGTTGAGCCGGTTGAAGATATCCTGAAGCGTTTTGTTACCGGGGCAATGAGTTTTGGTTCGATCAGCGCATCTACGCATGAGACCATTGCTATCGCCATGAATCGTATCGGCGGAAAGTCTAATACCGGCGAAGGTGGCGAGGACCCCAATAGATTTATTACTCTGCCTAACGGAGATTCCCGCAGAAGCGCGATTAAACAAGTTGCCTCAGGAAGATTCGGGGTTACCATAAATTATCTGGTTAATGCCGATGAGATCCAGATCAAGATCGCCCAGGGGGCCAAGCCTGGCGAGGGCGGACAATTACCGGGGCATAAGGTGAGTGAAGCGATTGCCCGGACCAGATATACTACCGTCGGAGTAACCCTGATCTCGCCTCCGCCACACCATGATATTTATTCAATTGAAGATCTGGCGCAATTGATATTTGATTTGAAGAATGCTAATCCAAAGGCGCGCATCAGCGTCAAGCTGGTTTCGGAAGTCGGGGTGGGAACAGTTGCCGCCGGAGTGGCCAAGGGACATGCGGATATGATCCTTATTTCCGGAGGAGACGGCGGGACCGGAGCTTCCCCGCGGAGTTCCATCAGATATGCCGGGCTTCCCTGGGAATTAGGGCTTGCTGAAACACATCAAACGTTGATGTTGAATAATTTACGCTCCCGGGTGCGAATACAAACTGATGGCCAGATGCGTACTGGACGCGATGTGGCGATCGCCGCTTTATTAGGGGCTGAAGAATACGGTTTTTGTTCCGCTGTGCTGGTTGTCATCGGTTGTGTTATGTTAAGGCACTGCCATCTGAATAATTGTTCGGTTGGCGTGGCCACTCAGGATAGTATTCTAGAAAAGCGGTTCAGGGGCAGGCCGGAATTTATCGTGAATTATTTTTATTTTGTCGCTCAAGAACTGCGTCAGATAATGGCCAGCCTCGGTTTAAGGACTATAAATGATATGATCGGCAGGACAGACCTGTTGGAGCTGAATAAAGAGATTGTTCCTTTAAAAGCTCAAGGAATTGATTATTCCCGGATCCTTTATAAACCTGATCTTCCCGATGAGGTCGGGCGTTTTTGTCATTCTAAGCAATTTAACTGGCTGGATGCGGTATTGGATAAAAAATTGATCAAACTTTGCGCGGAAGGACTAGAGAAGAATATGCCGGTGAAAATTTCAATGGAGATCAATAATACCAATAGGGCTGTAGGCGCGATGTTAAGCGGTGAAGTCTGCCGCCAATGCGGGGATGGAGTGCTTTTGGAAGATACGCTTACCTGTAAATTTAAAGGGATTGCCGGCCAGAGTTTCGGCGCTTTTTTAGCCAAAGGGATTACCTTTGAATTAGAAGGGATGGGCAATGATTATGTAGGTAAGGGTATCTCCGGAGGCAAAATTATTATCTATCCTGATCAAAGAGCAGGGTATCCGGCTGATGAAAATATCATTATCGGTAATACTACTTTTTACGGAGCGATATCCGGAGAGGCCTACATTAATGGCGTTAGCGGAGAAAGATTCTGTATTAGAAATTCAGGCTTATACGCGGTAGTCGAGGGCGTAGGAGATCATGGTTGTGAGTATATGACCGGCGGAAGGGTAATTGTTTTGGGAAAGACTGGAAGAAATTTTGCCGCGGGTATGTCCGGCGGGATAGCTTATGTCTATGATGAGGATAAAAAGTTTAGAGAAAGATGCAATCTCGATATGGTGGAATTAGGGATAATTGAAGAGGAAGATAAGGATACGATCTATCATTTATTACATAATCACTATAAATATACAAAGAGTAAAAAAGCCAAAAGGGTCATTGATAATTTGCATGAAGAATTGAAGAGATTCGTGAGAGTGATGCCGATAGAATATAAAAATATTTTAGAGGGAGCAAAGATAGAAGAAAAGTTGGATATTGCGGAGGCATTAGATGGGTGAGCTAAGGGGATTTTTAAAATTAGCCAGGCAGGGTAGCGCTTACCGGCAAGTCTGCGAACGGGTTAAAGATTTTAAAGAGGTTATTCAGAATCCTGGCCAGAGGCAATCCCAGGAGCAGGCTAGCCGCTGCATGGATTGCGGAACGCCATTCTGCCATTGGGGTTGTCCAATAGGTAATTATATTCCTGAATGGAATGATTATGTCTTCCGTGGAAATTGGAAAGAGGCCCTGGTCTTACTGGATGCTACTAATAATCTCCCTGAGATTACCGGCAGGGTATGCCCGGCATTATGCGAGTATTCCTGTGTTTTGGGTTTAAACGATGATGCCGTGACTATCCGTGAGAATGAATTGGCAGTGATTGAATTTGGCTTTAAGAACGGTTGGATCAAGCCAAAACCGGTTAGCCGGCGCACCGGGAAAAAAATAGCGATTATCGGTTCAGGCCCGGCAGGTTTATCCTGCGCCGCGGAATTAAATCAAGCGGGCCATCAGGTAACTATTTTTGAACGGGACAATTTAATCGGCGGAATATTGCGTTACGGTATCCCGGATTTTAAATTAGAGAAATATCTTTTGGATAGGCGGATTGACATCTGGAAGGAAGAAGGGATTATTTTTAAGACCGGGGTAAATGTGGGTCAAGATTATCCGGCGGATAAAATTTTGGTGGAGTTTGACGCGCTCTGTCTGGCTGGCGGTTCCCGGGTCCCGCGAGATATAAATATTGAAGGAAGGAATTTAAAAGGTATATATTTTGCCATGGATTATCTGGTTCAATCAAACAAACGGGTTACTGGTGAGAAAATCCCTCCGGCGGCATTGATTGACGCCCGGGACAGAAATGTGGTTGTCCTCGGAGGAGGAGATACCGGCTCTGATTGTGTAGGAACAGCGCTTCGCCAAGGAGCTCGTTGTGTGACGCAAATTGAAATTTTACCTCAGCCGGCCCAATATCGCACGCGGGAATACCCTTGGCCTGAATACCCGGTGATCTTAAAGACTTCCTCAAGCCAGGAAGAGGGAGGGACGCGTTATTGGTCGGTTTCGGCTAAGAAGTTTATCGGCGAAAAAGGAAGGGTTAAAAAAATATTGTGCGAAAAAGCTGAAGGAGAAATATTTGAAATGGATGCGGATTTAATAGTTATTGCCGCAGGATTCTTGCACCCTGAACATTCCGGGTTACTTAGTGAGCTTAAAGTCGCTTTTGATCAGCGCGGCAATGTCAAAACAGACGAAAATTATCTGACTTCGGTTGAGAAAGTATTTTGCGCGGGAGACATGCGCCGCGGACAATCACTGGTAGTTTGGGCTATTTCTGAGGGCCGGCGCGCGGCTTATCTCATTGATAAATATTTGATGGGTAAGATATAAGATAGGTTGGTGTTTGCCTACTGCAAAAGGAGCATTAAGATGATCAGCACAGGGATAAAAGGGTTAGATAGTGTAATTACCGGCTTAAGGTTGGGAGACAATGTAGTCTGGCAAATAGACGATATAAAGGACTATATTGATCTGGTGGTGCCTTTTGTCAAACAGGCCCTGGTAGAAAAAAAGAGGGTTATTTATCTGCGTTTTGCCGCGCATCAAGAGCTGCTTAAGCCGGCTAAGAATATTAAACGCTATGAATTGGATGCCTATGCCGGATTTGAGTCTTTTACCACCAAAGTAAATAATATTATTACTCAGGAGGGGGAAGGCGCTTATTATGTTTTTGATTGTCTTTCAGAATTACTTTTAGCCTGGGCAACGGATCTGATGCTTGGTGATTTTTTTATGATTACCTGTCCGTATCTTTATGAGCTAAAGACCTTAACCTATTTTTCGTTGTTACGTAATAATCATTCTTTTGAATCCATTGCCCGTATACGTGAAACAACGCAATTGTTGGTAGATGTTTATCGCTGCCAGGGGAGTTCTTACATACATCCTTTAAAGGTATGGAATCGTTATTCTCCCACTATGTTTCTTCCGCATCAGAGAAAAGGGGAGCAATTTATTCCTATTACCGATAGCGTAAATGCGGTAAAAATACTTTCTTATATTCGCGAGAAGACCGCCGAGAGCGCCAAAAGGAACCTGGATTACTGGGATCGTTTATTTATTGATGCCGAGGAGTTGATTAAAAATAAGGCCTCCCGAGAGAAGATCAATGAGGCGGTCAAAAAGCTCTGTGGCATTATGATTTCCAAGAATAAAAAAATTCTTTCTTTAGCCATCCGCCATTTTTCGTTGGAAGAGTTAATTGAAATAAAGTCCCGTTTAATCGGTACGGGTTTTATCGGCGGTAAGGCCGTAGGCATGCTTTTGGCGAGAAAAATTTTATCCAAAGATAAAACCCTGGACTGGCAGAAGATATCCGAGCCGCATGATTCGTTCTATATTGGTTCAGATATATTCTATTCCTATATGGTGCATAACCGCTGGTGGAAATTACATATGCAGCAGAAGAGTGAGGATGGATATTTTAACCTTGCCAAAGTCTTAAAGGAAAAAATGCTTTATGGAGTATTTCCCGAAGAGATTATGGAGCGCTTTCAGCAGATTATAGAATATTTTGGCTCCTCTCCGATTATCATCCGCTCTAGTTCACTCTTAGAGGATGATTTTGGTAATGCCTTTGCCGGAAAATATGAGAGTGTATTTTTAGCTAATCAGGGAACGCCTGAGCAAAGATACATTCAATTTGCCGAAGCAGTAAAAAGAATTTACGCCAGTACCATGAATGAGGATGCTTTGGTTTATAGAAAACAGAGGGAGCTGGATAAGCTAGATGAGCAGATGGCGCTTTTAGTGCAACGAGTCTCCGGCGCGTATCACAAGGATTATTTCTTCCCTGAACTTGCCGGGGTGGGAGTTTCTTATAATACCTATGTTTGGAATAATAGCATTGATCCTGAAGCGGGAATGTTGCGTTTGGTATTCGGCTTAGGCACCAGGTCAGTTAACCGCGTAGAAGGCGATTATCCGCGAATGGTAGCATTAGCTGATCCCCTACGCCGGCCATACGCTGAGAAAGATGATCTAAGAAAATATTCCCAGCATGAAGTCGATCTTATTAACACGAAGGCGAATATTTTAGAGACTATTCCTTTTGAGAAATTAATTAAAGAAAAAACAGCGGTAGATATCTCTCGTATCGCAGTAAAAGATTATGAGTCAATGAGCATGATGAGCGAAAGGTTCGCAGAAGAGAAAGATTACTGGATATTAACCCTCGATGCCATATTTAAGGATAGTATTCTTTCCGGTTGCTTTAAAAAGATATTAAAAGCCCTTCAGGATAGTTATCATTATCCGGTAGAGATAGAATTTACCATCAATTTTACTAAGGATAATACTTTTAAAATAAACTTATTGCAATGCCGGCCGCTACAGACAAAAGGCCTGGGGGAAAAGGTTGATATGCCTCGCCAGGTAAATAAAAAGAATATACTTTTTGATTCAGAGGGGTATTTCTTAGGCGGGAATATCTCGCAGAAGATCGAGTGGGTGATATATGTTGATCCGGGAAAGTATAGCAAACTTATCTTGTCGGATAAATATGAAGTGGCGCGCATAGTCGGAAAATTAAATAGGACGATAAAAGATAAGGAAGAGTTACCAACGCTTTTGATGGGCCCTGGAAGATGGGGTACTACTACGCCTTCTCTGGGGATCCCGGTAAAATTTGCCGAGATAAATAATATAGCGGTTTTAGCTGAAGTCGCTTTTTCAGAGGGGAACCTTATGCCGGAGCTTTCGTTCGGGACGCATTTTTTTCAGGATTTAGTCGAGACAAGTATATTTTATGTCGCTCTTTTTCCTGAAGAAAAAAAGGCTGTTTTTAACCAAGCCTGGCTTAAGGAATCAAAAAATATATTTACCGACTTGATTCCTGAGTCTGCTAAGTTCGAAGATATTATCGGTGTTTATGGGGTAGGCGGCCGGGCTCTAAAGATAATGTCAGACGTCATATCGCAAAAAGTGATCTGTTTTTCAAGCTAAGGGAGGGGATGAATATGGCTAAGTACATTTTTATAACCGGAGGAGTAATCTCCAGCTTAGGCAAGGGGATTGCTTCCGCTTCAATAGGAAAAATTTTAGAGTCGCGCGGCCTTAAGGTTGCGATTATGAAGCTGGATCCCTATATTAACGTCGATCCCGGGACAATGAATCCTTATCAACATGGCGAGGTTTATGTTACCGAAGACGGAGCAGAGACAGATCTGGATCTGGGGCATTATGAGCGTTTCACCAATGCCCAGGCGTCCAAATTTAATAATATCACTACCGGCCAAATTTATAACTGGGTGATCTCCAGGGAAAGGAGAGGGGACTATTTAGGAAAAACCATTCAGGTCATCCCGCAGATTACCGACGCGATCAAAGAGAAAATCAAAGAGTGCGCCGGAGTCTCTAAGACAGATATTGTTATTGTCGAGATTGGAGGGACAGTAGGCGATATTGAAAGCCTGCCGTTTTTAGAGGCAGCGCGGCAATTTAGATTAGATATGGGCTATGATAATGTGCTTTATATTCATCTGACGCTTGTGCCGTATATCAAGGCCGCGGAAGAAGTAAAAACTAAACCTACCCAACACAGCGTAGGTACCCTGCGCGAGATAGGGATTATTCCGGATGTATTGATCTGCCGCACCGAAAAACCGCTATCCGAGAGCGTTAAAGAAAAAATTTCTTTATTCTGTAATGTAAGAAAAGAAGCGGTTATCGAGTCTCCGGATATGGAGTCTATTTACCAGGTACCTTTAGTTTTTAAAAAGCAGATTTTAGATGAAATAATTTTAGGCCATTTTAAATTGATCTGTAAGTTCTCGGACCTAAAAGATTGGGAGCGGGATGTAGTCACGAGAGTGCTTAACCCGAAAAATAAAGTTACCATTGCCGTTGTGGGGAAATATATCGAACTGCAGGATGCTTATAAATCGATATATGAAGCCCTTATCCACGCCGGAATTTATAATGATACAAAGGTAGAAATAAGAAAGATTGATTCCGAAAGCCTGGAGAAATCAGATATAGGGAAAACAATGCGCGGCATTTCGGGGATTCTTGTTCCCGGAGGATTTGGTTATCGCGGAATCGAAGGTAAAATCAAAGCGATTAAATTCGCGCGCCAGAATAAGGTTCCTTTTCTGGGGATTTGCCTGGGGATGCAGTGCGCGGTAATTGAATTTGCCAGGAATGCCTGTAATTTAGGGGGCGCAAATTCCACGGAATTTAGAAAGACAAAATATCCGGTGATCAGTTTATTGGCAGAGCAAGCGAAGGTCCAGGACCTGGGAGGGACAATGCGTTTAGGCGCGTATCCCTGTAAGATTAAAAAAAATACCCTTGTTTCTAAGACTTATGGTAGAATGCTCATCCAAGAACGCCACCGCCACCGCTATGAATTTAATAATAAATACCGTAAGATTTTTGAAAAAAAAGGGATGGTTTTTTCCGGAGTATATCAGAAGAAAAATTTAGTTGAAATAATCGAACTTAAGGGCCATCCCTATTTTATCGCGGTGCAGTTCCATCCGGAATTTAAATCCAAGCCGGATCAGGCGCATCCTTTGTTCAGAGATTTTATTAAGGCAGCAGTAAATAAATCATAATTATATGAAAGCAATACTGGCGTTAGAAGACGGAAGGATTTTTCAGGGAAGCTCATTCGGCGCAAACGGCGAAAGAAGCGGCGAGGTTGTTTTTAATACCAGTATGACCGGTTATCAGGAGATCCTCACTGATCCTTCTTATAAAGGCCAAATTGTAGCTATGACTTATCCGCTCATCGGTAATTATGGCGTGAACGGAGAAGATGGAGAGTCGCGTAAGCCATTCTTAGAAGGGTTCGTAGTCAAGGAGTGCAGCAAGATCGCCAGCAATTGGCGGAGTAAACAATCTCTGGGCGATTATCTTAAAGAAAATAAAATTTTAGGGTTAGAAGGTATAGATACGCGCGCGCTTACCCTGCATATCAGGAAAGCAGGGGCAATGAAGGCTGTGCTCTCAACTATAGATTTAGATGAGAAGAGTTTAGTTAAAAAAGCTAAGAATTCTCCGGGATTAGTAGGTATTGATTTAGTGAAGAAGGTAAGCGTAGATAAAAAATATCTTTGGCCGGGCATTAGGCAGGGGGCATATAAGGTGGTAGTGCTTGATTGCGGGTTAAAATATAACATCCTGCGGGAATTAGCTAAATATAAATGTCAGGTTATTGTTTTACCCGCGCAAGCTTCTGCCGAAGAGATTTTAAGCCTCCAGCCCGGTGGGCTGCTCTTACCGAATGGCCCGGGGGACCCGGCAGCAGTTAAATATGTTATTCAAACCACGCGTAAACTAATCGGAAAATTACCGATCTTCGGGATTTGTTTAGGGCACCAAATGCTCGGGCTGGCTTTAGGCGGTAAGACCTATAAACTGAAATTCGGCCATCACGGCGCGAATCATCCGGTAAAAGACTTAAAGAGCGGGAAGGTCGCCATCACGGCGCAGAATCACGGATTTTGCGTAGATATAGATTCGCTGAATCAAAAAGAAATAGAGATTACCCATATAAATCTTAATGACCAGACCCTGGAAGGGATGCGGCATAAAAAATTACCGCTATTTTCTGTGCAGTTTCATCCTGAGGCTTCTGCCGGGCCGCATGACGCGGAATATTTGTTCGGGAATTTTATCGCTTTAATGAAGAAATATGCCAAAACGTAAAGACATCAAAAAAATACTTATCATTGGTTCCGGCCCGATCGTCATAGGCCAGGCCTGCGAATTTGATTATTCCGGAACCCAAGCCTGCAAGGTTTTAAGGCAGGAGGGGTATAAGGTGGTTTTAGTGAATTCCAATCCCGCCACCATTATGACCGATCCCGAGATTGCCGATAAGACCTATATCGAGCCCTTAACTACCGAGGTGGTAGAGAAAATCATCGCTAAAGAAAGGCCTGATGCCTTGCTCCCTACATTGGGAGGACAAACCGCTTTAAATCTCACCGTAGACCTGGCAGAAAAAGGGGTATTAAAAAAATATAAAGTCGAGACTATCGGCGCAAATATTAAGGCGATTAAAAAAGGCGAAGATAGATTATTATTTAAAGAAGCGATGCAGAAGATCGGCCTGGATTTACCTAAAAGCGACAAGGCCTATAATTTAAAAGAGGCGGTTAAGGTCGCTAAAAAAATAGGATTTCCTCTGATTATCCGGCCGAGTTTTAATTTAGGCGGAACAGGTGCCAGCACAGCTTATAGTATAAAGGAATTTAAAGAATTAGCCCGCCGCGGCCTTGAGTCAAGTATGATCAGCGAGATCTTAATCGAGGAGTCGGTAACCGGCTGGAAAGAGTTTGAATTAGAGGTAATGCGCGATTTGAAAGATAATGTAGTGATTATCTGTTCTATTGAAAATTTTGACCCGATGGGAATTCACACCGGGGATAGCATTACCGTTGCGCCCATCCAAACTTTAACTGATAAAGAATATCAGAAGATGCGCGACGCGGCAATTGCCTGTATCAGGGAAATCGGGGTAGAGACCGGCGGTTCAAATATTCAATTTGCCGTTCATCCTAAGACCGGAAGGATGGTAGTAATCGAAATGAACCCCAGGGTCTCCCGGAGTTCGGCCTTAGCCTCTAAGGCGACAGGCTTTCCAATCGCAAAAATTGCCGCTAAGCTGGCCGTGGGTTATACCTTAGATGAAATACCTAATGATATTACTCAAAAGACACCCGCTTGTTTTGAGCCGGCAATTGACTACTGCGTAGTAAAAATTCCCAGGTTTACTTTTGAAAAATTCCCGGAAGCAAAAGATATCCTGGGCGTATCAATGAAATCAGTCGGTGAAACTATGGCCATCGGCCGCACCTTTAAAGAAGCCCTCCAAAAGGGTTTAAGAGGATTAGAGATTAGCCATTATGGGCTAGACAGCAAGCTAAAATATAAGGAGATTTCGGATAGAAAAATCAGGCAGAGGTTAAAAGAGCCTAATGCCTCACGGATCTTTTATATTAAATACGCTTTACAAAAAGGTTATAGCGCTAAAGAAATAATTTCCCTTACTAAAATCGACCCTTGGTTTATCGAAAATATCCGGGAAATAGTCAATTTAGAGAATGATTTAAAAAGAGAATTTAATAGAAATAAAAAATTAAGCTTGGAATCGCTGCGTAAAGCCAAAGAATTCGGTTTTAGCGATCGGCAAATTGCCGAGATCACCCATAGTGATGAAATCTACATAAGGGATTTACGCAAAAAAAATAATATTACCGTTACTTTTAAATTAGTAGATACCTGCGCCGCGGAGTTTATTGCCTATACGCCGTATTATTATTCTACCTATGAGGAAGAAGATGAAGTAGAGGTTACTAAAAAGAAAAAAATTATGATTTTAGGCGGTGGCCCCAATAGGATCGGCCAAGGCATTGAATTTGATTATTGTTGTTGTCATGCCTCTTTTGCCCTGAAAGAGTTAGGCTATGAGACGATTATGGTGAATTCTAACCCGGAGACTGTTTCTACGGATTACGATACTTCAGACAGGCTTTATTTTGAGCCACTCACCTTTGAAGATGTGATGAATATCATTGATAAAGAAAAACCGGATGGGGTGATCGTGCAATTGGGTGGACAAACTCCCTTGAATTTAGCCAGACAGTTAGAAAAAGCAGGCGCGCGCATTATCGGCACTAGCGTTAATTCCATTGACCGGGCAGAAGATAGGGATAGGTTTGCCAAGGTGCTGAAGAAATTAGGAATTAACCAGCCGGAAAATGGCTCAGCTATTTCAAAACAAGAAATAATAGAGGTTGCCAAACGGATCGGCTTCCCGGTATTAGTCAGGCCTTCTTATGTTTTAGGCGGCCGGGCAATGAAGATAGTATATGATGAGGAAACTCTCGCCGGATTTATTCAAGAAGCCCAGGAGGCCTCATCAGGTCATCCGGTATTAATAGATAAATTTTTAGAGGATGCGGTAGAGGTGGATGTAGATGCGATTTCTGATGGTAAGATTACCGTAATCGGCGGAATTATGGAGCATATTGAAGAGGCGGGGGTGCATTCAGGCGATTCAGCCTGCGTGATTCCCGCGCATACCTTAGGAGATGATATTATTGAGATGATCAGAAAAGATACTTATGCCTTAGCCAGAGAATTACGGGTCAAGGGTTTAATTAATATCCAATTTGCCATCAAAGGAGAGCAGGTGTATGTATTGGAGGTGAACCCCCGGGCCTCCAGGACCATTCCTTTTGTCAGTAAAGCTATCGGTGTGCCTTTAGCTAAGTTAGCGGCCAAGGTAATGGCAGGCAAGACCCTTAAGGAATTAGGTTTTACCGCGGAGAAAAAAGTAAAACATACCTCAGTTAAGGAATCAGTTTTGCCGTTTTCCCGTTTCTCCGGGGTGGATATATTATTAGGGCCGGAGATGAAGTCAACCGGAGAAGTGATGGGAATAGATTCTTCTTTCGGGAGGGCTTTTTATAAATCTCAGCTTGCCGCAAACCAGGAGCTACCTTTAAAAGGAAAAATTTTCATCAGTGTTAAGAATAGCGATAAAAGAGATATCGTCTTTATCGCCAAGAAACTCGCGGATATGAATTTTAAGCTGATTGCTACCAAAGGCACATATAAAGCGCTAACCTCCAATAATATCAGAGTGCAACTTGTCGGTAAAATTAATGAAGGAGATACCCGCGTATTGGGGTTGATTAAAAAAGGAGAATTAAAATTAATCATTAATACTCCTTCGGGCCCGCGTGGCCAATCCGATATGAAACCGATCAGGAGTTTAGCGGTTACCTACGGTGTACCTTGCATTACCACGATTCAAGGGGCGCAGGCAGCAGTAAACGGGATCGAGTCTATCGCCAAAGGCAGCTTAGAAGTAAAGTCTATTCAAGAGTATCACCCAAAGAAAAGTTGAGGATTAGGCGTTTTTAATAAAGGTGCGTTTCAGGGAATCTCCGAGGCGGCCGCGGCGTAATTCTCTGGCAATCACGCTTAAGAAAAGGCGGGGCGCTACGCATAAGAAGAAGAGTATTTCTTTAAAGGTAAAAAACTTTACTATAAAAACATTCTTCCAGAGTATTTTTACGTATCTGGAGGGGGTGTAGAAAGTAAATTTAATTCGCCGGCCGATTTTCTTTAAACTAGCATGGCTGTAGGTGTCGGAATAAAGTTCTCCTCTTTCGGTGACATGGTACCCGGGAGTTTTCTCGGCGAGTTCTCTTAGGGGAGAGAACTTTTCAATCCTTAGTTTGTTGCAGGCGATGGAATCAACCCCGATCTCCTTGGCGAATTGCCCGATATAAAGCATTTCTTTTTCCGTCTCGCCGATATTGCCATAGATAAAGTAACCGTTGTAAAAAATAGGGTATTTTACCAGGACTTTAAAATATTTTCGTATGGCCTCCTGATTAAAACCTTTGTTAAGCTGTTTTAATATCCAGTCATGAGGGGATTCAATCCCGATCAAGAGCGCCTTAAATCCGGCTTTGACCATTTTCTCGAGCAGTCTAGGGTATTTAGCGATATCCAGGCGCGCCTGAGCCATAAAACGTTTTTTGATCTTCCTTTCAATAATTAAATCACAAATTTTCTCCGCCCTCTCCGGGTCGGCAAAAAAATCATCATCACTAAGGATTATCACTCCCGCTTTTAAACCCTGTATTTCATCGACTACGGAATTTACGCTGCGGACAGCATAATTCCTTTTTTGTCCGAGAGGATTTAAGCTGAAGGTGCAGAATTTGCAGTTAAAAGGGCAGCCCCGCGCGCTTAACACAGAATCAAAACTTATACCTGCTATTTCTATGCCGTTTAAGGCAAAGGAATATTCGTTACGCCGCAGGGAGCGGTCAGGCGCGCCTAAGGTATCGACATCGGGGAGAGGTCGGTTAGGGTTATGCGCTAGCTTGCCATTTTCGCGGTAGGAGATGCCTAAAATATCTTTGAGCGGGTTGCCTTTTAATATCTCTTTAATTGTCTCTTCGCCCTCGCCTCTGACAATGATATCAATTGTGGGGCAGGTTTTAAAAAGTTCCTCTACCTTCTCGGTAGCCTTATATCCGCCTACGACTAGTGGTATGTTATCCGGCACGCGGTTAAGCATTTGGCAGATTTCGTCAAACTTGCTGTCCCAACCGATACTGACGCAGAGAATGTCGATCTGGCCGGATATAAAGGCAATGAGTTTTTCCGTGTCAGATAAGTCTTGTTCATGCCTTAAATCCATAAGGGTGATTTTGTTGACCAGCCCCTTGGCGCTCGTAGCCACATATTCAAGCCCCGTAGGAGGGAAGAGCATCATCGTGCTGTTGGCGTTACTTTCAATATAGGGATTCAGGAATAAGGCGTGCTTGTATTTAATATCAATTTCCTTTTTAATTGTTAAATTTAATTATATTACTTTAGCATTAAATAATAGTTTAGGCAATAGATTAGAAGAATAGAGTATTAAATCTAAAATGTCCTTGATATCTTAAGGTATCCAGCCTATAATTAATTTGTGCAAATCAAGGAGGTTTCTCTATGACGGGAAAAAATCATCAATCCACCTGGAAGAGTTTGAAAGAAAATTTTCCCTGGAAAGATATGTTTTTAGGTTTTTTAATCCCGAAGGTGTTTTTTCTTTATGGCGCGCGTCACGGTATGGCTTTTCTCTGGGGAGCTATAGCCGTAGCCTGGTGCGTCGGGGTATTTTATCTGCATCAGGTAAAAACGCACAAGGTGAATTTCTTCGCCGTCTTTGCCGTAATCATGATCATGGCCCGTATAATCGTGGTGGTCGCCGAAAAAAATCCCCGGATGTATTTATACGTGTTGGCGCTGGATAATTTTATTGTGGGAACTATTTTTATGGCCTCGCTTTTATTTAAGCGTTCACTGATGCAGTTGTTCGCTGAATCTGTCAGCGCGCAAATTCCGCAGGAGATCTTAGCTTCAGTATATTACGCAAAGGCCTGGAGGATAGTTACTTTCGTCTGGGCAATAGTTTTTATATTATTTGCGCTAGCCCTGACCTTATTAAAAGCCTGTAATCTAAGAATCGTTGGCTTAATTGATATGTTTGCCGGTTGGCCGCTTATGATTATCCTGTTTCTTTTTACTCTGAAATTCCCCGCTTGGTACTGGAAAAATAATTACGCCAGGATAAAGGCAGGAGAATAAAAGTTGGGAGGTAACAATGGGTAAGTCCATCAAAGGTTCCCAGACCGAAAAAAATCTATTGGTATCTTTTGCCGGTGAATCTCAGGCCAGGAACAGGTATACCTATTTTGCCAGCGCGGCCAGAAAAGAGGGTTTCGAGCAGATAGCGAATATCTTTACTGAGACTGCGGAAAACGAAAAAGAGCATGCCAAAGTTTTCTTTAAATACCTTGAGGGTTCAGATGTGGAAATCACCGCTTCTTATCCTGCCGGAGCGATCAGGGATACCAGAACCAACCTGGAAGCAGCGGCAGCGGGTGAGAATATGGAATGGACAATCCTTTATTCAGATTTTGCCAAAGTTGCCAAAGACGAAGGCTTCTCAGAGATAGCCCGCTCTTTTGAGCAGATTTCCAAGGTGGAGAGATTTCATGAGTCCAGGTACAGGAAGCTGATTAATAATATCGCCAATAGCGAAGTGTTTAAGAAGAAGACAACGGTAAAATGGCACTGTATCAACTGCGGTTATGTTGTTGAGGGAACCGAGGCGCCGCCAGAATGCCCGGCGTGCAAACACCCGCAGGTATTTTATGAACTTTTAGCCGAAAATTATTAGAAATAGAAAATAAGGAACACCCAGGTAAAATAATTATTGACAGACAAGTAAAATAGATATAGATTAGATTATTCAATTTTACAGTGTAACAGGATTGGAGAGGTATGCGACAAAGACGTCCATATAATATTTTAGGGATGTCTTTTTTTTGTTTTTGGGTGCCTAAAAAACAGGCACTCCGGGAGAAATGATTGCATGAAGATACTCAATAAGGAAATCCTGGCCGATAGCCAGGGGGTGCGGATTGTAAAGCTTACCATCCATTTGCCGGATATCGCCGCGAAAGCCAAGGCAGGACAGTTTGTGGTTCTGATGGTAAAAGAAGAAGGGGAAAGGATTCCTTTAACCATCGTAAATGCTGATCCTGGAAAAGGCACTGTAGTGATTATCGCGCAAGAAGCCGGACTTACCACAAAGTTATTGGCCGGGCTTAAAGCGGGAGATTTTCTCTATTCTATTGTAGGCCCGTTAGGACATCCTACAGAGATTAAGAAATACGGAAAAGTCATTCTCGTTGGCGGAGGTGTGGGTATAGCTGAAATTCTTCCTGTCGCTAAAGCCCTGAAAGATGCCGGCAATCATGTGACAGCCATTATCGGCTCGCGCAATAAAGAGCTTTTAATCCTTGAGCGCGATTTAAAAGAAGCTTCAGACGAATGCGTGGTTATGACTGACGATGGTTCCTATGGCCGTAAAGGATTTGTGACCGAAGCGCTTAAAGAACTTCTGGAAAAATCAAAATATGATTTGGTTTATGCCGTAGGCCCTATACCAATGATGAGAGCGGTTTGCGGAGTGACAAAACCTTTAGGGGTGTTTACCCTGGTTTCACTTAACGCTATCATGGTTGATGGCACAGGCATGTGCGGCTGCTGCAGGGTCAGGGTTGGCGGAAAAGTAAGATTTAGCTGTGTTGACGGCCCGGAGTTTGACGCAGCTCAAGTCGATTGGGATGAACTTTCCAAACGCAACAGTATTTATGGTGAAAAAGAAAAACATATTTGCCGTCTGCATAACGGGCAAGTTAATAAATAATGCGAAAAGAACCGGTTAAGATCAAGGAAAAAGACAAGCTTTCCAGGGTCAAAGGCTTTGAAGAAGTGGTACAGGGCTTTTCAGAGGCAGAGGCTTTAGAAGAGGCTAGCCGTTGCATTCAATGCAAGGACCCCAAATGTATTGCAGGGTGTCCGGTCGGTATAGATATTAAGGCATTTATAGGCCAGATAAGCAAAAAAGATTACGCCGGAGCGTATTTTACTATCCGTCAAAAGAACAATTTTCCGTCTATCTGCGGAAGGATATGTCCCGCTGAATATCAATGTCGCAAGACTTGTGTTTTTACTAAAAAAACAGAGCCTTTTGCCTCTAGAGAAGCCATCGGTATTCATTTTCTGGAGAGATTTATTGGAGATCATGGCGCCCAGGAAAGACTCCAGATAAAGGCAGCCGATGATGCTAAACGCTCGCAAATGCAAGTAGCTGTTGTGGGGTCAGGCCCGGCAGGCTTGTGTTGCGCCGGAGAACTGGCGCGCTATGGCATTAAGGTCGTGGTCTTTGAAGGTCTGCATAAAACCGGCGGGGTTTTACGCTACGGTATTCCTCCTTTTAGGCTCCCGCGGAATATTCTGGATTTTGAAATAGATTCTCTAAAAAAACTTGGTGTTGAAATCAGAACAAATACTATCATCGGTAGAGTAAAAGTGATTGATGAACTTTTCGCCGAAGGTTTTTCCGCCATATTTCTGGGTTTGGGAGCGGGAATACCTTCTTTTATGGGTATTCCGGGAGAAAATTTGTGCAATATCTATTCAGCGAATGAATTTCTGACCAGGGTAAATCTGATGTCCGCGCATACATTTCCCACGAGCCATACTCCTATAAATATAGGTAAGCATATAGTTGTTATCGGAGGAGGTAATACGGCGATGGACGCGGCCCGGGTTGCCCTAAGGCTGCAACATATGCATGGAATTGAACCGGACACTACAATTTCATATAGGCGCACGGAAGTAGAGATGCCGGCGCGCCGTCTGGAAATAGAACATGCCAAAGAAGAGGGTGTAAAGTTTGATCTTTTAGTCAAGCCGGAAGAATTTATAGGCGACGAAAAAGGTTTTGTTAAAAAAATGCGTTCTTCCCGCTGCGAACTGGGAGAAGCGGATAGTTCCGGAAGGCGCAGGCCGGTTGTTATTCCCGGCAGTTCTTTCGAGGCTGATTGTGACCTGGCTGTGATAGCGATAGGTTTGGGCGCCAATAAAATTCTTACCAGTGTTACGCCGAAACTCACGACTGATAAACACGGCGATGTCATAGTCAATCCTGAAACAATGGAGACTTCCATCAAAGGAGTTTTTGCCGGAGGAGATATTGTGGGAGGAGAAGGAACGGTTATAGAAGCAATGGGGATGGCCAAAAAAGCGGCCAGCGCTATTTTGGAGTATTTAGAGAAAGCAGCAGTTTAAAAAAGGAGAGAAGGATGAAAAACGGGATTCAGGAAATAATGGATAAAGTTATGAGCAAAAATCAGGGGGAACCGGAGTTTCATCAAGCCGTACGTGAGGTTGTGGAATCGTTAGCTCCATACATTGAAAAAAACCCCAAGTATAAAGAAGCTAAAATTCTAGAAAGAATGGTTGAGCCGGAGCGAGTCATAATGTTCCGTGTGCCCTGGGTCGATGATAAGGGAGAGATCCAGGTTAACCGAGGTTATCGTATTGAAATGAACAGCGCTATAGGCCCATATAAGGGTGGCATACGACTTCATCCGAGCGTAAACTTGAGTATTCTCAAATTCCTCGCCTTTGAGCAGGTCTTAAAAAACAGTTTGACTACGCTTCCGATGGGTGGAGGAAAGGGCGGTTCGGATTTTGACCCGAAAGGAAAGTCGGATAATGAAGTGATGAAGTTCTGTCAGAGCTTCATGAGCGAACTTTTCAGGCATATCGGCCCGGATACCGATGTCCCGGCTGGCGATATCGGAGTTGGCGGCCGTGAAATCGGTTATTTGTTTGGCCAATACAAGAGGCTAAGAAATGAATTCACCGGCGTTCTGACTGGTAAAGGTTTAGCCTGGGGCGGTAGTCTTATACGTCCGGAAGCTACCGGTTACGGCTGCGTTTATTTTGTTGAGGAGATGTTAAAGACAAAAGGGGAATCGCTTAAGGGTAAGATCTGCGCGGTCTCCGGTTCAGGCAACGTTGCCCAATATACGGTTGAGAAATTATTGCAGTTGGACGCTAAAGTCGTGACTCTCTCTGACTCAGACGGGTTTATCTATGATAAGGGAGGCATTGACCATAAGGAATTAAAATGCGTGCTGGATTTAAAAAATATCCGCCGCGGACGCATCAAAGAATGTGCCAAGGAATTTAAGTGCGAATATTTTGAGAAACAGAAACCCTGGCAGATAAAGTGCGATCTAGCCTTTCCTTCAGCGACTCAGAACGAGATTTCCGGAGAAGATGCCAAGGTACTGGTCAAGAATGGTTGTATAGCTGTAGGTGAAGGCGCGAATATGCCCACGACCCCTGAAGGGATCAGTGTATTCCAGAAGGCCAAGATACTCTATGCTCCCGGGAAAGCAGCGAATGCCGGCGGTGTGGCTACATCCGGCCTGGAAATGACCCAAAACAGTATGAGATTATCCTGGTCACGGGAAGAAGTTGATAAGAGGCTTCACGACATCATGGTAGCTATTCACGAAAATTGCGTTCAATATGGTAAAGAGAATAACTATATTGATTACGTAAAAGGCGCCAATATCGCCGGATTCGTGAAAGTAGCCGATGCTATGCTGGCTCAAGGGGTTGTCTAATCATACCCCTATTTTACAAATTGGCTAAGTAGCTGCTTTGCTTCAGTATTATTGGGCTCTATCTCTAATACTTTCTGCCACTCAGAGATGGCTTTAGCTGTATCGCCCTTATCTATATAAAGGATCCCAAGGTTAATATGGCACTTGAGAAACTCCGGCCAGATATTCAAGGCAGCTAAATAATATTTTTCAGCTTCCGCAAGATTACCCTGCCGATGTTCTATTATGCCCAGTATCTCTAAGGCATTAGGGAGATTAGGTTTTAGCGATAATGTTTTCTCAAGATATTTTTTTGCTTCAACGTAATTATCCTCCCCTAAATAGGCCTGCGCAAGATCAAAATATGCTTCCGGGAAATCCGGCCTTAGCTCGATAGCCTTCCGGTATTCCGCGATAGATTCTTCTTTTCTTCCAAGATTAGCGTAGGTGTTGCCGAAATTTAAATGCAAGCGCGCGTTATCCGGAGTATACTTAAGGGTATTCTTAAAAAAAGTCACACTATCTTTCCAATCTTTATTCCTCTGAAATGTCAGGACGCTCAAAGACGCCAGTAGCGCTATTAAAACAAAGATTACTATAGTTTTAACGAGTCCGGATACGGGTTTGGCAAAATTCCCGTAAAAGATACCCGCAATAGCCGTTCCCGCGATCATATATATGCCTATGGAAGGTAAATACATCCAGTGTTCGGCGATAAAGCTATTGATGGGGATAAGGTTGGAGACCGGGAAAAATCCGATAAAGAACCAGATGCTGGCAAAAAAAAGTTTGCGGGAATGTTTATAAAACAGCCAGGCCGCTATCACCATAATCATAATAACGAATATGGCTCTAAGTGTCTCGGGCTGGGTCAGGGAACGGGCGATTAAGATGGTGCGTTCCATATGCAGGTCAAAGGGCGTAATGAATAAATGTAAATAAACGCAGATGGCCTTAAGCGCCGTCAGGAACCTGTTATAAAGTCCAATATCGGCTGTTGCAAAAGGAGAAACAAGATGCGTAAAATTAAGGATTGTCTTTCTGGCTAGCGCATACACCAGAAAAATTACGCCGAAGGGTAGAGAGAGCGCGTATAGCCTGTATTTAATCGCGGAGTTTGCGTAAAAAGAAAATATATATAAAAGTAATAATAGCGGCAGGATCAACCCTATTTCTTTAGAGAGCATAGACAGAATATAGAAAAATAGCGAAAATATATAAAATCCGGCGGGTAATCTATTTTGCGCTTTTATGATTTCAATTGATTTTATAAACAGGATAAAGGAAGTTAAAAGAAAGAGTAGGTAAAGGGAGTCTGCCCTGCCGGCCACATAAGTGACTGCCTCCGTATTTATCGGGTGCACGCCAAAGAGCGCAGCCGTAATAAAAGCAGCCAGGCTATTCTTTAAGATCATCGAAGCGAGGAGGTATACCGCTATAGCGCAGAGTCCATGCAGGATAAGATTAGTCAGATGAAAACCGAAGGGCTTATATCCCCACAAAGAATGATCTATCGTGTAAGAGAGTTCCTGCAGGGGCCGGTAAAAAGTATTAACGGTTCCGCTGGACGCGGCTAAATAGGATTTAAAGATATCCGGTATATGAGTAAAGCTCTTTATATAGTTATTGTCCCGGACCAGGAACTCGTCATCCCAGATAAAATCATTATGCAGGCTGTTAAAATAAGCCGCAAAGACAAGCATAAAGATAAGGATAATAAAACAGGCATTGACTGGTTTCATCGCGCGCAAAAGCGTTCTTTAACCGGCCGCAGATTGAAGAATAGGAAGACGAAACTGTGGTAGAAAATAGAGATCAAGTCTTTTAAGCCCTCAGGGATAAATGTGATCAATTCGCCGTTCAATTTAATCAGCCCTGAGAAAAGCAAAAGTTTGGTAATTATAATGTAGCCGGAGAAAAATAAAATAAGTATCCTCGCCCAATAGCGGTAATTCCAGAGCCCTGATCCTATTAATAGGGAGATCAAACTTGAGATAAATACAAAAGTAAAAACTGCCGGAGATTTGCTGGATAGGTGGAGTAATCCGGATAGCGTAAGGCCCGCTATGGTAATTGAGCCGATGGACAACTCCATAAAAGCAATTAGTCTAGTTATTTTAGCGGTCATCTTGGATAAAAAATATTATATAGCCATTAAGCGCAGGCAGCAAGCTTTTTTATAGCGGAAATTTCGTGGATAAAAAATCCTTGATAAATAAGGTTAGTTTCTATATAATACAACCTTAATATGAAGAAAATCGCCGCAATAGCGATTGCAATTTTATTCTTCCAAACTTGCGCGTCCGCGCAGGAGAAAACAATCTTTCAATCCTGGTGGCAGGGTGATAATTTTACCGGCAGCTGGAACGGCTTGAGACAAGAGCTTAGCGAGCGTGGTGTAGATATCAGCGGTTCTTACGTCATTGACCTCCTGACAAATGTCACCGGCGGGATAAGAGAACACCGTTTCCGTTATGATTCTTCCATGGGGTTGGATATCAATGTCAACCTGGAGAAGACTTACGGTTTAAAAGGATTACAGTTCCATGTTTCCGGCGTTTACCGTCAGGGAAAGAATCTGGCTGATGATATCGGCAACAGGTTCCCGCCTTCCAGTATCTACGGTTCAGAGGAGGCTCGGCTTTATAACCTTTATCTGGAACAGGCGATGTTTAGCGATAAGGTAAGCCTGAAGGTGGGCAGGCTGGGCACCGGAGATGATTTCGCGCAATCCCCGCTTTATTGGACCTTTCTTACTAACTCTATTGACGGCTGTCCCATTACTTTACCTATAAATTTCTTTTTCTCGGTTTATCCTACTGCTACCTGGGGCGCGCGCCTGAAAGTAAGTCCGGTAAGCGCGTTTACCTGGAAAGGCGGGATTTACCATCAGGATTCCAAAGTAGGCCGCAATGAAGCGCACGGAGCAGATTTTACCTGGCGCAGCAATAAAGGGCTTCTTTTTATACAGGAATTTAGTTTTCTACCTAATCAATATAAAGAAGCTAAGGGCCTGCCGGGAAATTATAAGCTGGGGCTTTTTTATTCTACCGGCCGTTTTAACGATCTATACCGGGATGAAAATTCAAATTCCTACGCGCTTACTGGCCTGGCCCAGAAGAGGCGCTACGGAAATTACGGCCTTTATTTTCACGCTGACCAGATGCTTTACCGCGAACCGAATTCTCCGGATCAGGGTTTCACCCCGTTTTTTGTCCTGGTGCTTCAACCGTCAGATGTAAACGAAATCCCGTTTTTTATTGATTCCGGACTCACCTATAAAGGTTTGATCCCCGGCCGCGACCAGGATGTCTCAGGGATCGGGTTTGCCTACGGAAAATGGAGTAGAGATTTGAATAAACACCAGAATGATTCAGGGGATGCTCCGCAGAAATACGAAATGGTTATAGAGACCACCTATAAGATAGCTCTCAATCAATGGCTGTATCTCCAGCCGGATGTCCAGTATATAATTAATCCTAAAGGCGGGAACCAGGATACTAACGATGCCCTGGTCATGGGCGCCAGAGTCGGCATTACATTCTAAATTAAGAGGGAGGAGTGATGCTTATAATTTATGTTATTGCTTTTGTCGCGGCTTTAGCCGGGCTGCTTTTTGGTTATGACACAGGCGTAATATCCGGAGCCATACTTTTTATCAAAGACCAGTTTAACCTTACTTCGGCCATTGTTGAAAGGGTAGTCAGCGCCGTATTGCTGGGAGCGGTTATCGGAGCGGCTTTTAGCGGAGCGATGGCGGATAAACTGGGTAGAAGGCGCAGCATTGTGCTCACCGCGATTCTTTTTGCATCAGGCGCTATTGGCAGCGCTTTTTCCCCGAATGTCCCCACTATAATCGCTTGCAGGTTCTTAATCGGTTTGGCCATAGGTGTAGCTTCTTATGTCGCCCCGCTTTATATCTCTGAGATTTCTCCTCCTGATGTAAGAGGGGCTCTGGTTTCCTTAAATCAGCTGATGATTACTTTCGGGATAGTTGTTTCTTACCTGGTTGATTATATGCTTACTTCAGGCCAGAATGAATGGCGTTGGATGTTTGGGCTGGGCGTAGTGCCGGCGATAATATTGTTAATCGGTATGATATTCTTGCCGGAGTCTCCGCGTTGGTTAGTCTCGCGGGGGTTCATTGACCGGGCTCGCGCAGTCCTTACGCGTACCAACAAGGGCAAGAACGCGGATAAGGAGATAGAAAATATTTCCAAGACCGTGACTGAAAAAGGATGCTGCTGGAAAGAGGTATTCCAGCCCTGGGTAAGGCCGGCGCTTTTAGTAGGTATCTTTCTGGCTTTTTTTCAGCAGGCAACCGGTATTAACACGATAATTTATTACGCCCCGACAATATTTGAGTTCGCGGGTTTTAGCTCGCATAAGGTGGCGATATTGGCTACCATAGGGGTAGGGGTGGTTAATGTTTTAATGACGATAGTAGCGATATGGCTCTTAGATAAAGTAGGCCGTAAGCCCCTATTATATATAGGTATGGCCGGGATGGCCCTGAGCTTGGTAGTGCTGGGGGTAGCGTTTTATCTACCCAGCCTCTCAAATTTATTAAAATGGATTGCCGTAGGCAGCGTGTTATTTTATATTGCTTCATTTGCTATTAGCCTGGGGCCTATTTTCTGGTTGATCATAGCGGAAATTTATCCGTTAAAAATCCGGGGAAGGGCAATGAGCCTGGCTACTGTGGCCAACTGGGGTTTTAATATGTTGGTTGCGGCTACTTTCCTTACTCTTACCGAAAAACTTGGGCGGCCGGGAACATTCTGGTTGTTTGCTCTGATCTCTATTATCGGGATAATCTACTGTTATTTCTATGTCCCGGAGACCAAAGGCCATACTTTGGAGCAAATAGAAGAGCATTTATATAGCGGTCGGGGTTTAAGGAAATTAGGCTCAAGCTAAATAAACCTAAGTAAATTCAAGAATTCCTATCTGTTGCAAATTTAAAAAATAAATATTTAAATTTGGGAACTTTTCTCCTTAATTTTGTGTCTAATGTCAAGAAAGGAGGATAAGCATAATTCTTAGCTGAGTTTGGCTCAGCCGTTGATAATTATTAAAGAAAGGAGTTAGGTATGGAGTTTTTAAAGGGTTGGAAGCGTATTTATGTTATTCTGCTGGGAGTATTATTTGTAGTTACAGGGATTGCTTTTGCTCAACAGGGTGGAGAGCCTCCCGCTCCTCCATCTGCCAGCGATATGGTGGCTAAAATGAAACAAGAACTTAATTTAACCGATACGCAGGTTAACCAGATTACGCCGGTCATTCAGGATGAAGTTAATCAAATGCAGGCGCTTATGGGCCAGGGGACAGACCGGGATGCAGTCAAGACTCAAATGGAGGCATTGCGGCAGAGCACGGAATCAAAACTTTCGCAATACCTGACAGAGAACCAGTTGGCGCAATGGAAAAATAAACAGCAACCTCCGCAAGGGCAACCTCCACAGGGTGGTGGCCATATGGCTCCTCCTCGTAATTAGGAAAGTTAAGATTATTTTGCAGAAAGGAGAAATACTATGGGTATGATCCAGCAACCGATTATTCCATTTGTGCACGCAGTTATAATTCTAGCGGTCAGTTTTTTTGTTTTGTTGGCTGGTTCAAAATCAGATTCTCCGCGGCTTAAGGCTTTTGGATACGTTATAGCAGTATTGCTTTGGGGTTGCGCGGCGCTTATATTTGGAAGCGGGATCGACAAAAGAAATTGCCCCAAAGGCTATCCGGGATCTCCAGATATGGGCGGTAGAATGGAAAATACGATGCCAAAGAGTGATAAAGCTCCACAGCAAATGAACCGGGAAATGCCGGGAAGGTAAGATCATTAAAGTTACTTACAAGGCGAAGTAGCCCTGCTGTGAATGACAGCGGGACTACTTTTCCTTTATATAGAAAGCATTGATGCAGGAATTATCAAAAGAAATTTTAATAAAGGCTTCAAAAGGCGATCTCGAAGCTTTTGAAGCTATTTATAAGGAAACCGCCGGATTTGTTTATAATGTGGGTTTTAGAATTATTAATAATAAACATGATGCTGAAGAAGTTACGCAGGACGTCTTCATAAGTATTTATCATAACTTGAAGCATTTTCGTTTTCAGTCTTCTTTTAAAACCTGGGTTTACAGGATTACGGTAAACTGCGCGATTAATCATTGCAGAAAGTTATCAAGAGAAAAAGAGAGAAGAAGGGAATACAGGGATAATTTGATTCGTCTGGGAGAGGATATTGATGAGCTTAAGATGGAGCATGCCGAAGGATGTTTTGAAGAGACCGTAAATTCTTTTCTTAAAGTTCTGAATCCTGAGCAAAAAGCTTGCATTGTTTTAAGGAGTATTGAGGGATTAAGCTACCGGCAAATCGCCGATACTTTAAAAGTTAATATTAATACTGTCCGCACAAGGCTTAAAAGAGCGCGGATGAAATTGTTGAGTTTAGGCAGAAAAGAAGGAGAATGAAAATGGATTGTAAAAAGGTTCGGGAATTGATTCTTATGGATTATCTGGATGGCGAGGCGAATGACGGCCTTAGAAGCCAGATAAACATACATTTTGCGCGCTGTCATAGCTGTAGGGAGTTTTCTTTTTTAGCTAAGGATAACTTGCTCAAGCCGTTTAATAACATAAGTAAGGCTAAACTTCCGGAATCTGTTTGGCAGCGGATAAAAGAAGAGATTGAGAGTGAACAGGCAAAAAAAAGAAGTTGCACTTTAAAATTCTATTTTTCTAAACCGGCGTTTGCTATCACGACAGTTGCGTTATTGCTTATTATTATTGGGGCAATGGCTAAATTAAGGGTTAACAATCAGGTGCTCTTGCAGATTGTTGCGCAGAGCCAGGCAGGCTATTCATTCTATTCTGTTGATCCGGCAATCGGATTCTTAATGAATGAAAATACCGGATTTGGAACATCAATAGAGGAGCATTTCCTGTAAAAAGGAGGCAGTATGGCTACAGAAAAAAATAAAGTAATTTTGTTTTCAATCATTGTTGGAGTTGGTTTATTGGCATTCTTTGTTTATATGCCTTTAACCGCTCCGGATCCCCGGAACGAAAAGGCATTTAACAGAAGGATGGAAGCTGAGCAGCAGCAGCTTTACCGAGAATTGGGCCTAACCGAAGGCCAAAAGAAAATGCTGCAGGAAAATCGAAACAAACACAGGGAAAAGGCAAGAGCGTTATTTGCTCAAGCGCGCGATAAGATGGACCTGATCCGGCAAGAGTTACAGGAAGATGAGTTGGATATGGAAAGGATCTATAGGATAAATAATGAATTAAAAAACCTGCAGGCGCAGATGTTTGATGACAGGCTTGAGGATATACTGGAGGTAAGGAAGATATTAACACCTGAACAATTTGAAGAATTTGACGCTAAAATGAAAAAAAGAATTGGGCATCCTAGAGATAAAGGCGGGAGGCCAGGGGATGGTTTTTAGGCGCGCGCTGTTTTTACTGGTTTTAATTTTACCTTGCGTCGTATCTTCCGGATGCGGCAAGCTTAATTTCTTCAGCACCTATCGGGATCGCGAAATCATTATTGATGGTAAGTACACGGATTTCGGGAATGCTATGGTGTATTATGATGAAAAAGATAAGGTTGCGGTTAACCTGTTAAATGATAATGATTATTTATATATTTGCCTGATTTCCAGAAACCGTAAGATAGAAACTAAATTGATGGAATCTGGTTTCCTGGTATGGTTTGACCCTAATGGAGGTAAAAAGAAGAATTTTGGGATTCGTTTCCCAATTGGCTTAAGGGAGATGGGGATACCTCTGGAAAAAGCTAAGAAAGGCCTTGATGCCAACTGGAGAGACCAAGAAGATATAAGCGACAAAATCGATAAAGAAAATGAAGTCGATATTTCTTTGGATAAGCAATTAGTTACCCTCGAAGGCTTGCAAGATAAACTGATGATTATGGGTCCTCCTCCTGTGCGTGGTAAATCTCCCCCGGGTAACAAAGATATGGAATTGAATCTTCAGAATACCTTTAATATGGGTATTGAGGCTAAGGTCGGCCGGCAAAACGGCTATTTTGTTTATGAACTTAAGGTACCGTTAGTAAAATCTGTTCAGCATCCGTATGCTATAGAAGCGAAAACAGGTATGCCGATAGGCTTAGGTTTGGAAATGCAGTCTGCGGGCAAGATGTCTCCTCCGGGAATGGAGATGGGCGAGCGTAGGCAGCCGGAAAAAAGTCTTCAATTATGGGGGACAGTAATACTATCTCATGAATCTGCATAAAATATCTCTCCAAAGCCAGAATATTCTTGCTATATCAGAACGTTTTGCCTATAATTGTTCATAAGAACATGTAAGGAGGAGTAGCGATGAGACGATTCTTAGGGATTTTTTTATTTGCGTTATTGTTTCTGGCGGCGTTAAGCAATGCTCTTATTTATGGATACCGCCTGCGGAATAACTTTAACGCGACAAGAGAACGGTTAATGCTCATTGCTTCCAATGCCGCGCTTTCTATAGATGCCGAAGATATTCTTAAGATTCCCTTGGAGCAGAGATCTGAAGGAACCCCGGCATATATGGTTATTTATAATAAATTAGTAAAGATTAAGGAAGCTAATCCTCGCGTAAAATATGTTTATATAATGACTACTACGAACCAACCGGGTATCCTGCAATATGTGGTTGATGCTGACCCGGTGCCCGAGATAATCACTGCCAGGTGCCCTACTGCATTACCCGGAGATAAGTATGATGCCAGAGCCATTCCTGAGATGATGAGCGCCTATAACGGGCCTTCTGCTGATGAAAAAATCAATACTGATGCCTGGGGCGTTTTTATTTCAGGCTATGCCCCTATCCGGGATTCAGAAGGAAAATCGGTCGCCATCTTAGGCGTAGATAGCGATGCTGTTTCTATGCAGGTTATGCAAAAAGGCGCTAAGGTCCGGGGAAAAATCGCGTTATTCGCCGGGATCTTGTTCCTTATTTCATTTATAACTTTAATTAAAAGAGGGTAGAGCAATTAAAATAATTATTTTATCAGCGGCCTTATTGCTTGGCGTTTTCTCTGTCAATTTTTGCTCTGCCCAGGAGCCTATTGAAATAATTTCTTATGATATCAAACCTATAGGGGTTTGCGAGTACCAGGACTTTGGTCCGATAGAATACAGCGGCAGTAAAGTAAATTTGTGTGTTTTTAAAACAAAAGTGACGGGATTTGAGGATAAGGAAGTGATCTTTAGTGACGTTCAGACCCGCCTGCCTGTTTTAGTTAAACGCGATATTTCAATCTGGATCCATAAAGAGAATATCACCGAAGAATATTTTCCTAAGAATAATAGCTTAAAGCTGACCAAATTTGAAGGCGGAAAGAAGACGGAAGAATATTTTATAAAAGGGAGCGCTCCTATACAAAGCGCTATCCTGGTTCCATTTTCCCTGCGCAATGTCCCGGATTTAAAGATAGGTAGCACTTTTGATATAGTTTTGCCTCAGGAATTCCGGGTAAAATTATCTTCAACAGAAGAAGTGATTGTTCCCGCCGGTACATTTAAAGCTTATCATTTTACCAGCACTCCCCCTAAATTTGAAATATGGATCAGCGCCGATGAGCTTAGGCTGCCGGTTAAGATCAAGGGCCTGGGCGCGTTCTCTTATACTTTAGAGATGAAAAAGCGCGTGGCTAGTAAAAGGTAACTTTTGAGCTTAAAATCAAGATTTAAAACAATCCTAGCTAAACTTATCCTGCAAAACTCTACGCCCAACGGGATAGCCCTGGGTATTGCCATCGGAGTTTTTATCGGGACTCTTCCGCTTTACGGCCTGCACACAATTCTTGTTATCGCCGCCGCCATAATCGTGCGGCCGGCGAACAAAGTCGCCATTTTTTTGGGGACGAATATTTCTCTTCCGCCTACAGTCCCGTTTATAACCTGGGCCGGCTATGAGGTCGGCAGGTTTATGTTTAAAGGCAGGTTCGACCCTTTGACCTGGTCGGATTTTAAAAATATAACCTTTCAGAAGATCGCTATGCATTATCAACCTTTATTTTTCGGGAGTATAGTCTTAGGGATCATTTGCGCGGCAGTGGCTTATCTTTTAACCTTCTTCATAGTCAGGAATATAATCAACAGAAGAAAACATGCCCCAGGAATTTAAAGCAAATATAAGAAAGTTTGAAGCCAGGGATAAGGATGCAGTCAGGCAGATTGCTTATGATACTGCTTTTATAGGAGAGCCGGCTGCGGTATTCTTTGACGGAGCGGATATTATCAGCGCTGCCCTGACCACATATTTTACAGATTACGAACCGCAGTCATGCTTTGTAGCTGAAGTTGATGCGCAAGTGGTAGGTTTTCTTACCGGGGCCAGGAATAAGGTTAAGCTGGAAAAGATATCCAACGACAAAATATTTTTAAATTTATTTTGCAGGGCTTTAAAGAGCGGGATTTTCCTAAAAACCAAGAATATAAATTTTATCTTCCGTTGTTTATGGGATATGCTAAGAGGCAGGTTGATGGCCCCGGATTTTAGCAAAGAGTACCCGGCTATTTTCCATATTAATATCAGGAAAGAATTCCGCGGCTCGAATATCGGCTCAGGGTTAATCAGTAGCTATTTAAGCTACCTTAAGGATGAGGGGGTTAAAGGAGTGCATTTGGCTACAATGTCTGACGCCGGCGCGAAGTTTTTTTCAAAACAGGGTTTCAAATTATTATATAGAAGTAGAAGGTCGTATTTCAGGCATATATTACACAGGGATGTTCCGCTTTATATTTACGGTATGAAGTTAGCGGGTTGATTTTGGAGAATATTCTTGATATGGCAGATTATTGCGTATATAATCACTTTGTAGAACGGGACGTAATACCTCTTGGGTAGAAAAAAAGGAGAAAGTATGAAAAGAATTTCCGCAATTATTGTTTTACTATTTGTTTTATTTTTTGTAGGTATCTATTTGGGATATGCTCAAGTAGCTCCGTCCTCTAACCCCGTGTTAACCAGGACAGTGGATGTTAATAAGGACGGAAAGGCAGACATAACTTATTATAATGACGGAAAGAACGTAGCAAAGATCGAAGCAGATACTAACTATGACGGCAAGCCGGATACGACTGTCCATTTAAAAGACGGGAAGTTTGAGTCCGCGGAAGTAGACACAAATAATGACGGAAAGATTGAGAAGAAATATTACGACGCCCCGTCATTCAGCGAATGGTTAAATAAAAACCATCCTGAGTTCCACGATGATATGTATTTCTCTAACGGAATATTTGTCGCAAGGTATTAATAACAATCCTGATAATTGTCCAAACTACTGTTTTTTCCTAGAGTTAAATGTCCATTCTGCTAATATTTTGAATTAGTAATTCCCCTCCAACACAGCAATAAGACTTATTAGCTTTCCCACCGTATTTTTTCAAAAACCAAAACAAAATAATTCACAAGGAATTTACATAGCCTTACGAATTATTTAACACCTCCATAGTATATTTATTCCGGATATAAAAATAAAAACTTAATAAATATACAGAAATGAAGCCAACGAATATCCATTCCGGAAGAAAATCGTTCCCGTTTTTTATGAAAGCGGTTGCCATAGTATTATGTCTTTCTTTATTTTTTGAGCAAACAGGTTTTTCTCAGGTTGTCGACACAGTTGACATCTCCGGCCGCCTGAACGCCTTAAGCGCTCAGTTCATCCAGGAAAGATTTCGTCCCGTACACTTAAGGTATCTGGATTATGATAACCAGGCAAATAATTTTAAGCTTCTTTTAGATAAAGGCGATTCGGAAAATACCAGCGCGCAGCAGCTTGAAGCAGCCACAAAGGACCTCCTGAAATATTTCGCAATCGGAGTTACCCTGCCTAATGAAACTTTTTGGGTGAATTTGCGGCCTGATTCTCCCGAGCGTATTATTGACCCCTATCTTGCTCAGACAGATATCGGCAGGATTTTTCTGGAAGCGGATCTTCAACTTAAAAAAGATACTGCCTTATACACTTCTCCTCAAACCCCTGAAGGCAGGGAATACTGGGATAAGTTATATAAAAAAGCGGAAGAGCTTTACGGGTATGAAAATGTCTCCATACCTACCTTAACCCGGCCATGGATTGTTCCGGGCGAGATTATCCTTAGGGAAACTCAAGGCAATGCTTATATATATAAGGCGACTCTTAAAGTTATGTTGGAGCAGGATTATCTTAGGGGTACCGCGACATATAATTTTAGCGATCCCCGGTTAAAAGAACTCAATGAATATTCTTCTCAGCTTATACGCGAGAAAATCATTCCAAGGCTCACCCGGGAAATAAACAATTCCAAGCGCTACTCTTGCCTAAGGCAGGTTTATTATTCGCTTATCCTTGCTCAATGGTTTAAACAGCGCTTTCTTGGTAAGGGAGGCTTCTATAGCTGGCTTATAAATAGGAAAGAGCTTAATGGGCTTACCTCACAGCAGCCTTGGTCGCCGCAGTTCTATTTTCAGGAATACCAGGAATCATTTAAAGACGGCGAATATAATATCAAAGAACAGACTTACGGTTTAGCTGGTTCGACCATCCGAAGTTATTTTAGCGGAGGGATTAATTGCGAAAATATAATATTCTCCAATGGTATTTCTAAGCCAGGGGTTAAATTAATAGAAGGAGTTAGGCTAGGCGAAGTCGTCCCTGTTGGCGGATATGCTGCGTTTGTCAAAGTTCAAAATGATTCAATTTCTACCATAACGACTGGTCTTGCGGTATTTGCGCAAGAAATTAAGATTTTCCAGGCTGGGCCAGCGGCTTCAACCCTGCTGGCGACATCCCCGATTTCAATTGCCGAAGAATTGACTCGCTATGTCAGGCCGCCGGCAGCGGAGTTACCTTCTTCGCTTACCTCTGTCAAAGACATAGAAGGTAAACCAGCTGTGAAAAAATATTTTATTAGTAATTTAATTTCCCCTTTCAGTAAAGCAGCTATTATTATAATCCTTTTGTTTACCTTATCTTTTCCGTCTTTGGCAGCACCCTTTCTTAATAATGCGCACGGAAGGGAAATTGTTCCTCAAAAACAGGTTCAAATGGCATTTAATGATCGTGGATTTGAATCCGGTCCGGGAATCGTTTTTTCCGGTACTCTTGGGGATGAGAATAAGCTGGATTCAGCAGGCCTGGAATCCGGATCTGACAGAGGTACTAATACTAATATAGGTAAGGAAGTAAGTAGTGTAGCTGCCAGTCAGGCACTTAGCGAAAATTTTGACGATGTAGATCCGTTCTTGTCTTTACAGCAGGAAATCCCACAGGAACTTACTGATCAATTTCAGTCATATCGTGAGGAGATTAAGAAGCTTAAAAAAGAAAGTGTCTGGTCTTTGCTTAACAGAGTGAAACAGTATAGTCCTTCCGAAAAGAGCGATTTAGCGCTTACCAGTCACATCAAATATTCATATCCCTATCAGGGATCAAGTAATCCCAATACTGTTACTTATCTTGAAGGTTTTGTTACAGGCTTAGCACAATCCACTATGAACATTTTAGCCGCCCTTACAGTCTCTAACCTCAATGAAAATGAAAAAGAACCCTGGAATGTGATTAAGGCTCTGGCCGCATTAAAGGAAAAAAAGCCGGAAGTGGATGGATCGCTGATTGGCGGATTCCTTAAGAGAATGATAATTAGTGATCTTACCAATGCCCTGCGCGCAAGCGACTATAAAGATCCTGTTGTTATAGTGCAGTTGTTAGATACCTTAAGGGTATATAATGATTCTAAGGGTTTTTTTGACGGCATGGATCCGCGCCTGTCAGGGAGTCTTCTTGATAAACTTATCGGGCATAAAGATAGGTGGGTACGTGCTGGGACAGCCGAGCTTCTTAAGTCCGCAAGGAAAGATGATCCCAATGTTAAGATTAGGGATCGTATTATGGAACACCTTCCGGAAGAACCTGATGCTATTGTGTTTATCGGTTATTTGGAAGCGGCAAGGATTTTTTGCTTTGATTCGCCTGCTGCGGTGCTCCCGGTAATGCTATCCGCCGGAAAGTTGCAATTTGACCCGTCAAAAAATGAAGTTTCTTACGCCGCAGCTCAAAAGGCATTGTATATGATCGGGAAATGGCTGGATGATTTTGGAAAAAAATCTCCCGAGTCAAGAAGATGGGTTATTCAATATTTCGCTGAAGCATTAAAATTACAGACAGATTACGAAAAAATAAATTCAATTTACCTTCCTTTAGCCCAGAAATTGGGAATAAAACCAGCGGAAATAACCCCATATTTAAAAGAACTTGACCCTCAAGTAGCTAAAGCCTTGACGAGCATTGTTGGGCCGGCTGTGCAAGCGCAAGGCAAGCCTGCTTATTTACAAGAAATAGAACAAAGGTATCAAAATATGGCTTCTAGGGTTAAGGCGGATAATCCCCTTATAGCCGGCGAGATCCAAGCTCTTAAAGATAAGAACAGCTATAGCAGGCTCTGCCGCATTGTGGCATTTGATCAATCATCAGCCCGTAAGACGCTGGCGCTGGATGCCTTAGCTGAAACAGAAACCGGTTTATCATTTATCCGCGAGTTTCTTATCGGCCTGACTGATCCTTCAGTGAATGTTAAAGCCGCAGCAGCCAGGGCTATAGCTAAAAACAATCCTATCGGTAGTAAAATAATATACACAGGTAAACAAGGGGTATTGCTAAAAGCCCTAAAGAATGCTGTCAACAAGGAGACTGACCGGGTTGCCGTTGGATATTTAGTTGACTTATTACTAAAAGCAGGAGATAAGGGAATTTCTGATGCCGCGGATATGTTAAGATCTTCCCTTGAATCGAACAAGCACCCATTAAATCAAATTATTATTCTTGAGGCAATCGAGAGCCTCAGTTTAGAGGCTGGCAGTATGAAAGAGCCAATAATAAATATCCTGAAGACGAAGCTTAGCGATACTGAGACAGGGGTGCTGATGAAAGCCGTTGAAATAGGCGGGAAAATCCTGCAAAAATACGATGACGAGGCACTGGTAGACGCGATTATCAATGCCACAGTTGATTTTCCGTTAAACCCGGAGTCTGACACGTATGATAAGCTAAAAGAAAATGCGGTTAAAGCGTTACTTAATTCTAAGTTTGCCTTGGATAGGCTTGAAGTCAATAAGCAAGAAAGAAATATCAGGAACGATATCAAAGGCGTTAATGTTGTCCAGTCTTTACAGAATGTTTTAAAGAATGATACCGCTATCAGCCTTTCACAGGAAACCTCTATTTCCGAAGATATGAAAAAAGTGTTTAATCCTTCTCCGGAAATAAGGAAAGATGACCGTGTCAAGGCTATGATAAACATAGGGAACACTCTTAAGGGAAGCGCAAACGTAGATGTAACCCTGAGGCTGCTTGGGCTTATCGGGGTAGAACCTGATTCAGACGTTTGTAATGAAATCTTCGCTGCCATCTCCCGGATTAATAACAATGGGGATGCGATTAGGGAGCATATCGGCGGGAATCCTATTGTTAACGGTTTGAAAGCGATTGCCAAAGATAAAGAAGGTAAGGCTTATGCGCTACGTAAAAAAGCAATATCTACATTAGGTAAGCTGGGTGCCCGGGAAACAATGGGCGCGCTCAAGGAGATTCTTAATACCTCGGATGAAAATGGGATAATCTTTTCTGCTTTAGACTCAGGCTTAGCTCAAATCCGCAGAGGTAATAGTGATACGGCATTGATACAAACAATGGCCAGGGTATTCATTAATAAATTCGATATTCATCCGGAAACAGCAAAGAACTATCCACAGCTTAATAGTTTACAAAGAAGACTGGTTTGGGTTTTCGGGCAAAATTATACTATTGTAGATCCTATTTTAGCTCAAAGTTTGTTCGATGAAGAAACAAAGCCGCGGGAATCTTATAATGTAGGTAAGATTAATTATATACGCTATCTGAGAGGATTGGTTAAGTCCGCAAAGCTATCCGCAAAGCGATTTCAATTATCTGCAGAGACCAAGAGTAAAGTAACTAATAGTGACGGAGTTAGCCGTTCTACGCAGAAGGAAAAACCGCAGGATAAAACTCAAGTAAATATTCCCAATGGAGTTACGCTTAGAAAAAATATTCCAGTTCAATCTAGATCAGTTACTGCTGTCAAGAATACTAAGAAGATAGAAATATCAGTCCAGCAGCCTCAACTATACGCTGCCACTCAGCAAGCAGTTGCAGGTGCTCCGCCGCCCCCGCCCCCTAAAAAGCCAGGTATTTCTACTCGAATTATTCCGAAGATAGGACCATTATTCCAACAACCGCAGCTGGCAGCCGCCGGCCAGCAAATAGCTGCTACGAGCCAGGGCCTACCCGAAGAAGTGCAAAATGCCATGCAAGAGTGGGTTAATTTACCTCACAGTCCGGCCACAACAAACCTTATTCGCCTAAGCCAATCTCCGGGAGCATTATTACAGCCGGCTTATCTAGAGCTTGCGCGTAATGGCCTTGAAGAAGCTAATGAGGAAATTAGCACTGCCGCAGCTTTTATCTATGCTAAAACAAAGCTTGATTTTATCGTGAATAAGCCCCAGACCGCGCCTGATATTAAGGGATTGAAGAGTAAATTGACTGATCCGGCAATGAGTTTCCATAACATACTGTTTAGAATAATTGGTTTGGGAAGACAAGCTTCTCCTTATTCCGCAGAGCCGATTAGTATGGCTTATTACGAAATAATGGAAAAAAGATATCCTAATATAGAAACCAAAGATTCCCAGCGGGAAAAAGAGAGGAGGTTAATAATTAAAGCTGTTGAATGGGCATTAAGCAATGTTAATGGCTCTGCTGTCTATGAAGTAAGAAAAGTTTTGGAAAGCCGACTTAACCAGGGTAAACTTAATTACGCGGATGTAATGCCTCTTACGTTCCTTCAAAAATATAATCCCGGCGAATTTCAAGCATTAATAAACAAAACCGGAATTAAAGCGGCGCCAAAAGATCTTTTTAAGTTAGTTTCTAATTATAGTGTGCTGCGTTCGCATTTTGACGAAGAGAGAGAAGCGTTAAAGCTGTTAGTTGACGGTCTTAAAGATGTTTTGGTAACTTCCCTTAGTCAGGAAGATTTGGAAAAACTCAAATCCAGTCCAGGTTATTTTGAAGAGCTTGCAGATACTCTGTTGTATGATTTAGCTCATCCGCAAAAGCAGGCTGTTGCAGGGCATAGGCTGGGAGAGTTGCAAGATCCCCGGGCAAGGTTGGTTCTAATAGCCGCGTTATCTATTAAGGATCGTATAGTTGGAATAAACGTTGCTTGGGCTTTAGCTCAGTATGAGACCACTATTGGCCAATATGACCCGGCTGTAGACGCCATCAAACTGAAATTATCCGAAACTAATGATGAGTACGAACGCGCAGGGCTGGCGTTTGCCATAGGTTCTTTGGGAGACCCGCGGGCAATAGGTTTGGCCCAGGGCCTGCTTAGCGACAAAAGCGAATTGGTTAGAACTATTGCTGTTAAATCTGCGGGTAAGCTGTTAGTTAAGTTTAAAGACGGTAGTCTCATAAATCCCCTACTTGAAAGTATCGAGAAGGGCTATAGAGATGATCCTGTTTCCTTAGTCAGTTCATTATCCGGAATAACTTATCGCTTTAGTCCTTCCGCAGAAGCCGGGTTCGATGTTTTGAAGGATATCGCTAGTCATGCGCAGATGGAACCTGTTTTTGCCGGGATCCCCCAGAAGGCAGCCGCCAATAATTTATTAATCCGGATCAAGAATATTTTTTCACCAGACATAAAAGAAGAAATCCTCAAACAATGTGCGCGCAAGGATTGTAATACGGTATATGATGCGATACGCGGCATGGAGTTTAAATACTGGTTGCCCAGAGTTGTCCTGTTATTATCTGTGTTGTTTCTGCCTGCGTTGCTTATATGGAGATACGCCCGCAAGTATAAGAAGAGCTTGAGCGATCTTGAAGATAAGGAGCAGGCTTCAATAAGAAAAAAATTCCAAGCTAATAATTACGAAAATAATATTTTTGCTGAAGAAAACAACTTGGTTAAGCCGGAAGCAAACGGTTTTGATAATTCAGGGCAGGAGGCCATTATAGTAAGAGAACTTACCTATAAAGAATGCGAGAACTTAATGAGTGAGTGCCTCGTTCTGCTCAAGAGCCCTAAATTACCCGTGGAAAAATTTTCCAATATCCTGACCAACTACTCCCGTATATTGCGGCTATTGCCTTTTTCGCTTAAGAATAAATCGCGGGATGAACTGAAAAGACGCCAGGATTTTGTTGTAGAAGTCCGTGATTTCATCGATAAGGTCATATTTATCCTAGATCAGGCGGTAAAGGATGCCGAAGATGAGCCGCAAAAGGATAAGATTCTCAGGTATGAAATTGAATGCGTTGAATATTGGTATTACTTTTCGCTTTATTCTTTGGGATTGGCGCAGATGGCTGATATGATTAAAAGCGCCAGTTATGGAGAAGGAAAGAATAACGGCGCATCTGTTCCTTTGTGGCTCAGGCTTTTTGGTATCGAAGCCTTGGGGAAAAAGGCGATCCCGAATCTGGCTTATCTAACAGAAGAAATATATAAACAGGGGAATGCTTTGGCCCGCAGCCGGCTTTACAAATTTCCTTCAGGCAGAAAAGAGTATAGGAGTTGGGCAGAGCAATACCTGCGTGAGGCTAAGCCCGGAGTAATTAAAGATAGCGTTGAAGCCCATTGGCCGGGTAGGCAATGGTTTTCGAGGATGGGAGGGCCTGTATTAGGGCCTGCGTTAGGAGCTGTATTAGGGCCTATAGTAACTTACGCTCTATTGGGAGTAACAATAACATTAGGGTCGTTATTGGCAGGTTTGGGCGTAGGTGTCGCAGCCGGTTATTTTGTCGGTAGTTTTGCTCACTGGTATTATATAAATAGGGTCTGGGAAGATGCGATTAATACTTTTTTGGTTGTCCAACAACGAATGCGCTACTATGAAAGATTATTGCACAGCCAGGGAATTTTAGGGGATGAAGTAAGAGAAAGGAACCATGGAAAAGGAATGCTTAAGGAAAACGAAAAAGAAATTGATAGCGCTATCTACAGAGAGCTGGATTCAACAAAGCCAGCTTCGGCTGATGCTATATTCGTAATCGTGGGGCGCGAGGAAGGAAATATCGCCGTAGTAAGAAGGTTATTGCCTGATGGTCACTTAGTAAGGGACGATACGCCTGTTTTTGTGCTGGATAATCTAAGCTCGCCCAGTGGCACCCTTGACAGCGGAGACGATTTTTTAAGATTGCAGTTGTCACTTGATCCGGATGCCACATTCGGCGAATTTCTAGAGAGTTTTTCAGGAAAGAGAGGTGTATCCTGTCTGAACAAAGAAAATTTACGGGTTGACAAAAATAAGCTGGTTAAAAAAATTAAAGAATTACGGCCCCGTTTTATTACGATTTACGCTGCTAAACCAGTAAACGATTTTAAGGCTACGTTCGGCAATGCTTATCGGGGGACTCAGATTTTTTATAGTCAAGGCCTACCGGGAATGGTTCATCTAAATGCTGATGGCCGCTATATAGGGCCGATCTGGAATTTTGACCAAAATAAAAAACTGGAGATTCTTGCTTCCTGGGGAAGCATTAAAGGTATATTAGAGCAGCGGTATGGTTTGATGATACCGGATAAAAAATCCGGACAACTCCATTCTGCAATATCAAAGCTCTTTGAGAAATTTCAGTCTGAACCAGAAATAATCGCAAAATGGTTAAGAGACGAAGCATTGTCAGGAGCATATGATTTAAATAATGAGTCTATTCCCCAGATGCTCTTTTCTACCGCGTTTATCTTAGAGTCTTTTGGAGATGGGGGAGAGGGAGATGATTTTCGGAAAATTTGTAAAGAGGCGAACAATTATTTAGAGGCTAGGGTAAGAAACGGTGAACTACGGTTGCCTTTGCATGCAACGCCGGATATCATCGTGCCTATTATCTTGATTTCACAGGGCGCGCAGGAGGGGGATATTGACAGGTATGTTACAAGGTATCTGGATACTTACGCAACAGAGCATTTAAAAGATAGCCATGGTATTGAAGTTGACAGGGAAGCCGCCCGCTCTTTTTATAAAGGTTTATTTATGACAATTATGAATGAGTACCATAAGGGTTCCTCGTTTCAATTCGGGATGCAAATTTTTTATCCGCCTGAAGTGTCGTATTCGCGAGTCTCTGATGGTAATAACGAAGTAATATCGCCGCAGCCCGGTAAGCCAGGCGTTGTCTCAGAAGAAACCGAATGGGATATCGATAATATGACAATAGAAGAACTCTCCCGTAAGATATTAGAAAAGGTTCTCAGGTCCGAAATACAGACTCCGGATGATCTTAAACAGCGTTTAGATAAAAATGAAGATCTATCTAAGCCGGGTCATCCCAAGCCCAATATAGCGTTTAATGAAGAAGTAGACAAGATTGTTTCTAAGTGGAATAATGATGAACCTCAACAGAGCAGAGGAGAGACGGAACAGCGTTATCAAAAGGCCCGGGAATGGTTAGAGAAATGGCTTGAAGCGGAAAGACTGGCTTTAAAGAAGTTACAAGGGGAACTAGAAAAATCATCAAGCCCTCTTTTAAACTCCGCGGCAGCCAGCGTGGATAATGAATTGGGCGGTATTGATTTTCGTAATTTGCATATGACTGGCCGCCAGACAAACAAGAAAGATATATTGGTAGCAAGCCAGGCTATCTCCAATGAGCCTGATGAAGAATGGCAAGAGTTTAATAAAATGATCCAAGGCCGCATTGTCCCTTCTGCGGACAGGATAAAAGATTATATAGAAGCTTCCCAAAATGAATCGGTATTAATAGAGCGTATTAATAAAGTGAGAAACTGTCTTGCGGAAATACTAAGGATTGATGAGGAGGATGCTAGACCTACCGACGCTATATTTACTAATTTATTGGAGTTAACCGAAAAGGGTTATTCAGCGCAAGATTTTAAACTGGTCTTTACAAATATTTCTGTCGGGCCAAAAGAATTTAGTTTTCGATAATAATGAAAGGAGATGTAGCTATGGCAAAAAAACTAATCGCGACAGTAGTATATTTCTTTAGGGCATCAAGAAAAGAAAAAAATATATTCCTGAAAGAGCTAAGTGTATTCTTAGGATACTAAAACATAAAAAGAACCGAAAGGATGATTATGAAAATATTTTTCCCAGTAGTTCTGTTAATTCTATTTTTTACCAAAGGAGCATTAGCTGAAACTGTTATTCTTAAGTCTGGAAAAGTGATCGAAGGTAAAATAATTGAAAAAAATAAGGATTACATTAAAATTTCAACTGGGGGAAAAGATATCTATTATATGAATAAATATATTAAAAGTATTGAAGAAATTAAGCCGAGTGCGGTTTCTCTGGAATCAGGTGATTCCGCTAATAAAACTGCCTGTGGCCTTAAGAAAGGCCTGGAATTAGCTTCTGAGGGAAAATTCGATGAAGCAGAAGAACAATTTAAAAAAGAGCAAAGCGACATAAATGGCTCTCTTAGTGTGCTTAAAGAGGCAAAGAAGGGTAACATTACAAAAGAATTCGCAGCCTACTTATTTCAGGGGTCGTTGTATTCAATGGAGGAAAAATACAATGAAGCCGTAGCTTCTTTGGAGAAGGCTTGGGAAATTAATCCCAAAGATCCGGACGTTAATTTTAACCTTGGTGCTTGTTATTTTCTGCTTAATGATTATGAGAAATCGATAGTATACCTTTTTACCGCTCTAAAACTGGAACCTGAAGATTTACAGGCTTACGAGCTTTTAGCTCAAGCCTATTATAATACGGGTAAATATCAACAGGCAAAAGAGAGTCTGTTGACTGTAAAAACATTATATCAGAAGAATGGTGATGAGGATAGCGTAACCAGGATTAATAATATTCTAAAGTCTATGCTACCTGCTAATCTTTAAAAAAGGAGGAAACTCGTTATGGAAAGGCTGCTTAAAATTATTTTAATTAGTTTTGGCGTTTTAATCTGCATAATAGGGATACTGCTGTCTATCTCCTTTTATTCGCAGAACCAAAGGCTTACAAATACCTTACGTGAACTTAAAACTGAATTTGAAGACGTAGAGAAAGACCGGGGTATCCTTAAAACACGCCTTGAAGATTCAGAAAATAAAAAAGAAGCCCTAAAGAAAGAAAACGATACGTTTATAGATAAATTGAAGAATAATACTCAACTGATTGAAGAGGTTTCCCGGCAGAAAAACGATTTAAAAAAGGACTTAGTTGCCGCCAAAGACGATTTAAGAAAGTCTGCGGAGGGAAGGGCCAAATTACAGAAAGAACTCGAAGAAGAACGCCTTAATATTTCGCAACTGAAGAATGAGAATGCTGCTTTGAAATTACGCGAGCAAGAGAGAGAAAATAAGAAAAATGCGCAAAATAACAAAGAGGAAGAGGAGATACTTGATTATGCCGCGGTAAAAGCGAATTTAAAAGCGCTCAAGCCAAAGGATTTTGTATCGGTTTTTAGCGGGAATGAAGAATTCCTGCAGAACTGCACCACTCCTCTTTGTACAGAAATTATTCTCAATAATACCGGCATACAATATGCGCGTCAGGAGCAGTGGGAAAGAGCCGAAGAGACGTTCAAGAACATTTTAAGTCAGGACCCGGATTATATGCCGGCAAAATTAAACTTAGGCTTAGTTTATGACAAGATTAAGACAAAAAAAGAAGCTATTGATTATTGGCTGATCGTTTTAGATGTGTCTTCAAAATCGCTTAAAACATAAATCCGCTAAAAGTCATAGCCTAGAAGGCAGAAAATCCTTGATATAGCAAGGCAATGCGCCTATAATTAGCTCAAGGTTAAGAAAATAGCGCCATTTTTAAGAGGATAAGATGAAAGAAAAAATCCTGATTGTAGAAGATGATAAAGATATAGTTAAAATGCTTGAGTACAATCTCAAGAAAGAAGGGTTTAGAGCCATTTCCGTTAATGACGGAGATGATGCTTTGGATTCGGCGACCAGAGAACAGCCGGATCTTATACTTTTAGACCTTATGCTTCCCGGAATGGCTGGTTTAGAGGTTTGTAAGGCTCTTAAATCCGAAAGAAAGACAGGAAATATCCCCGTCATTATGTTAACTGCCAAGACGCAAGAATCCGATAAGATCGTCGGCCTGGAGTTGGGAGCTGATGACTATGTGACCAAGCCTTTTAGCCCCCGCGAACTTATCGCCAGGATTAAGGCAGTGTTGCGGCGCATGAAAGAGAAGGAGAAACTGCCGGAGTTGTTCAAGATAGGCGACTTAACCCTCGATTTTTCCAAAATCAGCGTTACCGTTAAAGATAAGCCCGTTGAGCTGACCTCAAAAGAATTCGAGTTATTAAAAACTTTGATTGGCGTAAAAGGCAGGGTTCTTTCCAGAGACTATCTTTTGGATAACATTTGGGGTTTTGACCACGCCATTGAAATTCAGACCCGCACTGTTGACGTGCATATCAGGACATTACGTAAGAAATTAAAGAGCGAAGCTAAACGTATCGTAACCGTGAAAAATTACGGGTACAGGTTTGAATATGAAACTTAAGCTTATTCTCCTATACGTATTTGTAATCTTAATTTCCTTTGGTTTAACCTCCTTTTTTCTAGATAAAAACTTAGAAGAAAATTCTCTCAGTAATATTCAGTCCTCGCTTATTTCCGAAGCTTATTTAATTGAAAACCAGCTTAACATAGAAAGTTTAAAGAAGGGAGATACTCTCTCTCTTGATGCCTTAGTTAAAGTCTTAAGCCCTAAAATAAAGAGCCGCATAACCATAATTGATAAAAAAGGGAAGGTTTTGGCTGATTCTGAAAAATTACCACAAGATACTCTTAAAATGGAGAATCATCTTAACCGTCCGGAGATAAATACGGCTTTAACCGGAAAGATCGGCATTGATACGCGTTTTTCTAATACCCTTAAGATAGATATGCTTTATGTTGCTTTACCCATAAAAGAAAACAATCAGGCTCTTGGATTTTTAAGGCTGGCGCTTCCTTTAGAGAGCGTGCAAAAGACTCTCTCTACGATTAGAAAAATAGTTTTTATGGGATTGTTTCTTGCTCTGGGATTTGCTTTTGTTTTAGGTTATATTGTGACAACGAAGATAACTAAGCCGATTAACAGGATAATCCAGGTAACGCGAAAGTTTTCCAAGGGAGACTTTACGCACAGGGTCATCAATTATTCCAGAGATGAAATAGGGGAGTTAGCCCTGACTTTAAATAAAATGGCTCAAGACTTGGAAGATAAAATTAAGGAGATTAGGCGGCAGAATCAAGAGTTGGCAGCGATCTTTAATAGTATGATTGAGGGTATTATTGTTGTTGATAAAACTAGCCGCATAGTTTCTATTAATCCCGCGATTGAGAAGGTATTCGGAGTCCTAAATAAAGCCGCGCAAGGTAGGGCCTTTTTGGAAATGATACGTAATAACGAAATCTCTGAAATTATAAACAATGTTTTAGCCAGCGGCAAGTCTTTATCCGCTGAAATTACCCTTGTCTTACAAGGACACAGGATTTTTGAAATAAATGCCGTTGGAATCTTTGAAAATGAATCCGTAAATGGCTGCCTTGTAGTAGTCCATGATATTACGGAAATCCGAAGGCTTGAGACTGTCCGGCGCGATTTTGTAGCTAATGTTTCCCATGAGCTAAAAACTCCGCTTACCTCTATCAAGGGCTTTGTAGAGACACTTCTTGAAGGGGCTCTGGACGATAAAAAGAACAGCCGTGATTTCTTAAAAATAATCCAGGATCACGCTGAGCGCCTGAATAACTTAGTCAATGATTTACTTTCATTATCAAACTTAGAGTCAAAAGAAATGCCGCTTGAGATAAGCGATGTTCACCTGGCTCAGGTGATTGACGAAGTTATCTTGGGTTTTGGTTCTCAGCTAAAGAAAAATGATGTTGAAATAATGAATGAGTTGCCGCTAGGTATCGTGGTGAAAGCCGATAAAGATAAAATTATGCAGGTATTTACTAACCTTATTGATAATGCCATAAAGTTTAACAAGAAAAATGGGTTGGTTAGTATTTACTCCGAAGAATTAAACGGTAAAATAAAGATTACCATAGAAGATTATGGTGTAGGTATCCCTGAAAAAGATATCCCACGTATTTTTGAACGATTCTACCGGGTGGATAAAGCGCGCTCGCGCGAGCTCGGCGGGACCGGACTTGGCCTGTCCATCGTCAAGCATATCGTGGAATTACATGGTGGTATGGCCGGAGTAAAAAGCACCGAAGGTTTAGGCTCGAAGTTTTTCTTTACCCTTCCCAAGTAGTACTTTTCAATCCCCAGAAAACTTTACCCACATTTTACTTATCCTTGAAGCGTATTTAACGCCTCTCATCTATACTTTAGCCATGAAAAGAATAATACGAAAAATATGGCTAAAGATAGTCCGCTCTATAAAAAAGGTTATTGACGAGGAAATAATTGAAATGGATTATTTCTATCGGCAATACGCTTAACATATGAAAAATAAAACTAAAATTATCATAGTGGAAGACGATAAAGATATCAGTACGTTAATTGCGTATAATTTACGTAAAGAAGGTTTTTATGTTGAACAGCTTTTTGATGGTGACAAGGCAAGCGAAAAATTAAAGAATGAACATTTTAACATAGCGATAGTTGATATTATGCTTCCAGGCCTAAACGGGTTTGATATTTGTCGGGAGATAAAAAGCGGGGATGATTCTTCATTTGGGACATTTGTCATAGTGGTAAGCGCTAAAACTAGCCAACAGGATAAGCTCTACGCGCATATTATGGGCGCGGATTGTTATTTCGCTAAGCCCTTTAGCGTTGCGGTATTATTGAACGCCGTAAGGGAAATCAGGGAGATGCAGAATAAAGAATACGTAGTTAAGCAAAAATGATATTTTACTCAGATTTTACTTATCTTTGAAGCGGATTTAACGCCTGTGTTTTATGCTTAAGAAGAGGTAAGAAATGAAACGGATATTAAAAATGATAATCAACTTGACCAAGAAACTCTTAAATAAGATTATAGACGAGGAATCACAAAGGGTGGATGAGTTTAACCGGTGTATTTTTGACACCACCCTAAATGAAGGAGGTGAAGATTAAAATGCAAGCCATGTCTTCAATCCGCCGCGACTTCGTAGCCAGCCACCTACGTTCTCAACTTAGCAGGCTGCGTAATGTTCTTGAGAATATAGAGGAGGAAGAGCATATTGATTCTGGCTATGCAGATGAATCTTTGAAACAGATAGAGGTGACTTTACGTAACATTAGGAAATTATGCTTAGAGAATAATTAAAACCTATAGTTAAAAGGAGGGGAAGAAAATGAAGAAGCTTTTAGCAGTACTAGTGGCGGCGGGATTTACGGTTTTATGTTTAGCGGTGAGTTCTTACGCGGGAGAAATAGATTTACTTCTGCAGAAATTGGTGGATAAAGGAATTTTAACCGCAGGCGAAGCCCAGCAGGTCAAGACTGAAACCAAAGAAGGGATCCGTAAAGAGATTGCCCAGGCTAAATATGAGTTACTTCCTGAATGGCTGCAAAGGGTAAAAATGAAGGGAGATTTTCGCTTACGGTATGCTTATGCAAAAAATAAAGGGTCAAGTGACGATAGTAAAGGGCAGGTTAGGGTGCGTTTAGGCGTTGACACAAAGATAAATGACCAGATGAAGGTCGGAGTGGGCATTGCAACCGGCTCGACCACTAATCCTCGTTCAACCAATGCTACCTTCGCTGACAGTAACTACCCCGCTTCATTTAAGAGCATTATTTTAGATTACGCCTATGCTTCATATTCACCTACTACCTGGTTGACTTTAACCGGCGGTAAATTCAAGAATCCTATTTGGCAGCCTACGGATTTATTGTGGGATGGAGATTTGAATCCCGAAGGCGTAAACGTGCAGCTAGATTACCGTCTGAATCCATATCTGGGCTTATTTTTGAATGGCGAGATTTTCGCTTTGACTTATGATAGCTCGGGCGATGCAAACCGGACAATGTTTGTGATCCAGCCGGGAGTGAAATATAATTGGCATGACAAGATAGACTTTAAAGCTGCGGTTGCCAACTATTTTTTCACTAACTTAAAAGGTACAGCTACTTATGCCCTAAGGACGACCAACAGTGTATCCGGAAGCAACTATAAATATAACTATAATTCGGTCAATCCCAGCGTTGAGATTGGATTTAAAGATCCGTTTGCCGGGGTTCCCTTACTCGCTAAATATGTTCCATATGCCGGCATATTCGGGGATTTTATTTATAACCCTGACCCGGATACCGGTAAGAGCGGTTTTGACGCCGGATTTAAGTTTGGCCAAGAGAAGGTTGGGGATTGGGGCCAGTGGCAGGCAAAGGTCCTTTTTGCTAAATTAGGAAGGGATGCCTGGCTGGATATCTTCCCGGATTCTGACCGTTATGGCGGTAAGACTAATATGAAGAGCGTTGAAGGGATACTTGAATATGGTTTAGGCAAAAACAGCAGCCTGGTTCTTGACTATTATTGGGCAGAGTCGCTGACAAGGACCGGTGAAAGTTTTATGCCGCAACATGTTTTACAGGTTGACTGGAACTTAAAGTGGTAATATTATATTACTATCAGAAAAAAGGAGATGAGAAAAAATGAAGAATGCCATAAAGACGTTATTAGTTTTGAGTTTACTCTTTGGGTCCGTCTTAACCGGATATGCCGGCGGGCCTTACGGAGAGGATGAAAAGAAAGTAATTATTGAAGGCTCAACTACGGTCCTTCCGATTGCTCAGGCAGCCGCGGAGACTTTTATGCGCCAGAATCCTGAAACGGACATTGTTGTTCGCGGAGGCGGTTCCGGTGTGGGAATCGCATCTTTAATAGATAAAACCTGCGATATCGCGGATTCTTCCCGCGCGATTAAAGACAGCGAGTTGGATAAAGCCGTTACTAATGGCGTTGACCCAAGGGCCCATGTTATTGCTATGGATGGGATAGTATTAATCGTGAATCCGGCTAATTCCTTGAACGCTCTAAGTAAGAAACAGATAAAGGATATATATACCGGCAGTATTTCTAATTGGAAGGAGTTGGGAGGAAATGACGAGAAGATTGTTGTAGTCTCCCGCGATAGTTCAAGCGGCACATTTGAAGCCTTTGGAACTTTAGTTTTAGGCGGAGCGAAGGTTAGGCCAGAGGCTCTTTTGCAGGCATCCAATCAGGCAGTTGCTTCGGTAATTGCTCGTACGCAGGGCGCAATTGGCTATGTCGGGTTAGGGTATATTAGTTCGGAAGTAAAGGCTTTGCAAGTGGACGGAGTTATGCCTTCAAAAGAAACCGTACTTACCGATAAATACCCGGTATCCCGGCCGCTCTATATGTATACTAATGGAGCCGCAAACGGAACAACCAAGGATTTTATTGATTTTATAATGAGTAAAGAAGGACAGAAGATAGTAGATGAACAGGGTTATGTCGGGTTAAAATAGGGCGTTTACTCATTTATCCTGACAACGCGGCAGGCTTAAAATATCGTCTGCCGCGCCTCCTTTTGCAGTAGGTATTAATTATGCGCATAAAAGAGAAGCTATACAAGTGGATATTTACCGTGCTGGCTTTTTCTTCGTTAGTGTTTTTAATCGGCATAGTTCTTGTTCTTTTTAGGGAAAGCCTGCCTATATTTTCAGAAGTAAGTATTAAGAAATTTGTTTTTGGCAAGTTTTGGTATCCAACTTATAACCCTGCGGAGTTTGGAATATTCCCTTTGATCTTAGCTTCAGTTTGGGTTACATTTGGCGCAGCCTTTGTGTGTGTGCCTTTGGGAGTTGGAAGCGCCTTGTATCTTAATGAATTAGCAGGAAATAAACAAAAAGCAATATTAAAGCCTATGATCGAATTGTTAGCCAGCATACCATCGGTAGTTTTTGGTTTTTTCGGAATGATTATCGTTACGCCATTTTTGCAGAATTTATTTCATCTGCCGACAGGCTTAACTGCTTTAAATGCCAGCTTGATTTTAGGGATTATGGCTACGCCGACAGTATGCAGTATCGCTGAAGATGCGTTAAATTATGTTCCCAAATCTTTCCGGGAAGCTTCATTTGCGGTAGGAGCTGACAGATGGCAGACTTTAACGCGGGTAGTTATCCCGGCTGCCGGTTCAGGTATTTCAACGGCAATAATATTAGGGATGAGCCGGGCAATCGGTGAGACAATGACCGTTTTAATGGTCGCCGGAGGCGCGGCAGTCATCCCGCATACCTTTTTAGAACCGGTGAGGCCGATGACGGCGGCAATTGCGGCTGAAATGGGAGAAGCGCCGATGGGAAGCTCGCATTACCATGCTCTATTCGCTATAGCGCTTGTGTTATTTATCGTTACTTTTATATTTAACATTGTTGCCGAGATAATCAGCAGGCGTTTTCGTATAAAATTGGGGCTAAGCGGATGAAAAGAAAATACATTCAGAATTTAGGGTTTAGCGGTTTATTTTTATGTATGCTCGCTACCTTGTTTGTTCTAGGGCTGGTAATATTTTTTATTACTATTAGAGGAGTTGGGGTAATTTCTTGGGAATTTCTTACGCAAATACCTCGCAACAGTATGACTCAGGGAGGAATTGCTCCGGTGATTATCGGCACGCTGTATATCACTTTGGGAGCTATATTTTTTTCTCTGCCTCTGGGCATTGCTTGCGCGATATATCTTTGTGAATATTCGCCAAAAGGATTTATTGTCAATATCATCAGAATCAGCATCAATAATCTGGCAGGAGTGCCTTCGGTAGTCTTCGGGCTTTTTGGTTTAGCCGTTTTCGTAAAACTATTTGGTTTCGGAATTTCTATCCTTTCCGGAAGCCTGACTTTAGGGATATTGGCGTTGCCTTTAATTATTTCTTCGGCGCAAGAAGCGCTTTTAGCAGTTCCACAATCCATAAGAGAAGCTTCATTATCATTAGGCGCTAGTAAATGGGAAACGATTAAAAGAATAGTTTTGCCGGCAGCTTTACCCGGAATTTTAACCGGAGTAATCTTAAGTATTGGCAGGGTTGCTGGCGAGACCGCGCCGATACTTTTCACTTGCGCGGCTTTTTATATGCGCGGTTATCCAAAATCCATATTCTCAGAGGTTATGGCCCTACCGTATCATATCTACGCGTTGATGACTGAGGGGGTGCATCCGGATAAGCAGAGGGTAATAGCGTATGGTTGCAGTTTTATTCTTTTGTTTATAGTTTTATTTATTTCTGGAATCGCGATATTTATACGCCAAAGACAAAGGACACAGCATGGATAATAAGATTAAAATGAGAGCGGAAGATGTGAACTTTTTTTACGGGAAGAATCAGGCCCTGAAAGACGTAAATATTTCCATATACGCTAATCAGATTACCGCGTTAATCGGGCCTTCAGGGTGCGGCAAGTCCACATTTATAAGGTTATTTAACCGGATGAATGAACTTATCGCGAATACCAAACTTAGTGGTAATATCTATCTGGAAGATTTGGAGATAAATGATGCTCTTGTTGACCCCGTAGATATAAGAAGGCGGGTAGGAATGGTTTTTCAAAAACCCAATCCTTTCCCCAAAAGTATATTTGATAATATAAGTTATGGCTTAAGAGTCAACGGCATAAAAGATGCTGATTTTATTGAGGAAAGAGTAGAGCGTTCCTTAAGAAAAGCCGCAATCTGGGAAGAGGTAAAGGATAGGCTTAATGAGAGCGCCCTTAAATTATCCGGTGGACAGCAACAAAGGCTTTGCATTGCCCGCTGTCTTGCGGTTGAGACCGAAGTTATACTTTTTGATGAACCCTGCGCCAGCCTTGACCCCATATCTACGGCAAAAATTGAGGAGTTGATCCTGGAATTGAAAAAAGATTATACCATAGTTATCGTCACACATAATATGCAACAGGCGGCGAGAGTCTCTGATTATACCGGATTCTTTCTTTTGGGCGAGTTGATTGAGTTCGGGAAAACGCAGGATATATTTACTGCGCCCAAAGACAAAAGGACAGAAGATTATATTACGGGGAGGTTTGGCTAGCACCCGGCCTTATCGGACAGGCCGGTGTGCACTTACTGTGCAAGGAGGAAATATGGAAAGGCATTTTGATGAAGAATTAAAGAACCTGTACCAGGATATCTTGAAAATGGGGATTATGACGCAGGAAGCGATATTTAAGTCGGTTGAGGCGCTAAAAGACCGCGATAAATCACAAGCTCAGGAAATTATTAGCGCTGATGATAAGATTGACGCGTTAGAGCTGGAAATTGATGAAGAATGTATTGATTTAATTGCCCGCCATCAGCCCGTGGCAAGCGATTTAAGGTTTGTTACTACGGGAATGAAGATAAACGCGGAGTTAGAGCGTATCGCGGATTTGGCTGTGGATATTGCTCAGCGGGTTTTAGGGATTGCAGATAAACCTTTGCTTAAGCCGCTTATAGATATACCTAAATTATCTGTAATCGCCCAGAGTATGGTACGCGATGCCATTGAGGCATTCGTAAAAAAAGATGTGGGTCTGGCTAAAAGAGTTATACTTTCTGATTCTGAGGCTGATAAATTGCGTAATTTAGTGCAGGATGAGTTGTTAAACGATTACATTGCCAAAGACTGCAGCACCGCGCCGCGGGCAGTAGCGTTGATTTTAATCTCGCGGCACTTGGAACGTATCTGCGACCATGCCACGAATATCGCTGAAGACGTTGTTTACATGGTTGAGGGAAAAGTAATTAAACATCAGCCTGAGGGGTTAACAGGAAATTAGAACTACTTGACAAAAGTTTGTTTTGTGTTTTAATGAATATGTAATTGCATTACGGGGAGGTCGTTAAACGGCCTGAGAGTCTTCGTTAAAACGGAGTGACCCGAGAAACCTGATCTGGATAATGCCAGCGGAGGGAAGGATGAGAATATCAACCCTTATGCACCTGGCAGAAGGGCTTTTTTATTGAAAAAGGAGGGGATATGAAACTGGACGAGATCAAGATATCGCGGGCAATAATTGAATCCTATGAGCAGAAATTGCTTAACGCTTTAGAAGCGGATGTGGCCATTGTTGGCGCTGGTCCCGCAGGCATGGTCTGCGGGTATTATTTGGCCAAGGCCGGCAAGAAAGTCGTTTTATTTGAGAGAAAGCTCTCTGTCGGAGGAGGGATGTGGGGCGGCGGGATTATGTTTAATGAAATAGTAATTCAGGAAGAAGCCAGGAAGATCCTGGATGAACTTGGGGTCAGGACAAGAATTTATGAAAAAGGTTATTATTTAGCTGATTCAATTGATGCTGTTTCAACGATATGCTCTAAAGCTGTGCATGCGGGTTTAAAGGTTTTTAACCTGATTAGCGCTGAAGATGTTATGGTTAGAAACAAACGGGTCTGCGGTTTAGTCTTAAACTGGACTGCTGTAGAAATGGCTAATTTACATGTTGACCCCATCACGATGCGGGCCAAATTTATAGTTGATGCAACAGGCCACCCTGCGGAGGTCGCGCGTATAGTAGAGCGTAAATCCGGCATTAAACTTAATACCAGAACAGGCAAGCTGGCAGGGGAGCAGTCCATGTGCGCCCAGGTTGGAGAAGAAACGATTGTAAAGAATTCCAAAGAGATATGCCCCGGGCTTTACGCCTGCGGAATGTGCGCCAACGCGGTATTCGGCGGGCCGCGCATGGGCCCGATTTTCGGCGGTATGCTGCTTGCCGGTAGAAAAGTCGCCCAAGACCTGCTTAAGAGGTTATAAAGCCCTCAGCCTAAGCTCAAGGCCCTGAGATGATCAAAAACTCAGGGCCTTTTTGTTTTCTCTAAATCCTAAAAATATACTTGACAAATGCCAAAAATGAATGTAATATTCTTAATATGAATAGAAATTCATTAATTGAAGAAACAATCGGAAATACTAAGAGCGGCTTGCCTATGAATAGGAAAGAGAGGGATAAGCAGCTGCGTAAAGCCGATATTATGGCTGCGGCGGAGCGTGTCTTTGCCTTAAAGGGGTATCATGAGGCGACGATGCAGGATATTGCCCATGAAGCCCAGTATGCTACCGGCACGGTCTATTTATATTTTAAAGACAAGGAGATGCTTTATTTTTCTCTTTTGGAAGAGAAAATGAAGAACTTAACCGCTACCTTGAAGGAGAACGCAGCTCAGGTTGCGGACGCTGAGGATAGGCTTAGGATTTTTGTGCGGGAGAGCTTAATCTTTTTTGAAAAGAACCAGAATTTTTTCAAGATATTCTTTTCAGAAAGATCCAAAGGCCAGATATTAAAAGAAGGTAAGATGCCCCGGTCTTCGGTAATGCTGCAGCATAAAGAGCTTGTCGAGGAACTTATCAGCGCGGGGCAAAAGCAAAAAGTAATCAGGAATGATTTTAGCGCAAAGCAAATAGCCGATATTCTCGGTTCGATTTTTATGACAGTTATCTTTGATTGGTTGAAAGAAGAGCCAAAAGATAAGAAATTAAATGCTACAGCTGATTTTATCCTTGATATTTTTTTAAAAGGGGTGGAGCAAAGATAGGATTGGAGAAAAAATGCAAAGTAAAGTAAATTATTTTATGGGTATTTTATTTCTGCTGTTGGCGGTGACTGGCTGCGCAAAGCAAGGAGCTCTGACGCCAAAAAATCCCGAAGTGGCTGTGGTAGAAATGCGGCCAGAGAGACTAGTCATTACAACCGAACTACCTGGCCGGACAGCCGCTTTTATGGATGCTGAAATCCGTCCTCAGGTAAATGGCCTTATCCAGAAGCGCTTATTTACAGAAGGTTCTGAAGTTAAGGTCGGCCAGGTACTTTATCAGATCGACCCTGCTCCGTTTCAAGCGGTGTTTGATAAAGCCAAGGCTAATCTGCCGGCCCTCCGTTTAAGGGTTGATCGCTACAAGGAAGCGCTGGTTGAAAGAGCGGTTAGCCAACAGGAATTTGATGACGCGGATGCCGCCCTGAAACAAGCCGCAGCAGAACTCGAAACTGCCCGGATCAATCTTAATTACACTAAAGTTGTCTCGCCGATCAGTGGCCGCATCGGAACTTCTACTGTAACGGATGGCGACATTGTGACAGCATATCAACCTGCAGCCTTGGCAACTGTTCAGCAGTTAGACCCCATTTATGTAGATATTCCCCAGTCCACCTCTGAACTACTGCGCCTGCGGCGCAGCTTGGAGGATGGCCGTCTTAATCCTGATAAGACAAATCAAAACAAGGTAAAACTTATTCTGGAAGACGACACAGCATATCCTTTGGATGGGGTGTTTCAATTCCAGGATATCACGGTGGATCCGACAACCGGTTCAGTCATTCTGCGGGCAATCTTTCCAAATCCGGAAGGTTTTCTTTTGCCGGGCATGTTCGTTCGGGCGGTTATTATAGAAGGTGTTAATGAGCAGGCTATTCTTGTCCTCCAGCAGGGAGTTTTCCGTAACCCCAAAGGCGAAGCCATCGCCTTGATCGTGGACGCTGAAAATAAGGTCCAGCAACGGATACTTACGCTTGATCGGGCTATCGGCGATAAATGGCTGGTTTCTTCAGGCATTCATTCCGGTGACCGGGTAATTGTCGAAGGTGTTCAAAAAGCCAGGCCCGGCGCTTCAGTAAAGATTGTTGCGTTTGACCAAAAGTCGAACCAGAGATCTGCGAATATGAAATAAACGGAGAAATCTTATGTTATCAAAATTCTTTCTTAATCGTCCTGTTTTTGCCTGGGTAATTGCCATTATGATAATGGTGTTGGGAGGCTTGGCGATCTACATTTTGCCCATTGCTCAATATCCTCCCATTGCCCCGCCATCAATCCGGATTAGTTGTTTTTATACGGGTGCCTCGGCAGAGACCGTGGAGAATAGTGTAACGCAGATCATCGAGCAGCAGATAACCGGCTTGGACCAGATGTTGTATATGTCCAGTAGCAGTGATTCTTCCGGCATGTCTTCTATTGAGTTGACTTTTGCTCCAGGGACTGACCCGGACATTGCCTGGACCAAGGTGCAGAATAAACTTCAATTGGCGATGCCGCGACTTCCGGATTCAGTGCAACGTCGAGGTGTTTCGGTTCAAAAATCCACCCACAATTATCTTTTGCTTATAGGGCTAGTTTCTGAAGACGCCAGTATGAGTGATATTGATTTGCGCGATTATATGCTTAGTGTAATCCAGCCCGTACTAGCGCGTGTTCCCGGGGTTGGCGAAGCAGAGGGGTTTGGCAGCGAATACGCTATGCGCGTCTGGTTTGATCCTAAAAAACTGACTAACTATGGATTAACAGTGGAAGATGTTACTCAGGCGCTGCAAAAATACAACGTTGAAATCTCCGGCGGGCAGTTCGGCGGCGCTCCGGCAGTGGAAGGACAGCGTTTGAATGCATCTATCATTGTGCAGAGCCTACTTAAGACCCCCGAGGAGTTTTCTAATATCCCTATCCGCATTAATCCGGACGGGTCAACTATTCGTATTAAAGATGTGGGGCATACAGAGTTGGGCAGTGATCAATCTGATACGAAGATTTACTTCAATAAGGGCCAGCCTTCGGCAGCTATTGCTATCCGTCAAGAACCCGGAGCTAATGCGTTGAAGACCGTTGATGCCATCAAAGCGAAGATGCAAGAGTTGAGCCGTTATTTTCCGCAGGGAGTAAAAGCAACTTATCCCTACGATACTACTCCTTTTACCCGCGTAGCCATTAAAGAGGTAGCTAAAACATTGGTCGTGGCAATTTTCTTGGTTTTTCTGGTAATGTATTTGTTCATGGGAAACATGCGGGCAACCTTGATCCCGACAATCGCGGTGCCGGTGGTATTACTAGGTACTTTTGGGGTGTTGGCGTTTTTCGGATATTCAATTAACATGTTGACGATGTTTGCTATGGTTTTGGCTATTGGTCTTTTGGTGGATGACGCTATCGTCGTCGTGGAAAATGTGGAGCGGCTGATGAGTGAGGAAGGACTCTTGCCGCGGGAGGCTGCTGCCAAGTCTATGGAACAGATCACTCCCGCGTTAATCGGCATTGGGTTAGTGCTCTCAGCGGTTTTTGGGCCGATGGCGTTTTTTACCGGATCCACAGGTGTTATTTACCGGCAGTTCTCGGTAACTGTCATTGCTTCTATGCTTTTGTCGGTGCTCGTGGCTTTGATTTTGACTCCGGTTCTCTGCGCGACGTTCCTAAAGCCGGTACCCAAGGGGCATGAGCTTGCGGAAAGCGGGATAAGATTTTTACGTCCTTTCTTTAGCTGGTTCAGCCGGTTTTTCTTTAAGACCCGCGATTTTTACGTACGGCTGGTAGCCCGTTCCTTTAATCAGATTAGGCGTTATGTATTTTTCTATTTTTTAATCGTAGCAGCTATGTTATTTGTCTTTCTGAGAATGCCTACGGGATATCTACCGGATGAGGACCAGGGGATTTTGATTATTATGGGTATTTTACCTTCGGGTTCAACGCTTGAGCAGTCTGAGGTAGTAATGAAAAAGGTCCAGGAGTATTTTACGGCCAGCGAAAAAGACGCAGTGGAATCCATTTTAACGATTGCCGGCATGAACCAATCCGGCCGCGGACAGAACACCGGTATGGCTTTTATTAAGCTTAAGGATTGGGATTTACGTAAGAAGGCAGAGTTAAAGGCAGATGCCATATCGGCTCGCGCGATGAAGGAATTTACTTCCTATAAAGAGGCGCTAGTTTATGTCTTTTCTCCACCGGCGATCATTGAATTGGGTAGCGCTAAAGGGTTTGATTTTCAACTACAGGATCGCGGCGGCGCAGGCCATGAGAAGTTGATGGAGGCTCGTAACCAACTTCTTGACATGGCTTACAAGGATCCGCGTCTGGCCCGTGTGCGGGCTAACGGCTTAGAGGATGTGGCTCAGTATAAAATAGATTTGGATTGGGAGAAGGCCGGAAGTTTGGGTGTTTCTATCGCTTCTATCCAGGATACAATTTCTACTACTTTTGGCAGCAGTTACGTCAATGATTTTATTAAAGATGGCCGAATTAAGCATGTGGATATTCAAGCTGACGCTCCTTATCGTATGTTACCCGAAGATTTAAAAAACCTTTATGTGCGTAACTCAAAAGGAAAGATGGTGCCTTATTCTTCTTTTGCCTCCGGCCACTGGATCTTTGGGTCTCCGAAGCTAGAACGTTTTAATGCCTTTCCGTCCATTAATATCTTGGGTGAAGCCGCGCCGGGCAGGAGTTCTGGTGAAGCGATGAAAACCATGGAAGAGCTTGCCTCGAAATTGCCTCGCGAATTCGGTTACGATTGGACCGGGCTTTCTTATCAGGAGCGGCAAGCCGGCGCCCAGACAGGGCCGCTTTACGCTTTTTCCATTTTGATTATTTTTCTCTGTGTGGCAGCCCTGTATGAAAGTTGGAGTATTCCTATTGTTAATCTTTTGATGTTGCCGTTGGGAGTTTTTGGAGCGACACTAGCGACATCTTTGCGCGGGATGCCCAATGACATTTATTTCCAAATCGGGTTTCTTACTACCTTAGGGCTATCCACCAAAAACGCTATCCTGATTATCCAGTTCGCGCAGCAGCGCTTGAGCCAGGGAGAAAAAATAATTGAAGCAACCCTGGGGGCAGCGAGAACCCGATTCCGTCCGGTTATAATGACTTCTATGGCTTTCTTTTTTGGGGTCTTGCCGCTAGCGATAAGCAGTGGAGCCGGCGCGGGAGCTCAGAATGCCATTGGAACAGCGGTTGTCGGAGGGATGCTTTCCGCAACATTTATTGACCTTATCTTTATCCCGCTATTTTTTATTCTGGTAACCCGTTTTTTTGGCCGTAAGCGAAAGGGGCAGATTGCGCTAGCCCAGCCGGATGTTACGGATTTAGAGAAGAGACATTAATATGAAACGAGTACTCGTTTTAATTTTAGGGATTTTTATTTGTCTGAGCGGTTGCACCATGGCTCCGAAATATAGCCGGCCGCAAGCTCCGATCCCCGAGAGTTGGCCTAGAGGAGCCGCCTATTTAGAGGCGCAGCCTAAGGAGAGCGTTACGGATGTCGCGCAATTGAAATGGCAGGAATTTTTTACTGATAAAAAATTGCAACGGATTATTGAGACGGCTCTCCGGCATAACCGAAACTTGCGGCTTGCCGCTTTGAATGTGGCAGAGGCGCGGGCTTTGTATGGTGTCCAACGGGCTAACCTGTTTCCTGTTGTCAATGTGGATGGAGGTTACACCAAACAACGTTCTTCTTCTGATTTTTTAATCCCGGGAGCTTCGAACATAAGCGAAGAATACAGTGTTGATTTAGGTATTACTGCCTGGGAGATTGATTTCTTCGGCCGTATCCGCAGCCTGACAAAACAGGCGTTGGAAGAGTATTTGGGTACTCAGGAGGCCCGTCGTAGCACACAGATTGCGCTGGTGTCCGAGGTTGCCAGGGTATATATGACTATTGCTGCGGACCGGGAGAACCTTCATCTGTCTCGATCTACTCTTGAGTCCCAGGAAGGTGTTTACAATTTAATCCTGCGCAAACATAAACTTAAGCTCGTAAGCGATATAGATCTGTACCGGGCGCAAACCCAGGTGGATACAGCCCGCAGGAATGTTGCGTTATATACACAACAGGTAGCGCAGGACCAAAACGCATTAAATCTTTTGGCTGGTTCTTTTGTACCGGAAGACCTGTTGCCTTCTGACCTAGCAAGCGTTGGCCCACTTAAGGATATTTTCCCTGGCTTATCTTCCGAGGTGCTTCTCAGGCGTCCGGATATTATTGACGCGGAACATCAGTTAAAAGGCGCCTATGCCAATATTGGGGCGGCCCGGGCAGCATTTTTTCCCAGCATTTCGCTGACAACTGCCCTGGGTACTGCAAGTAACGAGTTTTCAGGCCTGTTTAAAGCCGGTAGAAATACTTGGGTTTACGCGCCGCAGATAGTGATGCCCATCTTCAATGCCAGTACCTGGGCTGCCTATAGGGTAAGTGAAGCGGCCCGGAAAATCGCGCTGACTAAGTATGAGAAAACCATCCAGACAGCCTTTAGAGAGGTAGCTGATGTTTTTGCTGTGCAAGGCACAGTGGATCAGCAAATAGCGGCGCAACAATCCATGGTTGATTCCGAGCAGAAGATCTATAGCCTTTCAAGTAAACGCTACGCTAATGGGATTGATAGCTACTTAAGCGTCTTGGATGCGCAGAGATCGCTTTATAAAGCGCAGCAGGAGCTTATTTATCTGCAACTTTCCAAACTCGCTAACGAAGTAAAGGCTTATGCGGCGTTGGGCGGAGGCGGGTTGGATGAGGCGGATAGGCAGAAGAGAAAGAACCGAGATTCATTTGAGGAAAATATTCTTTCAGTTCTTAGCGCTGTCGGGAGTAAGTAATATTATGCTTAACCGTATGAGAATTTATTCCATAGCGTTAGTTTTTTTATTTATTTTCTGTAATTTAGTATTTGCTGAAGAGATGCTTAGCTGGCAGGATTGCATAAAAGAAGCGGCGAAGAACAACCCGGATTTAATTGCCGCGGTAGAAGAGATAAAACAATCCGAAGCCGCTAAAAAAATAACCGCCAGCGCGCTTTTCCCCCAGATTGACGCTAATCTTAACGCTTCAACCGCCAGGACCGCCTCCGATAATCAACTCGGGACTACTGCCGATAGCTATACTTACGGAGTTACCGGGACTCAGCTGATTTTTGACGGGACTAAAACCATTCAAGATGTAAAAGCTGCTGCGGAAACCATAAAAGCATCACAACAGAACTACAAGTTTACTTCTACCCAGGTCAGGTTGAATCTACGCACCGCGTTTATCAATTTGTTAAAAGCCCAGGAATTGATCCGGGTTACAGAGGAGATTGTCAAGATACGAAAAGAGAATTATGAGCTGATAACCTTGCGCTATGAATCCGGCTTAGAGCATAAAGGCGCGTTATTAACCGCGGAAGCAAATTTAGCAGAGGCTTTTTTTGAACTGTCCCAGGCCAAGAGGGATATAGGCTTGGCGCAAAGGCAGATGACTAAAGAAATGGGCAGAAGAGAATTTATCCCGATGAGCGTAAAGGTTGATTTTAAGGTGGCTGATTCAGCGAAGAAAAAACCTGACCTGGAGTTCTTGGTTAAAAATCACCCGTCATTACAACAATTAATAGCCCAGAAGAACTCCGCGGAGTTTAGTCTAAGATCGGCTTATGCCAATTTTTCTCCCACGCTCACTGGTTCAGCCGGCGCCAATAAAGCAGGCACCAAGTGGACGCCCCGGGGTGACAATTGGAACCTGGGCTTGGCTTTATCCATGCCTATATTTGAAGGAGGCTTAAGGCTGGCACAGGTATCTCAGGCCCAAGGCCTGCTTAATCAATTAAAAGAAAACGAAAGAAGCACAAAAGACAGCCTGGTTGTTGCTTTGGAACAGGCCTGGGTATCTTTACAGGATGCTCTTGAAACAGTGGATGTCAAATACAAAAACCTCATTGCCACTGAAGAGCGTTCTAAAATAGCCGAGGCAGAGTACGCTACAGGTTTTATTAGTTATGATAACTGGACGATCATCGAAGATAATCTTGTGCAGGCCAAGATCAGCTATTTAAATGCCCGGGCCAACGCGTTACAGACCGAGGCAAACTGGATCAAGGCGAAAGGAGAGACGTTAGAATATGCTAAAACTTAAATCGAAAATTACTTTTGTAATTTTAGTTCTGTTGATCATCTCTGTATTTGTGGTGATGAAACTCAAGAGTAAAAATTCGAGCTCCGAGATAATTAAAGAAATCAGCCCCGCAGTAGGCACAATCCAGACCTTTATTTCTACCACAGGCACGGTCCTGCCTATGAACCGGTTAGAAATTAAACCTCCGGTTGCCGGCCGCATCGAAAGTATTTTGGTTCAGGAAGGCGAAAAAGTAAAGGAGGGGCAGGTCTTAGCCCGCATGAGTTCTACTGAACGGGCCGCCCTGCTTGATGCTGCCCAGGGGCAGGGGGATAAAGTGGTAAAATATTGGGAGGATGTCTATAAAGCCATATCTTTGCTCTCTCCGATTGACGGAGAAGTTATTGTCGCGACAACCCAGCCTGGCCAGACTGTCACGACCAGCGATGCCGTAGTTGTTTTATCGGATCGCCTTATTGTCCGGGCGCAGGTCGATGAAACCGATATAGGAAAAATTAAGCTTAAACAGGGCGCCTTTATAACATTAGATGCCTATCTTGATACAAAAATCGGGGCAATTGTGGATCATATATATTATGAATCGGAAACTGTGAATAACGTGACTATATATAAAGTTGATCTTATTCCGGAAAATACGCCGGAGTTTTTCCGTTCAGGAATGAACGCGACAATTGATTTCAAAGCTGAATCCAGAGAGAACGCGTTGCTTTTACCGGTAGAGGCGGTGCGTAAGGAAAAAGATGAAAGTTATGTCTTATTAAAACAGAATGGCAGTAATAATCCTGCCAAGCGCATTGTTAAGATCGGTATTACTGATGATAAGAATTATGAAATTCTTTCCGGCGTAACCTCTTCAGATACGGTACTTGTTACGACAAAGAAATATGTATTTCCCAGCGCTGATAGTTCAGGGAGTAATCCATTTTTGCCTAGTATGAAAAGAAGCGGAACAAGCAAAAAATAATATAATGATAGAAGTTAAGAATTTATTTAAGACTTATCAAATGGGCACGGTTAAGGTAGAGGCCCTGCGCGATGTATCTTTAAAGATCGCCTCCGGAGAATTTGTCGCCATTATGGGCGCTTCCGGATCAGGAAAATCCACTCTTATGCATGTGCTGGGCCTGCTGGATAGGCCGAACTCAGGAGAATATTTTTTGGGAGGCGAAGAAGTGACCAAGCTTAATGACCATGAGCTGGCTTTGGTCAGGAACCAACTGGTTGGTTTTGTCTTCCAGCAGTTTCATTTATTGCCCAGAATGACAGCTTTAGAAAATGCCGAACTTCCTTTAGTTTATGCCGGGAAACGGCATATGCGAGAGAAAGCAGTTGAGAAAATTGTGGAGGTGGGTTTAGGAGACAGGATGACTCACCGGCCAAATGAAATGTCCGGCGGCCAGCAGCAGAGGGTGGCGATTGCCAGGTCCCTGGTAAATGATCCGCCAATCATCTTTGCGGATGAGCCTACCGGGAACCTGGATTCCAAGAGTAAAGAAGAGATTATGGCTATATTAAAAAAACTCAACCAGGACGGCAAAACCTTAATTGTCGTTACTCATGAGAGCGAAATCGCCTCCCAAGCCAGAAGGATTATTCAGATGCGCGACGGCCAGATTATTTCTGATAAGGTTGTTTGCGCAGAGCCAAAAACTGCCGCCATCAATATTCCTGAAAATTTAATCAAGAATATTTTATCAGAAACCGGCAAGGTTAAAAAAGGGGGAATAGAGTTTCTGGATTATTTGCGTCAGGCTGTTTCGGCTATGCTCTCGCATAAAATGCGCGCGTTTTTATCCATACTGGGAATACTTATCGGCGTAGCCGCGGTTATCGCTATGCTCGCCATCGGCCAGGGCGCTAAAGAATCCATTGAAAAACAGTTAGCCTCACTTGGTTCTAATCTTCTTATTCTAAGGCACGGAGCCCAACGCTCGGGGGGAGTTTCTATGGAGGCCACTACTACCCGATTTACATTTGACGATGTAACGGGAATTAAAAAACTCGATTCTGTGAGCAGGGCCACTCCTTCAGTATCGTCCAGAGTGCAGTTAGTTTACGGGAATACTAACTGGAATACACAGGTAGAGGGTGTGGGAGTAGATTATGCCGAAATGCGTTCAGCTGTTCCGGAAGTGGGGAGGTTTTTTACTGAAGAAGAAGTGAGGATGCGCAGCAAAGTAGTTTTGCTTGGTACTACCGTAGTGAAGGAACTTTTTGGAGAGGATAATCCTATAGGTGAAACCATAAAGATAAACCTGGTAAATTTTAAGGTAATCGGGATTTTGCCGGCTAAGGGCGCAGGCGGGTTCCGTGACCAGGACGATACTATTGTTATCCCGGTGTCTACTGCGATGTATAGGGTTTTGGGTAAAGAATACATTGATTATATTTATGTGGAAGCAAAAAGCGCTGATTTAACCGAAGCGGCACAAGAGGCAGTGAGCAACCTTATCATAAAACAGCATCGTTTGATTACCAGTGACCAAAAAGATTCATTTCAGATTTTCAATATGGCTGATATAAAGAAAACGCTTACATCTACTACCAAGACGATGTCTTTATTGCTGGGAGCGATTGCGGCTATTTCGCTTTTAGTCGGCGGTATAGGCATCATGAATATCATGCTTGTTTCGGTTACTGAGCGCACGCGCGAAATAGGGTTGCGCAAAGCCATAGGAGCTAACAATAAGGATATTATGATACAATTTCTTATTGAGGCAGTACTGATGTCGCTTATTGGCGGTTTAGTCGGCGTTATACTTGGCAGTGGGACGTCAGCGTTGATAACTATTGTGGCAAAATGGTCGGTAAGAGTTTCTCTATCCTCAATAATTCTGGCTACGGTTTTTTCTCTGATAGTAGGGGTAGTCTTTGGTCTCTGGCCCGCCCAAAAAGCCTCCAAGCTTGATCCTATCGAAGCCCTGCGTTACGAATAATCCAATAATCCTTAGCGTCTGGCCTTGTCTTGTTTCTCGCAGGGCCGCGCGATTTTCCCCTGCGCGGAAAATCGCGCTCGGCTACTCGGCTGCGCTCTGCCGGGACATTTATTGTGGGCAACCCTGCCCGCTCCGCCTGCGTTACGCCCTGCTCCGAAACAAGCCAAGCCATACGCTGATACTATTATATATTTTGCCGAAGGGTATTGTCCGCGGGCAATTAGAAATTTTTCGGCACTGCTATCTATAGATAGTGTGCAAGGTTTTACGGCGAGTGTAGGCAATACCCTTATGCGTGAGGAACCCTGTGCTGCCGGAAGGAGCCGTAAACCGTAGCACACGGCGAAAAATTTCGCACGCGGATAATACCCTGAGAGCGAAATATATATATTGTCTAGATAGGTACTAGGAAATAATGATTGAATTATTGAAGATTGCGGCTATAATTCAACTAAGCGGTCATGACCTTTTAGCCCGAGATTATCCTTGCGGGCACCCAGACCCCCTATAAAAGGCCATGAAGATATTAATCCAGTTCGAAAGAAAACCACTCCTATTTCAGAAACCAAAATCAATTATAGCCTGTTATCATCCCGCGAAATTTTACGCTTGTTTTAAAGAGTTGGAAAAGGCGCTAAAGCAAGGCTATTACCTAGCGGGTTTTTTCTCGTATGAAGCAGGGTATTGTTTTGAAGAAAAGCTGTTAGGGGCTAAACATTATGCTTTCCCGCTTATTTATATGGGCGTATATGATGAGCCTTTACGCCAGAGCATAAAATCCAGCGCTTCCTTAGCCGGGTCTAACTTAGAGAATCTGCGCATAAATATTTCCCAAGCCGAATATTTTGATAATATAGCCGCGATACGCGGATATATAGAGAAGGGCGATGTCTATCAGATTACCTACTGTATAAAATTATTGTTTCAATTTAAAGGCGCGCCTTTCGCGTTGTATAATACGCTTTTAAGAGAACAACCTGTGCCGTATCCGGCCTATATTGAGACGGATGACTTTAAAATTCTTTCCTTGTCCCCGGAAATGTTCGTCAAGAAACTTTCTACTCATTTAGCTACTAAGCCTATGAAAGGGACCTGGCAGAGGGGGAGAAACATTCTATCAGATTTGATCTGCCGTTTGCGTTTCCAATACGATGCGAAGAACAGGGCGGAGAACGTGATGATCGCCGATCTCCTTAGGAATGACTTAGGACGGCTGGGATTAAATATCCGGGCTCCTAAACTTTTTGAAGTAGCCAGATATAAAAAACTTTTTCAGATGACTTCCACTGTGACCGGAAAAGTGGATAAAGATATAGTATTGTATGATCTTTTTGCTTCGCTTTTTCCATCAGGTTCGGTAACCGGCGCTCCGAAGATACGCGCGATGGGTATAATCAGAGGGTTAGAAAAAGAAGAGCGCAAGATTTATACCGGCGCTATCGGCTACATTGCTCCGAATAAAGATTTGTTCTTTAATATTCCCATTCGCACACTACTCTTAGAAAATTCCGGCGGAGAAATGGGGATAGGCGGTGGTATTGTCTGGGATTCTACGCCGCTGGGAGAATGGCAGGAGGGTTTACTCAAAGCAAAATTTCTTACCGATATCTCGCGAACAGCCCTCTGAATAAGCTCTTGATATAATAAAATAGCGAGATATAATTGTTTTAATGCAAAAAAATACTGCCCTCGGAATAATAACGTTGCTGTTCTTAGGGGCCGCAATTTATTCCAATACCTTTTTTAGCGCTTTTCACCTTGACGATTTTCAATCCATTGTCTCTAATCCCGCCATAAGGAATCTCTGGAATCTGGGAAATATCTGGAACTATTGGCCGATGCGTTTCCTCACGTATCTGTCGCTGGCTATCAACTATCAGGTTAACCAGCTGGATGTCTTGGGTTACCATATTTTTAATCTTATTGTGCATCTAGGTTCGGCTCTTTCTGTCTGGTGGCTGGTATATTTGACCGTCAGTATCCTGCCTGAAAATGAAAAGAAGATAAGAGAGAACGCTAACTTGATCGGTTTTTTTGCCGGGCTTATTTTTGTAGCGCATCCCATTCAGACTCAGGGCGTAACTTATATTGTCCAAAGAGCGGTTTCCTTAGCTACGCTTTTTTATCTTTTATCTTTGAGTTGTTATATTAAGTCCAGGGTTTTACCGGAATCCCGTCTAGTCAAAGGTTATTATTACTTATCCATAGTAGCGGCGATTATGGCCATGTTTTCAAAAGAGATGGCGATCACTCTGCCCTTTATGGTCCTGCTCTATGAAATATTCTTTCTGCAAGAAAAAAAGAGTTTTTCCTGGAGGAAATTCCTGCCATTTTTTTCTACGCTTTTAATAATTCCCCTGGTCATGTGGCTGACGCATTCAGTAGATTTCCTGAAGATGCAGCGGGTCAAAGAAACAGTGACCAATATATCATCTTTACAGTATTTACTCAGCGAACCCCGGGTTTTAATCACTTATATCCGGCTTCTTTTTATTCCCTTTAATCAGAATTTTGATTATGATTATCCTGTCGCTAAACACTTAATGCAAGGTTCTGTTTTAGTCAGCCTGTTTATTTTAATTTTGATATTAGTCGCGGCTCTGCGCCTGCGTTTTCGCTATCGTTTGCTCTCATTCAGCATATTCTGGTTTTTTATTACACTTTTGCCCGAATCAAGTTTTGTTCCGATTAAAGACGTGATTTTTGAACACCGGCTTTATTTACCGCTGGCCGGCTACAGTTTATTTATCTCCGGAGGAATATTTTATTTATGGCAAAATAAAAATATCCGCTTGATTGTTTTAGTCCTTTCTATATTAGTAGCGCTTTACGCGCTTAAGGCTTACTTTAGAAACAATGTCTGGAAGGATGAGCTCTCGTTATGGACCGATGTGGTGCTTAAGTCTCCTCAAAAAGACAGGGGATATAATTATCGCGGGTTTGCCTATCAGGCAAACGGGGATATAGAGCAGGCCTTGGCTGATTTTAACCAAGCCCTTAAATTTAATCCTAAAAGCCCGGAGGCCTATAATAACCGGGGAAATGTTTATCATGTCCAGAAACAGTCAGCCCGGGCTCTCGCCGACTACAGCCAGGCAATTGCCATTGACCCTGATGACGGCGATTATTATTATAACCGGGGCAATGCCTATCAGGCCAAAGGAGACTTGGATAGGGCCATCGCCGATTTTAGCAAAGCCATAGAGAAGAAGGTTAAATATGATATGGTTTATTTTAACCGGGGGACTGCCTGGAAAGATAAGGGTGATTATAACCGGGCTATTGATGATTATAGCAAAGCCATAGAGATCAACCCGCGTAATTTTGGCGCCTATAATAATCGCGCCGTAGCCTATTTTTTTACGCAGCAATATACCAAGAGCTGGGAAGATGTGGATAAGCTAAGAGGATGGGGAACAGATGTGCATCCTGATTTTATTAAGATGCTGAAAGAAGCCACCGGTAGGCAAAGTTAGTTAAAGATGGCCCTGTATTTGCCTGTTGACAAAGACGTAAGAGGTGGTATAATAAAATTGTTCCAAAAGATTAGAAAATCTTAAGCCGTAGAGGGAAGACTACTAACCTTTACGGTTTTTTTGTTAAAAAAAGGGGGGGGCTATCAAGAAGATAAAGAGTTCATTAAAAGGTAGGAAGTGCAAATATCCCCATTGCGGGCATATCTTAAGCATCTATAACCACGAAGATTACTGCCATGTCCATCTTGCCCAGTTTCCCTTGGATTATAAGCCCAAGGTCCACAAATAAAAATGCCGCATAGGTCAGATACCGCCAATAATTTTTCCCAGGAAGATAAGAAAACAGCTCAAGATTTCTACGGCCTAAGCATAGCGCCGAAGATCCTGGATATTCTTGAACGCATAAAATTTAAAGTCCCTACGCCTATTCAACTTAAAGCTATTCCGTTGGCAATCCAGGGCAAAGATATTATTGGTATTGCCCAGACCGGGACCGGCAAGACGCACGCGTTCGCTATCCCTATGGTCCAGCAACTTGCGCAAAAAAAAGGTACGGGCCTGATTTTAGCGCCGACCCGGGAGCTGGCTATTCAAATTGACGAAGCCTTTCAGGACTTGACCCGCGCTTTCGGGATGAAGACAGCCTGTCTTATCGGAGGCGCTTCCATGAATGACCAGGTGCAGGCGTTGCGCAAGTCCCCCCGGGTAATCATCGCTACTCCGGGCAGGCTTATTGACCATATGGGCAAATGGAATGTCATACCGGATGAAGTAGTAATGCTGGTTTTGGATGAAGCTGACCGTATGCTGGATATGGGTTTTGCTCCGCAGATTGATAAGATCTTGCGCTTTCTGCCTAAGGATAGGCAAACTATGCTTTTTTCAGCTACTATCCCCAAAGAGATCATGAATATAGTTTCTAAATATATGAAGTTGCCTTTGAGTGTTGAGATCGCTCCTTCCGGGACGACCGCTGAACGCGTTACTCAGGAGATGTATATTGTCAAAAAAGAATCTAAGCCCCAGTTGCTGAATAAAATACTTTCGCAATATCACGGGACTATTTTATTATTTTCCCGGACCAAGCATAACGCGCGTAAAATCACCCGTTCAATAAGGGATGCCGGATACAGCTGCGCTGAAATCCATTCCAACCGTTCTTTAGCTCAGCGCCGCGAAGCGCTTGACGGTTTTAAGTCAGGCAGATACAGGGTGCTTGTCGCTACCGACATTGCCGCTAGAGGCATTGATGTAACCGGGATTGAATTGGTAATTAATTATGATTTACCGGAAGACGCGCAGAATTATGTCCACCGGATCGGGCGCACAGCCAGGGCGGGACATAAGGGCCATGCGATTTCTTTTGCCACGCCGGACCAGGCGCGGGATGTGCGCGATATTGAAAAGCTTATCCGTACCACCTTACCTATATCTAAGCATCCGGGAATATCCCTGGAGCAATTCCTCCACACTTCCAGCTCTCCCTCAGAGAGTAGGCATAAGCCTAATCGTTATCAAAATCAAAAGCCAAGACATAACAAATACCGCAGGTTTTAATCCCAAAATATCCTTGCTATAATTTATTATAGCGGATATAATTGCCGTTATGGACAAAAATACGGATACCGGGTTTGACCTAAAGAATATCGGTGGCTTATCGGATAGCACAGCCCTTTTAAGAATTAAGAAAGAAGGGTATAACGAGCTTCCCTCCCAAAAGAATAAAAATATCTTCCTTATATTTTTTGAAGTTGTGCGCGAACCGATGCTCCTTCTTTTAATCGGAAGCGGCCTGGTTTACCTGTTTTTAGGCGAGCCAAAAGACGCGCTTATGCTTCTGACTTTTGTTTTGGTGGTGGTAGGGATTACTTTTTATCAGGAGCGTAAGACCGAGCGCGCGCTGGAAGCATTACGCAACCTTTCCAGCCCCCGGGCCCTGGTCATCCGCGACGGTCAGCAAAAGAGGGTTGCCGGCCGCGAGGTTGTCCGGGAAGATATTATTATCTTAAGAGAGGGTGACCGTGTCCCGGCGGATGCGGTAGTCTTATCCTGCTCAAATTTATCCGTGGATGAATCTCTTCTTACGGGTGAAAGTATGCCGGTGCGTAAGGCTGAGTGGGACGAAAAAGAAACAACTAAACGTCCCGGAGGAGATGATTTGCCTTTTGTTTATTCCGGAACAATGGTGGTAGCCGGCCGGGGGGTGGCCAGGGTGATTGCAATAGGCAGCAATACTGAAATTGGTAAAATCGGCAAGTCCCTTCAGGGGATCCGGGAAGAAGATACCCTGCTCCAAAAAGAAACCGCTAAGATTGTCCGGGATTTTTCCATCACCGGGATAATCCTTTGTTCTCTAGTTGTTTTGATTTACGGTTTTACCCGCAACAACTGGCCGCACGGAGTCCTTTACGGATTGACCTTGGGTATGGCCATACTGCCGGAAGAATTTCCGGTAGTCTTGATTATTTTTCTTACCTTAGGCGCCTGGCGTATCTCCAGAAAACAGGTCCTTACTCGCCGGGCTCATGCCATAGAAACTCTGGGCGCTTCAACTGTCTTGTGCACGGATAAGACCGGCACGCTTACTTTAAATAGGATGAAACTTGCCCTGCTTTGCGTAAAAGGCGATTATTTTGAGGTGGATACGCATAGCTTGAAAACTTTACCGGAAACAGTCCACGATCTGATTGAGTATGGGATTTTAGCCAGCCAGAAGGACCCGTTTGATCCGATTGAAAGAGAAGTAAAGGAAGTAGGAGAATTTTATTTATTGAATTCCGAGCATATCCATAAAAATTGGAAATTAATCCGTGAGTATACTCTCTCCAAAAAATTGCTCGCTCTATCCCATGTCTGGGAGTCGCCGGATAAACAGAATTATATTATAGCTGCCAAGGGTTCTCCTGAAGCCATTGCCGATCTTTGCCATCTTAGTTTCGAAAAACATAAGGAACTGATGCTTTGTATTGAAGAAATGGCAAGTAGGGGTTTACGTGTTTTGGGAGTGGCGAAAGCTTCTTTTAAAAAGCGGGAATTACCGGATGTCCAGCATGATTTCGCTTTTGAGTTCATAGGGCTGCTGGGTTTTATCGATCCTGTGCGGGCAACTGTTCCCGAAGCGATTAAAGAGGCGCATGGGGCAGGTATTAAAGTAATTATGATTACCGGAGATTATCCGGGGACAGCCGTGCATATTGCCAGGCAAATCGGATTAAAAAACCCCGATCAGTACATAACTGGACTGGAATTAGAAAAGATGGACCATTTGCAGTTGAGAGAGAAGATAAAAGAGATAAATATTTTTGCCAGAGTGGTTCCCGAGCAGAAACTGGCGATTGTAAATGCCTTGAAAGCAAATGGCGGAGTGGTGGCCATGACCGGTGACGGAGTAAATGACGCCGCGGCCCTAAAATCAGCGAATATCGGTATTGCTATGGGTGAACGCGGAACAGATGTAGCCCGCGAGGCTTCGGATCTGGTCTTACTCAATGACGATTTTTCATCGATAGTAGCTGCGGTGCGTATGGGTAGAAGAATATTTGATAATTTAAAGAAGGCGATCGCTTATATTTTCGCCGTGCATGTTCCTATTGCCGGGATGTCTTTATTACCTATATTATTCCAGTTGCCCATCGTATTGTTACCGGCGCATATAGCTTTCTTAGAGTTGATCATTGACCCGGCCTGTTCCACTGTTTTTGAGTCTTGCCCGGAAGAAAAAGGCATAATGAAAAAACCTCCCCGTAGTTTAGGTACGGCATTATTTAACCGGAGGGCTTTTATTTTTAGCCTTTTACAGGGTTTAAGTATTTTGGCGGTTGTCTTTACGGTCTATGTTTTTGCGTTATACCTGAATAAAGGAGAGCTGGAAGCGCGCACCTTGGCGTTTGCCACTTTAGTTTTCGCGAATATCATTCTTATTATAACCAACCTCTCCTGGTCTCAAGGGTTCATCAAAATAATCCGCTCAGGTAACCGGGCTCTTTGGTGGGTGGTAGGCGCGGCATTAATAGCGCTTATCGCCGTGCTTTATATCCCGTTCTTACGTAACCTTTTTCATTTTGCTTATTTAAGCGCCGAGGATTTGGTAATTACTTTTTTTAGCGGAGTTATCAGCATAGTCTGGTTTGAGGTCCTGAAGGTATTCAGTAAAAAACCGGAAAAAGAAATTTAGATTTTTTAGAGATCCTAAATAAAACTTTAAAATTATAAGAATATTGGTATAATATACCCATTCACGCCAATTAATAAATCAACTGGAAATAAAGGAGATAGCTATGTTTTTTAATCTTATACCTAAAGAGTTTGATTTTTTTGATTTATTTGAAAAGCAGGTTGATTACGCGGTCAGGGCGGCAGTTTATTTTAAGGAGCTGACGCTCAAAGGCAGCGTAGACGAAGAGGCAATCGCCAAGATCGGGAATATTGAACATCAGGGTGATGAAGCTACTCATGACATAATTAACCAGTTGAATAAGACCTTTATTACTCCTTTTGACCGCGAGGATATCCACGCTTTGGCCAAAGAACTGGATGACATTATTGATATGATTAATACAATTGTCAGCCGCTTAAGAGTTTACAAGATAACGCGTATTGATAAAAACCTTATTGAATTCGCCTCGGTAATTGAAGAGTCGGTTAGGGCTGTGGCTTGCACGGTAAAATGGATGCATAATATGAAAAATTCCCAGTCTATCTCGGAATCCTGCGTTGAGATTAACCGCCTGGAAAATGTCGGCGACTCGATGAGGGATAAAATGCTCGCCGAACTTTTTGAAAATGAAAAAGACCCGATCGCGATAATTAAGTGGAAAGAAATATACCAGGATGCCGAAACGGTGCTGGACATTTGTGAAGACGTTGCTCATGTGGTAAGTTCTATAATGGTGAAGCAGGCTTAAAATATATGACTTTAGGAATAATCCTTTTAATTCTACTCGCCTTGACTTTTGATTTCCTGAACGGTTTTCATGATTCGGCTAATTCCATCGCAACGGTAGTATCTACGCGGGTGCTTTCGCCGCGGCTGGCAGTTATCTGGGCGGCGTTTTTTAATTTTATCGCCTTTCTTTTTTTTGGGCTACATGTCGCCAATACTATCGGTAAGGGCATTATTGATATCGCAATTATAGATAATGGAGTTATTTTTGGCACGCTTATCGGCGCCTGTGGCTGGAATATTATAACCTGGTTATTAGGCCTTCCCACAAGTTCATCGCACGCTTTAATCGGAGGAATGATCGGCTCTGCTTTGGTTAAGGCAGGTTCAGGTTCTCTGGTCTGGAAAGGTATAATCAAGACAGTTTCCTTTATATTTATTTCTCCGGTAGCCGGGCTTATTTTGGGGCTGGCGCTGGGTATCATAGTCTATTGGTCCTTTCGCAAGAGTGTGCCGGTAAAAGTTGACCATATTTTCAGGAAGGGCCAGCTATTGTCAGCCGCGCTTTATAGCTTGGGGCATGGCGGGAATGACGCGCAGAAGACTATGGGTATTATCGCAAGTCTTCTTTTTAGCGCCGGACTCCTGGGCCAAAAGTTTTACATCCCTTTCTGGATAGTGCTTAGTTGCCATGCCGCGATTGCTTTGGGTACAATGTTCGGCGGATGGCGCATTGTCAAGACTATGGGTCAAAAAGTAGCTAAACTAAAGCCTATTGATGGCTTTTGCGCGGAGTCGGGTGCCGCAATTATGTTATTTATTTCTTCCGCATTGGGCGTACCGGTTAGCACCACGCATACTATTACCGGTTCAATTATGGGAGTTGGTTCAATTAAGCGTTTAAGCGCGGTTAAATGGGGAGTTGCCGGCAGGATTGTCTGGGCCTGGATTTTGACTATTCCCTGTTCAGCGGCAATATCCGCCTTAGCCTATATTGCCATAAGGAAATTTTAATGATCAAGAAAAAAATATATTACCATCATACGGATTGCGGCGGCGTGGTCTATTACGCTAATTACCTGAATTTTTTAGAAGAAGCGCGCACCGAGTTTTTCGCTGAAAAAGGGTTTTCCATAAAGGAACTAGTGCAGTCCGGAACGTTATTTGTGGTTGCCCGCCAGGAGATTGATTATAAAGCCCCGGCTGTTTACGGCGATATCCTGGAAATCAAGACAAAGGTGGCCGAGATGTCGGCGGTAAAGATAATTTTTGAAAATGAGATCTATAATCAGAATAGCCAGTTGCTTACGAAAGCTAAGACAATCCTCGTCTGCGTGGATAAGAATTTAAAGCCGCAAGCTATCCCTTCGGATATCCGCAGCAAATTTTCATAATGAACGCCATAGATATTCTCAAATCCAGAAGAAGTATCCGGGTTTTTCAAAACAGGGAGATACCTAAAAAAGTCCTGGAAGATATAATTGATGTAGCTAGGTTCTCTCCTACGGCCAGAAATGTCCAACCCTGGGAGTTTATAGTAATTACCAATAGTGAAACTCTAGGGAAATTTGGCGCATTAGCCGAGAACGGAAAGTTTATGGCCCAGGCTCGAGCCTGTATCGCGGTATTTTGCGCGGATACTAAATATTACCTTGAGGATGGATGTAGCGCTACCGTAAATATTTTAAATGCCGCTACGGCTTTAGGTATCGGCTCTTGCTGGGTAGCCGGAGATAAGAAACCTTACTGCGCTGAGGTCGCGAAATTATTAGGCGTTGGGCCAGAGTTGAAATTGGTGAGTTTGATCGCTTTAGGGTTTCCTTTAGCTAAACATAGTTTTAAGTTGGCGGATAAGCGAAGCCTTAAAGATGTAATCCATTGGGAGAAATTCTAAGAATGTTCATAGGTTGCAGCGGTTGTTTCATTCCTTTATTAGTAATATTAAATCTATTCTTTGGTCGGTTATTCTTTAGTACCAGCCAGTGGCTGGCTATTGAAGGGATATTACTGTTGGCGCTTCTCCTTACTTCTTATATCAGCCTGCGCAGGTTTTCTTATACCAGCCAGCGCAACAAGCAAAATAACGCGATAGATGTAGAAGGAAAGGTCATCAAAGATAAATAGGGGAAGAAAAAGGGTTTGACAGCCATAACGATAATATATATTATAGCTCTATTTTTATTAGAGAAGAGGAGTCCTTAGTTGGCAAAATTAACGGTAAAAGATATTGATTTTAAAGGTAAGACTGTATTGCTGCGGGCGGATTTTAACGTGCCGCAGGATGCAAACTTAAATATTACCGACGATACGCGGATCCGGGCGACCCTGCCTACGATTAAATATATCCAGGAGCAGGGGGTTAAGAAATTGATATTGATGAGCCATTTAGGCCGGCCGGATGGCCAGATTGTGGCTAAATACAGCCTAAAGCCTGTGGCTACGCGTCTAAAAGAACTATTAGCCCAAGACGTCTTATTCTTAAATGATTGTGTAGGCGAAAATATAAAGAAAGAAATCGATTCGTCTAAAGAAAAAATAGTGCTTTTAGAAAACTTGCGTTTCCACGCCGAAGAAGAGGCGAATGACGCTGGTTTTGCCAGGCAATTGGCCAGCTTAGCTGATGTTTTTGTTAACGACGCTTTTGGGACAGCCCACCGGGCGCATGCTTCGACCGAAGGAGTAACGCACTTCTTAAAATCCGCGGCCGGTTTTTTACTGGAAAAAGAAATTCAATATTTAGGCAATGTTGTGCAAAATCCGGCTAAGCCGTTTATGGTGATTTTAGGCGGAGCAAAAGTTTCGGATAAGATAGGTATGATTGAAAATCTGCTTCCTAAAGCGGACGCTATTATCGTCGGTGGTGGCATGGCCTATACTTTCTTAAAAGCCCAAGGTAAACAAATAGGAAATTCCAAGTTAGAAAAAGATAAGTTAGATTTGGCTAAGTCAATTTTGGAGCAGGCAAAATCCCTGAAAAAAGAAATAATCCTCCCAATAGATAATTTAGTCGTGGATAAAATTGAGCCGAACTCCAAAACAGAAATCGTCGGTGAAGAAATACCCGAAGGCAAGATCGCCGTTGATATAGGGCCAAAGACTATTAAATTGTTTGAAGATAAATTAAAATCCGCCAAGACCATTGTCTGGAACGGGCCGTTAGGTATCTTTGAAATGGATGCTTTTAGCCAAGGGACCAGGGAGATAGCGAATTTTGTGAGTGACCTTAAGGCCACTACCATTATCGGCGGCGGGGATACGGCTGCGGCGATAATGAAATTTAAATTAGAGAGTAAGATGACGCATATATCAACCGGAGGCGGAGCAAGCCTGGAATATTTAGAGGGTAAGGTTTTACCCGGAGTTGCCAGCTTGACGGATAAATAAGGTGAGGAAAACAATCATTGCCGGAAACTGGAAGATGTATAAGACGATAAAAGAGGCCATTGAATTAGCTAACGGCTTGAAGCGCGAGCTTTTTAAATTGGATAATCAGGGAATTGATGTTGTCCTGTGCCCGGCGTTTACCGCGTTAAGTGAAGTCTCGGAAGTCATCTCTGAGTCGGATATTATGTTGGGGGCCCAAGACCTTTATTGGCAGGATGAAGGCGCGTTTACCGGAGAGGTGTCCGGCAAGATGCTTAAAGACGCCGGATGCAGCTTTGTTATTATCGGCCACTCTGAACGCAGGCAGTTTTTTGGAGAGACCAATGAGACCGTGAATAAAAAGATTAAAGCAGCCTTGATAAACGCGCTTACTCCGATCCTCTGCGTTGGCGAGACCTTAAAAGAGAGAGAAGCAGGCAAAACCTTGGATGTATTAAAGGACCATGTGCATAACGGCCTGCGTGAAATCGGTAAAGAGGATGTTTTAAAACTGGTTATTGCTTATGAACCGGTTTGGGCAATAGGAACAGGCAAGACCGCAACGCCGGCTCAGGCGCAGGAAGCCCATAAATATATCCGCGATCTTCTAGTCAAGCTTTACGACCAGGAAGTAGCGGCTCAGGTAAGAATACAATACGGCGGAAGTGTTAAGCCGGAGAATATAATTGAATTAATGCAACAGCCTGATCTTGACGGAGCCCTGGTGGGCGGAGCAAGCCTTCAGGTTTCCAGTTTCGCTGATATAGTCAAGAAAGCTGCCGAGGTGATAAAATGATAACTTTACTTATTGTTCTGCATGTAGTGGCTTGTGGGTTATTAATAACTCTGGTTTTAATCCAAAGAGGCCGCGGCGGCGGGTTAGTGGAAAGCTTTGCCGGAGTGGAGTCAATGTTTGGCACAAAGACTAACGCGTTTCTGACCCGGGCAACTACCGTATTGTCAGTAGTGTTCTTTTTTACCTGTTTAAGTTTGGCGATTCTCTCGGTAAAACAGAGTAGATCATTGCTTTCTAATGTTAGGCCGGAGGGCCATGGTTTGGCTTCCGATAGCCAAAGCCATAAACCAGCTCCTGTAGCGCAAAAGCAATCGCCTCTGACAACAGGGCAGGCGCCTGCGGCAGCGCCAGCTACTGCAACTACCGCAGCTGCGCAGACCCCAGCAAAACCGCAGGGAACCCCTAAAGCCGATCAGAAATAAAAATTTATTCTGGATATTTGCTTTAAGCAGCGCGGTTTATTTCACCCAAGGCCTGGAAGGCCTTCCTTCCCAGGGTTTATTCTACTATTTTAAAGAGACCCTGAATTTCTCTCCTGAAAAGATAATGGTAATCTCCAGCATCATTATCTTTGCCTGGCTCATTAAACCACTAATCGGCTATGTTATTGACCATTTCTTTAATAAACGTATCTGGGTCTTTATCGCTTTAGCCTTGGATATAGCTCTAGTCTTATTAGTGGGATTATTAAAGCTACCCCTTTTTCTACTGATTGTCATCCTAATGGTAAATTCGGCTAACGCCGCTTTCCGGGATGTGGCTGTTGACGGGATCATGTGCGTTGAAGGCAAAAAATACAAAGCCACCGGTAGGATCCAGAGTGTGCAGTGGATCTCTATTTCTATTGCCGGGCTCCTTACCGGAATCGGAGGGGGATATATCGCCGAGAAATGGGGATATCAGGCAGGATATTTATGTCTTGTCCCGGTTTATTTGCTTGTGGCCCTGCCTGCGTATTTTTATAAAGAAGAAGATTATATGACCGTGGAGAAAGCAGCTTCAACCTTAAGCGTTGACTTAAAGAAACTTTTTACCAATAAAAATCTGCTTATAGTCGGCCTGTTTATATTTTTATACAGGTATTCGCCTTCCTTCGGTACGCCGTTATTTTTTATACAACGGGACGCCTTTAAATGGGGCAAGATCTGGATAGGTGTCTTAGGGACAATTGCAACAGTATTTGGCATTGTTGGTTCGCTCTTATATTATAAATTCAGCCAAAAGATAAATATTAAGAAGTGGCTATTCTGGTCGGTATTCCTAGGCGCATTGACTACTTTAAGCTACCTTTATTATACGCCGGTTACCGCGGTTATTTATGATGTAGTTTATAGCCTCGTAGGAATGTTTATTTTTATTATGGTTATGGATTTTATGGCGCGGGAATCTATGCCTGGATTAGAAGCAACCTCATTCGCGCTTTTATGCAGCGTAAGCAATTTGGCGCTAGTTATGAGCAATTTATCCGGCGCCTTTCTTTTACCGCTCGTTGGCCTGAAATGGCTGATTGTTTTATCCGCAGTAACCAGCTTTCTGTGTCTTCCGCTAATTAAAAGAATAGAATAAATCCCGTTAGATTTTCCTGTCTCCCACGTCTATTAGGATAGAGAAGGTTAAGCCTTCGCTCGTACCCCCTTGTAGCATAAACGGATAATGCACTTCTCCAACTAAGAAGGCGATGTGAGTTCGAGTCTCACCAAGGGGGTATTGAGAAGGGCGTGGTTAGGCCGGAGAAGCTGACCACGCCCCCCAATTATTCTTGACAACAGCAATTATAAGAGGTATACTTTTATTACTTAGTTGGAGAGGAACGTTTGTGCTACGAGGAAAGGCGCTGATTTATCAGCGCCTTTTGTCTTTATGCGGGAGATTTTCTCGCTTATGGCGATAAATGTCCTTGCCACTGTGAATAATTATATTGGTCTCTACTTATTTAGGGTAACTTTGTAATATATTTAAACTATAGGTTATAACTGTATAATCTATGCTAAGTGGTAGAAGTTATATTATGGCTACAGATTTCATAAGAGATTATAAGCATATTAAGCAGTTTAAATTATTAAAAAAGTATTGACAATATATAAATATCAGTGTATACTTATGGCATACGTGATGATACTGTTACAACTGATATTCCTATTTTTCAGATAAGGAGGATGGTATGAGTTTTGAAGAGTTTACAATGAAAAGAAGGCCGGTTATTGATACCCCAATGGTAAGTATCCTGAAACAAGGGTTATTTGGTTTTAATGTTGCTAGTTACGACAAATATCTTAAGAAACATAAGTACATTATCTTTCTGTACGATAAAGTTAATAACAAAATAGGGATCAAACCAACAAGTGAAGTTTCTGGTAATGCTTATAATATACGTGTTTCAAAAGATGGGAGAGTAGCTAATGTAAGCGCAAGCTCCTTTCTGAATCATTATGGAATTCCACACACAGAGAGTAAATCTTATGCTTGTACGTGGAATTCAAAAGAAGAATTATTGGAAATTGATTTAGGGAAAGAGTAAAAAAGCGGGTTCCGCGTGAACGGAAACCCGCTAAAGCACCAAAACCCACCTTCGACGGTAGAATAGAGGCACCTTTACATTTATTATAGCCTACCTCTTTCGAGTGTCAAGTGAAGTTTTGTGCAAAGAGAAGGAGGTAAGCTATGAGCGGATTTACATGATTTAGTTTTTATTTTTAAGGTCAGTTAGCTAAATTACAAACATTAATACTTCTAATGGAGGATAATATGAGTTTTTCAGATGATACAATCCAGAAAGTATGGGAAAAAGGTACTGTTGTTTCGGGTTATGACAAGAACGTATGGAGAAAAGATCAATGTGGAGCATGGATAAAAAGAGATAGATATGGTGACCGAGATTCTAAGTATGGATGGGAAATTGACCATATTAAGCCTTCTTCAGATGGAGGAGGCGATGAGCTTTCAAATTTACGTCCTTTACAATGGGAAAATAATGCTAGTAAGCAAGAAGGGCGTCTTACTTGCCCTGTTACTGGTTAGGCGTAAAGAATATTGGCGGTAGTATGGTAGGATGTTCGGGGGTGGCTATACTTAATTTCAAGCCATCCCCGATTTAACCTTTAATTCGGAGGGAGGGTCTAGTGGAAGTTAAATCAATTTTGTTATGCGAACATGCAAGTTCACACCCCGATGGGACATTTTCTTTGCTGAGGGGTGGTATTGATAATTGGAATGCACAAGCATTTCCTACTCAAATAAGGTTTGGTTTTGTAGTAATCCTTGAGTTGCTATCCATAGAAGTCGGCCGTACACATATCGCTGAGCTTGATATAGTGGATGCAGATGGGAATAGAATACTACCACAGACAAAAATAAGCTTTTCCATTCCTATTAAAGTTAATGTTACAAGATATAAATGGAACTTAGTAGGTGGTGACATGTTTGTCTTGATACCAAAAACTGGTAAATATAGCTTACATATAGGAGTCGATGGACACCATCTATCTTCCATAGAATTTCAAGTAGTCCAGGCTGCTCAGCAAATTCAATAGTAACTAGAAAAGATAGATAAGCCGTTTGATGTAATTGAAATAGCTGAGTTGTAAAACAAAAATCCCAAGTTATAAAATTGCTTGGGATTTTTTGTGTATGCGGGGAGGCGTGGACTGGTTTTGAGCGGGGCGTAACGCAGGCGGAGCGGGCAGGGTTCGCCCGCTATATTAGGAACTAGTGAGAGCGTAGCCGAGTAGCCGAGCGCGATTTTCCACGCTGGGGAAAATCGTGCGGCCCCGCGAGAAACAGGCCACGGCTACACGCATAGTATAAATAAATACTTGAAGCAGCGGAATTTAGGGAGTATAATTTAGTACTATGACAGAGCTACTTAGGCCCTATATACTGGCGTTTATTCCTATATTCGTGGCGGTGGATGCCGTTGCCAATATTCCGATTTTTCTGTCTTTGGTCGAAAGCGCGACCAAAAAACATAAACACAAGATAATCCTGGACGCTGTAAGGACATCCACAGCTGTCGCGATTATCTTTATGTGCATAGGAAAATGGGTATTTTCGCTTCTGGGTGTAACTATCCCGGATTTTCAAATTGCCGGAGGCGTATTATTATTCGTCCTTTCCGTACGCCTGCTCTTTCCCGGCGCCCAAAAAGACAGCTTAATGCATAACCATGACAAGGACTTAGGCGTATTTCCTTTAGGTACGCCTTTAATTACCGGCCCGGCAGTCCTGACTACGACATTGATGATGATGAATACTTATGGCCTTATGCCGACTCTAGTTTCATTAGTATTAAATATGGGTATTGTCTGGATTACTTTGGCTAAGGCAGATCTGATTATGAAAGTTATCGGCCCCAGCGGCACGCGGGCGTTTTCTAAAATTATGTATATTTTACTGGCAGCGATCGCCGTGATGATGGTCAGGCACGGTATATTCGGAGCGTTCCTAAAATGATGCGCAAAGTTTTAACATTTATCATGGCCGGAGGTAAAGGAGAGAGGCTGCTTCCTTTGACCAAAGACAGGACCAAGCCCGCGGTCCCTTTTGGCGGCATATACAGGATAATTGATTTTACTTTGAGTAACTGTATTAATTCCGGGTTACGTAGGATTTATATCCTGACGCAGTATAAATCATCTTCGCTTCAGCGGCATATCCGCTTAGGCTGGAATTTTCTTCCCTCGGAACTGGCGCAATTTATTGAACTACTTCCGGCGCAGCAAAGAGTGGGTGATTCCTGGTATTTGGGGACGGCAGATGCGATATACCAGAATCTTTATACTTTGGAAATGGATAAGCCTGATGAAGTCTTGATCCTTGCCGGCGACCACGTCTATAAAATGAATTATTATAATATGATTGATTTCCACCGCGATAATGACGCGGATTTAACTGTCGGCGTAGTGGAAGTTGCCAAAGAAAAGTCCACGCATTTTGGCGTGGTAGAGGTGGATAATTCCAACAGGGTAGTCGGTTTTCAGGAAAAGCCCAAATCTCCCAAAATCATACCCGGAAAGCCGGATACAATATACGCTTCCATGGGGATCTATGTCTTTAAGCATCCTGTAATTGAAGAAGAACTGCATGAGGATGCTAAGAAAATCGGCTCGAGCCACGATTTCGGCAAAGATATTATCCCGCAGATGTTAAAGAAGGGACTTAAGGTTGTTGCTTACAATTTTACCAGTGAAAATAAGAATGGCGGCCAGTATTGGCGGGATATCGGGACAATCGACGCTTATTACGAGGCGAATATGGATCTGATCCAGGCCGCGCCGACTTTTAATATGTATGATAAGGATTGGCCGATCCGGACTTTTCAGGAGCAATTCGCTCCGGCTAAGACCGTGCATTCAGGCGAGGAGATCGCCGGCAGGATCGGCTTGGTCCTGGATTCCATAGTCTCCGGCGGCTGTGTCGTCTCCGGCGGAAAAGTGCAGCGCTCAATCCTTTCTCCGAATGTGCGGGTAAATAGTTTTTCCGAAGTTTATGATTCAATCCTAATGGAAGGCGTAAATGTCAGCCGTTACGCTAAAATCAAGAGAGCGATCATTGATAAAGACGTCAATATCCCTCAAGGGATAGTTATTGGGTATGATTTAGCGGAAGATAAAAAGAAATTTTTTGTCAGCGATTCAGGAATCGTAGTTGTTGCCAAAGGGACCGAAATCAAGTAATGCCAGCAGGGACTGTCCCCGAAGGGGACTGTCCCGCGACAAGAAAAGTGTTGTCAGGTAGATACGCCAAAAAATGATTAGAAAAGCAAAAATCAAAGATATAAAACCGATTCAAGAGCTGATCAATTCTTTCGCCCGCAAGAATATAATGCTCAGCCGTTCGCTTAATGAGTTATATGAAAATCTACGGGATTTCTGGGTGGCTGAAGATAGCGGAAAAGTTGTGGGCTGCAGCGCTCTACATATCTCTTGGGATAATTTAGCGGAAATTAAATCTGTGGCCGTAGCCAAAAAATACCAGGGTAAGGGCATAGGCAGGGAATTAGTGGATGTTTGTTTAGAGGAAGCAGCTGATTTAGGTGCAAAGAAGATATTTGTACTCACCTATAAACCGGGATATTTTAAAAAGTTCGGGTTTAAACACGTTAAGCATGAGAGCCTCCCGCATAAGATTTGGGCAGAATGCATTAACTGCTGCAAATTCCCCGATTGTAATGAGATTGCCTTGCTAAAAATCTTGTAAAATAATTATTTTATGTTATAATTTTTGGAATTAAACAGGAGGAGACATGGATTATTTGTTTACCGATGAACAAAAGATGATCAAGGAATTAGCGCATAAGATCGCCGAAGAGAAGGTGCGCCCCGCGGCAGCCAAATACGATATCAGCGAAGAGTATCCCTGGGATGTGCTTAAGGTCATCGGAGAATCCGACCTTTTCGGTTTATTTATACCTGAAGAGTACGGCGGAATGGGTGTCAATATCACTAACCTTTGCTTAGCTACCGAAGAGCTCTCCCGCGCCTGCGGCGGTATCGCTGTTTGCTACGCAGCCTCGGCGTTAGGGACTTTCCCGATAGTTTTATTCGGCAATGATGAACAAAAGAAGAAATACCTTCCGGATTTAGCCAGCGGTAAAAAAGTCGCGGCTTTTGGTATAACTGAACCGGAAGCCGGCTCAGACGCTTCCGCCATAAAGACTACCGCTAAAAAAGAAGGCGAGCATTATATTTTAAACGGCCTAAAGCATTTTATTACTAATGGCGGCGATGCGGAAACTTATACTGTTATTGCTATGACTAATAAGGACAAAGGCGCGCGCGGCGCGTCAGCTTTTATCGTTGAAAAAGGGACTCCGGGGTTTACCTTCGGTAAAAAAGAAGATAAATTCGGTATCCGCGCATCTTCCACCCGCGAATTAATATTTACCGATTGTAAAATTCCCGCTAAGAATTTACTGGCTAAAGAAGGTATGGGTTTTATCGTCACTATGAGGACTTTTGATATGTCCCGTCCGGGGGTTGCGGCGCAGGCTTTAGGGATCGCCCAGGGCGCTCTGGAATTAGCCGTAAAATACGCCAAAGAGAGGCATCAGTTCGGAAAATCAATTTCCAGTTTCCAGGGTATTCAATGGATGCTCGCGGATATGGCGACCGAAATTGAGGCGGCCAGGGCATTAGTATATTCTTGCGCCCGGGCAATTGACGCCGGCTCAAGAGATGTCTCTAAGGAATCGGCTATGGCTAAGATGTATGCTTCGGATGTGGCGATGAAGGTGACTGTAGATGCCCTGCAGATTTTCGGCGGATACGGTTATATGAAAGATTATCCAATTGAGAAATATGTCCGCGATGCCAAGATCACTCAGATCTACGAAGGGACAAACCAGATCCAGCGTAATATTATAGGTTTACAGTTGATTAGAGAGATGGCGAAATAAAATGAATATTATCGTCTGCATAAAACAGGTCCCTGAAACCACTGAAGTCAGGATAAATCCGGAAACCAACACTTTGATCCGCGAAGGGGTAAAATCCATTATCAATCCTTTTGATATGTATGCTATTGAAGAAGGCGTGCGGCTTAAAGAAAGGTTTGGAGGTAAGGTTACGATTGTAACCATGGGCCCTCCGCAAGCAGACGGAGCTTTACGCGAAGCGATTTCCATGGGAGCTGACGAAGGGGTTTTAGTCTGTGACCGGGCATTTGCCGGAAGCGACACCTGGGCGACAAGTTATACTTTGTCCGGAGCAATTAAAAAAATCGGCGCCTTTGATTTGATTATCTGCGGTAAGCAGGCTTCGGACGGAGATACCGCGCAGGTCGGCCCCGGAATATCCACGCATTTAAATATCCCGCAGGTAACTTACATTAAGAAAATAGAAGAAGTAACGGATAAGCCGGAGGGCAATGGTTTGGCTTCCGATAGCCAAAGCCATAAATCCATGCGCGTAGAAAGAATGCTGGAGGAAGGGTTTGAGATTATTGAAACACCCTTACCGGCTTTACTTACCGTAGTTAAGGAGATAAACGAACCGCGGATTCCTTCTTTAAAAGGGATGATCCGCGCGAAAGCAGCCAAAATTATTATGTGGGGTCAGAAAGATTTAGATTTGGACCCGCAGAACATTGGTTTGTGCGGTTCGCCCACCCAGGTGGTGAAGATTTTCACTCCGCCGCAAAGAGTGGGGGGCCAGATACTTAAGGGAGAGGTTCCGGAGATCGCGGCTCAGGTAGTAGAATTATTAAGAAGCGAGGTTATCTCATAATGTCAATTCAGATTATCATTGAGAAGTGTACAGGTTGCACCTTATGCCTGAAAGCCTGTCCATTTGATGCCATCCGCATTATGGACAAAAAGGCAATCATTGATTTACATAAGTGTACTCTCTGCGGAGCCTGCCAAGACGCCTGTAAATTTAAGGCGGTTTTAATTGAGAAGACTTTGGCTAAATGCGAGCTTCCGGATATTAAGGATTATAAGGGTATCTGGGTATTTTTAGAGCAGAAAAACGGTAAAGTTCAGTCGGTGGCCTATGAACTTTTAGGTAAGGCTCAGGAATTAGCCAAGAAAATCGGCTGCGCTGTAAGCGGCGTTTTAATAGGCAATAAAATGGAAGACCAGCTGGACGAATTAATTTTCTGCGGCGCTGATAATATTTATTTAGTCGAGGCTGCGGAATTAGCTAATTTCCAGGACGAGCCTTATACAAATATATTAGTGGAGTTGATTAAAAAACATAAACCGGAGATTCTATTGTGCGGAGCTACCAATATCGGCCGTTCGCTTATTTCGCGGGTAGCCATCAATATTAAGGCCGGCCTGACCGCGGATTGCACTGGGCTGGATATTGACCCGCAGAAGAAGATTTTACTTCAGACTCGTCCGGCGTTTGGCGGGAACATTATGGCGACAATCATCTCTCCGAATTACCGTCCGCAGATGGCGACAGTCAGGCATAAAGTCTTCCAACCTCTGCCGGCAGATAAAAAGCGCAAAGGTAAGATCATAAAAGAGAGCTTTGATAGTTCTTTATATTTTTCGCGGACGAAATTATTAGATATAGTGGAGGAAGTCGAGTCATTAATCAATTTATCTGAAGCGGATATTATTGTTTCCGGCGGCCGCGGAATGGGGGGCCCGGAAAATTTCAAGATATTAAAAGAATTGGCCCAGGTTTTAGGCGCTGCCGTTGGTTCATCCCGCGCGGCAGTTGACGCCGGCTGGATGCCTTATTCGCACCAGGTGGGCCAGACCGGACGCACCGTCGCCCCGAAGATTTATTTTGCCTGCGGAATATCCGGCCAGATCCAGCACTTGGTCGGTATGCAATCCTCAAAAATAATCGTAGCCATTAATAAAGACCCCGAAGCCCCTATTTTTAAGGTAGCTACTTATGGAATAGTCGGCGACCTTTTTGAAATTATCCCTGCCTTAATTAAAAAATTCCAAGAAACCCTTAAGCGTTAATAGATAGCTATTTACAAAACCATGAAAGTGAAATTAGTTCTTACCCCTTACTATTTCTATCATGCCTTCATGCCTCCTTTGGGCCTAGCGCTAGTAAGCTCGGCTTTAAACCAGAATAATATAGAGCACGATATCGACGATCTTTATGTCAAGCTTTACAGGTCTTTGGTAAAGGGGAGCATAAGAACGGATGTTTTTCTGGACCAGGCCAGAGTCAATGATTACCTACGCGGGTCTGCTTGCGCTGAGATTGATGCGGAAACCGCAAAAGTAATGGCCTTAACAGATTTTTCGGGGTATGATTATGTCTGTTTTTCCGGGCATTACCCGTCGTTGGATAGAATCAACAGCCAGGCTATCGCCGCCTGCCTGATGAAGAAGATAAAAGATAGCTATGGCGTGATAATCGTCGCTAATTTCGAGCTGCCGGCTTACCGAGAGGCAGGCCTTATAGATTACCAGACTTCCAGTATAGACAGCTTTATTGATTTTTTAAACGTCAAAAACAAGCTTAACCCGAAACTTCCCCGGATTTTCTTAGAGCCGAATTTTAAGGGGTTTCCGCTTAGCCTATATAAATACAGCAGGAATACTATAATCTCGGAGTTTCTCCCGCATTCAGGGCGGATAAGCAATTTATCCAGATATACCGGCGTTTCAAAATCACTTCCTTTATTGCTCCCGTATACGTTTATCGAAGGCTGCCAGAATAGCTGTATATTTTGTGAATTATCCGGAAAACCCGGATTTAAGATAAAGGATTACGATAGGATAATCCGCGAACTAAAATTTCTTAAACGGGAACATAAGACGCAGGACTTCTTTTTTCTGAATTCGAATATCAATCCAACCAAGCAGACTGTCCGGGATCTTACCGATAAGATAGCAAAAGAGCGCCTAAAGATAAAGTTTACCGACTGCGCCACCTTTAATAACCTGGATAAAGAAATACTTTTACGTTTAAAAGAAGCGGGGGCAGTAAGGCTGGTGATCGGATTGGAATCCGCCGGTATTAAACTGCAGAAATACATAGGTAAAGTCATTGACCTTAAACACGCTTCCCATATTTTAAAACTATGCCATGACCTGGGCATCTGGGTAGAGATAGACCTATTGATCGGTTTACCTTTTGAGACGAGCCAGGATATCATTTCCACGCTGGAATTCATAAGGGATAATAATGCGTATATTAAAGGAGTTAATTTAAACAGGTTTGTGCTTAAGCCGGAAAGTCTGATGTTTAGATCTTGCGCAAAATACAGGATTATTAATGTTAGAGAGCAAGCGAATCCGGGTTTTGAGTTTGCCTATGATGAATTCCGGGGTTGGAAGTGGGATGTGGCTAGGAAATTGATGGAATACCGGTATTCCCGTTTCTTAGAGTGCCTGGACCGCAATAAGATTGATTACTTCAGACCTGTCCAGTTCGTATTCTTAATGAACAGGAAGTTTAAAGATCCGCGGCGAATGAATAAGTACCTCGCGCGTTATTTTTTCACGGATAGGGCCTGGGAGAAGAATATGGAAAATTTCATAAATGAGCTTAAGAAAGGAGAAGATATTGTCAGGGTCAAAGCGCACCTGTTTTAACTTGACTCATTGCAGGAGTTATGATAATTTATTCTTAAGAGCGGGCAGGGTCAAGTAGGAATTATCCTAAGAGGTGCAATGAATAAATTTTTTACCACATTAGTAATTTCTATAGGTTTAATTATAATTTCCTTCCCTTTTGCCTTTTCAGAAGATCTGACCATTACCACTTATTATCCTTCGCCTTACGGAGTTTACGCGAATCTACGCTCGGACCAGATGTCCATCGGCTCCGGGTATAGAGCGACCACTCTGCCCAGTAACGGTCTTATTATCGAGGGGCAGGTGAGTATTGGAGCGACCAGCGCAGCTAGCTACGGGGGTACTCAGACGGAACTGGATGTTAACGGTGAGATCGCGGCTAGCGACGTATGGGTTAAAAATAAAAGTAAATGGCTGGGGAGTCTGAGCTGGTGTACAATGAAGACATATGGACCTGATACCGGAAATACCCTCTGCGGTTCAGGGACTACGTATAGTTGGTTTCAGCCAATATATGGCACTAGCCCCACTACTTATGATATACCTACGTCCGGATCTTTTTTATGCTGCGGTTAATTAAAGGCCTCCAATGAAGAAGTTATTATTAATTATCGCGGTATCTTTTTTAGGATATATAACTGTTTTTGCCGGAGAAAACATCCCCATCGCTACCTACTATCCCTCGCCCTACGGTAGTTATATAGAATTGCGCTCGGACCAGATGTCCATCGGCTCCGGGTATAGAGCGACCACTCTGCCCAGTAACGGCCTTATCGTTGAAGGCCAGGTGAGTATTGGAGCGACCAGCGCAGCTAGCTACGGGGGCGTTCAGACGGAACTGGATGTTAACGGTGAGATCGCGGCTAGTGACGTATGGGTTAAAAATAAAAGTAAATGGGTGAGTACGGTAGATTATTTTGTGTCATCTTAAAGGAATCTTAAGTTGGAAAGGGGCGGAGTTTAGTGGAGATTAAGCTAAGCGCAAGAATCTATCCTTTAGAAGCTATTTTGAATGCTTGTTATTTATTTATTGACTGCGTCTACATTTTTTTGGATAGCGATCTTAAGGGAAATCAGATTAAGGTTTTTTTTAAAGGTAAAGGTAAATTTTCGGGTAAAAAACTGGAAGCGTTAAAAGGTGAATTTAAGAATGAGCTATTGCGCTGCGCCTTAAGATACGAGATAAGTAAGAGTAACAAAAAGATCAGGGAATATATTGTTGGCCGCGCTTTATATACTACTTTGCCGGGTCCGGGTGTAGTCAGTCTTTCCGAAAAACTGGATTATCAGGATGATCCTTTAGGTATAGCTTTGCCCTGGAAAAAGAAACATCGAAAACAGAAAAATGCCAGAAAACGTAAGATTTAATACGCGGTTTTATAAAAAAAAGGCGATCCAAAAAGCGATCCTTGCCTATGCTCATCTGGCAAAATTCAGGGTCAAGGATTGTAAAGATTACCTGGAAGTAAAAATAGAGAATATAGATACGCAGGTCAAGGATATATTTGTAGATGAATTTAACAATTACGTCTTAGGAGCGACCAAGAAATGTTGCTAGAGTCTGAAAGGATAGATAAACAGAAGGTCGGTTTCTTTCAATTTAAGCGGTTAAACGGGCAATATTTGCTGACTAATGTCATAGGGGATTATATTTTTTTGCGGCCCCCAAGTTTTAACGCCTTCCTTAGCGGTAAAATAGAACAAGCTTCGCCCCAAGAGTATTCCCAGTTGCGGGATAAAGGTTTTATCCGGGGTCAGCTAAACTTTGATAACCTGGCCCAGAGATACGTGCAAAAAAATATGTTTTTAGGGAGCGCAGGCACCGCTTTACATATTGTGGTAGTTACTTTAAGATGCGACCATAAGTGTATTTATTGTCAGGCAAGTTCCCGGGATCTTAAGGAAAATGAATTAGATATGGATATAGCTACGGCTGAAAAAGTTGTCGATAGGATTTTTGAATCTGCCAATAAAGGAATTACTATTGAATTTCAGGGAGGCGAGCCCTTAGTCAATTTTGAAGTTATAAAATTTATTGTTCGGTATGCTCAAGAGAAGAACAAAAAAGCCAAGAAGGACTTGCGCTTTACCGTTGTATCCAATTTGACCTTTATGAATGAGAAGATAGTTAAGTACCTTTTAAAGAACGATATCCATATCTGCACTTCATTGGATGGGCCCGAAAAAGTGCATAACAAATGCAGGATTGCTCTGGGGAATAAAAATAGTCATAAAAATACGGTTAAATGGCTGAAAAGATTAATAAGAGAGTATAAAAAAGCAAATTCCTGCCATAAGCCGTTCGCTCTGGCTACGATTACCCGCCTGGCCCTTCCTTTTCCGAAAGAAATTGTCAATGAATATGTAAAATTAGGGCTGGAAGGCATGCATTTAAGGCCGCTAAGCCCGTTTGGGAATAATAAGAAGGTATGGAAGAGGTTAGCTTTCTCCGGGCAGGATTTCCTTACTTTTTATAAAAAGGCTTTGGATCATATAATAGATTTGAATATGAAAGGCAAAGATTTTCGGGAAAGGTTCGCCGTGATATTTTTAACTAAAATTTTGACGGATAAAGATCCGGGTTATGTTGATTTGCGTTCTCCCTGCGGGGCGGGGACAGGGCAAATGGCTTATAATTTTAATGGCGATGTTTATGCCTGTGACGAAGGAAGGATGATGAGCCGGCAGAAAGACGAATCTTTTAGGCTGGGTAATGTAAGGACCGGTTCGCACAGGGATTTTTTTAAGAGTAACGTGGTAAAAACGATGTGCATAGCGTCATGCCTGGATAATCTTCCCGAATGCAGCCAGTGCGTATATAAACCCTACTGCGGGGTATGTCCCTTGCAGAATTATACCGTAAATGGGAACATTTTTAATAAGTCCGCATTTTGGTGCCAGATCAATAAGGGTATTTTGGATTATTTATTTATTAAGCTCAAAGATGAGAAGATAAAGAATGTATTTTATAAATGGGTGATGAGGAGCTAATAATGGAAAAATTTAAACTATCCCTAAAGGTCATCTTCCTGTCTCTGTTTTCTCTTATGTTGAGTAGCCATTTTTCTTTCCTTTTTAGCGAAGCCGAGTTAATCGAGGATTATCCCCAAGAAGTGGAGACTTATCCTCAGGAAAAAAAGCCAGCAGATTGCTCTAAGGATTTTTATATTAACAAGGTAGACTTTAATGATCCCCGAGTGGCCCCGATAGTGGAACTTCTGACTGGTTGTATCTACTGTCGTTCAGTGGTCAAGGATGATATAGAAGAATGCGGCAAACTTAGTTTACAGCCTTCTCTTCTGGAAGACTGCCGGGTTAATTTTACCGAGTATCAGGGCATATACGGCAGATTTTTTAAGTCCGGGTTTAACAGCCTGCAATTGATGAATTCCTGGAAGGACCGGAATAGTGAAGGGTTTAAACTATTTATGCAAGGAGTGCTGAACAATGATAGTTCTGTCTGTGAAAAGGCGCAAAATGAAGCAGAACGCAATGAATGCAGGGCTTTTACCACCGGAAACGTTAAACTGTGCAAGAATGATTTTTGTGTAGATAAAGTCATTTATATAAAAGCGATTAAGGAAAAGAATCTTTCTAAATGCAATGGAATAAAAGATCCTAATATAAGATTGATGTGCCAGGGTTATATCAGCGGGGACGAAACTACTTGTGAAAAGTATAAGGGATTTGAAGAATTTATCCAGAAATATTGTGCTACCCTTAATAAGGAGGCGCGTAATGAAAAAAAAGCTCCATAAGAAGGTGAATAAAAAATTGCCCGTTACTAAAAGAAATATTAAAGACTTTCTTTTTAATGAAGAAGGAAACGCCTCTAAGAAGAATATTGCTAAATTAGGCATATCTTTAGCCGTATTGGGGATGATGCTAGAGCCTAAAGGCGCTCAAGCCCAGCATGCCAGTCATTCCAGCCATAGTAACTCGCTCGTCTCTGGGGGGGGAGGCGGCCATACTTCCTCTACGCCACATTCCAGTTCGCACACCAACCATAGTAACCACTCTAACCACTCTAACCACTCTAACCACGGTAACCATGGGCGAGGAGGGGGATGGTGCTAGAAAGTCATCCCGAGGCGTTGAATATCTTTTTGACCAAGCGCTGTAATTTAGATTGCCATTATTGTTTCGTTAAAAAGGACAGTCGTAAAGATAAAGAACTGGATGTTGATCAGTTAAAGAAGGCCGTAGTTTTTTTTTAACATCTCCCGGAAACACTAAGAGTATAAATTTTGTCGGCGGGGAACCTTGTTTAAGGTTTGGAAAGTTAAAAAAGCTGTATCATTATATTCAGCAGAATAAGGGAAATTCAAAATTAGCGGTTACGGTTGTTACTAACGGTACTCTTCTAACTCCCAGCCGGTCAAGTTTTTTAAAAGAAAACGGGATTATAACTACAATCAGTATAGACGGCAGGAAGAAGGTCCAAGACTCCAACCGTCCTTTCAAGCGCAAAGCATATGGCTCCAGTCATGATCGCCTAGCCGGGAACTTAAAGCGGCTGGATCTGGATAACACCAGACATAAAATATATTCCGCTTTAGTCTTTACGCCTCAGACAATCAGCGGCCTGCTGGAAAATATAAAATATCTTCGGAATCTGGGGTTTAACCGCATTAATTTCTTCCCTAACCTTTACACTCAATGGTCAAAAGCTGGCTTAGATAAAGCCGAATCAGCATTCCGGGAGTTTAGCGATTTCTATATCTCTATCTTTGAGAAAGCCAAAGATAGTAAAGATATTTTTGAAAATTCTTTATTAGGTACATTTATAAGAAGAAAAGGGCTTTATAAACCCATTCGTTGCCAGAAGATCCACTTAGATTGGAAGGGGAATTTTTATTGCTGCGATAAAGTATTTTCTATAGCCCAGCCGGAAAGAAAAAAATTTATTATCGGGGATATCCATAAAGGGATAAATAACCGTTTGCGGCTTAAACTCTTAGACCAAAAAAGAAAGGAAATAAGGGAATTAACCGGTAAGGATTGCAATAGATGTAAATATTTAAGATACTGTTTCTGTCCGGTTGGGCATTATATTTATTTTTCTTCTTGGGGCTTAGATTTTAAGCGCTACTTTCCCCAATTCTGCCGCTTGTCTCAGATTTATATCCATACTTTTCTCGAAATAGAAAGAAAACTTCACCGGAACAGCTTGTTCACTAAAATTTACGGAAGCCGGCAATTGCTTAATTAAATGTCATGGAAAATAACGATTTTTTGTTCAAGCGTATCACCGAGGGAATCGCTAATACGGATTTTAGCGGTTACACTATTCAATATCCCCCGATGTTTTTGTGGGGGAAAGCCCGTTCAAACCGGGAAATCTTAAGGTCATGGTCAGAATCCTTGGCCAATAATTTTAGGCACCTGGGGTTATATGTGCACATACCCTTTTGCAAGCAAAAATGTTCATTCTGCCGTTATTTTTCTCAAGAGTTAGCGCAAAGAGCCGCATTAAAAGATTACCTCGCCGCCTTAAAGAAAGAAATAAAAATCTATAAACCATTATTCTCAAAATTTCCCCTATCTTCAGTCTATCTTGGCGGCGGCACGCCAGCTTTATTAAACTTAGGCCAATTAAAAGAGTTATTTGATACTCTGTATAAGAGTTTTAACCTTAATCAATGCCAACAAATATCCTTTGAAGGGAATCCTGATTTTTTACCTTGGCCTAAGCTCAAATTATTAAAGAAATACGGCGTGAATAGGCTGACTATAGGTATCCAAAGTCTAGATAGCCGGGTCCTAGAGTCCGCTAATCGGTATCAGTCAAAAGAATCATTTGAGCGCTGTTTTCAGGATGCCCGCAACGCCGGAATAGCCAACATTAATGTTGATTTAATGGCAGGATTAAGCGGGCAAACCGCTAAGAGTGTTTTGAAAACCCTTGAGGAGGTAATTCGGCTGCGGCCCGAAATGATCCATATCCATCCCTTTTATCCGACAGCCTTAACCGCATTTATGCAAGCCGGAGGCCAGCTTTCTAAAGAAGAGATGGATCTAAGAGAACATTTGGCCAAAATCAGCCAGGCAGTTATTAGGCAAGCCGGATACGCGGCGATAGAATTTGACGCTAACGGCCTAAACCCGGCAGCTCGGAATGTCCAACTCTCCGATGCGATAGAGCACAACAGCGCATTTTTAGGTCTAGGAGCCGGGGCAGTCTCTCATGCCACCGGTTATTCAAGATACGTTAACCTTAACGACCCGGATAAATACTGTTACTCTTTAAGCCAAGGGAAGCTCCCGATTCAATCAACCTGCCGCTTAACCCAAAGAGATGAAATGATATATTTTATAACCAGTTGGCTGCGTTACGGCAGGGTCAGCAAAGAGAGATTCAGGGATATTTTTAAAAAAGACCCGGATAAGGTTTTCGCTAAAGAAATAGCCTATTTAAAAACAAGAAAAAAAATTAAAGATACACCGGGATTTTTATGCTCTAAATCGGCTAATATGGGCGAGTACGCCATTTTTTCTAAATATTTTTATGATCAAAAAATTATTGCTAAATGCAGGGCAATACTTTCTCCTCTAGCCGGCAGGATTAAGCGGGCCGATATGAAATATCTGTATTTTTAGAGATGCCTAAAAATAATAAAAATCCGGATATCTTTATTAAATCTTACGGTTGCGCGGCTAACCGGTTCCAAGCGCAGCAGTTAACTTTTGCCTTAGAGAATTCCTTTTCTATCTATAACCAATATTTTGGAGATGACCGGGATTTCTTCCGCGATCCGCAAGAAAGACGCCTGGCTTTCAAAGCAAAGGTTTTTATTATTTATGCCTGCCCGATAACCGCCTACTTAGAAAAATTTGTAAAGAATTTTTTGTTTTATATTAGAAGGGTCAATAAAGGAGCTTTGATAATATTAAGCGGTTGTTCCTTAAGCTATCCATCCTCGTTATTACCAGAGGCCAAGATAAAAGGTCTCCGGAATATATTATTTATGAGGGAAGAAGGCATTGCCGGATATTTAAGAAAAACGCTTGCCTCATCTAATAAACCGGTTTACCATAACACTCTTAATTCCGGAATAATATTAATAGAAAATGGGTGCAATAATTATTGCCGTTATTGTATTTGCCCCTGCCTGCGGAAAAACAGGAATGTCAGTTTTAGTGAGATTAAAAAACAGATTAGTCAGTTGGAGTTAAGAGGGATAAAGAGGATCGAATTTGGCGGGCCCTGTATGGGCGGTTGGCATGACCCGCGGAACAAACATTTTACCTTCACTCAGTTATTAGAATTTATTTTAGCCCAGACTAATCTGGAGGTATTTTATTTGGAATTTTATCCCAACGATTTATCGGATAAGCTTATGGAGCTCATCTTAAATGGTAAGATCAATAAAGAAATAAGTGTTCCTATCCAGTCGGCTTCCGATCGTATTTTAAAGATGATGCGTAGAAAATATGATTCCGCCTACTTGCGGATGTTGTTTAATAAATTATGCCGCAAGGTGCGTAATCTACGTTTGACTACCGATATTATTGTCGGATTCCCGGGTGAGACTAAAGATGATTTGGTCCAGACTTTAGATTTCTTAAAAAGGTTTAGTTTTTCCAGGGTAGATGTTTACCCTTATTCAGCTACTAAAAAGGCCTGCGGGGTAGAATTAAAAAACAACCTAGATTTGTTTAATAAATCGCTGCGACTTAAAAAATACAAAGACCTGCGCAAGGTTATTGATATCACGGGTCTGGGTTTTGATGCCTGATTAAATCCGGTATATTGTTTGTAAATCTTGGCTATAATGATTTGTCTCTTTGAGCATTACCCGGTCTAAGATATCCAAACAGATTATCTCCTCCGCGTTAAATTTTAAACCGGAAAACAATTTTAGATTTTTTAGTTTAGGTTTTATTTTTGGAAACAATTCCCTTAGGGATTTGGCAGTAACTTCCATATCCAAAGAGGTATCAAATCCTAATTTAAACCTGTTGTTATATTTTAATCCTCGCGTCTTGGCGATCTGCCGGATGATATATTTTGGGTTAGCATTCTGAGTATGTAATTTTTGGGGTATTTGTTCCAGGAAATTCCTTATTTTCTGAGAGAGGTATGGAAAACGCGCTTCTTGATTAACACTTGCCGAAACCTGGTAAATTAGTCTTATTTGGTAGAGAAGAGTGCGCAGCGCAATTTCATCAAACATTATCTTTGCCGGATGCCTAAGCATTTCTTGGGCCCAGGGAAGAACTATCTTTGCCTGGGGGTATTTTTTGGTTATTCTATTGGTTAAATAGTTCCTGAATCCCTCCTGATTTATATGCGAAGCCAATCCTTTAAAGAATTCTTCAGTGCCGATACCCCATAAATTCACCCGCTGATTACCCTTTATTTTATGAAGAAAAAGGTATACTTTAGCCATCTGAAACCAGATATTTTCAACGTGGTAACAAGCCGCGGGTAAAAAACGCAAAGCCTCGGTTTCCTTTATTGCGATTATCTGATGCTGAAAACCGTATTTTTGAGCGTTTTTTGCGGCATAAAATAAGTCTGCGCGGTTTTTTTGGCCCTTTAGGGAATACGCGTTTACGCGTATTTTATTGTTCCGGATTATATCCGCGATTAAAGTTGAATCTACTCCTCCCGATAAATATAAGCCGATCTCTTTTTCCGAAGCAATCTTACGCTGGCTAGATTCAACGATTAGTTTCTCTGTTTTTTGGATAATTTCTAGCTCGGTTAAATTATTTTTCCGAGAGCCTTTTTTAGGGCGATAGGAGGGGTAGGAAAAAGCTTGTGTCTTTAGGTCGAATAGAGTAGGAATGCCGGCCGGCAGGGAATAAATTCCGGAAAATATAGTTTTATCGTTATAAGTAAATCCTAATATTGATTGTTCAACGAGCGCCTCAAGGTTAAATTCTCGTTTGAGGGGGTGGCGGAAGATCGCTTTTATTTCTGAAGCAAAAATTATTTTTCCGTTCTTATAAGAGTAATACAGAGGTTTTGTTCCAAATTCATCCCGGTAAAAAATCAATTTACCTGCCAGGCTATCATAGAGCACAAACGTAAATTCTCCTTCCAGGCGCTTAATGAAATCTAAGCCGTATTCTTTATATAGCCAAATGATTGATTCAGCCGCAAAATCCCGGGTATTATAAATATGGCCCTCCAGAATAAGCGCAATTGTTTTTTTGCCATCGCAAACAGCAAAGTTATTTCTGGGATCGCCGTTATGAAGTTTATCCGCATAGGCCAGGCAAATATTTTTAGCGCAAAATTTATAAGCCTTGCCCGGTTTTTGTCCCTTAAGATAACCGGTCATTCTGTCGAGTAAACCGGGATTGTCTTCACTAAAGCCGAATATAGCCATATTTAGGTAAGGTTTTTAGAAGAGTGTATCGAACTCTCTTGCTTATTAAACCATATTAACTTTCCGATTTCAATTTATTTTGCTGGATTGAAAGTGCTTGCGGATTGCCGGAAGACAGAATATAATACCAAAAAGAAGCTAATTCCGGGGAAATAATGGTAAATTTTAGTTATCCAGCCAGCTTTAACAAGGATGAAGTTGAGGCTATAGTAAATTTGAATGCGAAATTCAAAAATAAGCTAATAAGGGTGAAAACCTTTTACGGCTGCCTTAATCCATCTGTCTGGCCGTCAGCCAGGTCGCCATTTAACTTACCGTCAGTCTCTCCCAGGAAACTTAAAGGTTACCTAACCTATCTGCATAAACTTGGTTTTGTATTTGAATATACCCTGAATTCTCCTTTTATGCACGGATTTGAGACCGACCCGAAAAAGAAAAATGAGTTAATTGATTTTATTAAGATGATCTTTGGCTTGGGGGTGGATGAGCTCTCTGTCAGCAGCCTAAGCCTGATGGATATTGTTACGCGTAAGTTCAGGGACCATAAATTGAATATTTCCACCGTAGCTAACATTAAGAATTCAGCGCAACTGGCGCAGCTAAGGGATTATAAAATTAATATGCTTACGCCTTCCATTGATGTCAATAGAGAGGTGCCTAATCTTAAACGCCTGCTTAAGTTATCTAAAAAAATGGGACTAGAGATTAAATTGATTGTAAATAGTGATTGCTTATACAATTGCGCATTTAATAAAGATCACTATTACTTTGTCGGGCTCTTCAATAAGAGTCGGTTCTTTGACCGGGATTATTTTAAGCGGGAATGCATAAGAAAGATGATCACGGATGTTGATTATATCTTAACCTCTCCCTGTATCCGGCCGGAGGATTTAGAATTCTACCGGGATTTAGGGGTTAAATCGTTTAAGCTTAACGGCAGGGTCCGCAGCCGGGAAGATAATTTATTTTTTCTCCAAACTTATATGAAAGGGAAATTTAAGGGAAACTTCTTTTCTCTTTGGAGCGGAAGCGATAAATCATTTTGGGCAAGATTGTATTATCTAAATAACCGCGACCTTGACGGATTAAGCCTGTATTTGGCCAATAAATTTAAATACAATGGGTGGCTGAAAGAAATGAAAAGCCGGGTCAGGCGGAGGAAAATAGACCCGTTGAATTTAGCATCCTTGGATAAAACCTTAATTTTAGAGGCGTGCGATGATATCCGTACAGATGCCCGTAACCAGGAGTAGATTCCTTTTTCCGGCAATTAAAAGCGTAATTGATCAAACTAGCAATAATTGGGAATTGGTGATCTTGCTTGATGGGCCGACTCCTGTTGAAAAGCAACGCATAGAGGAAATAATCAGTAGATTCAAAGGCCAAGGTAAAATAAGGAGATACTCCCAGAAAAAATGCGGTATAGGTGTCACCAGGCAAAGGCTTTTTAAGCTTACCCGTTTAAAATATATCTTGCCTCTTGACGATGACGATATGCTTATGCCTGGTTGCGTGGAAGAGTTCACTGATTTTATAGAGAAAAATAAAAATTTCGCGATTGCCCGCGGTTGTTTTTACGAAATAGGAGAAAATATTGTTTCTTGGAAGCAGTTAAGCCCGCATATTTTAGGCGGTAAATTCAGCGTGCCTTTACGCCTTAAGAAATTTGGATTACCGCTAAATCCTGGGAATGTGAGCCAGCCGTATTTACTTAATAGGGGGTACTTAGAAAAAATCGGTTGGCTAAGATTTAGGAAACGGTTTGGTTATATCGAAGACGTGGATCTATTCATAAGAATGGAGGAGGTCGGAAGGATTAAAACAATTAATAAACTTCTCTATTTAAAGCGTAATCATCAAAATTCTCTATTAGCCGGCATGAATGAAGAAGAAAGGCTGGCCCTTCTTGTTTACTACGTAAATAAAACAATCAAACGCAGAAAAATTCAGGCCAAGATAAGCAAAATATACAAAAAGTGGGCAATGGATTCTACGGGTTGCCGGCGTTACCAGTATTTTTTTGATTATGCGAAAAACAAAAATTAATAAGGTTTATTTAACCACTAGTTTTAAATTCTGCAAGACTAACGCCTATTTAGGAAGCCAGTTGTATTCTTTCTTCGAAAGAAACGGTTTTTGGATAGTTGATAATCCGGAAGAAGCCGATTTTATTATTATTACTACCTGCGCTTTTGATAAAAGGCGCGAAAACGAAGCGTTGTCTTTACTAGAGCCCTTGATAGAAAGATTTGCGTCTAAAAAACAGATAATAGTTTGTGGATGCCTTCCTAAAATCAACCGAGACCTCCCCCGGGATAAAAGAATGATCGCCGTAGGTCCGAAAGAGCTAACGAAATTTGACGAGATTTTTTCAGCAAAAATAAAAATGGAAGATGTCTATACGGGCAAGCTGAACAAATATTTTTGCTCCGATCGTATTGGAGAGTTGGAGTATGGCTATATACAGATCGGCCAGGGGTGCGTTAATAATTGCTCATATTGCATAATCAAAAAAGCCAAGGGAAATATTGAAAGTAAAGCTCCGGAACAGATACTGCGTGAGTTTAAACTGGGGATAAAATCCGGATTAAGAAAGTTTTTCTTATTGGCTGATGATTGCGGTAGTTACGGTTTAGATATCAAGACTAATTTTGCCAAGCTTTTGAATTTATTATGCGGCGAGCTCGGGGATAGTTTTGATTCTTTGGGAATTTTATATTTTGAGCCTAACCGGCTGATAAAATTGTACCCCTATATCGATAAAAAAGTATTTAAAAAAATTGACTCCCTGAATGTTCCGATTCAGACAGTCTCTGTTCGTCTGCTTAAGCTAATGAACAGGAACTATAGTATTAAGGCTGTTCTAAATATTTTAGCCGATATCAAAAGGATAAACCCGAAAATCGATCTGAGGACGCACTTGATTTATGGCTTTCCGGGGGAAAGCCGGAAAGACTTTAGCAGTCTATTCTCGTTGTTCGGGCATTTTGATTTAATGAGTTGTTTCTACTATTCAGACAGGGAAGGCACCCGGGCGTATAATTTAGGTGGTAAGGTCCCTCGTTCAGAAATCATGTACAGGACGTCGGTTATCATGCGTATGGATAATCAGGCGGCGGATCAGGCTAAATTAAAGACGAAAATCGAACTTGCCTATCAACCTAAAACAATATTTGATTCCATAGCTAAAACAGTCCCGCCAGGCCCTATTGATGTGTTGTTGGTATATCTGGCTTCCGGGAAGGAAAATGATGCCTCTGTTTATCCTCTAGGGCTTTTGGAATCAGCGGAACCGTTAGTAAGAAATAATATAAAAGTTAAAATTCTCGATGCCAGGCAGGAGCCTTATTTATCCAGAAAAATCATAGAATTAGCCGGAAAAAATAAATTGATTCGTATCGGTTTTGTCGGAGGCGAGCCTGCTCAAATTGAAGAAATCAACAGGTTAGTTCGGCGCATTAAATCCCGGTTCGCTATACCTGTTGTTGTCGAGGGTTCTTTGGGGAGCAAAGCGGGCCGGTTATTAAAGGCTAAGCGGATTTTCCGTCCTTTACCGCATTATTTATTATCAGAGTATTTTCCCAAATACCGGATAGCCCGCATACAAACCGGGAATAATACCGCGCAGACCATAATAAATAAGATTAAGGATCTATTTTTGTATGTTGATGATAAATATGTAGATTTTATTGAAGATGATTTTCTTAAAGATGCAACCCGGGCGAAGGAATTTGCGGCTAAGCTTTTGGTTGAGATAAAGAACGGGAAAATTTATTCTTTCCCTTGGTCTTTTCAAACTAGAGTGGAGAGCCTCGCGCATGTTTCATTCGGGTTACTTAAGTCACTTAAGAAATCAGGATTAGATTCTATCCGCGTTGACGCCGACAGCTATCTGGATAATGAAAATGAGAGAGGAAGTAACGGATTGCAAGCGGGAAAGGTGATAAAGGCCCGGGGGTTTCTGAAGGCTTTAAATATAAATGTCCGGTATCCCGACTGATCATAAGGAATGATAATATGTTTTCCAGCGTAACCCCGATAGACATTATAGTCCCCGTTTACAATAATTATTTATTAACTAAAAGATGCATTAGTTCTATTTCTAGGTCTACGCATTGCCCTTATAGAATTATAATAATCAACGACGACTCCAGCGAAGCCGCTTTGATTAGTTACCTGGAAAGGTTAAAAAAAGAAAAGAATATAATCTGCATTACGAATAATATAAATTTAGGCAGGACCAAGAGTGTAAATTTAGGAATTAAAGCGTCTAAAGCCCGGCTGGTAGCCATAATTGATAATGATGCGATCTTACCGGATAATTGGGTAAGAAAAATAATCCGAGGATTTGATTATTCTACGCGGGTCGCCGCTCTAGGGCCGCTCTTTAATGATTCAATTAACCCCCACCAATACCTACAATTTAAATCAATAGGCCTAGCCGGTAGCCGGTTAGAAAATAAAGTAAACCAAATAAATCATTTGCTGGATAAGGAAGGGGAAAATGGTTTTCAAGGTTCTCCCTATATTTTTGGCGCCTGTATGGTCGTTAAGAGGTCAGTGTTGGAAAAGTGCGGATATTTCGATGAATTATTTAAGGTGTCGCCAGCGGGCTACTTTGACGACATAGATCTCTGTTTTAGACTGATAAAATCCGGGTTTCAGGTCGGAGTCTGTAAGAATCTGTTCGTCTATCATTACAACGGCAGTTCTTATAAAGACACAAATAAGAGGCTGGCGGATTTAAGAAAAGGTTTCTGCTTGTTCAAAGAGAAGTGGGAGAACGATAGACTATTTGAGTATATACCTGAACAATTGCGTAGGCTCAAGTATCCAATTACCCGTCTAAAACGTGACGCCAGCTGGCAATTTGATTTAGATTATACCGCTGGCAAAGTTGCGGTCATTAAAGATTCCCGCAGGCATCATTTAAACGGGAAAAACAAAATTTTATCGGGACTAAAAAAAATAATTTATCAGGAAAGAATCGACCCCATTTTACACTCTGTTACTTTTCTCCGGGGAATTATACCCGAGCATATCGCCAGGTATAGATTCGCCAATAAATATATTAAGGGAAAGGTTTTAGATATCGGCTGCGGGACAGGATATGGATTACGGGAATTAAACGCCAGTTTATATTCTTCGCTTACCGGCATAGACATCTCTAAAGAGGCCATAGATTTCGCGAATAAAAACTACTTAACCCGAAAATCGCGTTTTCAGAACAGCGATTTTTTTTCCTTCAATCATCCTAAAACGTTTGACACAATAATAGCTTTTGAGTTTATAGAGCATCTTAAATATAAGTTCGCCGCTATTTTCCTGAAGAAAGTTTTAGAATTGATGAAACGCAGCGCATTTTTTTTGATTTCCACTCCTTTAAACGCCCGCCGGGATAGATTCCACCCGGAAAATCCTTTTCATAAGAGGGAGTATTCTTACCTTGAATTTAGGAGATTATTGGGAAATTTCGGTGACTTTGAAATTTTCGGGCAAAATAAAGATGTTATTGAGGGATTTAAATCAGGCAGTGATTATACAACATTAATCGGCGTTTGCCGAAAGTAGCCCTGTTAGATCTATGCGGAAACTAAATATAAATGTCCCTAAAATAGCGGAGATCGAGATAACGAATGAATGTAATCTAAACTGTGTTTTTTGCCCGCGGGAGAAATTATTTAATATCGGGGCGATGGATTACCTCCTATGCCAAAAGATCATTTCCAGGTTAAGCAGCGCTAAATATGAGGGTATATATCTGTGTGGTTTGGGTGAGCCGCTGCTGCACGGACATTTGATGGAAATTATTAAATACGCGAAACGCAAGGGCCTGCGGGTGGGCATTTCTACGAACGGTCTATTGATGGATAGCAAAATCAGGGAGCAATTTATAGATTCCCGGGTTGATCGCGTAGATATTAATTTCCCCAGTTTAAAGAGGGAAATATACGAAAAAATGTGCCTGGGTTCGCGGTTTAACCAGGTTAAAAGGAATATCGACTCTTTGCTGGATGCAAAAAGTAATATCCAGGTCAGGATAAATATAGTAGTCACCAATCTAAACCTTAAAGAGGAAAGTAAAATCATCCAATATTGGAGCAGCCGGAAGGCCTTAGTTAATCTAGTGCCTTTTGCTGACCGGGGGAAACCCGCAAATCATTTTTCTAGCCTCAGGCCAAAATCTAGCGTGAACAAAAGAATATTCGATTATTTTTGTTCGGCAAATCCGGTTTTTTGCTGTTCGTTCTTGTTTGACAACTACGCATTTATCGGATGGGATGGCTATGAATACGCCTGTCCTGTTGATTTAAATAAAAGATTCAAAGGGAAATTCTTTTTAAGTCCTTTAGACGCTCTGAGGTATGAAGAAAAGAGAAAACTGAGATTTTGGAAAACAAAACTCTGCAGGGATTGCCGGAAAATGGCTGCTTGACAAAACAATATGTTGACTAATTTACCCGTCCAATTTAACAAAAAGATCTATCTTCTGAGGTTAACCGTAACCACTGAGTGTATTTTAGATTGCCGCTATTGTTTTGTGTATAAAAACAACCAAACAATAACCTATCCGGTCGCCATTAAAGCCATAACCCTGTTTTTAAATTCACCGGGTAATCAAAAATTACTTATGCTCTACGGAGGCGAACCTCTTTTAAAATTCAAGCTCGTTAAAAGAATAATAAACTTTGCCCAAAAAAGAGCGAAATCGGCTAAGAAGTCTTTAAGCATCTCTTTGGGCACAAATGGAATTTTATTGAATCAGCGACAATTAACTTTTTTCAAAAAGGCTAAAATAGGATTAGCCATTAGTTTGGATGGCCGTAAAGACTATCACGATAAAAATAGGGTTTTTAGCAATCAAAAGGGTTCGTTTGACGCTGTATTGGACAAGCTCCCCCTGGCTTTAAAGAATATAAAACAAGAAAAACTTTGTGCCTTATTCGGGGTATTGCCCGCTTTAGCGGATAAAATATACAATAATTTGCTCTATTTAACGGATTTAGGGTTTAGCAGTATTAATATTGAGCCTATCTGTAGCCGGCGATTTAGCTGGAGTATAAAGCAAAAAGAGTGTTTCCAAAAAGGAATGGTTAAATTAAGGAAATATATATATGCTAATATTAAGAGAGGAAATTTTATCTTTCTTAATACGGTCAACCGCGAACTAAAAGATAAAAGAATAAGTAGCCGGGATAAAGAGTGTCCATTTTTTGGGAGTCTGGAGGTCCATCCGGATGGCACGCTGGCCTTTTCTCCCTTTTTGATCAATTCCAAAGATAAAGAAAAATATATAATAGGAAACATTCAGGGAGGGCTCAAAAATAAATACCGATTTTGTAAGCATGATCCGGGTTGTGCTCAATGCAGGCAATGTTGGAGAAATTATAGCAGTAATGAAGTCCAAACAGAGGCCACTAAAGGTGTAAATTTCAATAAGGTTTTACAAATACGCGATTCTTGCTCCGTTGATCTAGCCAGGGAAGTATTGAAAAAAGCAAAAAGTGATCCGATCTTTAAGGAATATGTCCAAGAAGCAAAAAAACGTATTTTTGAGTAGGTTAGAATATGCGAGGCGCCCAGGTACAAAATTTAATCCTATCCTTAACTAAAAAATGGGATATTTATTCGTCATTAGACCTGAATAAGATTACAAAAATGCTCTGGAGTAGTAGCCTTGGCGGATCCTCCGGCGGCCTGAATACATTTGAGTCTTCGCTTGTCTCTTCTGAAAAAGCTATCCGATTGCTCCATCTTAATTTTTATAAGCCGGGTCTTCCTTATAACAAAATCAGGGCTTTAAGGAAGAAAAGGATTGCATCTATCACCAGTATAATCAGCTACGCGAATAAGGAATCAGGTTTTAAGTTTAATTTAAATATACTAAAAGGCCTGACTTCTTCTATAGATAATACCTCCTGGCCTGTTCAATTCGGGTATACGCTTAAAAAAAACAAACCGCCTGTAATAAAAATATACCTTAGCGTTATCAGCGATAACGCTCAATGCGGTTATTTAATGGAGAAGCTCTGCGCTCTTTTAGGTTTAAGCTGGCGGAAATTAAAAAACAATTTTTTAGATACGCAGTTTGACGCGATAGGAATTGATTTTTTACATAATGGTTGTTGCCGGCTTAAAATTTATACAATTTTACGTCCCGCGTTTAATCTATCTGATATACCAAGGGCGTATCTGGGGCCTTATCTTGCTGTCATAGGGAAGATCCCCTTAAGACATATCGGTTTTCTTTATCGCATAGATAAAACGTCCCGCATCGAATCAGTTAAAATTTGGGCCCGCCTTAAAAAGCCGACCCCATTTAAATCATTACAGCCTATTATGAAGCCTGTCCCAGCGCGATTAAATAGCTGGTTAATTTCTACCGGTGCTATAATAGAGGGTATCTCCGCCGGCGTGTCGTATTTAACGCTGGAAAATAAAGAAATAGGAGTATATTTTAGATGAATCGTATTGACATCAAGGTTAGTTTTAAATGCAATAACCACTGTAAATTTTGCGTACAGGGCGCTAAAAGGGATTTTTGCCCCGATAAGAGCGATCAAGAGATCAAGGAGATTTTAAAAAAGTCCAGGAAAGCTTTTGGGGAGGTGGTATTTACCGGCGGTGAACTTACCTTAAGGCCTAATATCATAGGATTGGTCAGTTTTGCCAAGGGTTTAGGGTATAAGGTGCAGCTTCAGACTAATGGCCGGATGTTTGTTTATAAAGATTTTTGTAGGGATATAATTAAGGCAGGGGCGGATATGTTTGCCGTATCTATCCATGGACATAATGCCAGGTTACACGATTACCTTACCGGCGCCAGAGGAAGTTTCCAACAGAGTAGCACGGGTATCAAAAATATTTTATCCTTAGGTAAGATGGTGGTCACGAATACGGTCATTAACCAGAAAAACTACCGTTTCTTACCCGAAATCGCTGATTTTCTGATCGATTTAGGCGTACCGCAGTATCAATTTGCTTATCCTCATATTTTAGGGAATGCCCTTAAGAATATTAGTTTTATAGTCCCCCGGAAAAAAGAGATCATGCCTTATGTCAAAAAAGGTTTAAAGATCGGGATCGCCAGAGGCAGGATCGTCAGGACAGAGGCGATACCTTATTGTCTTTTGGGCAAATACCGGGATTGTATAGCGGAGCAGCATATACCGGAAACCAAGGTTTTTGATGTAAAGATAAATGAGGATTTCAGCCGTTGGCGCAAGGAAGAGGGGAAGCTTAAGGGACCGAATTGTAAGAAATGCAGGTATTTTAAATGTTGCGAGGGGCCTTGGCGTGAATATCCGGAGATTTTTGGTTGGGATGAATTTAAACCTATTAAATAATGTTTGAGCCATTTTTGCCTAAAAAGTTCTGCAGGGAATTTGTGGAGATAAAAGGCTATAGCGGCCAATTGGTAATGATTATGGCTACTATCAAGGGAATCAAGCCCTGTATGGATGATTGGATACCGGTAAACAGGCTTAAGGCGTATAATAATATATGTGCCAGCTACGGGCTTTTTGTTGAGCCGGATACTATTTTTGATGTAGTCAAAAAAACAGATCTACCTATGGGTATTGTGGGCAGGGAGCGTTTAACTACCACTACCGCTTTTGGCTTGCCGTTAAATAAGCCGCGGGTCAATAGCGCTGTCCATGTCTTCGTAGCTAAAACAAAAAGTAACTTAGATAACGCTCTTCAAAACGGATGGTACCCTTTGATCATAAAAAACAGGGTTATCGATAAACCGTTGATAGATGCTTTCAAATTCGGACATGACCTGGGCTATCCGGCCTGCTGTGTCGCTTTCTTTCGGAAATATAATAACTGGAATAAGTACAGCCACCTTTATGAGATACTAAAAAATACGCCTCAAGGTAAGCATCCATTCCTGTGCAACCCTTTTACTAAAGATGTGACGTATTCTTATATTTATCATATGCCCTGTTCTTATGATTGCGCCAAGACCCTGAGTTTGACCAAGAAGATAAGGAGCGCTATTTATGAGGAGGAACCGGAATTAGTCAGGAATATTGACAGGCATCTGAAATTGCCTCTGCTTGTTTTTTACGAGAGGAAATTTTACGCTTTTGAGGGTGAGATAAAAAATAAAAAGATATATTATAAAAATGTTTATTTTATCGGGCAGATGCCGGAGAATAACCTTTATGAAGCTGATTTAAAAAGAGGCGATTGTGTATTTCTGGAAGGTAAGGATACGGTAATCTTGAAAAGGGGCAGGGCGATAAAAAGAATCAAATGGCAAAAAAAGCAGTTTGCTCCCGAAACCCCTTTTATCATTCAATTTAACTAAATGACTATTCCTGAAGAATTCGACATTATCTGCGGCTTCCGGATTTTTCCCCGCAAAACTAATAATGTATCCGGTTATGCCGAGAGGGAGGACTCGCTCTTTCCTCAATTAGCAGTTTTATATTATTCCTGCCCTTCGAAGTTTAATCAATTAAAAGAAAAAATCAATGATTGGTTAAAAGCGCAAGAGGATGAGACCATCCTGGCTTTAGCCGGGTATGTTTATTATATTAGTGAGGATTTCAAGAAGGCCAAGGAATATTTTTTAAAGGCGATTGCGCTTAATCCGGATAACCTGGATAATTGGATGGATCTGGCCTTTGTTTTAAGGCATAACGGGGAATATAGGATAAGCCGGGGGATATTATTTAATTATAGCTACGTAATGTATTACTATAAATACTTAAAATTAGCCGGCGGTAGTTACTCGGAATTAAAAAAAATGGTTTCGGAAGTAAGCAAGCGTACCTCTAGAGTCTAAACTATGGCAAGCAATGTAATTTTCCTACCCATAATTCTTCTTATCGGTTTTATTACCAGTTACGAAGATATAAAGGAAAGCAAGATTAAAAATAAATGGATAATTCTTGGCCTGCTTTATTCTTTTTTTGCTTACGCCTTGATTTGGATTTTCTGTAAGCCCTCTCTGATTAACCCTGGCTTAACCTGGAACTTTGATAAATGGTGCATAAACTTGCTCATCAGCGGTTTGGTTGCTTACGTATTATGGCATTTTAGAATGTGGGGGGCCGGCGATGCTAAGTTGTTTGTTTGTTATGTTGCGCTTATCCCTATAGGACAATATTCTAAAGTATATTTTAATTATTATTTTGCCGCCTTTTTATTATTGTCGGCTATTTTTATACCGCCTACCATATTTTTGATTGTGAAGTCCGGGGTTTATTTTGCTAATACGTTTAATTTTTCTAAGCCTGGAGATAAGATTTATGGGTTCATTAAGGGAAAGCTGGCAAAATTTAATATAGTCAAAGCCGGTGATATCCTGTTGGGGTTTTTTTTCTTTTTTTTGTTGTTTAAGGTGATCAATGTGTCGCTATACAATCTGTTTGGGAGCAGGATTCCAGGCGATCAGAATATTCTTATAGTAATTTCTTTATTTGTGTTTACGCCGCTTTCCAGATTTTTTAACAAAAATATCAAAATGATATCCTTAGTCCTTTTAATTTTAATGGGCTATGTTTTTTTAAAGATGGATTACCCCTGGGAGCGGTTTGTCCTGGATATAAAAAGCATATTGGGAAAAACTTTGTTAGTCATACTTTTGGCGCCGCTGTTTCAAAGGATAGTAGACCTGCACGCGGATAGAATTGTTAAAAAAAATCTTCCCTTTGCTACCTGGATGTTTTTAGGTGCCTTGATAACCTGGTTTTTATAAATAAGTCATTGCCCGCCATAGAGTTAATGCTAAGATTATTTAGCATATTCCTGCATCATTTATCAACATAATAGCCCTAATTGCATCTTTATGTCAAGGAATGTTAAGATTTTCCTTGACAAGAATTATTTCTTTCCCTATAATGTGAACAATTGTTCCTTTAAGGAGAAGATATGCTCAGCAGCGGATTAATGACGATTGAAGATTTAGCGGGTTACCTGAAAGTTACCCGCCGGACTATTTATGATTGGGTAAAACATAATAAGATCCCTGCGCTGAAATTAGTAGGGCAGTGGCGGTTTAAAAAAGATAAAATTGACGCGTGGCTGGAGAACCAGTCTCAACAGCATTAGATTAAGGAGAAAACATGTACTTTAAAAAACTTGAACTGTTAGGCTTTAAATCTTTCTGCGATAAGACCACCTTACATTTTGAGCCGGGCATTACCGCGGTCGTGGGGCCGAATGGCTGCGGTAAATCCAATATCTTTGATTCCATACGTTGGGTTTTAGGCGAGCAGTCAGCTAAGTCTTTGCGCGGCTCGGAGATGTTGGATGTCATATTTAACGGCACGGATAATAAGGAGCCGTTAGGCATGGCTGAAGTGACTTTGACGTTTGATAACCAGGCCCGTTTTTTTAATTTTGATAATGACGAAGTCGCGATTACCCGCAGGCTCTTTCGTTCGGGAGAAAGCGAATACCTTTTGAATAAGAGTCAGGTCCGCCTGAAGGATATTTTAGATTTGCTTTTAGGCACCGGTATAGGGGCCGAGAGTTATTCTATAATCGCTCAAGGCAAGATTGACCTGGTCTTAAGTTCAAGGCCGGAAGATAGGCGTTTAGTTTTTGATGAGGCCTCCGGGATCACCAAATACAAAGCTCAGAAAAGAGAAGCTACCCGCAGGTTAGAAGAAACCGAGCAGAATCTTTTGCGGGTCAACGATATAGTCATTGAGGTAAAGCGTCAAATCGGAAGCCTTGAGCGTCAGGCTAACCGCGCGCGTAAATACAGAGAGATTTTTGAAGAGCTTAAGAATAAAGAGGTAGAGCAGGGGGTTTTAACTAAAAGGGAACTTTTAACCCAAAAGGATAAGGTTATCTCCCAGTTAAAAGAGCTGCAGCTGCGGGAAGAAGGGCTTTTAAAGGTTATTCACGAACAAGAAGCGAAAATCGCCTCCCGCTCAAGCGAACTAAAGGTCCTGGAAGAGAATATAATGTTGGTAAAGAACGACCTGCTCAATTTGGAAAGTCAGGTAATCCGGAATAATGAACGGATAAACTTTAATAAAGAAAAAACTTTGGAATTAGAAGGGGCCAAGGCCGCCTTAGAGGGACAGATAGGCGAAGTAAGGAGCAAGCTCATTGTTGACGAACAAAAATTAAATGAAGTAAGGCGGGAGTACCAAGGCTTAAAAAGTATTATTGAGGAAAAATCCCGCGCTTTGACCGGGAAAGAAGAACAGATAAGTATTCATGCCCAAAATATAAAAAACTCTTTAGCCAAAATTGTAAGTTTAAAGAAAGAGATAATGGATCTGGTGGTGAGGTTAGCCGCGGCCAGAAACCAGATTTCCGAATTTAACTCCCAGCAGCAGGTGTTTATTTCACGAAAGAAGAGGCTTGAAATTGATAAAGCAAAAGTATATGAAGAAAAAGCCATTACTGAAGAAAGTTTAAGTAAGGTTACGCAGGAAGTTGATTCGGTGAAGGCTATAGTCAGTGATTTATTGCAAAAAATTACGGCAGTAAAGAGCGATTTAGAAGGGGAAGGGCTGGCGTTAAGCGGGATTAACACGGAAATTGAGGATCTGGAAAGGCAAAAACTGACATTAGAATCGCACAAAGAATTTCTGGAGAAACTCAAGGAAAAATACCTGGATACAGCTGAGACAATGAATGCGGTTGTGTATTTAGATAAACTCCCCACAGAGAAGACCAGCGGCCTGGTGATTAAAATAAATGATTTTAGCGGCCTGACTGATGAAGATAAAGCTTATCTTCCGGCTAATTTTAAGCTGACCGGCGAAGCCAAGCCCATTGAACTGGATACGCGTAAAATCGATGAGAAAATCGCTAAGATCCTGGGGGAACTGGATGTTTTAAAAAATACAAAACAGTCTAAGGAGGCCGGGATCGAGGAGATGAATAAGGCGATTTCATCTTTGCAACAGGAGTTGCGTGCGCAGGAAATTTACCTGGCGAATAAAGAAACTTCCCGCTCGACAATCTTAGAGCAGTTTAATAAAATTAAAGAGGAAGAGGATATTATTATATTAGAGCTTAATGACACACAGAAAGAACTTTCCGTGTTAGAAGCGAATATTCTTACCGCTCAGGGCTCTCTTAGCGAATTAAATAATAGCCAGAGGCTGGCTGAAGATTCTATTTTACAGGAAGAGGATAGCGTTACCTTAAACAATAAATCCCGGGAAGAGTTACTGGTAGCGATTACCCAAGTTAAGACGGAATTAGAGTCTTTGCATAAGCGGATAATCTCAGATGAAGAGACGCTTAATATTTTAGAAGATACCTTTAGCCGGGATAAAGAAAATCTAAAGAATACCGAGAAGCAGATCGAAGATTCTATCCAAAAGATCGCTTCTTTTAAGGAAGAAACAGGTGACTGTGAATTAAAGATTAGGGAGCATAATAAAGATATCGAGGCTAAATCGGGCCTGCTTAAGGATGCCCAGTCGCGCTACGCCCAGGTTTCCGAGGGCACCGGAGATGTAACGGCTAAAATTGAGGCAGATAGGCTGGAGTTGGATAATCTTAAAGATAAGCTTTATGAATTACAGATGCTGGATAAAGATATAGATTATAAATACGCGGGTATCAAAGAGAGGATGCTGCAGGCCTATAAAATAGATTTAGAGGGTATTGAGTCTATCCCCGAGGGTATAGATGTCAACGCGTTGGTTCAGGAGATTGCTGAGCTAAAGAAGAGGTTGGATTCTTGCGGAACGGTAAACCTAGTGGCTATTGAAGAGTATGATGAATTAAAGAAACGTTATGATTTCCTTATCCAGCAGCAGACAGACCTTATGACGGCCAAAGAATCGCTGCATCAGGCGATATTAAAAATTAACCGCACCACTAAGCAGATGTTTATGGAGACGTTCCAGAAGGTGCGGGAGGAATTCCGTAACTATTTCCGCCTGCTTTTTAACGGCGGAGACGCTCAGGTGTATCTGATCGATGAACAGGATCCCCTGGAGTCAGGTATTGAAATTATCTGTCGTCCTCCGGGCAAGAAGTTACAAAATGTGCTTTTATTATCGGGCGGCGAGAAATCCATGTCGGCTATCGCTCTTATCTTTGCCATATTCAAAGTAAAGCCTTCGCCTTTCTGTATCCTGGATGAGATCGACGCGGCATTGGATGAGGCAAACGTGGACAGGTTCTCAAGGGTGTTGCAGGAATTTGCCAAAGGCTCGCAGTTTATTGTGATTACCCATAATAAAAAGACTATTATTAACGCCAATGTCATGTATGGGATCACTATGGAGAATTCCGGGATATCTAAGATTGTTTCAGTTAAATTTGCTCACGATAAGAAAGAGGACGCAGCGGAAGTAAAAGACGAAGCCGTAGCGGTTTAACAGCAGGTGTTATTTCTTCCTTTATTCTTGGCCTGATATAAAGCCTTGTCGGAAGCCGCAACAAGTTCGGCAGGGACTAACCCGTCCTCGGGAAAAGACGCAAGACCGAGGCTGACGGTGAGTTTCTTAGTAGGAAATATATCTTCGTGGCTAAAGGCGTGTTTTTCAATATCCATCCTCAAGCGTTCGGCGATTAAGAACGCTTCTTTTTTGTCCGCCTGGGGCAGGACCATCGCGAATTCTTCTCCGCCGTAGCGGCAGACAAAATCCATTTTACGGGATTGATCCTTAAGGAGTAAAGCTAATTCGGTTAAGATCTTATCTCCCGCCTGATGGCCCAAGGTGTCATTGTAAATTTTAAAATGGTCAATATCCAGCATGATCAGACTAAGCGGAGCTTTTTCCGCCCGGGATTTTTCTAATTCTGTCTGCAAGAGATACTGAAAATACCCGTGGTTCCAAAGCTGCGTCAGGGAATCCATATGCGCCAGCATTACGGTTTTCTCATAGAGTTGGGAATTTTCAATGGCTAAGCCTGCCTGGTTAGCGAGCATGGCCAGCATATGCAGGTCATCTTTACTGATCGGTTCGCGGGTAATAAAGTTATCCGCGACAATTATGCCGTTTATCTTATCTTTGGCCTTTAAAGGGATTAGGACCAATTCCTCGCTTTTTAATGATTGGACGATCGAAGAGTTCCGGTAATTAGCGATTGTTTCTTTTGTAAGATGCAGGGGCATTCCTTCCAGGGCCACTAGAGATAGCAGATTTTCATTTTTATCAGATAGAGCAACCTTTATCTGCTGTACCTGTTTATTAAATCCGGATTCAAAACCGTTATTGTCGTTACTGGAGAATTTATAAGCGCTAATCAGGTCATCCAGGTCCATTTTTTCGCCTTCTATCTGGCCCCAAATGCGGTTGGCCTCTTCGCCGGAATCCGGCCCGATCCCCATTTTGCCTTCGATCAAGCCTTCCTTTTCGTTAATTAAAAAGAGCAGGGCGCGGTTAAAGCCTAAGCCTATATGCGCAGTTACGCCGGTAAGGATGATATAAAGGATTTCATCCAGTTTTAAGGTGGTGCGCATGGCATTGGAGATTTCATAAAGTATGCCCAGCTCGGTCTTAGTGCGCTCAAGTTCCTGTTTTAGTTTGGTAGTTTCTTCCATAGTCATTAAATGTAGCATATTTTAGGCCGGCTGTCAACTTTGTCCTACGTTAGATTTCGTATACCCTTGCGTCTATTATAGTAGAAAGGAGGGTATTATTTGTTTGACAGTGGGGCGGGGGCAGGATATAATATTGAATCTAAAACTTACTAAATTGGAGGTAGTTATGGTTACCAAAGAGAAAAAAGATGAGGTAGCGCAGAATATTTCTGATCGTTCTAAGGCGTTAGAATTGGCTTTGGCTCAGATTGAGAAGCAGTTTGGCAAAGGTTCGATTATGAAGCTGGGCAGCCACACCAAAGCGAATGTGGAGACTATCTCTACCGGCGCGCTTACTTTAGATGTGGCTTTAGGCGTGGGCGGCTTGCCTCGTGGCAGGGTAGTCGAGATATTCGGTCCGGAAGCATCCGGAAAAACAACACTTACTTTGACCGCGATCAGGGAAAATCAGAAAAAAGGCGGGGTAGCCGCGTTTATTGACGCCGAGCACGCTTTTGATTCTACTTACGCCAAGTTGATCGGCGTAAACCTGGATGACCTTTTAATTTCGCAGCCGGATACCGGAGAACAGGCTTTAGAGATTGCCGAGACTCTGGTACGTTCAAATGCCGTGGATTTAGTGGTTATCGATTCGGTTGCCGCGCTTACTCCGCGGGCTGAAATTGAAGGCGAGATGGGGGATTCGCATATGGGGCTTCAGGCGCGGTTGATGTCGCAGGCCTTGCGTAAATTGACCAGCGCCATTAGTAAATCGCGAACTACGGTAATCTTTATTAATCAGCTGCGGGAGAAGATCGGGGTGATGTTCGGTTCACCGGAAACTACCCCGGGAGGCCGGGCGCTAAAATTTTATTCATCGGTAAGATTAGATGTACGTAGAATCGCTTACTTAAAAGAAGGAGATAGAGTCATCGGTAATCATGTCAGAGTAAGAGTGGTGAAGAATAAGATTGCTCCGCCTTTTCGTGAGGCCGAGTTTGATATCCTGCACAACGAAGGAATTGCCAAGACTGGAGCGGTAATCGACGCTGGCGTGAATATGGAAATAATCACTAAGTCCGGGACCTGGCTTTCGTTTAATGGTGAAAAAATCGGTCAAGGCAGGGACGCAGGGATTAAAGCCTTAAAAGAAAATCCTAAGCTGCAGGACGCGATAGAAAAAGAAGTAAGGAAGAAATTGAGCGTTGAATAAGCGGACAGAATCTTTTGCTAAGGCTCGGGATTACGCGTTTCTTTTGCTTAAATTCCGGCTGCGTAGCGTTAATGAGCTAGTCGGGCGTCTAAAGCTTAAGAAAATTCCCGAAGAGACGATTAAAGAAGTAGTTTCTTTCCTGAAAGAGAAAAGATTTATTGACGATAATATTTTTGCCAGGGCCTGGATTAACTCGCGCTTGAAAAGGCCTTTAGGGTTAAGAAGAATCAAGCAGGAGTTAAGGCAAAAAGGGGTGGATAAGGAAATAATCGAGGCGCAGACCGCCAAGATAAAAGATTATTCCGAAGTTGAAACAGTTTTAGATTTAGCCAAAGGGAGATTAAGCAGATTAAAAGGAATTGATCAGATTAGCGCCAAGAGACGGGTTTACGCATATTTAGCGCGCCGCGGATTCTCGCCCGAAGTTATCATCGATACATTAAATCAACTATGCAGGTAGATGCTTTAAGAGAAAAATTCCTCGAGTTTTTTAAATCCCAAAAACACAAAATCGTGGAAAGCGATTCGCTTGTGCCTAAGGATGACCCCACGGTATTATTTACTCCCGCGGGGATGAACCAGTTTAAAAAGGAATTTTTAGGGTTTGATTCAGGTTTTAAGCGCGCGGCTACTTCCCAACGTTGCCTGCGCACTGATGATTTGGATAAGGTCGGTAAAACTTCCAGCCACCATACGTTTTTTGAAATGCTGGGGAATTTTTCCTTTGGCGATTATTTTAAAGATGAAGCGATTGCCTGGGCCTGGGAATTCCTGACTAAAGAGTTAAAAATTAAGGAAGATAAGCTTTGGGTTTCGGTCTATCAAGATGATGCTGAGGCCTATAAGATTTGGAAAGATAAAATAGGCATACCGGTTAAGAAAATTATTAAACTTGGCGATAAAGATAATTTCTGGCCGGCTGAAGCCAAAACAAAAGGCCCAAACGGGCCTTGCGGCCCTTGCTCTGAAATATTTTATGATTTTGGCGCTGATGTGGGTTGCGGTGAAAAGATTTGTGATCCTTCCTGCAGCTGCGGCAGGTTTGTGGAGATTTGGAACCTGGTTTTTACCCAGTTTAACCGTAAAGAAGACGGTTCTTTAGAACCTCTTCCCAATAAAAATATTGATACGGGTATGGGTTTAGAGAGGTTAGCTGCGGTCATGCAGGGTAAACAGAATAATTTTGAGACGGAATTATTCCAGCCGATAGTAAAAGAAATTTGTAATGCTGTGCCGCGTAGTCCTAATTTAAAAATAGTTTATGCCATAGCTGATCATATCCGGGCAGTTGTGTTTTCTATCTATGATGGGATATTGCCTTCTAATGAAGGAAGAGGGTATATAGTAAGAAAAATAATACGTAAGGCTAGTCTCCATTTAATGAGCCTGGGGATTAAAGATCATTTTCTTGATCGTTTGGTGCCAATAGTGGCTGAAATAATGCGTAAGCCTTATCCGGAATTAATTAATCAACGGGAGGAGATCGCTCAGATAGTCTTAGCTGAAGAAAAAAACTTTATTAATGGGCTTGGTTCTAGTGAGGAATTATTCAAAAGTAAGTTTACCGAATTTATAGATAAGCCAAATGCTGAAACTGTAGGGAATATGGCTTTTTTGTTACATGATACTTATGGAATTCCTTTTGAGTTGACTCGTCAATGGTTAGATAAACATAGGGTAAGTTTTTCGAAAAAGGCATTTGAACAGGCCATGGAAGAGCAGAGGGCGCGTTCAAAGTCAGGCAGCGCGATGAAGGGTGATGTATTCAGCGCCAAAGGCCTGGATATAAAAGTCAAAGATAGTAAGTTTGTCGGTTATAAAGAAAATTCTGTAGAAGCTAAAATCCTTGTTATTATAAAAGACGGGAAAGAAATTATTTTAGATCAGACTCCTTTTTACGCGGAATCCGGAGGACAGGTCGGGGATACCGGGAAATTGATCAACGGAAAGAATGTTTTTGAAGTTTTAGATACCCAGAAAATTGATAATGTTATTTTGCATATCGGTAAGATTGTTTCCGGTGGTTTTAAAAAAGGTGATAAGGTAGTCGCTCAGATAAATCTTGAACGCAGAATGTCTATCGCCAGGAACCATACGGCTACGCACATATTGCAAGCAGCTTTACGAAAAGTTTTAGGCACGCATGTTCAGCAACAGGGGTCTCTAGTCGCCGAAGATAGATTCCGTTTTGACTTTACGCATTTCAAAGGTTTGTCCAAAGAAGAGATTGCCAGGGTGGAAGAGGCAGCTAACGAGTATGTTTATAAACATCAGGCAGTAAGCTGTAAGGAGATGCCTTTAAAAGAGGCCAAAAAAGAAGGGGCGTTGGCATTTTTTGAGGAAAAATATGGCGAGTGTGTGCGCGTAGTCAGTATCGGAGATATTTCTAAAGAGCTATGTGGAGGAACACATCTGGATAATATCAGCAAAATCGGCCTGATAAAAATAATCAGCGAAGGATCTGTCGCCAGCGGTATAAGAAGGATTGAAGGAGTGACCGGTAGTTTTGCCGAGCAGTTTATTAAGGATGAAGAACAGAAAGCTATTGCAGAATCCAGGAAGAGAGATAAACTAAAAGAGTTAAAGGAGCAAGAGAAGAAACGCAATTTAGAAGTAAATAACAGCTTGAAGGATGCAATACCCAGGCTTATAAGTAAGAGTATAAAGATAAATGGCGTAAATGTCGTTTCTTCACTTGAGATTGGTTTAGATATGAATGCTTTAAGGCTTCTGGCGGATAAGTTAAAGGAGGAGTTAAAGCAGGGGGTGATTGCTTTAGGCTCGCAGGATAAAGAACAAGGAAAAGCGTATTTGGTTATTGCGGTTACGCAGGATTTATTATCTAAGGGTTTGAATGCGGGGGTATTGATCCGTCAGGTTGCCCCGCTTATCGGCGGCTCAGGAGGCGGAAGGCCGGATTTCGCGCAGGCAGGCGGGTCAAAACCTGAAAATTTAGGACAGGCTATGGAGGAATTAAGAAAGGTAATTAACCCATGAAGATAATCCGTTTTGGGAGTAAACAGTTAGAAAAAATTTATAATCGCGGCGCATTTAAAAAACCCCGGGTTGAAGATAAGGTAAAAAAGATCATTGATGACGTGCGTTCATTGGGCGATGAGGCCTTATTGAAATATACCAAGAAGTTTGACGGCGTTAAATTGATGCCCAGGCAGCTTAAGGTATCGGAAATTGAAATCAGCGGGGCGTATCAGAATATCAGCCCGAATTTTGTAGCCAGCCTGAAGACGGTGATTGAAAACGTGAACCGTTTTTACCGCAAGACCCTGAAAAAATCCTGGAGAATCAAGGATAGCGATGGGGTGGTATTGGGAGAAAACTATACGCCTCTGGAGCGCGTGGGAATTTATATTCCTGCCGGAACCGCACCTCTGGTTTCCACAGTTTATATGACTGTCCTTCCGGCTAAAATTGCCGGAGTTAAAAAAATCGTTCTAATCAGCCCGCCGAATAAAAACGGTCAAATTAATCCGCACATATTGGTAATGGCGGATTTATTAAAGGTGGATGAGGTTTATCGCGTAGGTGGCGCTCAGGGGATCGCCGCCTTAGCTTACGGCACAAAGACAATCCCAGCGGTGGATAAAATTGTCGGCCCGGGGAATATTTATGTGAGCGAAGCCAAGAGGCAGGTCTTTGGCCAGGTGGATATTGATATGATCGCCGGCCCTACGGAACTAGTAATTATCGCTAACCGCTTTAGCGACCCGAAATTTATCATCGCGGATTTAGCCGCTCAAAAAGAGCACGCCAAAGGTTTAGCGGTATTAATTACCAATTCTAAAGCCCTGGCCCAACAGGTGAAGTCCCAGGCTGACGGCCAGGATGGTTATATTATCCTGACTAAAAATCTAGAGCAGGCAGTTGAGGCTAGTAATAGGATCGCGCCTGAGCATCTTGAAATCCTGGTGCAGAACCCTAAGCGGCTGCTTAAAGGAATAAAGAACGCCGGAGCAATATTTTTAGGCCCGTATAGCCCGACTGCTGTCGGCGATTATGTTGCCGGGCCAAGTCATGTTTTACCGACAGGCGGGACCGCCAGATTTTTTTCCGGGTTATCCGTCTGTGATTTTATGAAAAGCAATCACATCATCAGTTATTCCAAGAAGGCCCTGGAAAAAATGCGCGAACCTTTGGAAAAAATTGCCGGAATCGAAGGGCTAGTTAAACATTTAGATTCAGTAAAGGCGAGGTTTGAATAAATGAAAACGATGAGAGAAGCGAGTAAAAACCGAAAAAGTAAAGAGACCGATATAACGGTAAAATTGAATATCGACGGCTCAGGAGTTTCCAAAATCAATTCCGGAATAGGCTTCTTGGATCATATGCTGGAACTCTTCGCATTCTGGGGACTTTTTGATTTAGAAGTAATCGTCAATAAAGGCGATTTTAATATTGATATTCACCATACTAACGAAGATGTTGGCATAGTCTTGGGGCAGGCTTTTAAAGAAGCGTTGGGAGATAAGAAGGGTATTGAAAGGCTCGGTTCTTTCTCTGTACCTATGGAAAATGTTACAGCTTATGTTACCGTTGACATCAGCGGGAGAGGATCGTTCAAACTGGATATGACGCCACTAGGGTATGAGTGTCTTTTGCCTAATCAGGGCTACGAAATCAAATATGCTGAACATTTTTTCGAGGCGTTTGCCAAACAATTAGGAATGAATTTAAATATAAAAATTGATAATCCTAATCCGGATTTGCACGCTACCTTGGAGCCTGTTTTTAAGGCTTTGGGAAAGGCTCTGGATATAGCTACGCAGATCGATCCTCGCAGAAAGGGAATTCCTTCTTCAAAGGGAATTATTGATCAATGATCGGAATAATTGATTACGGTATGGGTAATATTCATAGCGTAAAAAAGGCGCTGGAACTTTACGGCGCTAAAACTAAGGTCAGCAATAACCCTAAGGAAATTGCCGCCTGCCGGAAAATAGTCTTGCCCGGAGTAGGCGCGTTTGGCGACGCAATGGAGGAACTGGATAAGCGGGGTTTGTCTGCTGTAATTAAAAATGAGGTCAAGAATAAAAAACCATTCTTAGGGATCTGTTTAGGTATGCAGCTTTTATTTGAAAAGAGCGAAGAGGCGCCTAAACGCAAGGGCTTGGGGTTAATCAAAGGCGCGGTAAAGAAGTTTGCCGTTAAAAATTTAAAGGTTCCCCATATGGGCTGGAACCAGCTAAAGATAACCAAAAGCGGATGTTTATTGTTAAAAGATATTCCGGATGCTGCCTACGCCTATTTCTGCCATTCTTATTATCCTGAGCCGGATGAAAAAGAGGTAAATGCGGCGGTTTGCAGCTACGGGATTGATTTTTCTTGCGTTGTCGGCAAGGGCAATGTATACGGCGCGCAATTTCACCCTGAAAAAAGCCAAAGGATCGGTTTAAAGATGTTGGAGAACTTTGTTAACCTATGTTGATTATTCCGGCGATAGATTTAAAAGACGGTTGCGTGGTAAGATTTGTGCAAGGTAGATCCCATAAAAAGGTTTATTCCAAAGACCCGCTTAAAGTCGCCAAGCATTGGGTGGCTCAGGGAGCGAAATTTTTACATATAGTGGATCTTGACGGAGCTTTTAGCGGTAAGCCTAAGAATTTAGGGGTGGTTAAGGAGATAGCCAAACAGATTAAAGTTCCGGTTGAATTTGGAGGGGGAGTCAGGGATATAGGGGCAATTGAGGATGTTTTAAAGGCGGGAGTAGCCCGGGTAGTTTTGGGGACGCAAGCCGTTGAAGATAAAGAATTTTTAATCAAGGCTTTTAAGAAATTTAAAAATAAGGTTATTGTGGGAGTTGATGCCGCCAACGGCCAGATTATGGTGCGGGGATGGAAAACCGGATATAAAAATACCGAGGCAGCAAATTTTAGCCTTTATTTAAAGAAGCTGGGGTTTAGGGAATTGATTTATACCGATACACTAAAAGACGGCACTCTGACCGGGCCGAACATAAAAGAGCTTAAGAAACTTTTAAAATTAACCGGTTTAAAAATTATCGCCTCAGGAGGAGTCTCAAGCTTGGAGGATTTACATAGGTTAAAAGGTTTAGAGAAAGATGGGGTCAGCGCGGTTATTGTGGGTAAGGCTTTGTATGAGGGAAAGTTTACTTTGCCTCAGGCCTTAAAATTTTCTTAGAGAGTTACACCCGGCCTTATCGGATCGGCCGGTGTGCCCTTGTGGGCAAGGAGGAAACATGTTTAAGAAAGTATTTGTTGTTGTGTTTATAGCTGTATTTGCTATATCTCTGGCTGGATGCGCTACCGCAGGCAGACAGAAAGATTTAGAGATGCAGGGTTTAAAGAATAAAGTCTCGGTTTTAGAAGCTCAGGTTCAAAGCAAGGATCAGGAGATCAGTGGATTACAGGAGGCTTTAAATAAGGCTAATGAGCAACAAGCTAAGGTTGAAGCAGAAGCGGCGCAGGTTAAAGAAAAGTCAGCCAGCGTTAAACATCCTAAGGTAAAAGATGTTCAGACAGCTTTGAAAAATGCCGGTTATGACCCGGGAAACATTGACGGCCATATGGGTAAACAGACCCGTGAGGCGCTAAAAGCCTTCCAGAAAGCGAATAATTTAACAATTAACGGCAAGGCCAATAAGAAAACCTGGGCTTTGTTAGGCGAGTACCTGAATCAAAAAACAAAATAACAGTTATGCTTGCTAAACGAATTATACCGTGCCTGGATATTAAAGACGGCAGGGTGGTAAAAGGCGTAAAGTTTCTGGGTCTAAAAGACGCTGGAGACCCTGTAAGTGTAGCCAAGCTCTACGATGCTCAAGAGGCGGATGAACTGGTTTTTCTGGATATTACCGCCAGCGTGGAAAAACGCAAGACCCTCGTAGAGCTGGTAGAAAACATAGCTAAGAATATTTTTATGCCTTTTACTGTCGGCGGCGGAGTCGGCGACTTAACCGACATAAGAAATCTTTTAAACGCCGGGGCGGAAAAGGTATCTTTAAATACCCAAGCGGTGAGGTTCCCGGAGTTGATCAAGGATGCTTCCAAGAAATTCGGTAGCCAGTGTATTGTCCTGGCTATTGATGCTAAGAAAGTTAAAGAAGGTTGGGAAGTCTATGTTAACGGAGGAAGGACTCCGACGGGTTTGGATGCCCTGGAGTGGGCAAAACAGGGAGCTGAATTGGGAGCCGGTGAGATTCTTCTGACCAGCATGGATTATGATGGGACCAAGGATGGGTATGATTTAGCTCTGACTAAGGCCATAAGTTCGGCGGTAAGTGTCCCGGTTATTGCTTCGGGAGGAGCGGGAAAGCTGGAAGATTTTTATGAATGTTTTGCTCAGACTGAAGCGAACGCGGCTCTGGCCGCGTCGCTATTCCATTACGGGACGTATTCCATAAAACAGGTAAAGGAATATTTAAGGGAGAAGGGGATCCCGGTTAGATTATGCTAAAAAAAGACAAGGTTAGTTTAAGCGATTTTAAGTTTGATAAATCCGGATTAATCCCGGCAATAATCCAGGATTATAAAACAGGCGAAGTGCTGATGCTGGCCTATATGAACAAAGAGTCGCTGCGTCGGACCATAAAGATGAGCAAGACTTGTTTTTGGTCGCGTTCGCGCAAAGAGTATTGGGTCAAGGGCTCGACTAGCGGGCATTTTCAATTTGTGAAATCTATTCAATATGACTGTGATCTGGACGCGCTTTTAATCAAGGTGCGCCAAGTAGGCGTAGCCTGCCACACGGGAAATAGAAGTTGTTTTTTTAGGAAAATAAAATGATCCATCCTTCATTAAAAGAATTCTTAAGGTTGACCAAGAGAGGCAATGTGATCCCGGTCTATAAGGAAATCAACGCCGATCTTGAGACTCCGGTCTCTGCCTTTTTAAAGATAAGTAAAGATAATTACGCTTTCCTGTTGGAATCCGTAGAAGGACAAGAGAAGGTCGCCCGCTATTCATTTTTAGGGAGCGTTCCAGCTCTGGTATTTAAATCCAAGGGCCGGAATATTGAAATAAATTATTCCGCCAGGAAGACGGTCAGAAAATTTGTTACTAAATCCACTCCCATCGATGAAATAAAAAAGATAATGCGGGATTTTAAAAGCGTCGAAGTTCGCGGCCTGCCGCGTTTCTGCGGGGGACTGGTTGGATACATAGGTTATGATACGGTCAGGTTTTTTGAAAATATACCCGATAAAAATCCGGATGAGCTTAAGGTGCCGGATAGTGTTTTGATGCTGGCGGATACCCTGTTGGTTTTTGACCATGTTAACCACAATATCAAGATCGTAAGCAATGTGATTTTGCCTAAAGGAAAACTTTCAACAGCCGCAAAGAGCGCTTTTTATAATAAAGCTGTTCAAAGAATAGAATCTATCCAGGTAGATTTTAACCAGCCGCTTGATGAAAACGAGAATGAAGCCCTTCCCCAAAAAATAAAGTTTAGCTCAAATTTTAAGAAGAACGAATTTGAGAACGCGGTCCGAGAAGCCAAAAGGTATATTAAAAAAGGGGATATTATTCAGGTTGTCCCGTCGCAGCGTTTTAAGCTTATTACGGATAAAGAGCCGTTTAGGATTTACCGCAGCCTGCGCAGCCTGAATCCTTCTCCCTATATGTATTATCTACAGCTAAAAGATATGTATCTGGTCGGGGCTTCCCCTGAAATGCTGGTGCGTTGTGAGGACGGAATAATTGAAACCCGTCCTATTGCCGGTACGCGGCCGCGCGGCAAAGACGAAGGAGAAGATAAAAAATTGGCTAAGGAATTGATTAACGATAAAAAAGAAAGAGCTGAGCATCTTATGCTGGTGGATTTAGGGAGGAATGATTTAGGCAGGGTTAGCCGTGTGGGGACAGTAGAAGTGGATGAATTTATGAGCGTGGAGAAATATTCGCATGTCATGCATTTAGTGAGCGATGTAAAAGGAAGGCTTGACAATAAACGTTATGATATTTATGATGTATTGAAAGCAACATTCCCCGCAGGGACAGTTTCCGGCAGCCCCAAAATCCGCGCGATGGAGATTATCGACGAATTGGAAAACACCAGGCGCGGCCCTTACGCAGGATGCGTCGGTTATTTTAGCTTCTCGCATAATATGGATACCTGTATTACCATAAGGACAATCCTTATGAAAAACGGGTATGCCTATGTTCAGGCTGGGGCCGGAATCGTAGCGGACTCCGTCCCGGAAAAAGAATATTTCGAGACAGTGAATAAAGCTAAGGCTTTAATTGAAGCAATCGTCAAATGAAGTAATCCCGCCTACGGCGGGATAAATTCGCGCAGATAACTTACTCATACTTCGTGTTCGTAAGTTATGCGCTCATTTAAAGGAGGAAGTATAATGGCAGTTCATATTCGTTTAAGAAGAGTCGGGAAGAATCCTAAGGGCAAGCCGCATTTCCGGGTTGCCGCTTATGATGAACGGACCGGCCGGGACGGCAGGGTTTTGGAAGAGTTGGGGTTCTATGTCCCTACGACCGGTGAAGCGAAGTTAAAGTCAGAGCGAATCCAGCATTGGATTAAAAATGGCGCTCAAGTTTCAGCTACCGTCAAGAGCCTTATAAAGAAGGAGAAGAAAAATGCAGCCACAAGCAACTAACTCTATAATTAATCTGGTCCCTTTAGCGCTTATTTTCGTTATTTTTTATTTTATGCTGATCCGGCCGCAAAGACAGAAGGAAAAGAACCACCAGAAGATGCTGGGTAACCTTAATAAAAATGACGAAGTAGTCACTGCCAGCGGCATACACGGAACTATTGTCAATGTCAAAGAAAAAACCATAATTTTAAGAATAGATGAGAATGTGAAAATTGAACTGGAAAAGAATTGCATAGCGTTTATTAAAAAAGCCTAACAACTAAACGTCTAAGGAGAAAAAAGTAAAAATGGAGAAAAGGGTTATTTATAAATCTGTTTTTATACTGGCAATTATGGGATTGTGCGTATATTTTACCTTTCCTTTGGATAAGAGGATCAATTTGGGATTGGATCTAAAGGGAGGGATGCATCTTTTGCTTAAGGTGGATACAGCTAAAATCCCGGAAAACGCCAGAGTAGATGCCGCCGATCGGGCCATGGAGGTCATCAGAAAGAGGATAGACAGCTACGGTGTGCGGGAACCCTTGATCCAGAAGCATGGTGTTGATGAAATAGTAGTGGAGTTGGCTGGTTTTACGGATAGGGAGCGGGCCAGGGAGTTGATCGGGAAAGTCGCGCTGCTGGAATTTAAGCTGGTTTCTTCGGATCAAGCGGGCTTAACCGAAGCTTTAGCCGGAAAAGTCCCTGAGGGCTATGAATTAAAGTATATCCAGGATGATAATACGCCGATTTTAGTAGAGAAAAATACAGCTTTGATCGGTGAGGCCTTGACTGACGCATCCGTGCATTTTAGCTCAAACCAATTTAACGAGCCGGTAGTCTCTTTGCGTTTTAACGCTGAAGGGGCTAAGAAGTTTGCGGAAGTGACTGCGGCTAACGTCGGGAAAAGATTAGCCATTGTTTTAGACGGTAAAGTACAATCAGCCCCAAACATCCGGGAAGCTATTCCTTCGGGAGAGGCAGTGATTACCGGCAGGTTCAGTGTTGAACAGGCTCAGGACCTGGCGAATGTTTTAAGATCGGGCGCTCTGCCCGCACCGCTTTATATTGAAGAAGAGCGGACTATCGGGCCTCTATTAGGCCAGGATTCTATAAATAGCGGCATAAAAGCCACCCTAATCGGTGGCATACTTGTTTTTGTTTTTATGGCGGTTTATTATCTTTTAGCTGGTTTGATCGCCAATATCACCCTGCTATTCAATTTGTTCATGATTTTAGGTGTGTTAGGGGCACTCCCGTATTTATTACCGGAATTCTCGGCAACTTTGACTTTACCCGGAATTGCCGGTATGGTTTTATCTTTAGGTATGGCCGTAGACGCTAACGTTTTAATTAACGAACGTATCCGTGAAGAATTAACCCTCGGCAGAAATTTACGCGCAGCTATAGCTAATGGCTATTCTAAGGCCTTTAGCGCGATCTTTGATTCTAATCTGACTACTTTATTTGCGGCAATTATTTTGATCTGGCTAGGAACAGGCTCAATAAAAGGTTTTGGCGTAACCTTAACTATAGGTTTAATCGCGAGCATGTTTACCGCGATAGTGGTAACGCGGACCATATTTGAAATCTTGTTAAGCTTAGGCTGGCTGAAGAATTCACTGCCCATGCTTAAATTAATCGGCCAGACCAAAATCGACTTTATTAAGAAACGCAGGTTTTTTTACGCTGTTTCACTTATTGTAATAATTATTGGCCTTGCGGTTTATTTTAAAAAAGGGAACAGCGCCTACGGGATTGATTTTGCCGGAGGCTCAATGCAGGAATACAGTTTTAAAGAAGTCCCGGACGTGGATAAAATACGCGCTGTATTAAAAAATATAGGCTTAGGCGATGCCTCTATACAACAGTTTAAGGAGAACCCTAAGGCGGTCTTAATCCGGACCATTGAAGATAAAAGCGAGATTTTGACCTCTAAATTAAAAGAGACATTTCCTAATCAGGATATTCAGGTTCTAAGGATTGAACGCGTCGGCCCTGTAGCCGGCAAACACCTAAAAGAAAAAGCCATATGGGCTCTAGTTTGGTCTTTAGTCATCATACTAGTCTATGTGGCTTTCCGGTTTAAGCATATGAATTTTGCTATTGCCGGCGTAATCGCTCTTATCCATGATGTTCTGGTGACTTTTGGGGCCCTGGTTGTTACGGGCAGGCCTATTGACCTATTGAGCATTACCGCCTTTTTGACTATTGCCGGTTATTCTATTAATGATACGATTGTCATTTATGACCGGGTCAGGGAGAATATGCGTACTTATCAGAAACTCAGCCTTTATGAGTTGATTAATTTAAGCGTAAACCAGACGCTCTCCAGGACCATACTTACCTCAGGCGTAACTTTGTTGGTTGTTGTAGCTATTTTTCTCTACGGAGGAGCGGTATTAAATAACTTTGCTTTTGCCTTATTAGTAGGTTTTATTTCAGGCGTATATTCTACAGTTTTTATTGCTTCGCCTTTAGTCCTTGCCTGGGGCCGCAAGCGCTCCAAATAGATAGTAAGTTTTAGGCTACATAAATATTACGGATGTTTAAATCCCTTAAGCTATATTCCGGCCAGGAGACTGATTTAGAAAAGCTCTTGGCCATTTTAGTTGATTTTGGCTATAAGAGACAAGATGCTGTCCTGGTTGAAGGCGATTTCGCCCGCCGCGGCGGAATCATAGATATTTTCCCCAATTCATTTGAGCTTCCTATCCGTTTAGATTTAAATAATGATTTAATATCTTCAATCAAAACTTTTAATCCTTCCACGGGCGAGCCTCTTTGGGAGCATAAGTTAGCCATTATTCTGCCTATCCGCAAGCCCGGAACCTTAAAGACTACGCCGATAACCGAAGATTTCCCGCTATCCGGTTTTCTGGATCTAAAGATAGGCGATTATGTCGTGCATAATGAGCATGGCGTGGGCAGGTTTTTAGGTTTAAATAAGATTAAGTCAGGGGATAAGTTTAAGGACCATTTAGTCATTGAGTATGACCGTACGGAAAAGCTTTATGTCCCGGTTGAGTCCATGCACCTGGTGCAGAAATATATCGCGTTTCACGCCAGGCGGCCGAAGCTTTACCGTCTGGGAGGAAAAGAATGGTCCAGAGTAAAACAGCGGGCTTACAAGGGTATTCAAAAGATGGCCTGGGATCTATTAAGCCTGCAGGCAATGCGCGTCAGCACAAAAGGTTTTGTTTATTCTAAAGATACAGCCTGGCAGGTTAAGTTTGAGGAGACCTTTCCTTACCAAGAGACTCCGGATCAGGGGACTGCGGCTTTAGAGGTGAAGCAGGATATGGAGTCCGGAAAGCTGATGGATAGGCTGCTTTGCGGAGATGTCGGATATGGCAAGACTGAAGTCGCTATGCGCGCCGCTTTTAAGGCGGTAATGGACGGTAAACAGGTAGCCTATCTGGTCCCCACGACAATATTAGCTGAACAGCATTATCAAAACTTTAGTTCGCGGCTTACGGAATTTCCTATAAATATCCAGCTCCTTTGCCGTTTTAAGACTAAAGATGAGCAAAAAGAAGTTGTGCGGGGTTTAAGGGAAGGTTTTGTGGATATAGTAATAGGCACGCACAGGTTGCTTTCAGATGATGTGGCGTTTAAAGACCTGGGCCTGGTCATCATTGACGAAGAGCAGCGTTTTGGGGTAAAAAATAAAGAGAAGCTAAAGAAGCTCAAACTTTCCGCTAACGTCCTTACCTTGACCGCCACCCCTATACCCAGGACTTTGTATATGAGCCTGATGGGCAGCCGCGATTTATCCGTTATCAATACGCCTCCGGAAAATAGGTTGCCTATAAAGACGATTGTGGTAGAATATGATAACGATTTAATCCGCCAGGCTATTTTAAGGGAAGTAGCCCGCCGGGGCCAGGTCTTCTTTCTGCACAACCGGGTAGAAGATATTCAAGAAATAAAAGAGAGGCTGGCTAAAATTCTGCCTCCAAGCGTGCGTTTGGCAGTAGGGCACGGACAAATGCATCCCAGCGAGCTGGAAGGTGTAATGTCTGAATTCCTGAAGGGCCGCGTGGATTGTTTCATCTCTACAATGATCATTGAATCGGGAATTGATATCCCTAACGCCAATACTATAATCGTGAATAACGCGCAGATGTTCGGGTTATCCGATTTGCATCAATTGCGCGGAAGGGTAGGAAGATTTTCCCACAAGGCCTACGCCTATTTTATGGTGCCTAAAAATATGGTTTTAGAGAAGGACGCCCGTAAGAGATTGGACGCGATCCAGAGTTATACGCAACTCGGAAGCGGTTTTAATATCGCCATGGAAGATTTAGAGATAAGGGGAGCGGGAAACTTGTTAGGGTTAGAGCAGCACGGTTTTATTTCGGCTATCGGTTTTGACCTTTATTGCCGATTATTAAGAGAGGCAATTGATACTTTTAAAAAGACCGGGGTGTTTAATGAGACGCATAATTAACTTAAAGTTTATTTTATTTTTTTATCTTGTCCTTCCGGCAGGTTGCCTACTAAATACTGCCTACTCTCTATATGCGCAGGATCAGATAGTAGCTATCGTGAATAATGATGTGATAACCCAGAAGGATTTAAATGATTTCCTTAATTTTATGAGATTACAATTTTCCCGGGAGTATAAAGGAAAGGACCTTGAGGAGAAGATTTCTTCAGCCAAGTTGGATTTATTGAACCGGCTTATTGAAGACCGTCTGATCCTGCAGGAAGCTAGAAAAGAAAAGGTAGTTTTTGATGAAGGCAGGGTAAAGTCCAGGATAAGTGAAATAAAGAAGCGTTATAATTCCGACGCGCAGTTCCAGGCGGACCTGATGAAACAGGGGCTTACCCAGGCGGATATTGAAAACAAGATAAGGGAACAATTCCTTATGTATGGGATAATCGAGCAGAAAGTGCGCAGTAAAATAAGCGTAAGGCCGGATGAGGTGACTAAGTTTTATGAAGATAAGAAGAAGGATTTCTCTTCCGGTGAAGAGAGGGAGTTTGAGGCCTTCGCTTTTGAGAGTGAAGATTTGGCGGATAGCTTCGCCTATAATTTAAAGTCCGGAAAGGCCGCCGAAGAACTGGCGGGAAGATACCCTTTTACGGTTAATAAGTTTAGCGTGCGCCAGGGAGAAAATTTAAAGAAGGAGATTGAGGAGGCGGTTTTTAGCCTCGGGGTCAATGAAGTATCCAGTGTTGTCAGGATGGATGATAAATATTATGCGTTCAGGCTCATTAATATAATCCCCTCCAAACAGCTTTCCCTTAGCGATGTCCAGTATAAAATCCAGTCGTTTATTTTTGAGAATAAAATGCAGGAAGAACTTGTCAAATGGTTAGATGAGCTTAAAAATAAATCCTATATTAAAATCAAATAAAATCAGAGTCGGCATTACTATAGGGGATCCTTCCGGAATAGGCCCGGCTATAACCCTTAAGGCGGTCAATAAACTTAAAAACCTGGCGGACTTTGTGGTTATCGGCGACGGTCATCTATTAAAGGATTTAAGCGCAGCCAGGTTGGTAGATTTAGACAATATCAACGGCAAGAAATTCTCCCGCGGCAAAATAAGCGCTGAGTATGGCCGGGCCTCTATTGAGTATCTGGATAAGGCTTTAGATCTATTGCGTAGGAAAGAAATTGATTGCCTGGTGACCGCCCCTATATCTAAGGAAGCTGTGATGAAAGCGGGCTATAAGTATGGCGGCCACACGGAATATTTTCTTAATAAAACAGGGGTAGAAGAGGTAGTTATGCTGTTGCTTAATGATTTTTTAAAGTTTGGCCTCATTACCAGGCATATATCGTTAAAAGCAGTGCCGGCGGCATTATCCAAAGATAAACTATGTAAGGATGTCGCCATTGTTTTTAAGGCGCTTAAAAACCTTTTTGGTATACAGAGTCCGCGCTTAGCGCTTTGCAGCCTTAATCCGCATGCTTCCGAGAACGGTTTAATCGGAAAAGAAGAGAAGAGGATCATGCAGCCTGCGCTTAAAATGTTAAGAAAAGGAATTAATATTGATGGCCCCCTGGCAGCTGACGTAGCTATCCTGCGGGCTTATCAGGGTAAATACGATTGCCTGATAGCTATGTATCATGATCAGGCGCTTATACCCTTAAAGCTGACTGGTTTCGCTACGGGCGCCAATATGACCCTGGGACTTCCCTTTATAAGGACTTCACCTCTTCACGGGACGGCCTTTGACATTGCTAAGACCCCGCGCTTAGCCGATCCGAGTTCAATGATCGCCGCGATTAAACTTGCCATAAAATGCGCATTTTACCTAAAAAGAGTTTAGGCCAGAATTTTCTGATTGATCAAAACATAAGGCTTAAGATAATTAACTCTCTGGATTTAAAGCCGGATGATATTGTTTTGGAAGTAGGCTCGGGCCGAGGCGAATTGACCGGGCTCATTGCCGCCAAGATTAAGCAGGTTTACGGCATTGAAATTGACAAGAGGCTCTATGACCTTTTAACCCAGACACTGAGTGAGCGTAAAAATATACAAATAATTAATCAGGATATCCTGAAATTTGATTTAGCCGGGTTTATTAAAGAGAATAAGACTAAATCCAGGATAAAGGTATTCGGCAATATCCCTTATTATATATCTAGCCCTATAATTGAGCGGCTCTTAAATTTCCGTCAGTCGTTATCCGCTATATTTATCACGGTCCAGAAAGAATTTGCCAAAAGGGTCGTTTCCTTGCCCGGCAATAAAGATTACGGGTCGTTCAGTTGTTTTGTGCAATATTATACTTTGCCCAGGATCATTTTTGAGATCAGCAAAAATTGCTTTAAGCCGGCTCCCAAAGTTGATTCCGCGTTCCTGGAGTTGAAAATAAGGGAATTTCCCGCAGTCTTGGTGAAGGATGAAGGGCTGTTATTCAGTATCATCCGGACAGCTTTTAACCAGAGGAGAAAGACATTGAAAAACAGCCTCTTAGGGTTGGTTTCTCCGGAAGCCTTGGATATTTTCTTTAAGCAATCTAGCTTAAACCCTAAGACCCGGCCGGAATGCCTGACTTTAGAAAATTTTGCGCTTTTGGCAAATACGCAATATTTATTAAAAAATACTTGACAAACCCGCCAATCCGGTATATATTCTATTGCTCACGTAAATTCAGGATTCATAATACTTTAATTACAGGATAAAAGGGAACAAAGAGAATTCTTTTTTTTGAATTCTTCTGGTGGATTTTTTTTATATTTAGGATAATTTCTCCGGCAAGGCATCTAACAAGAAAAATGCTGGAGTAGCTCAGTTGGCAGAGCACGTCCTTGGTAAGGACGGGGTCACGAGTTCAATTCTCGTCTCCAGCTTAAAATTATATGCGCGAAATAATCACATTAGAGTGTACGGTTTGCAAAAATAGAAATTATACGACGACAAAAAATAAAAAACTGCATCAGGACCGTTTAGAAATCAGTAAATTCTGTAAGTCCTGTCATAAGCATACCCCGCATAAAGAAACGAAATAACTAATGATAGGGGCGTCGGTTAATGGCAAACCAACGGTCTCCAAAACCGTGACTGCAGGTTCAAGTCCTGCCGCTCCTGTAGTTAGAAAGCGGTAGAGGGTAAAAAAAGAGTAAGTTATGGGAATATTCGCAAAACCGGTTAATTTTATAAAAGAGGTTAAGGCAGAGCTGGGAAAGGTCGCCTGGAGCACCCGCGAAGAATTATTAGCTTCCACCCTGGTTGTCATCGTAGTCACTGTAGCTTTGGGTGTTTTTATCGGGGTACTGGATGTATTCCTCTCCAAGTTATTAAGCCTTTTATTTAAATAATGAAGAGCTGGTACGTAGTGCACACACAAACAGGATTAGAGGATAAGGTCAAGACCTCTTTAGAGAACAAGATTGCCGTTAGCGGTATGCAGGACGCGATTTCCAGCGTGATCATTCCTACCGAACAGGTTTCTGAGGTCCGTTCAGGCAAAAAGAAGATTTCGCAAAGGAAGTTTTTCCCCGGTTATTTATTGATTGAGATGGAACTGAATGAGCAGACTTATCTGTTTGTTAAAAGCTCTCCCGGAGTCACCGGATTTATAGGCTTAGGAAAGAAACCTATGCCCCTGCCGCAAATCGAAGTAGATAATATTTTAAAGAAGACAAAGGATACTCAAGTTAAACCCAGCCCGAAGATCGTTTTTGAGAAAGGCGAGCAGGTAAGGGTTACCGAAGGGCCATTCCAGAATTTTAACGGGACAATCGACGAGATCCACCCGGAAAAGGGTAAGATTAAGGTAAGTGTTTCTATTTTTGGGCGCTCTACGCCGGTGGAATTAGAATACTGGCAGGTGGAGAAAGTATAAATATGGCTAAGAAAGCGATTAAGGCGCAAATTAAATTACACGTTCCGGCAGCTCAGGCCAACCCTGCGCCTCCGGTCGGCCCCGCATTAGGCCAGCACGGGGTCAATATTATGCAGTTTTGCAAGCAGTTTAATGACCAGACCAAGGGCAGGGATGGGTTGATTTTACCCGTGGTTATAAGCGTTTACGATGACCGGTCATTTACCTTTATAATCAAGAGTCCTCCTTCTTCGGTGCTCCTGAAGCGAGCCGCGAATTTAGCTAAAGCTTCCGGTATAAGCGGTAAGGAGATCATCGGTAAAGTCACGCGCAAGCAGGTAGAGGAGATCGCCAAACAGAAGATGGCGGATTTAAATACTTCGGATATGGACCAGGCAGTCAAGGTCATTACCGGCACAGCCCGCAGCATGGGTATTGTGGTTGAGGGGTAATCCACTATGAAGACTCGCAGTAAAAGATATAAGGAATCGCAAAAGCAGACGGCAATAGATAAGGTATATCAGCTCAAAGAAGCTATTAGTGTCCTCAAGAAGATGTCTTTGCCTAAGTTTGACAGCTCGGTTGATTTACATTTTCACTTGCTGGTGGATACCAAGAAATCTGATCAGATGGTCCGCGGCACAGTTATTTTACCGCATGGCACGGGAAAGAAAGTCCGGGTCGCAGTCTTTTGTAAAGGTGAGCATGAAAAAATTGCCCGTACGGCCAACGCCGATTTTGTCGGAGGCATAGAGCTTATAGATAAAGTAGCCGCAGGATTCATGGATTTTGATTGCGCCATTGCCACTCCGGAGATGATGAAAGACTTAAGTAAGTTAGGCAAGATCTTAGGCCCCCGGGGCCTTATGCCCAGTCCTAAAACCGGGACGGTTACCAATGATATATTAAAAGCTATTGAAGACGTTAAAAAAGGTAAGGTGGAATTCCGCGTGGATAAGCAAGGCGGAGTACATCTTTCAGTAGGAAAAGCGTCTTTCAGTGAAGATAAATTATACGATAACGCCTCCAGGGTCATTGAAGCGCTAAATGAGGCCAAACCCGCATCCATAAAAGGAAAGTTTATGCGCAGCCTATCCATTACGACTTCCATGAATCCGGGCTTAAAATTAGCGGTGTAAAATTATGAAAAAGTTAGGGTTAATATTTAAAGAGGCTTCCGAGAACCGCATCAAGAACACGTTAAAGGGATCCGAGGCGGTATTTATCGTTAAATATTCCGGAGTCAAGAGCCCGGATCTGTGTTCTTTAAGGCAGACCTTAAAAGGCGGACACGCTTCTTTGTTTGTAGTGAAGAATAGCGTCGCCCGGCGCGCTTTTAAGGATTCTACTCTGGAACCTTTAATCAAAAATATAGACGGGCCCTGCGGCCTGATTTTTATTAAGGATGAGCCGGTGGCCACATCCCAGGCGCTCTGCAATTTTAGCAGAGAGCACGAGCAATTGAAGCTTGAGGGTGGTTTCTTAAAAGATAAGATTATCCAAAAGTCCGATATAGAATATATGTCCAAGCTTCCCGCCAAGGAAGTTTTACGCGCCCAGGTAGTCGGGGCCTTAAATTCGCCAATATCAGGTTTAGTAATAACACTGAACCAGGTATTGGCGAAATTTGTTATTTGCTTAGATCAGATAAGGCAGAAAAAATAGGAAAGTTTTTATAACCGAAAGGGACGGTTCTATGCTAAATGACCGTTAGAATAGAACCGTCCCTATTAGACGATTAAAAGGAGGAAGGAAATGGCAAAATTAGAAGAAATGATTAAATCAATCGAGGAGATGACAGTGCTCGAGTTGGCAGATTTGGTCAAGGCCCTGGAAGAAAAATTTGGGGTAAAGGCGAATATGCCGATGATGGCCGCTCCCGCAGCAGGCGCAGGCGCAGCCGCTCCCGCAGCTGAAGAGAAATCTACTTTTACGGTAGTTTTAACCAGCGCAGGCGCAAGCAAGATCGCCGTTATCAAAGAGGTGCGCACCATTACCAATCTTGGCTTAAAAGAAGCCAAAGATTTAGTTGATGGAGCTCCTAAGCCGATTAAAGAAGGCGCGACTAAAGAAGAAGCTGAAGAATTAAAGAAGAAACTGGAAGCAGCCGGCGCCACCGTAGAATTAAAATAATAATCCCTGTTGCCAGCAGGGACTGTCCCCGAAGGGGACTGTCCCGCGACAAGATAAGTGTTGGAACGGGAGTCCCGCCAAAAAGGGGACTAATAATATAGAACGCGAGAGAGAATGCTAAAGAGAAAAAGCTTTGCCAAGATAAAAGAAGTATATAATATACCTAATCTTTTGGATGTTCAGCTTGAGGCCTACGCTGAATTTTTGCAATTAAATGCCAAGCCTGGCGAAAAGAAACATCAGGGGCTCCAGGAAGTTTTTAGCGAGATATTCCCGATTGAAAGCCCAAATCGCTCGGTTAAGCTGGAATTCATCAGCTATTCTTTAGGTAAGCCAAAATATAGCCTGGCTGAGTCTAAAATCAGAAGCCTCTCCTATGCCCTTCCCCTTAAGGTAAAATTTCGCCTGACTACTCCTAAGGAAACCAAGGAGCAGGATGCTTATTTCGGCGAGATTCCGTTGATGACTGAGACCGGCACGTTCATCATTAATGGCGATGAGCGAGTAGTGGTCAGCCAGTTACAACGATCTCCCGGAGTATCTTTTGAAGAAGAGCTCCATCCGACCGGTAAAAAGATATTTTACGGAAGGGTCATTCCTTATCGCGGCGCCTGGCTGGAGTTTAAATATGACCTTACGGAAACAGTCTTAGCTTATGTTGACCGCCGCCGAAATTTTCCCGCCACCCAAATCTTAAGGATACTCGGTTTTTCCGAAGACAAGGATATAATCGCCGCCTTCGGCAAAGAGTACCCGGAAATCACCAATACCCTCAAAAAAGATTACACTAAGAATAAAGAAGAAGCCTATATGGATTTTTACCGCAAAATGCGGCCGACCGAGCCCGTAACCAAAGAGGCGGCGGAGGCTTTATTTTACAGGCTCTTCTTTGATACTGCCCGTTACGATTTAGAGCGGGCAGGCCGGTTTATCCTAAATAGAAAATTAGGGATGGACGTGTCCCTGGAAAAACGAGTTTTGGATTCCGATACCGTGATTAAGGTAATAGAGTATTTGATCAATTTAAATTCCGGCATTGGAAAAATTGACGATATTGACCATTTAGGAAACCGCAGGGTCAAGACCGTCGGTGAATTAGTCCAGAACCAGGTGCGTATAGGTCTATCGCGCGTGGAAAGGTCTATCCGCGAAAGATTAAGTATATTAGGCGAATTTGATAATGTTAATGTGCATTATCTGATCAATTCCAAGTTATTGTCTAATCAGATCCGGGATTTCTTCGGCCGCAGCCAGTTATCCCAGTTTATGGACCAAATAAATCCTTTGGCTGAAATGACCCACAAGAGGCGCTTAAGCGCTTTAGGTCCGGGTGGTTTAAGCCGCGAACGCGCGGGGTTTGAAGTAAGAGATATTCATCCTTCGCATTATGGTCGGGTTTGCCCTATTGAAACTCCCGAAGGCCCGAATATCGGTTTAATCGCCTCCTTAAGCACTTTTGCCAGGGTAAATACTTTAGGCCTTATTGAAACTCCGTATCGCAAGGTGGAAGACGGCAGAGTTACTAAAAAAATTGATTATCTTACCGCCGATATTGAAGAAGATAAGGTTATTGCTCAGGCCAACGTTCCTTTGGATGAAAGCGGATACTTTGTGGAAAAAGAAGTATCTTGCCGCTATAAAAATGATTTCCCGAAAGTTGCCGGAAAACAGGTGCAATATATGGATGTTTCTCCGAAGCAATTGGTTTCCGTTGCCGCGTCTCTAATTCCGTTTTTAGAGCATGATGACGCTAACCGAGCGCTTATGGGCTCAAATATGCAAAGACAGGGCGTGCCTTTAATGATTACTGAAGCGCCTTTTGTCGGGACCGAAATGGAAGAAAAAGTCGCCCGCGATTCCGGGACAGTCCTGGTGGCCCAAGAGTCAGGCAAGGTCACCAGTATTGACGCTTCCTCCATTACAGTCGGAAAGAAAATTTACCATCTAAAGAAATTTCTGCGCACCAACAACGATACCTGTATTAATCAGAGGCCGATTGTCAGGCTGGGTGAAAAGATTGAGCAGGGCGATGTAATTGCCGACGGTATTGCTACTAAAAACGGCGAATTAGCTTTGGGTAAGAATGTGTTAGTTTCATTTATGCCCTGGCGAGGTTATAACTTTGAAGACGCTATTTTAATCAGCGAGAAATTGGTCCAAGAAGACGCTTTTACCTCTATCCATATAGAAGAATTTGATATTGAGGCTACGGAGACCCGTTTAGGCAATGAAGAGATTACTCGCGATATTCCCAATGTCAGCGAAGAGGCCCTGGCTAATCTGGACGAAGGCGGGATTATCCGCATAGGCGCGGAAGTTACCCCCGGAGACATATTAGTAGGCAAGATTACCCCTAAGACTGATTCCGAACCATCGCCGGAAGAAAGGCTTTTAAGGGCTATATTCGGTGAGAAAGCCGGGGATGTGCGGGATACTTCTTTGATTGTCCCTCCGGGTGTTCAAGGCGTAGTCATAGATGTGCATGTTTTCGCGCGTAAAGACAGGGGTAGGAAAACCAAAGAAGAGAAGAGTAAGGAGTTAGCCAAAATCCGGGAACTGAAAGCTTATTATAAGCAGGAAGTGGAATTTGTGCAGACTGAGAAGATCACCCGTTTGAGCCAGCTTTTAGGCGTGGATAAGAAGAAAATAGAAAAATATGATTTTAGCGATAATGAAGAGGCCAAGATTTTAGCCGCTTCTTTTGATGAACAGGTGCAGGAGTTGCTTTCCGAGCAGGAGCAGGAGATTGAAAAGGTAAGGCGCGGAGACGAACTTCCCGCCGGAGTTTTAAAAAGAGTAGTGGTTTATATCGCTACTAAACGCAGGCTGGCCGAAGGAGATAAGCTAGCCGGTAGGCACGGAAATAAGGGTGTGGTGGCCAGAATAATGCCCGAGGAAGATATGCCTTATTTGCCTGATGGCACCCCTGTAGAAGTAGTTTTAAATCCGTTAGGTGTTCCCAGCCGTATGAATGTCGGCCAGATCTTAGAGTGCCATTTGGGTTGGGCAGCCAAGACCCTGGGCCTTTATGTCGGGACTCCGGTATTTGACGGAGCGTCGGAGAAGGAAATTAAAGAGATGCTTAAAAAAGCCGGGCTACCCGAAGACGGGAAGATCCAATTGTATGATGGATATAGCGGCGAGCCGTTTGACCATAAAGTAACTATTGGCTATATGTATGTAATGAAACTTATTCATTTGGTTGATGAAAAAATACACGCCCGTTCTATCGGCCCGTATTCTCTGGTTACTCAGCAGCCATTAGGAGGCAAGGCGCAATTCGGAGGGCAGAGATTAGGTGAAATGGAAGTTTGGGCCTTAGAGGCATATGGCGCGGCATTCACTTTACAGGAGATGTTGACCGTAAAGAGCGACGATGTTTCAGGCAGGACCAGAATTTATGAGGCTATTGTCAAGGGCGAACAGCGTTTGACTCACGGCACACCGGAGTCATTTAATGTTTTAATTAAGGAATTGCAGGGTCTGGGCCTGGATATCCGGACAGAAAAGGTAAAATAATGGATGAAATAGTTTCTTTCGATAGTATTTCAATTAAGATCGCTTCTCCCCAGATAATTAAATCCTGGTCTAAAGGAGAAGTAAAAAAAGCCGAAACAATCAATTACCGCACGTTAAAACCGGAAAAAGACGGGCTTTTCTGTGAAAAGATATTCGGGCCGGTGCGCGATTGGGAATGTAACTGCGGCAAATATAAAGGCATTAAATTTAAGGGAATAACCTGCGACCGTTGCGGAGTTACCGTTGACCGTTCTTCGGTAAGGCGCGAGCGCATGGGCCATATTGAGTTGGCCACCGCGGTCACGCATATATGGTTTTTTAAAGCAGTCCCCTCCCGCATGTCGGCGTTACTGGATATAGGGCTAAGGGACTTGGAAAAGATTATTTACTATGAGGAGTATGTCGTTATTGACCCGGGAACCACTCCTTTAAAGAAAAAAGAGCTTTTGACCGAAGAAAAATATCAGGAGGCTCTTGGCAAGTATGGCTCTAATTTTAAGGCTAAGATCGGCGCCGAAGCAGTAAGGGACCTCTTAAAGGAACTGGATCTGGACGCGCAGTGCCGTAAATTACGCCGGGACCTGGAAAAGTCAAAAGATGCTTTAAATAACCGCAAAGGCTTAAAGAGCTTAAAGATCGTTGAAGATTTTAAGAAATCCGGCAATAACGCCGATTGGATGGTTTTGGAGATCTTGCCGGTCATCCCTCCGGACTTAAGGCCGCTGGTGCCGTTAGACGGCGGAAGATTTGCCACCTCCGACCTTAATGATTTATACCGCCGGGTAATTAACCGGAATAATCGTTTAAGAAAATTAATGGAGTTAAACGCCCCGGAAATCATTATCCGCAATGAAAAGCGCATGTTGCAGGAGGCAGTCGACGCGCTTTTAGATAACGGCAGGCACGGGAAAGCCGTAATGGGCGCGAATAACCGTCCTCTAAAATCCCTTTCCGATATGTTAAAGGGCAAACAGGGCCGTTTCCGGCAGAACCTATTAGGTAAGCGCGTAGATTACTCCGGCCGTTCGGTCATTGTTGTCGGACCCGAATTAAAGCTTCATGAGTGCGGGCTTCCTAAACAGATGGCCTTGGAATTGTTTGAGCCGTTTATTATTAAGAAACTGAGAGAAAAAGGATTTGTGCATACTATTAAAGGCGCTCGGCGTATGGTTGAGCGCGGCAAGATTGAGGTTTGGGATATACTGGATGAGGTGATTAAGGATCATCCGGTATTGTTGAACCGCGCGCCTACCTTGCACCGTTTAGGCATCCAGGCATTCCAGCCGCTTCTGATCGAAGGTAAATCCATAAAAATCCATCCGTTAGTTTGTACAGCTTTTAACGCTGACTTTGACGGCGACCAGATGGCTGTTCACGTGCCGCTATCCCTGGAATCCCAATTAGAAGCCAAGATTTTAATGTTGGCTTCGAATAATGTATTTTCTCCCGCTGACGGCCGGCCAGTCATATCTCCCACGCAGGATATAATCCTGGGGGTGCACTATCTTACCAAAGAAAAATCAGGAGCAATTGGAGAGGGCATGAGTTTCGCGAATGCCGATGAAGTAATCATTGCCCATCAGGACGGCGTGGTAGCTTTACACACTAAGATTAAGGTGAGAGTAGAGGATGTTTTTGACTTGGATCAAAAGAAGTTAATTCCGGGAAAACAAAGCATAGCTACTACAGTAGGAAGGGTAATCTTTAATCAGGTTTTACCTAAAGAATTTGGTTTTGTGAACAAGGAATTAAATAAGGCTAAGGTCAGTGATCTTGTGGTTGATTGTTACAAAAGGTTTGGCCACGCAGCGTTGATTAGTTTTCTTGACGATATTAAGAGGTTGGGTTTTGAAATCGGGACACTCGGCGGCATCTCTATCGGTATTGATGACCTTCAGGTTCCAGCAGCCAAGCAGGAAGTTTTAAAAGATTCTAAAGAAAGAGTAGCTAAGGTGGAAGAGCAGTATCGCCGCGGTGTTATTACGGACAGCGAGCGCAAGTCTAAGATTATTGATATCTGGACGCATGCGACAGACGAAATTTCAGATTTGTTATTTAAGGGGATGGATGCATTTAACCCCATATTTATGATGGCTGATTCCGGCGCCAGAGGCTCCCGTTTACAGATCAGGCAGCTGGCCGGAATGCGCGGGCTTATGGCTAAACCTTCGGGAGAAATCATTGAAAGCCCGATTACCGCAAATTTCAAGGAAGGCCTGAATGTTTTGGAATACTTTATCTCTACCCACGGCGCGCGCAAAGGTCTGGCCGATACCGCCTTAAAAACCGCCGACGCCGGTTACCTGACCCGTAGGTTAGTAGACGTAGCCCAGGAAGTCATTGTTGCCGAGGAAGACTGTGGTACTCTTAACGGTATTACAGTTTCAGCGATTATTGAAGGTGATGAAGAAGTGGTCTCGCTAAAGGACCGTATAATCGGCCGGGTGGCCCTGGATAATATTGTGGATATTATTACCGATGAAGTCATTGTGGCCGCAGGTTCAGATATACCCGAAGAGCAGGCGGAGATGATTGAGAAGCTGGGTATTGAGAAAATACGCATCCGCAGTGTCCTGACCTGCGAGAGCGGCCGGGGAGTTTGCACTAAATGTTATGGAAAGAACCTGGCTACAGGAAGAATGGCGGAGTTGGGAGAAGCAGTAGGAGTGGTAGCGGCGCAGAGTATCGGCGAGCCCGGAACCCAGTTAACCATGAGGACCTTCCATATCGGCGGTACAGCTTCCCGGAAAGTCGAGCAGTCATTTATCAAATCCAAGAACAAAGGTATACTCAAGTATCATAACTTAAGGATAGTCGCCAAGAATAAAGAATTTATTGTTTTAAATAGAAACGGTTTCTTGAGTATTAATGACAAACAGGGAAGAGAATTAGAGCGTTTTGCTATTCCTCAGGGCGCGTTTATTAATGTCGCTGACGCGGGAGAAGTGGCCAAGGACGTAGCTTTTATCCATTGGGATCCTTATACCCTGCCGGTTTTAACGGAAGTCGCCGGAACCGTAAAATACGAAGATTTAAAGGAAGATGTCTCTATCAAGGAAGAGCTGAATCCGGTGACCAAGTTAATTGAGCGCGTGGTTGTGGAACATAAGCAGGAATTCCATCCTCAGATCGTAATTCTGGATAGCTCAAAAGAAGTATTAGGGATCTATCCTATTCCCATCGGAGCGCATATTATGGTTAAGGATGGCCAGAAAGTTGACGGCGGCGACCTGTTAGCTAAGATACCGCGCATGGTCGTTAAGACCAGAGATATTACCGGCGGCCTTCCGCGCGTGGCGGAGTTGTTTGAAGCCAGGCGGCCTAAGGACCCGGCAATCATAAGCGAAATAGACGGCTTTGTGGAATTCGGTGAGACGAAAAAAGGCCAGAGGGTAATCATCGTAAAATCAACGACCGGTATGCAGAGAGAATATGTTATACCGCACGGAAAGCATCCTAATGTTTATAAGGGTGACAAGGTGGATGCGGGCCAGCAGCTAACCGACGGGCCGGTAGTCTTACAGGATATTTTACGGGTCTGCGGAGATAAAGTTTTACAGGAATATTTGGTTAATGAAGTGCAGGAAGTATACCGCTTGCAGGGAGTGCGGATCAACGATAAACATATTGAATTGATCATCCGCCAGATGTTAAAGAAGGTGCGGGTTGAGGATCCGGGCGATACAGAATTTCTGGCTACCCAACAGGTGGATAAATGGACATTCCAGAAGGAAAACTCCAGAGTAATTAAAAAGGGCGCAAAGCCCGCGATAGCTACGCCGTTGTTACTAGGTATTACCAAAGCCTCACTCACCACCGAAAGTTTTATCTCAGCCGCCAGTTTCCAGGAGACGACCCGGGTGCTTACGGAAGCCGCAACAAGCGGAAAACGCGATGAGCTATTCGGTTTGAAAGAGAATGTTATCGTCGGACATCTTATCCCGGCGGGGACAGGGTTCCGCGATCATCGTGATATCGAAGTCGTAAAAACATTAAAAGAAAAAAAAGAGGAATAAGCATATGCCCACAATCTCGCAGTTGATCAGGTTAGGAAGAAGGTCTAAGAATAAAAAGAGTAAATCCCCGGCTTTAAAGGGCTGCCCCCAGAGGCGCGGCGTATGTTTACAGGTACGCACTATGACGCCTAAAAAGCCAAACTCAGCCCTGCGTAAGATTGCCAGGGTCAGGTTGACTACGGGGATAGAGGTCACCGCCTATATTCCGGGAGAAGGGCATAACCTACAGGAACATTCCATAGTTTTAGTCAGGGGAGGCCGGGTTAAGGACTTGCCCGGGGTAAGGTATCATATTGTAAGAGGCACATTGGATGCCGCAGGAGTTAACCAGAGAAGAAGATCACGTTCAAAATACGGAGCAAAGAGGCCCAAATGAGACGCAGAAAAGCCCAGGAAAAAGTAGTATTAGCTGACCCGAAACTTAACAGTAAAATCGTCGCCAAATTCGTGAATATGGTTATGGTTGAAGGGAAGAAGTCTATCGCCGAAAAAATAGTTTACGGCGCGTTTGAGATCGTCAAAAAGAACCTTAATGAACAGGATATTTTAAAAGTTTTCTATAAAGCGCTGGATAACGCCCGGCCCCGCCTGGAAGTCAAGCCCCGGAGAGTGGGTGGCGCGACTTATCAGGTCCCGATTGAAGTGCGCCAGGAGCGTGGAACATCAATAGCTTTACGCTGGATGAGGGATTTTGCCCAGAATAAAAAAGGCCGGCCGATGGATCAGAAACTGGCGGAAGAGATTATCGCGGCGTATAAAGGTGAAGGTTCAGCCATAAAGAAAAGAGATGATACCCATAAGATGGCGGAAGCGAACAAGGCGTTTGCGCATTTTAGGTGGTAATATAATATGGAAAAAGTTCCATTAGAAAAAATCAGGAATATCGGGATTATCGCGCATATTGACGCCGGAAAGACTACAACCAGCGAGCGCATCCTTTTTTATACCGGTAGAAATTATAAATTAGGGGAAGTCCATGAAGGGACGGCAACCATGGACTGGATGGTCCAGGAGCAGGAGAGAGGCATTACGATTACCGCGGCCGCGACTACCTGCATCTGGAAAGATGTACATATCAATCTTATTGATACTCCCGGCCACGTGGATTTTACTATTGAAGTTGAAAGATCATTGAAGGTTTTAGACGGCGCAGTAGTGGTTTTCTGCGGAGTAGGCGGAGTTGAGCCGCAATCCGAGACAGTCTGGCGTCAGGCTGACCGCTATGAAGTCCCGCGGATCGCTTTTGTAAATAAGATGGATAGGACCGGCTCTAATTTCCTGGAGGCCATAGACCAGATGCATAAGAGGCTAGGCGCAAATGCTGCTCCCATCCAGCTTCCTTTCGGAAAAGACGGAGAGTTTAAAGGCATCATAGATTTAGTGGAAAAGAAGCTTATTTATTATAAAGATGATTTAGGTAAAGATTTTGAAATCCAGGAGATCCCTGCGCAGGCTTTGCCGGAAGTTGACAAACAGCGCACGGTCATGCTTGAGAGGTTGGCTGAAGTCGATGATAAGATAATGGAAGATTATTTGCACGGCAAGGATATTCCGGTTGCGGAATTGAAAACCGCGATAAGAAAGAGCGTTATTGCCAATAAATTTGTTCCGGTCCTTTGCGGATCGGCTTTTAAAAATAAAGGGGTACAATTGGTACTCGACGCGGTAAAAGATTATTTGCCTTCTCCTGTTGATGTTCCGGCGATTAAAGGGACAAACCCGGAAACAGGCGAATTTGAGGAGATCAAGGCTTCTGAAAAAGCGCCTTTCTGCGCGTTATGTTTTAAGGTAGCCACTGACCCTTATGTCGGAAAAATATTCTTTACCCGGGTATATTCAGGGGTTTTAAGTTCCGGTACATATATCTATAACGCTTCTAAAAGAGAGAGAGAAAGAGTCACCAAGATCGTTAAGATGCACGCTAACCGACAAGAGGTTGTGGAGAGTGTTTCTTGCGGTGAGATCGCGGCTCTGGTGGGATTAAAAGATACTAAGACCGGAGAAACTCTGTGCACGGAAAATAACCATATATTAATTGAAGCAATGCGTTTCCCTGAACCGGTTATTCAGCAGGCAATTGAGCCGGCATCTAAGGACGCTCAGGAGAAATTGGGGTTAGCCTTACATAAACTTGAAGATGAGGATCCGTCTTTCCGCGTAACTTATAATCAGGAGACCGGACAGACTCTTATCGCGGGTATGGGTCAGCTGCATCTAGAAATAATTATTGATAGAATATTGCGTGAATTTAATGTTGAGGCCCAAGTAGGTCAGCCTCAGGTAGCCTACCGGGAAACCTTAAGGAAAAAAGTAAGGTCAGTGGGCAAGTTTATCTCCCAGTCCGGCGGCCGCGGCCAATATGGGCATTGCGTTATTGAGATGGAACCGCAGGAGACCCCCGGGACAGGGATTACTTTTGAAGATAAAATTAAAAGCGGGTCTATCCCGCGTGAATATATACCGGCAGTAAAGCAGGGGGTATTTGGCGCGGCAAAATCCGGCGTCTTAGCCGGGTATCCGGTTACCGATGTCAAAGTCCTTTTAATCGACGGGTCTTTTCATGAAGTTGATTCTTCGGAATTAGCGTTTCAGATGGCCGGCTCGCTGGCATTTAATGACGGTTTAAAAAAAGGCAACCCTGTTTTATTGGAGCCGATTATGGATATGGAAGTAGTTGTCCCGGAAGAGTTTATGGGCCAGGTTATCGGGGATTTGAGCTCCCGACGGGCTAAAATAATTTCCTTGGCCCAGCGCCTGAACTTACGCACCATACGCGCGAACATTCCGCTAGCTGAGGTTTTTAATTACGCGACTATAATAAGATCCTTGACACAGGGCCGCGCATCCTATACAATGGAGCCTTCGTTTTACACCGAAGTGCCTGCACATATAGCAGAAAAGATCGTTACGGGTTTCGCAGCTACCGGTTCGACCAGGAAGAGTTTTCGTTAAAAAACACACCCCGCGCTTATAAGGAATTGCGCGGGTGTGCCCTTAGGGGCAAGGAGGAGAAAAAATGGCTAAAGAGAAATTTGTAAGAAATAAGCCACACGTTAACATCGGAACTATCGGCCACATTGACCACGGTAAAACTACATTGACCGCTGCTATTGTTAATATTTCGGCTAAGCTGGGTAAGGCTACCGCTAAGGCGTATGCGGATATTGCTAAAGGCGGAACAGTAAGAGACGATACCAAGACCGTTACTATTTCTGTTGCCCACGTTGAATACGAATCAGACGCCCGGCATTACGCGCATATCGACTGCCCGGGTCACGCTGACTACATTAAGAATATGATCACCGGCGCGGCTCAGATGGACGGCGCAATCCTGGTTGTTTCCGCTGCTGACGGCCCTATGCCTCAGACCAGAGAGCATATTCTTTTGGCCAGGCAGGTAAACGTTCCCTCAATGGTCGTGTTCTTAAATAAAGTAGATTTGGTTACGGATAACGAACTTTTGGACTTAGTGGAAATGGAAGTCCGAGAGTTGCTTACTAAATACGGGTATCCCGGAGATAAAACCCCGATTATCCGCGGTAGCGCTTCTAAGGCAATGGCCGCAGTGAACGATCCGGCGAGCGCGGATTGCAAACCGATTTTAGACTTAATCAAGGCTTGCGATGAGTTTATTCCTTTACCGGTAAGAGACATGGATAAACCGCTTTTGATGGCAGTGGAAGACGTATTCAGTATTGAAGGTAGAGGCACGGTTGCCACCGGAAGAATAGAGCGCGGTAAAGTAAAATTAAGCGAAGAAGTCGAGATTATAGGTTTAAGGCCGGAAGTAAAGAAGTCAGTAGTCACCGGAATAGAAATGTTCCGCAAACTCCTGGATGAAGGGCATGCCGGAGATAATGTAGGGTTGCTCTTAAGAGGTGTAGAAAAGGACGATATTGAACGCGGTATGGTTATCGCTGCTCCTAAATCCATTACTCCACATACCAAATTCAAGGCCCAGGTTTATATCTTAACCAAAGAAGAAGGCGGAAGGCATACTCCGTTCTTCAAAGGTTACCGGCCGCAGTTCTATTTCCGGACAACCGATGTTACCGGAAATGTGACACTCCCGACAGGTGTAGAGATGGTTATGCCCGGGGATAATATTAATCTAGATGTGGAATTAATCACACCTATCGCCATGGAAAAGGAATCGCGCTTCGCCATCCGCGAAGGCGGCCATACCGTAGGCGCTGGTGTTGTTACCGAGATAATCGCCTAAAAAATATGTCAGTTGCTCAAAAGATACGTATAAAATTAAAAGCTTATGATCATCGTCTCTTGGACCAGGCGGTCTTAGAGATTGTTGAAACTGTTAAACGGACCGGCGCCAAAATCGCCGGCCCGGTTCCTCTTCCTACCAGAAGAGAGATTTACACAGTTTTGCGTTCTCCGGTTATTGATAAGAAGTCGCGCGAGCAGTTCGATTTATCCACGCATAAAAGGCTCATCGATATATTCGAACCAACAGCCAAGACGATTGATTCATTAAGAAAACTGAATCTGCCCGCAGGGGTGGATGTTGAGATAAAATGACCGGTATATTAGGCAAAAAAATAGGCATGACGCAGATTTTTGCTGAGGACGGCGCTCTAGTTAATGTCACCGCTGTTGAAGCCGGGCCCTGCCCGGTGTTGGCGGTTAAAGAAAAGAATATCCAACTGGGTTTTGATTTGATTAAGGAGAAGCGCCTGAAGAGACCTATCGCGGGTTATTTTAAGAAGTTAAATATAGAGGCGCGTAAATTTATAAGAGAGGTCCCTAAGGAGCAGTCAAAAGAATATAAAGTCGGCGAAGAGATCAAGGTGGATATTTTTACTCAGGGAGATTTTGTGGATGTCAGCGGCGTTTCAATTGGCAAGGGTTTTCAGGGAGGTATGAAGCGCTGGCATTGGAAGGGCGGGCCGATGACCCACGGCTCAACATCGCATCGCCGCGTGGGTTCAATAGGCTCGACTACTACACCCGGAAGAGTATTTAAAGGCCATCATATGCCCGGCCATATGGGAGCATTAGGTGTAACTACCCAGAATTTAAAGATAGTCAAGATAGACAAAGAAAACAATATACTTCTAATTAAGGGCGCTGTCCCGGGATTTAAGAACGGTTACGTTATAATCCGTAAAGCCAAGAAAAAAGTGGCTAAGGTTATTAAAGCCGCGGCGGCAGCAGCTAAGGATGCGAAAAAGTAAAAGATGGAAGCCATAACCTTACCTATATATAACGCGCAAGGCAAAGAAGTGGATAGCGTAAAGCTGAATACTTCTGTGTTTGACGGCATAGTTAATTCTGAGGCCATGTATCAGGCTATTAACGCGTTCCGCGCGAACCAGAGAAAAGGACTAGCTGCCACCAAGACCAGAGGCGAGGTTTCCGGAGGAGGCAAAAAACCCTGGAAACAGAAGGGCACCGGACGGGCCCGCGTAGGTTCCACCCGTTCACCGCTCTGGCGGCACGGCGGCGTAATTTTCGGACCGCATCCGCGGGATTTTTCTTACACGCTACCGGATAAAATAAAAAACGTCGCTTTAAAATCCAGCCTTAATGCCAAGGTAAAAGAAAATAATTTAATAGTGCTGGATGAGCTTAAAATCGATAGTTCTAAGACTAAAGAAGCTTTAAAATTATTCTCTAATCTTAAGGTAAATAATAAAGAAGATAAGAAATCCGCCGGCGTGCTTTTATTACTGGATAAAGTAGGGGCTAAGGCAAAGCTTGCTTTAAGAAATATAGATTTCTTAAGGTTTAACCTGGCCAGCGATACGAATGTTTATGAAGTATTGACCCATAAAAAATTAGTCATTACTAAAGACGGGTTAACTGAGCTTTCGAATAGGTTGAAAAAATGATTTATGCGCAGGATATAATCAAGTCTTTGATGCGTACCGAAAAATCAACTCTCTATGAGCCGGACGCGAAATATCTTTTTTTGGTGAGTATTAAGGCGAATAAGATTCAGATTAAACACGCGGTGGAGCAATTATATAAAGTCAAAGTCAAAGATGTAAATACTTTTGTCTCTGTAGGAAAATTAAAAAGGGTCAGGCATCAATTAGGCAGGACTCCGGACGCCAAGAAAGCAGTGGTTACTTTAAAAGCAGGGCAAAAGATAGAGGTAGCTTAATTATGGGATTAAAATATTTTAAACCTACAACACCTTCACGCCGGCATATGACCGGCCCGGATTTCCTGGAAATTACCAAGAATACGCCGGAAAAGCGTCTCTTGCGGCCCTTGAAAAAGAGCGGCGGCAGGAACTCTTACGGAAGGATTACTTCCCGGCACCGCGGCGGCGGACATAAGAGGATGTTGAGGGTTATTGATTTTAAACGGGATATCTTGGAGGTTTCGGGCAAGATCATTGCTATTGAATATGATCCTAACCGTTCCTGCCGGATAGCCTTGATCGAGTATCCGAATAAGGAGAGAAGGTATATATTAGCTCCTGTGGGTTTGAGTGTAGGCCAAGCGGTTATTTCCAGTAACCAAAAGGAAGCGGAAATTCAGACCGGCAACTGCCTACTTTTAAGGAATATACCTTCAGGGACACTTATCCATAATTTAGAATTAAGTAAAGGCCAGGGCGGACAGGTTGTCCGTTCCGCCGGTTCTAGCGCCCAGATAATGGCTAAAGAAGGCGACTTTGCGCATATTAAGCTTCCTTCCGGCGAAGTGAGATTAGTCAGCCTGGATTGTCATGCTACTATCGGTCAGGTTGGGAACGTAGAACATGAAGCGCTTTATTTAGGCAAAGCCGGAAGAAATAGGTGGTTGGGCGTAAAGCCGCAGTCTAGAGGCTTAGCGATGAATCCCGTTGATCATCCGCACGGCGGCGGTGAAGGAAAATCCGGACAAGGTAATCCGCATCCGGTTACTCCCTGGGGTAAGCCCACAAAAGGTTATCGGACCAGAAAGCCGAACCGTTATTCTAATAAGTTTATTATTAAAAGAAGGAAACCATAATGCCACGTTCATTAAAGAAGGGCCCTTTTGTTGAAGAGAGATTGTTAAGAAAAGTCGATCAGCTGCGTAAATCCGGAACGCGCCAGGCGATTAAGACCTGGTCCAGGAGTTCCACTGTGATACCGGATTTTGTCGGCTTGACTTTTGCCGTGCATGATGGTAAAAAACACGTCCCTGTTTTTGTAACCGAGAATATGGTGGGGCATAAGTTAGGTGAATTCGCGCCTACCCGTATATTCAGGAAGCATGGCGGGGTAAAGGCCAAGAAAGCGTTAGAGAAGACTTAAGATGATCGCCAAAGCAGAAGGAAAATTTTTAAGGCTTTCACCGCCCAAGGTCAGGCAGGTATTGGATCTGATCCGCGGTAAAGACGCGCTTCTGGCGGTAGCTATCCTTTTAAATATAAATAAAAGGCCTAAGGAGCATCTGATCAAGATTTTAAGATCAGTTATTGCCAATGCCAAGGTCAAAGGATTTAACGCCGAACAGCTTTATATTTCAAAAGCAGTCTGTAACCCGGGGCCAAGCTGGAAGAGGTTTAAGGCCGCGGCTTTTGGCCGGGCGCAACCTATTTTAAAACGCACTTCCCACATCAGGATAGAATTAGATTTGAAATCAGGAGAATAAATATATGGGTCAAAAGGTAAGTCCTCTAATTTTAAGGATCGGTTTTATCAAGAACTGGCATTCCCGTTGGTTTGCCGGGCATAAAGATTACCCTAAGTTTATATATCAGGATTGGAATATCCGTAAGTTTATCAAGAAAAGATTCAAGCAGGCGGCGGTCTCTAAGATTGTAATTGAAAGGTTAGCGGATAAGGTAAAGGTCAGGATATTCAGCGCCCGCCCCGGGATCATCATCGGACGGCATGGCGCAGATATAGAACGCTTAAGAGAAGATTTAAATAGCATGGTCAAACAAGAGATAGCCATTGATATTGAAGAAATAAAAAATCCGGCTTGGGATGCTCAGCTGGTAGCGGAAAATGTCGCTTTTCAGATGGAGAAAAGAGTGGCCTTTCGCCGGGCCGTAAAACGGGCTATGGAGCAATCCATAAATGCCGGAGTAAAGGGTATTCGGGTCTGTTGCGCCGGACGGCTTAACGGAGCTGAAATGTCGCGAACCGAGACTTATAAATTAGGCAAAGTCCCATTACAGACTTTGCGCGCGGATATAGATTATGGTTTTGCCGAGAGCCTTACTACTTATGGCCTAATCGGCGTAAAAGTCTGGATTTATAAAGGCGACATATTGGGGAAGAAATCCGTCCAGGTAATCGAGACAAGAGCTGAAGAGCAAAAGGCAAATAAGGAGATGAACTAAAATGCCTTTAATGCCCAAGAGAGTAAAATACCGTAAATTGCAAAAGGGCCAGCGTAGGGGTATCGCCACCAGCGGAGCGGATCTGGCCTTTGGCGAATTTGGATTAAAGGTTTTGGGTAACGGATGGATAAAAAATACGCAGATTGAAGCAGCCCGCGTGATCATCGCCAGGCAGCTGCATAAAGGCGGGAAGCTTTGGATAAGAATTTTTCCGGATAAATCTATAACTAAGAAGCCGGCGGAAGTGCGTATGGGTAAGGGTAAGGGCGATCTTGATCACTGGGTGGCTGTGGTTAAAAGAGGCAGGATCTTATTTGAGCTCGGCGGCGTTCCTGAAGAGTATGCCCGTCAGTGTTTCAGGCTCGTAGCTTATAAATTACCGCTGCGGACGAAGTTTATCACCCGGATACATAAATAATATGGCCAAGAAACTTAAAGCAAAAGATCTGGTTAATTTATCAAGAGGCGAATTGCTGGAAAAAGAAAAGGCTTTGAAGGATGAGCTTTTCAAGCTGAATATTCAGCGCTATTCCGGCAGGGTAGAAAAACCGCATATGTTTTCAGTGGTGAAAAGGGAACTGGCAGTCGTAGAAACAATTTTGAGCACTAAGAAAGAAAAATAAAATGGGAAAAAGAAAAGAATTCATTGGGATAGTGGTAAGCGACAAGATGCAGAAGACCGTAGTGGTGCGGGTCATGCAGATGAGTAAGCACGCTAAATATTCCCGGATAGGTAAGACTTTCAATAAATTTAAGGCCCATGACGAGGGAAAAATCGCTAAAACAGGCGATACCGTAGCGATAGAAGAGACCCGGCCTCTTTCTAAGGATAAGCATTTCCGGGTTACTAAGGTTATCAAGAAGGCGCCAGAGGTCCATAAGCTAGCGGTAAAAGAGCCTGCCATTTTGGCCGGCGGGGAGATTTAGGATGATCCAGTTACGCACTATATTAGATGTGGCAGATAATACGGGAGCAAAACGGGCGTCGCTCATCGGAGTGCTGGGCAAGAAAAATTGCCCTAATGCCGAGATCGGGGATGTGGTGAATGTAAATATCAAGGAATCTTCTCCCGATGCCACAATAAAGAAGGGCGAAGTGGCTAAGGCGGTCATCGTCAGGACCCGCAAGGCTATAAGGCGTAAAGACGGCTCAGTCTTAAGATTTGACCGGAATGCCGTAGTTTTTATAGATAATCAGTTTAATCCTAGAGGCACCCGCGTATTCGGGCCGGTAGCCCGGGAATTAAGGGAAAAGAATTTCTCTAAGATCATATCTTTGGCTCCTGAGGTTATATAAAATGCAAAAAATAAGAAAAGGCGATATTATTCAGGCGGTAACCGGAAAAGATAAAGGTAAGAAGGGTAAAGTTATACAGGTGTTTCCGGATAGAAAACGCGCTCTGGTGGAGGGGATAAATTTAGCCAAGAAACATAAGCGTCAGACGCGCCAGGATCAACAGGGCGGAATTGTTTCAATTGAAATGCCCATATCCTTAGGCAATATTATGTTAGTCTGTAAGCATTGCGACCGGGCCGTAAGGGTGGGTTTTACTCTTCTGCAAGACGGCAGCAAGTCCAGGATTTGTAAATCCTGTAAAGAGGCAATATAATGGAAAACAAATCCGTACCCAGATTACTGGAGAAGTACAGGAAAGAGATAGTCCCGCAGTTAATGCAGGAATTAAAAATAAAAAATAGAATGGCTGTACCGCGTATAGATAAGATTGTGGTGAATATGGGCGTGGGCGAGGCCTTGCAAGATGTAAAGATCCTGGAAAGAGCTATGGATGAGCTGGCGCTAATCACCGGCCAAAAGCCTATTATGCGCCGGGCCAAGAAAGCAATCGCGAATTTTAAGACCAGGCAGGGTTCTCCGGTAGGCTGTAAGGTAACGCTACGGCGTTTTATGATGTATGAGTTTTTAGACCGCCTGGTTAATACAGCCCTTCCGCGTATACGTGATTTCAGGGGCGTATCCGCCGATGCCTTTGATAAAGCGGGAAATTATACACTGGGTTTAAGCGAACAGGGCATATTCCCGGAAATTGAATACGATAAATTAACCCGCACCCAGGGTATGGATATAACCATTGTGATCAAGAACGTGAAATCAAAAGAAGAGGCTCGCCTGATCTTAAAATTATGCGGTATGCCTTTTAAAACCGATAAGGATTAAAGAAGGATTATGGCTAAAAATTCACAAATCGCAAGATGGAAGAGGCCGGCAAAATTTTCCAGCCGCAAGCATAACCGTTGCGCTATTTGCGGAAGGTCCGGCGGATACTTACGCAGGTTTCAGTTGTGCCGCATATGTTTCCGGGAGCTTGCCTGGCAGGGTTTAATACCGGGTGTAAAGAAAGCCAGCTGGTAGCTGTTGAGAGCGTAAAATCAGGAAAAATTGGGGGGTAAATGTCTAGAACAGATTTAATAGCCGATGTTTTCACGATTATTCGTAACGCAATCATGACGAAAAAGGATACCGTGGATGTGCCGGCTTCCAATACCATAAAGTCAATCCTGGAGATATTAAAAAAAGAAGGGTATATTGATAATTTTAAATTAATTGAGGATAAAAAACAGGGTCAGGCCCGTATTTATCTGAAATACATCGCGGAAAAACCGGCATTAAGGAGTATCAAGCGTATTTCGCGGCCGGGATTAAGGTTATACGTAAAGCACAAAAAGGTGCCGGTAGTTTTAAGAGGCCGGGGCCTAGCGATTATTTCTACATCTAAAGGTATTATGACGGATAAAGATGCCCGCGAGAATAGTTTAGGCGGAGAGGTCATCGGTTATATCTGGTAAGGAAAATTATGTCTCGAATAGGTAAAAAACTTATAGTTGTCCCCAAAGGCGTAAAAGTGGAAGTCAAAGATAACGCTATTTTGGTGGAAGGGGCTAAGGGTAAACTGGACCTGGTTCTTTCTCCCCGGATTAATCTGGAAATTAGCGAAGGGCAAGTTAAGGTAACGCGGGTAGCGGATACTAAAATGGATAAGTCCTTGCACGGTTTATACCGGGCCCTGATAGTCAATATGATCAAAGGAGTAACTGAAGGCTACGTAAAAGAACTGGAAATTATCGGCGTAGGGTTTAAAGCGGCAGTGCAGGGCAATGCCTTAAATATGAGTTTAGGGTTTTCGCACCCGGTGAATTTTCCGATACCTTCCGGCATAATAATCGAGACCCCTAAACCGACACAATTAGTCATCAAGGGGATCGATAAACAATTAGTGGGTAAGATTGCGACTGAGATACGCGCCATATGTCCTCCGGAGCCATATAAGGGCAAAGGGATCCGTTTTGTCGGGGAATATGTGAAGAAGAAAGTCGGCAAGGCCCAGGCAACCAGCGGCGGGAAATAAAAATGAATAAAAAAGAGCTATCCAGGCTTAAAAGGCATCGCCGGATCAGGTTAAAAATGCAGGGCTCAAAAGATAAGCCGCGCTTAGTCATTAAGCGTAGCTTAAATAATCTTTCGGCCCAGGTTATTGATGATACCGATAATAAAATATTATTTTCTTTCTCTACGGCGAATAAGGAATTCAAGCAAAAAGCGGCTAACGCCGGTAATATTAAAGCTGCAGGCATATTTGGAGAGGTTTTTTCCAAGATGGCCAAGGAAAAGGGGATCACGAAGATCATATTTGACCGGGCAGGTTATTTATACCATGGCCGGGTGAAGGAATTTGCCGAACATTTAAGAAAAGGCGGATTGGAGTTTTAACTTATGCGTGAATTAAATATTGAGCAGCAGCCGGAATTAATCGAAAAGGTAATTACTATTAACCGGGTGACTAAAGTCACCAAAGGCGGTAAGAAGCTGCATTTTAGCGCCCTGGTTGTCGTCGGTGATACCAAAGGAAGAGTGGGTTTTGCCCTGGATAAAGCCAACGAAGTGGCTGATGCCATACGTAAATCCCTGACTAAAGCTAAGAAGAGCCTTTTTAGGGTGCAATTGGAAGGTTCGACTATACCGCATGAAGTTATCGGTCATTTCGGAGCGGCAAAAGTCATGCTTAAGCCGGCGTCAGAAGGCACGGGGGTAATCGCGGCCGGTCCGGTACGCGCTATATGCGAAGCCGCCGGCATTAAAGATATATTAACCAAGTGCTTAAAGTCTAATAACCCGATCAATGTCATTAAAGCTACGGTTGAGGGTTTAAAAAGTCTTAAGGCTTAAAAATGAAAAGTAAAACAACAGTCAAGAAAACAAAAAAAACAGATTCCCCGCAATCCATAGGTTTATTTAATTTAAAAGCTCCCGCAGGCGCTCATAAAGGAAGGAAATATTTAGGAAGAGGCTCCAGCTCCGGGCATGGAAAGACTTCTACCCGCGGCTCTAAGGGCCAGACTTCCCGCGCCGGGAGGCATTTTTACTTAGGTTTTGAAGGGGGACAATCTCCTCTGATCCGTAAGATGCCTAAGAGAGGGTTTAATAGCCTATTCAAGAAAGAATACCAGATCGTAAATTTAGCGAATCTCGCCAAGATAAAAGAAAATGTGATTAACCCGGAATTGTTGAGGGCCAAAGGATTAATCAAGGATAAAGAGGGGCTCGTAAAGATATTGGGAGAGGGTGAAATTAAGAACCCGATTAAGATACAAGCTCATGCCTTTTCCAAAAAGGCCTCGGAAGAAATTAAAAAGGCAGGCGGGAGCGCAGAAGTAATAAATGTTTAGCGCATTAGTCAATTCCTTTAAGATACCGGATTTAAAGAGGCGCTTGATTATTACCGGCGCGCTAATCGCGGTATATAGAGTAGGTTGTTATGTTCCCACCCCCGGGATAGACGGAGCGGCGTTAGCGGAATTTTTTGCGCGTATCTCTAAGACGCAGGGGGGGACGATCTTTGGCATAATCAATATGTTTTCCGGCGGGGCAATGGAGAAGCTGACTATATTTGCCTTGGGGATTATGCCTTATATATCCTCATCCATCATTATGCAGCTTTTAACCGCGGTTATCCCGGCGCTAGAAAAGATAGCCAAGGAAGGCAAAGCCGGTTATGAAAAGATAAACCAGCTTACCCGCTACGGGACAGTCGCCTTAGCCTTAATCCAATCGTATTTTATTGCTTTGTGGCTAGAGAACCCGGCGCGCTTTGAGGGCTTAAGAATAGTCATGTCTCCGGGATGGGGCTTTCGGATCATAACTGTCCTGACTTTAACTACAGGCACTATATTTATTATGTGGCTGGGAGAGCAGATCCAGGAGAGAGGTATTGGTAATGGTATATCCTTAATAATTACCGCGGGTATCATCTCCAGGATCCCGGCGGCAATGCACCAGCTATATGTTTTAGTTTCGCCTTTTGCCTCAGCTCGCCGACAGATCCAGCCGTTTACCCTGGTGATTATGGCGGTGTTTCTGGTGGGAGTAGTTTTTGCGGTAATTATGATCACTCAGGGCCAGAGAAAAATACCGGTGCAATACGCGCGCAGGATCGTAGGCCGAAAGATTTATGGCGGACAATCTACCTACATACCCTTAAAGGTAGACACTTCCGGAGTTATCGCGATTATCTTTGCGCAGTCCATAATACTATTTCCGGCGACATTAGCCTCATTTATACCAAATCCCGCCTTCCAGAGACTGGCTGAAGGCCTGATCCGCGGGCATGTGCTTTATACCGCGGTTTACGCGCTTCTGATAATGTTCTTTTGTTATTTTTATACAGCGATCGTCTTTAACCCTAAGGATCTATCCGAAAATATGAAAAAGTACGGCGGCTTTATTCCGGGGATCCGTCCGGGAGAGCCTACAGCGGAATTTCTGGATTACGTAATGACCAGGATCACTTTAGCCGGCGCAGTATTTATTGTTATAATCGCTATATTTCCGGATTTTATTATGGCTTGGCTGAAAGTGCCTTACTTAGTCGCTTCTTTCTTTGGCGGGACAGGTATATTGATTATCGTGGGAGTCATGTTAGATACATTAAAACAAATAGAATCACATTTGTTAACGCACCATTACGAAGGTTTTATAAAAGGCAGCCACATTAAAGGAAGAAGGTAATGCGTATTATATTATTGGGTCCTCCGGGGGCAGGTAAAGGCACGCAGGCCAAAAAATTAGCGGAAAGCTTAAAAATAGCGCATATATCCACGGGCGATATCTTAAGGCAAAATGTTAAGGAAGGCACTGATTTAGGCAAAGAAGCAAAGGATTTTATGGAGCGGGGGTTGCTTGTGCCGGATGAGCTTATGAGTAAGATGCTTTCGGACAGGTTTTCGCAAGCCGACATAAAGAAAGGCTTTATACTTGACGGATACCCGCGTAATTTCGCCCAAGCCTTGACTCTGGAAGAGATATTTAAGCAGAGGAATTTAGATGTAGATATGGTCGTCTACCTGGATTCTAGCGACGCTGTTATTATCCAGCGGCTTTCCGGAAGGCTCGTCTGTAGTACTTGCGGCGCAAATTTTCACATAACCAATATGCCGCCTAAAAAAACTGGGATTTGTGATAAATGTTCAGGCTCTCTTTTCCAAAGGACGGATGATAAAGAAGAGACCATTAAGAAACGGTTAGAAGTATATAAAAATGAAGTTTCTAGTCTGATAAAATATTATCAGGATAAAAATAAATTATACCGCCTGGCTGCCGACGGTGACGCAGGCAGAGTCCTTAACGAAATAATCGCTCTTACTAAAAAATTGCATGATTCCCTTAAAGTCTGAAAAAGAACTTCAGATGCTTGAGCGCTCCGGAGAGATCCTGGGTTTTGTGATGCGGGAGTTAGAGGGGAAGATAAGGGCAGGAGTCAGGACCCGTGAAATTGATGCCTTAGCCGAAGAACTGGTGAGGGCTAAAGGCGCTCTCCCCGCGTTTAAAGGTTACCAAGGTTTTCCGGCAACAGTATGCACTTCAGTAAACGAAGAGATCGTGCATGGTATTCCCTCGGATAGGATAATAGCAGAGGGGGATATTCTAGGTTTAGATTTAGGCGTAAATTATCAAGGCTATTTCTCAGACGCGGCAATAACCTTAGCGATAGGTAAAGTACCGGCAAAGGTAAAAAAGCTGATCGAGGTTACCAGGATCGCTTTAGCCGAAGGTATAAAAGAAGCCCGGGCAGGAAATCATCTGTTGGATATATCCGCGCGTATCCAGAAATACGCGGAGGCAAACCACTTTTCTGTCGTGCGGCAATTTGTCGGGCACGGAATAGGGTTAAGCCTGCATGAAGAGCCGGAGATCCCTAATTTTGGCCAGGCCGGCCACGGTCCACTGCTAAAAGAAGGCATGGTCCTGGCTATTGAGCCGATGATTAATATGGGCGGATGGGAGGCCGAGATTCTGGATAACGGTTGGACCGCGGTTACCAAAGACCGGTCCCCTTCAGCGCATTTTGAACATACAGTGGCGATAACCGCAAAAGGGCCCAAGATTCTCACGAAATAGGGATTTTAGCCCGTAAGCTGAAAGGCGACGGGTAAAACCGAAGTAGGGGTAAGGGTTTTAACCCATAAGCGGAAAAGCGATGGGTAAAATCTAACAGAAAAGTTAGGATTTTATGTCTAAAGAAGAACTGATTGAAACCGAAGGAAAGATCATTGAGGCTTTACCTAACGCGATGTTCAAGGTGGAGTTAGAGAACGGCCACATAGTATTAGCGCATGTATCCGGAAAGATGCGCATGAATTTTATAAGGATTTTACCGGGCGATAAAGTGAAGTTAGAGCTTTCTCCTTATGATTTGAGCAGAGGAAGGATTACCTTTAGGGTTAAATAAAATGAAAGTAAAAGCGTCAGTAAGAAGGATTTGCGATAAATGCAAAGTTGTTAGAAGAGCCGGCGTAGTCAGGGTGATTTGTTCTAATCCCAAGCATAAGCAAAGACAAGGCTAAAGCTGGTTTTAATATAGGAGACAAAAATGCCAAGAATACTGGGTGTGGATATACCTAAAGAAAAACGGATTGATATATCCTTGACTTATCTCTATGGTATAGGCAGGGCCTTATCAACTAAAATACTCAAAGAAATAAATATTGATGCTGCCAAGCGGGCAAAAGATTTAAACGAAGAAGAGGTTGCCCGCATAACCAATACTTTACAAAAAAGCGGATTGCGCCTGGAAGGTGATTTACGCAGGGATATTGCTCAGAACATTAAGCGCCTGATGGATATCGGTTCTTACCGGGGCTCAAGGCATAAAAAAGGGCTTCCGGCCAGAGGCCAGCGCACGCGTACTAATGCCCGGACCAGAAAAGGCCCGCGCAGGGGCAATATGGCGATCATTAAGAAAGCCGAACCAGCGAAGAGCGCGCCTAAACCGGCGGCGAAATAAATTTAAGCTGAGGAGAAAAGAAAGGAAGATTAATGGCGACAAAAGAGAGGGCAAAAAAGAAGAAGCTGGCCAGGGGCGTGAGTTCCGGTATTGCCCATATTCAGGCAAGTTTTAATAATACTATTATTACCATAACCGATAAGCAGGGTAATGTGCTGGTTTGGTCTGCTCCGGGTATTGTAGGTTATAGCGGTTCCAAGAAATCTACGCCTTTTGCCGCTCAAATTGCCGCATCTGACGCGGCCAGGAAAGCCAAAGAGATAGGTATTAAAGATGTTGAAGTGCGCGTCAAGGGACCGGGTTTTGGCAGAGAGAGCGCGATAAGGGCGCTTCAGGCTTCGGGTTTGATTATAACTTTAATCAAAGATGTCACTCCTATACCGCATAACGGATGTCGTCCGAAGAAGAAAAGGAGAGTATAATTTATGGCACGGTATATTGACGCAGTTTGCAGGTTGTGCCGCAGGCACGGAGAAAAACTTTTCCTGAAAGGGACAAAGTGCACGACAGAAAAATGCCCCATCAACAAGAGGGCTTATCCCCCGGGACAGCATGGCCAGGGAGGTAAAAGAAGAAGCAAGCTTTCTAACTACGGCCTGCAGTTAAAAGAAAAACAAAAAGTAAAGCGGATTTACGGGGTCCTGGAAAAACAATTCCGCACATATTTTAAGGTTGCCTCCAAGACTAAGGGCGTAACCGGTAAAGTCTTGTTGCAATTATTGGAGAGAAGACTGGATAATGTAGTTTTTCGTCTGGGTTTAGGCATTTCCCGGTCGCAGGCCCGCCAGGTTGTCCGGCATAATTTTATTACGGTCAACGGCCACCGGGTAAATATTCCTTCTTTTCTGGTCGCCCAAGGTGATGTTATTCAGGTTAAGGCTAAAGAAAAAGCCCAGATTAAAATAAAAGATAACCTGGAATTATCTAAAGACAGGACTGTGCCCAGTTGGTTAGAATTTAGCTTAGCCGATTTAAGCGGTAAGGTTTTAAGACTGCCCAGTAAAGAAGATATCCAACAGCCTATACAAGAACAATTGATTGTAGAGTTGTACTCTAAGTAACGAACGCAATTATAAGAGGAGGAACAATAGATGGGTATAAAATGGAGAGATTTTCAACTACCAAAGAGGCTTGAGTGTGACGAGGCTACTTATACCAATACTTACGGGAAATTTTCCGCTGCCCCGTTTGAAAGGGGATACGGCGTTACTTTAGGTAATTCTTTAAGAAGAGTTTTGTTTTCTTCTATTGAAGGAAGCGCGGTAACCAGCGTTAAGATTACAGGAGCCCAGCATGAATTTTCCACCCTACCCGGCGTCCTGGAAGATGTTCCGGAACTGATCCTGAATATTAAGAGCCTGGTCTTGAATTCTCATTCCAAGATACCCAAGACCATATATATCAAAGCCAATTCTAAAGGCGAAATCCGGGCTAAAGATATTGAGGTTGATGAGACGATTGAAATCATCAATCCGGATTTACATATTGCCACTTTAACCAAAGATACCAAGTTGAATATTGAGATGGAAGTCTCCCGTGGCCGCGGTTATGTGCCCGCGGAGTTGAATAAAAAGGAAGATAAGACAATAGGCGTTATCCCGGTGGATGCGGTGTTTACTCCTATAAAGAAGATTAACTTTTTTGTGGAGAATACCCGCGTCGGGCAGCGCACAGATTATGACAAACTTATCCTGGAAGTATTCACCAACGGCGCGATATCGCCGAAAGATGCCTTATTATACGCCTCCAATATACTCCAAAGGCACTTGGATGTATTTGTTAATTTCGGGCAATTGCCTGACGATACGCAAGAGGAAGAACTGGAGATGACTAAGGAAGAGGTAGCTTTATACGAGAAATTAAGGCTCCCGATTTCCGAGCTGGAACTTTCAGTGCGTAGTTCAAATTGCCTGCGCGAAGCCGGAATCAAGATTATTGCCGACCTGGTCAGGAAATCCGAGGACGAGATGTTGGGTTTCAAGAACTTCGGGAAAAAATCATTGACCGAAATAAAAGAACTGCTTATGGGTATGGGATTGACCTTAGGCATGCAAGTTGACCCTAAAAAAATAAAGAAAGCTTAAAAAATATGCGCCATAAAAATAAAAGATTACGACTAAACCGTTTTACCGCTTGGAGTGACGCTACGATTAAAAGCTTAGCCAGGAATTTGCTTTTGCATGAGAGCATGAAAACCACGCTGCATAGGGCCAAGGCAGTCAGGCCACTGGCCGAGAAGCTTATTTCTTTAGCCAAGGCCAATACGCTAAGCGCCAAGAGAGAAGCCTTCAGGATCCTTGGGGACCATAAGCTGGTAGCTATGCTTTTTAATGAAATAGGGGTGCGTTTCGCAAAAAGAGCAAGCGGCTACACCAGGATTATTAACTTGGGTAAACGCCGCGGCGATGATGCCAGCCTGGTAATCTTTGAGCTTACCGAACAAAAGTTAAAAATAAAGAAAGTCAAAAAGACAAAAGAAGCTAAAGCCGAAGATTCAGCTAAGCCTGAGGCTGGTAGCGTGACAACAGTTGAAGAAAAGAAACCCGAAAGCCGTGAGGAGGCCGTAAAAGAGAAGCCCCCGGTTAGCAAGAAGCCAGCCAAGAAATTCTTAGGCGGGATAAGGAGTATTTTTAAGAAAGAAAGGGATTCTCTATAAAACTAAATTTTGCCTATGCAAATAGATACGAGGTTGGCTCAGCGTCTGGCGAAAATAAATCCCTCTTCAACTCTGGCTATAACCTCAAAGGCTAAAAAATTAAAATCTGAAGGGTTTGATATTGTGACTTTGGCCGCAGGAGAGCCGGATTTTGATACTCCTGATTTTGTTAAGGCCGCCGCAATTGATGCAATTAAAACCGGTTTTACCAAGTACACCCCCACCACGGGAACCCCCGAATTAAAGAAATTAATCTGCGCTAAATTTAAAAACGATAATTCTCTGGAATATACGCCTGACCAGATAGTTGTCTCCTGCGGAGCAAAACATAGTATATTTAACACTTTATTAGTTTTAATTGATCCCGGAGACCAGGTCCTTATACCTTCTCCTTATTGGGTAAGCTACCCGGAAATGGTTAATCTCTGTGATGGCACCCCGAGTTTTGCCCAAACCCAGGCCAAGAATAATTTTAAAATCACTCCGTCCGAATTAAGCCAGCAGATAACCGCAAAAACCAAAGTCTTGATTTTAAATAGCCCTGCAAATCCTACCGGTTGCGTCTATACGCAAGATGAACTAGAGGAGATTGCCGCAATATGCGTGAAGAATAATATTTTTGTGATCAGTGATGAGATCTATGAAAAGCTTATTTATGACGGCTCTAAACATCTATCTCTAGCCGGTTTGAATAAAGATATTTATAATCTAACGGTTACGGTAAACGGTTTATCCAAAAGTTACTCGATGACCGGCTGGCGCGTAGGTTACTTAGGCGCGCCTTTAGATGTAGCCGAGGCCATAGCGCGGCTGCAGGATCATTCAACGTCTAATCCTAACTCTATCGCCCAGAAAGCGGGCATCGCGGCGTTAGGCGCCCCGGAAAGTTTCTTCAAAGAAATATGCCGGCAATTCCAAGAGAGAAGGGATTATTGCATTAATAGGCTTAAGGCGATGCCTAAGATAACTCCGATTATCCCGAAGGGGGCTTTTTATATTTTTTGCGATATCTCTAAAACAGGTTTGAGTTCTGTGGAAGTCGCTAACCGCCTGTTGGATGAAAAATATCTAAGCATCGTTCCGGGGAATGGCTTTGGGGCAGATGATTATATACGTATAAGTTTTGCGGCCAGCTCTGAACAGCTTGAAAAGGGTATGGATAGACTAGAGGAGTGGTTAAATAAATTATAGGTATAGTACCTCGCAGAGCTCGGCGTGATTTAGACGTAAACGCATCCCCTGCGCAGAGCTTAGGGCGATTTAGCTGTAAGCGCCAAAGGCACAGCTAAATCGAGAGGCACATCTAAATCAATGGGTAAGACAATAGCCGAAAAAATATTAAGCGCTCACGCCGGAAAGGACCTGAAGGCCGGTGATTTTGCTGTTTGCCAAGTGGACTTTACCTTTGGTCAGGATGGGACCAGTTCAATTATAATCGATAGGATAAAGGAGTTGGGAGTAAAAGAATTAAAGACAGCTTTTTGCATGGTGATCGATCATAGCGCGCCCTCTCCCAGCGAAGGCGTATCCCGGGTGCATAAAAAGATGCGCGGTTTCACTCAAGAGTTTGAGCAGAATATTTTTGATGTCGGTTGCGGCGTATGCCATCAGGTGATCCCGGAATCCGGTGCAATCTTACCCGGGGCCCTGGTTTTAGGCGCTGACTCGCATACCTGCACCTACGGAGCCTTAGCCGCTTTTTCTACAGGAGTCGGTTCAACGGATTTAGCTATTACCCTGGCCACCGGTAAAAATTGGTTTAAAGTGCCGGGAACTTTAAAGATTGTGGTTAAAGGCAAGGCCTCTAAAGATATTTTTGCCAAGGATATAATACTGCGTATTATCACTGAAATAAAAGCGGATGGAGCGACTTACAAGGCAGTTGAATTTTGCGGTCCGGTGATCGATAAGATGGATATGGATGGTCGTTTCACTATGAGCAATATGGTAGTAGAAATGGGCGCTAAGTGCGGGTTCATGCCGGTTGATAAAACGACCATTGATTGGTTAAGATCTCAGGGAGTAGCCAAGGATAAAATAAAGCCTGTTTTCGCTGACTGCGATGCTGTATATGAAAAGGTTTGGGAGTTTGATATATCCGGCCTTAAGCCTCAGGTATCCAGCCCCCACTGCGTGGATAACGCCAGGCCGGCAGAGGAATTAAAGGAGATAAAGATAAACGAAGCGTTTTTAGGCACCTGCACAAATGGAAGGTTGCAAGATCTTAAAATTGCTGCTAAAATATTAAAAGGCAGGAGAGTGGCTGCGGGTGTGCGGCTGATCATTGCTCCCAGCTCGCGGTCAGTATTACTTAGCGCCATAAAGTTAAAGTTAGTGAATGTATTTATAGAAGCCGGGGCGATAATCCTGTCTCCGGGATGCGGGCCATGCGTGGGCACGCATAACGGTATCCCCAGCGATGGAGAAGTAGTCATATCCACAGCGAACAGGAATTTTAAAGGCAGGATGGGGAACCCAAGCGCTTTTATATATTTAGCTTCTCCGGCAACCGTGGCTGCTTCGGCAATTAAAGGCTATATTACTGATCCAAAGATTTTTCTTTAATAATTTGGTTTTATGAGTTACACCCGACGCTAATAGGTATTGCGTCGGTGTACCCCTCTGGGTAAGGAGGCAATAATGGAAATAAGGGAATTGCTTTTAATGTGTATTGCTAAAGGTGCTTCTGATTTGCATATAACCGAAAATGAGCCTCCGATTTTACGTATTGACGGTAGTCTCCACCGCACGGAATTTCCTCCCTTGGATAAACAGGATCTCAAACGCATGATTTATGGCATCTTGACCAATACTCAGAAGGAGATGTTTGAAAAGGACCTGGAGCTGGATTTTTCTCTGGCCCTGCCGGGATTGGATAGGTTTCGCGTCAATGTCCATTTACAAAAAGGTTCTCCGGAAGCGGCATTCAGGCGCGTGCCATTAGAGATTCCCACAGTTGAGAAATTAGGGCTTCCGCAGATCATCAGTGACCTGGCCCGTAGGCCAAACGGTTTAGTTTTGGTTACCGGGCCTACCGGTATGGGAAAAACCACGACCCTGGCTACCATGATTGATTTGATTAATAAGGAAAAAGAATGCCTGATTATGTGCATCGAGGACCCGATTGAATTTATATATAAAAATGAAAAGAGCGTTATTAAGCAGCGGGAAGTTTATTCGGATACGCGATCTTTTGCCGATGCCTTAAAACACGCGCTGCGCCAGGACCCCAATGTTATTGTGGTGGGAGAAATGCGGGACTTAGAGACTATATCTACTGCTTTGACCGCGGCGGAAACCGGCCACTTAGTTTTAGCGACTTTACACACTCCGGACGCGCCGCAAACCATTGAAAGGATTATTGACGTCTTCCCTCCGTACCAGCAGCAGCAGGTAAAATTGCAATTGGCAGATTGTCTTCAAGGCGTAGTTTCGCAATTGTTGCTTCCGCACGCATCCGGCAAGGGAAGAGTGTTGGCTACAGAAATAATGATCGGCACCTCCGGAATTAGAAACCTTATCCGCGAACAGGAGATTGAGCAGATACCTACGCTTATGCAGACAGGCTCGCAATACGGAATGAAGACTATGGATAAATGTTTAAAGGAGTTGACCCAAAAAGGTTTGATCACTTTGGATGTCGCGCTTTCTAAGGTTAAAAACCAGGACGAATTCAGGCAACTATGAAACTGGAAGGTAAGGCTCTAAAGTTAGGCGATAATATTAATACGGATTTTATTATTTCCGGAAGATATAAATTTGCCATCACCGATATGCAAGAGCTAGCTAAGCATATTATGGAAGATATTGACCCGGGCTTTGCCGCCAAAATCATTCCGGGTAAATCCCTGATAGTAGCCGGCAGTAATTTTGGAATGGGCTCATCACGCGAACAGGCTCCTTTAGTAATAAAAGAGGCTGGCCTGGTAGCTGTTTTAGCCAAGAGTTTTGCCCGCATATTTTACCGTAACGCCTTTAACATCGGTTTGGCCCTGATCGAAACAGATACGGATAAGATTTCCGATAGCGATTTAATAGATATAGATTTAGATAAAGGCATAGTCAGAAATATAACTAAGAATATGGACCTGCCGATAAAACCCTTCCCTAAATTTATGCAGGAGCTGCTTAAAGAAGGCGGCATAATCAGTTATTATAAGAAACATGGAGAGCTTAAGGTCTAAATGAGCCATAAAGTCACCTTAATTCCCGGAGACGGTATAGGGCCTGAAGTAAGTTTAGCGGCCAAAAGATGTATAGAGGCTACCGGCGTAAAAATTGATTGGGAAGAAGCTTTAGCCGGGACCGAGGCTCTGGAGAAAACAGGTGAGCTTCTTCCGCAATCTACCATTGATTCCATAAAAAGAAATAAAGTCGCTCTTAAGGGCCCGATAATCACGCCTATCGGCGAGGGCTTTCGTTCGGTGAATGTGGCTATAAGGCAGGCTTTAGATTTATACGCTTGCGTTCGTCCGGCCAAGACTTATCCCGGGGTAAGAAGCCTTTATAAAGATATTGATCTGGTGATTGTGCGGGAAAATAGCGAAGACCTTTACGCCGGAATTGAGTTTGAAGAAGGAAAGAGCGAAACTAAAAAACTCATCCAAGAAATTGCCGAGGCAACTAAGAAGAAGATCCGCCCGGATTCCGGAATTTCCATTAAGCCTATATCTAAAAGCGGTTCCGAAAGGATAGTCAAGTTTGCTTTTGAATACGCTTTAGAGCATAATCGTAAAAAAGTTACTCTCGTGCATAAGGCCAATATTATGAAATTTACTGATGGGCTATTTTTAAAAACAGGCAGGGAAGTAGCCAAAGATTACGCGGGAAGAATCGCTTTTGGTGAGGCCATTGTTGATAATATGTGCATGCAATTGGTCCAGAAGCCCCATCTCTACGATGTTTTAGTCCTGCCTAACTTATACGGGGATATCCTTTCAGATCTATGCGCCGGTTTAATCGGCGGATTGGGTATTGCCCCCGGAGCAAATATCGGAAAAGATATGGCGGTATTTGAGGCGGTCCATGGTTCAGCGCCGAAATATAAGGGGTTAAATAAAGTAAATCCTACCGCGATGATTTTATCCGGCGTGCTTATGCTTGAATATCTAAAAGAAGATAGAGCCGCCCGTATTTTAGAGGACGCGGTAAAAGAAGTCATTTCCGAAGGTAAAAGCGTCACCTACGATTTTAAGCCTAGCCCTAGCGAATCTGGAATTGTCGGCACTGCTCAAATGGCCGACGCAATTATCCAAAAAATAAAAGAGAAATAATCAATGAAAATAAGTATTATCGGAGCGGGAAATGTGGGGGCAATAAGCGCTATGCGCATTGCCCAATGCGGCCTGGGCGATGTCGTGCTTGTTGATATTGCTAAAGGCCTGGCTAAGGGAAAAGCCCTGGATCTGGAGGATGCCCGTTCAATATTAAAAATTAATTATAATGTCCAAGGCTCTGACGATATAAGCGCTATCCGGGATTCTGATATCGTGGTGATTACCGCTGGCTTAGCCCGTAAACCCGGAATGACCCGGGAAGAGCTTCTAGCCAAGAACAGCCAGATATTAAAAGAAGTATGTTTAAGTATAAAGTCGTTAGCGGCAGATTCGGTTGTCATCGTGGTTACTAATCCGCTTGACCTTATGACTTATTTAGCCTTAAAAGTCACGGGTTTTTCTAAAAATAAGGTTTTAGGAATGGGAATCAGCCTGGATGCCTCAAGGTTTGCCAACCTCATTTCTGAGGAATTAAACCTGCAGCCGGCGGATATAGACGCGGTTGTAATCGGCAGCCATGGCGAGGGGATGTTGCCTTTGGCTAAACATAGCAAGATAAAAGGGGTAAGCCTGGAAAAGTTTTTAAATAAAGAGAAAATTGCTAGCCTGGTAGACAAGACTGTAGGAAGGGGCGCGGAAATTGTTGCGTTTTTAGGAAGCGGCAGCGCTTTCTTTGCTCCATCGGCGGCGGTTACGGAAGTAGTCAAGGCTGTCGCTAAAGATGAAAAAAAGATTTTAGGCGTCTGCGCCTATTTAAGCGGCGAGTATGGAATTAAAGATACCTGTATCGGAGTCCCCTGCCGCCTGGGTAAGACCGGGATTGAGAATATTATTGAGCTGGATTTAAGCGAGGAAGAGAAAGAAAAGTTTTTGCATTCAGCTGATTCTATCCGGAATTTATTGCGGCAGTTGCCTGTTGGCTAATAACCTATGTATGATTTAGCTATAATCGGCGCGGGTTGGGCTGGTTTTAACGCCAGCCTAAAAGCAAAACAACTTGGGCTTAAATGCGCCTTAGTGGATAAATCGGAAATAGGCGGCACCTGCCTGAATCTTGGCTGTATCCCTACCAAAACATTAATTCAATCCGCAAAAGTATTTAGCCTTATCAAGAAATCTTCCGCTTTCGGCATTAATGCGCCGGAGCCGGCGCTGGATTTTAGCCAGATTCAGGATAGAAAAGATAAGCTAATCCAACAGTTAAGGTCCGGAATGCGATCCAGGCTAAGCGGCATTGATTTTATAGCTAGCCCAGCCCAAATAATCTCGCCTCAGGAGATAAAGGTTTCTAGCGGAACTCTTCAGGCAAAAAATATTCTTATTGCCAGCGGTTCTAGACCCTACGAACTGGCGCAATTTAAATTCGATTCCCAGAAAATCCTCTCTAGTGATGAAATCCTTTCTCTTAAAAAGATCCCCGGCACCCTTTTAATAATCGGCGGCGGGGTAATAGGCTGCGAGTTCGCCAGCCTTTTTTCCATTCTCGGTTCAAAAGTCACTATTGTTGAGAAGATGCCCCAGCTTCTGCCGGAAGAAGATAAAGAAGTAGCCAAGCGAATAGAAACCCAGTTTAAAAAGAAGGGGATCAAGGTAAACACTAATACTGATGCCTTAACTTTTAATCCCGCTGACTTTGATACTCTTTTAGTCTGCGTCGGAAGAACCCCTCAAACTCAAAGCTTAGGATTGGAAAAACTGGGTATAGGGCTGGATAAAGGCAGGGTCATTGTTGACGATTACCTGCGCACAAATATCAAAAATATTTACGCGGCCGGTGATTGCGCTTCTAAAATCATGCTGGCCCACTTTGCCGGTTATCAGGGTATTTTAGCGGTCCAGAATCTGGCTGATCCGGCTAATGCTAAGCCTGACGATTTAACTTCTGTCCCGGCCTGTATTTTTACTGAGCCCGAGATTGGTTCTATCGGCCTGAATGAAGATAAAGCTGAATCCAAAGGAATAGATATAGATATTCATAGGTTTGATTTCCTGGGTTCAGGTATGGCCCGGATAATGGATGAAACAGAGGGATTCCTAAAAATTATCTCGGAGAAAAAATCCGGTATGGTCATAGGCGCTTCCATCATCGGGCCAAAAGCAACGGAATTAATCGGGATAATGACTTTAGCCGTCCGGAATTCTCTTACTCTAAAAAGCCTGCGCCAAACTTTATTTGCTCACCCCACTCTTTGCGAAACCATAACCGAAGCATTAAGATAGTATTAACAAAATGGGTTTAAAAATAATTGACTTAGGCCTGGTTAGTTTCCCGGAGGCTTATGCCTTACAAAGGGAATTATTCCAAGAGGTAAAAAGCGGGGTTTTGGATAAAGTTTTGGTTATTTGCCGGCATTATCCGGTTATTACCTGCGGTAGAAGCGCTAAAAAAAGCAATATCAAGGCTTGCGCCGAAGAGTTAAGCAATAAAGGAATAGTTATCCAGGAAGTAGAACGGGGTGGGGATGTGACTTATCATGGGCCGGGACAGTTAACCGCATATCCGGTATTCAACCTGAATTATCTAAAAAAAGATATTAATTGGTTCTTAAGGTTTCTGGAAGGGCTAATTATCAGCGCATTAAATGAGTGCGGAATAAAAGGAGAAAGGCGCCTAGGCCTAACCGGTGTCTGGGTTGGGGAGCGTAAAATAGCTTCTATTGGTATTGCTATCCGAAACTGGATCACTTTTCACGGGTTAAGTATTAATATTAAACGGGACGATTTAGCCAATTTTTCCTTGATTAGGCCCTGCGGTATGGATATAATGATAACATCTGTTGAATCAGAATTAGAGAGAAATATTTGCGCGGAAGATTTTAAGAAAAAATTCATAAATACGCTGGAATCTAGTATCGGGAGCCATTAATGCGTTTAAGGCAAGCTAAGCATTTATGCAATAGGGGATTTACCTTGGCCGAGGTGCTTCTAGCTATAGGTATTCTGGGTTTTGCCCTTTGCGGGATTTTAGCTACCTATCTAGCTTCTTTTAACTTGGCCAGTATTTCCAAGAACACTAACATCGCTGCTTCAGCCTCTCAAGGAGTCATCGAACAAATCCGGGCTACTCCCTTTACTACCCTTTCCGATAAAGCGCAGCCTCAGATAAGGTTGAATGGGAATTTTTATAACCTGATTAATGTGGCTACCAATCGTTGGGCCCTAACTTTTACGGTAAACAATATGCCGGCTAATATGGGCATAGTGTATATAGACATAGACAATCCGGATGCTCCCAAGATCCTGACGGCAACCGTAAGCGTTTGTTGGCAGCAGGGAAACAGGACCCTTGGCGAAGACCTAAATTTAAACGGCAGCCTTAATTCCGGCGAAGACCTAAACGGAAACGGCATCATAGATTCTCCGATGGAATTAATTACGCAGATTACCAACAGGTAAAACTATGCGCGGTTTCACTCTAGTGGAAATCATGGTTACGAGCGTCATACTCGCTATTTTAATAGTGACGCTTTTTTTGGTTTTGTCCATCGGCCAGCGTTCGTGGTTAAGCGCGGATGTAAGTATACACCTAAGGCAGGAGATAGCCCGCTCGATTATCGTTATGGGGCAGGAATTAAATGAAACCAGCCCGGCTAAAATAAATTTAACCTTAAATATACCCGCAAACTCTATTACCTTTAAAATACCTCAGGATTTAAACGGGGACGGGGATATTGTTACTACGGCGGGGAATATAGAGTGGTCGCCGAATATAACTTATTCGTTAAATGCCTCTAATCAGATCCAGCGAGTTGTGAGCGGTGGGGCTACTACGATCATCGCCAATAACATTACGGGGTTACAATTTACCAGAACGCAGAATGAGGTTATTCAGATTAATATAACGGCGGGGAAGGTCTCGGATATAGGCAAAATTGTCCAGGATACCGGTGAGGTTATTATAAAGTTGAGGAATTAATATGGGATATATCCATAAACTGGCGGTTAATAAAAAGGGTATCGCGCTTATCGGGGTATATCTAGTGGTAGCGGTATTGATTGTATTCGCTATAACTTTTGTGAACGCCAGTATCGGCCAGAATAATGCGGCTAACCTGTTTAAGAAGCAGATGCAGGCTTTTAACCTGGCTGAATCCGGGTTGGATAAAGCTGTTCAACAGTTAAGAGACGGCTCGGCAAGTAATTTTCCGGGGACACTTTCGCCTGTCGGCACCTATGCTGTGACAATCACGGATTTAGGATTATACGGGACCATGCGCAGATTTAAGATTGTTTCCGTAGGTACTTCCGGCAACATAAGCAAAAGGCTTACTAATATTGTTCAGACTGATAATTATGCCAGGTATATCTGGTTTACGGACGCCGAGATTTACCGGACTTCCAATGTTTGGTTTTGGAATCAGGATCATCTGAACGGCCCAACCCAGACCAACGGACAATTAAACATAGGCGGGAATGATCTCGGTCCGATCTTTGACGGCGAGGTGCGCTCAGCCAGCGACCAGATTAATTTCTATAATAACAGAGATAGTTTCACTTCCAGTAATACGACTAATCCGCCTAACGATACCCCTTCTTTCAATGGCGGGATTACGCTGGGAGCTAACGCTATTAGAATGCCTAGACAGGCTACTTATCTGCGCAGTGCCTCCGCTAACGGCGGATTAAGCCTAACCGGTGATACTACCGTAGTCTTAAATTCCGCCAGTATAGATATTACTAATAGCGGTTATTATAACGCTCATTGTACGGGTAGATGCCGGAGTTGTTGCACCCTTACGAATCAACCTTTTCCGGCAAACGGCGCGCTTTTCGTGGATAATGGAAAACTCTCTATTTCCGGAACGCTTAGCGGTAGGCTTACTGCCGGCGCAAGCGGTAATATAACCGTCACTGACGATGTCGTGTATGCCAGTGACCCGCGTACGCCGAATTCCACTTCTACCGATATGCTCGGCCTTATCTCGGAGAGCAATGTGACTATAGCTGATAGCGCTACTACTAATGCTTCCGATGGGTTGGAAATCGACGCCTCCATAATGGCTTTGAATACTTCATTTATACTTGAAAACTGGGATAGTAGATCTGCGGATTATAAAGGGCAATTAACGATCTATGGGGGAATTATTCAAACCCAGCGCGGCCCTGTCGGCACTTTTAACCAGGCAACCGGGGATAGAACAGGGTATTATAAGAATTATAGCTATGATCCAAGAATGCTGGCTACCCCGCCTCCGTTTTTCCCCACTACCGGAGATTATGTGACCTTAGCCTGGCAGGAGGATTAATTATGGGAAAGAGGAACAAATTCATTCTTTTGATTATTATAGGCGCGGTCATCTTTATTGTTTTACGGTCTGTTAATTCACATCTAGATAAAGTTACCAGCGCGGTTAACGTAGAAATCAGGGCCCAGCAGGCTCAAGGTTCTTCTGTTGATCGAGAGCCGCCAGTTGTAATTAGGGAGCAAGGGCTAGCAACAGTTAAACCAGCGATTACTATTATTGGAGCGGTTCCGGTTGAAACTAGATCAAGTTCTTCGACGGAACAAAAGAGAGAAGTGGGTGTTTTTCGATCTCAAGCCTCCGTTTCCAGTAACGTAGCCCCGGAAGAACTCGCGTCTGCTCCTTCTTCCGGCATAGACGTAAAGCAAGAGCCGGCTAAGGATAGAGATAAGAGGATAAAGAGTAAAGAGATGATTATATTTTAGGCGAAATAAAGGATATAAAATGGTTAAAGTAATTTTACCGGAATTAAGCGAAGGCATTCAAAAGGCAACTGTTTCCTACTGGTATTTTAAAACCGGCGAGAAGGTTAATGAAAAAGACGATCTGGTCGAGCTTACTACAGACAAAGCCACCTTTAACCTGCCCAGCCCATCTTCGGGGACGCTTACGGAAATAATCTTTGCCGAAGGCCAGACAGTAAAACCGGGCGATACTTTGGGTACGCTTGAAGAAAGTTAAAAAATATGGCCATTGATTTCAAAAAAGAATTAGAGACTGCGGCGCGCAATATGATCTTCGTGCATGACCCGGACCTGCTGATTAAAATAATCGTGCGCATGGTGGTGGATAAAATGAATGTCGAGCACGCCAGTATTCTTCTTTATAAACCGGAACGCCAGGCCTATCTTCTTACTGTTTCCGGCGGCACTCTAGCTAAAAAAATACCGGTAGGTTTGGCCTGTTTTGATAAAGATGATTCGCTTATCCGCTATTTTAGGGAGCGCAATAACCGGCTTTTATTTAATAATGATGTCTTGACCCTGGAAAACGCGCAGGCCGCCATAAAGGCAGCCGGCACCAAGGAACGCCTGAAACATCTTTTGACCGATGTGCTTTATCAGATGGAGTTACTTGAGACTGTTAGTTGTGTTCCTAGTTATTACCGGGATGAACTCTTAGGCGTTCTGCTTCTGGGCAAGAAAAAAGACGGAAGCAGGTTCACCAAAAGAGAGCTGGATTTTTTTGTTGCCTTAGCTTCCAATATGGCTATGGCCATAAGAAATTCCCATCTTTTTAATGAACTAAAATCCGAACTAGATAAGAAACACCAGCTTTTTATGCGGACTACTATTGCTCTCGTCGCTGCTATAGAGGCGAAGGATAACTATACGCATGGCCATACCACCAGGGTGACTAATTTAAGTATTGAAATCGCCAAAAGACTCGCCCAAAAGAATAAAAAAACAATGGATAGTAAATTCATTGAAAGCCTGCATATAGCCAGTCTTCTGCATGATGTCGGCAAGATCGGTGTCCCGGAACAGATACTGAATAAAAGAGGAAGTTTGACTATCGGCGAAAGAAATAAAATAAAAGAACATCCTTTAATCGGTGTAACCATCCTTAAGCCGATAAAGGAACTGGAACATTCTTTAGCCGGGATAAAGTACCACCATGAAAGGCCGGATGGTTTAGGCTATCCGGAGGGTTTGAAGGGGGATGAGATTCCTTTGATCGCGTCTATAATATCCGTAGCGGATTCTTTTGACGCGATGACTTCGGATAGGCCGTATCGGGCAGCCTTATACAAAAATGACGCCGTAAAAGAAATTAAGAAATTGAGTAATCTCCAGTTTAATCCCCACGTAACAAAAGCCTTTCTGGAATTGTGCGAAGAAGGGAAATTCTAAAAATACATGCAGCGAAAACGCATAGTTTTAATGTACATTTCGGAAGTCTCCGGTCATCATAATGCGACTTTGGCTATTGAGAAGGCCATTAAGATATTGGAACCGAACGCGGAAATCACCAATATTAATGCTTTCAATTATACTAACCCCTTAGCGGAGAAAATAGTCAATAGTATTTATATGGGGATAATCAAGATCGCCCCTCAGATTTGGGATTATCTTTATGATAACCCCAAAGTCGCTAAAAGCCTGGAGAAGGCCAAGCAAAACGTCCATAAAAATAATTCGCCCAAACTAAAAAGGCTATTTGAGCGGCTTAAGCCCGATATAGTCGTTTGCACTCAGGCATTTCCCTGCGGGATGGTCGCGTATTATAAAAATAAATACGGATTGAACTTACCGCTAGTCGCGGTTTTAACCGATTATATCCCGCACTCCTATTGGGTCTATGAGGCAGTAGACTGTTATATTACTCCGTCCGATGATGTGAGCTTACGCCTGATAAAGAAGGGGGTAAGCGCGCAGAAGGTAAAATCACTGGGTATTCCTTTTGACCCTAAATTTAACGAAAATCTGGATAGAAATAACGTTTTTCACAAACATAGACTTTCTCCCCATCTTCCGACGATATTGATTATGGGAGGCGGACAAGGCTTAGGTCCTATAAAAACGATCGTAAAGTCTCTGGAAAAAGTTAATGGCCCAATACAAGAGATTGTCATAACCGGGACTAATAAGAAATTATACAATTCTTTAAAGCGTAAAATACGTAAATACAGAAAAAAGATATTGCTTTTTGGCTATACGCAAAACATTAATGAGTTAATGTATATTGCGGATATTGTAATAAGCAAACCCGGAGGAGTGACTACATCCGAAGTCCTGGCCAAGGGTAAGCCGATGATCATCATCAAGCCTTTACCGGGGCAAGAGGCGAATAATACCGCTTATCTTATTCAAAAAGGAGCCGCGATTAAAATAGAGGACCCGGCTAAGATTAACCTGGTTATCGAAGATCTACTTAAGAACCCCAATAAATTAGCTCAACTTTGCGCCTGCGCAAAACAAATAAGCAAGCCTAATTCCAGTATGGATATAGCCAGGTTTTTGCTTAAGGACCAATAATGTTTAGCTATTTATTCTATAGGTTCGCTCAGTTTTTGGCTTTAAGTCTGCCCTTAAAGACAGCTTATCGCCTAGGGATTTTTGCGGGAGATTTATATTCCGCGTTTGCTTTTATTGACCGCCGCAGAGTTTTAGAAAACCTTAAAATAATATTCCCGGAAAAATCTTCCTGTGAATTGGTTATTACCCGCAAGAAATTATTTCATAATTTTGCCAAGTACCTCGTTGATTTCTTCCGGTTTAATAAGCTGGATATGGAATATATTAAAGAGAATATACACGTAAAGAATATACATTATGTGGATAGCTCTTTGTCAGAGGGCAATGGGGTGATACTGGCTAGCGCGCATTTAGGAAACTGGGAATTGGGAGCGGTAGTTGTTTCAATGCTGGGGTATTCTTTTCTTACAGTTGCCCTCCCGCATAAATCTAAGAAAGTTAACGCGTTTTTTAACGGCCAGAGGCAAAGTAAGGGCGTGCATGTCCTTCCTCTGGGGAATGCGGCTAAAGGGTGTATTAAGGCCTTAAGAAGGAACGAGGTATTAGCTTTAGTCGGTGACCGGGACTTTGTAGGTAAGGGGATAGTCATGGATTTTTTCGGTAAGCCGACAATTTTTCCTTTGGGCCCGGCCGTTCTTTCTTTACAGACCAAGGCTAAGATAGTCCCCGCATTTATGCTGCGTAATGCCGATGATAGCTTTGATCTGATAATGGATAAACCAATTGAATATGAGCCCGGCACAGATAAAGAAAAGGACGTCAAAGAAATAATTAGAAAATATAAAACTGTCTTTGAAGATTATATCAGGCGTTATCCCGAGCAGTGGTATATGTTTAGAAGATTTTGGAAAGAATGATTACCTGCGTTATTATACCGACATATAACGAAGCAAAAGAAATATTCAGGCTGGTTAAGCAGATTAAGGAGAATAACCTGGATGTTTTAGTGGTAGATGACGGCTCGACAGATTCTACCGCTAGAATCGCCTCCAGCGCCGGGGCTGTAGTTTTAATAAATCCGGTTAACGAAGGAAAGGGAGCGTGTTTAAAAAAAGGTTTTAAGTACGCGCTTACGCATGATTTTGACGCTGTAATAACTATGGACGGAGACGGCCAGCACCTGCCTGAGGATTTATCCTGCTTAATACACCAAGCCATAAAATCCGGGAGCGATGTATTTGTAGGAAACCGCATGCGCCAGACCAAGGGTATGCCCTGGTTGCGGGTTATCACGAATAAATTTATGTCGTTGGTAATATCAGTTTTAAGCAAACAGAGTATTCCCGATACCCAATGCGGGTTCAGGCTGATAAAGAGAGCTGTCCTGGAGAAGGTTGAGCTAAAAACAAATAAGTTTGAGACAGAAACCGAGATTTTAATTAAAGCTGCGCGTTTAGGTTTTAAAATTGAATCAGTCCCTGTGAAGACTGTTTACAGGGGAGAAAAGAGCCAGATTAATCCCTTTGTGGATACCTTCAGATTCTTGAGGCTGGTTATCAAAGGGTCAAAGTGAGGTTACCTTGATTCAAGTCTATACCGGTAATGGAAAAGGAAAGACTACGGCGGCGTTGGGTTTGGCTTTAAGGACAGTTGGTGCGGGCCACAAGGTATATATCTGCCAGTTTTGTAAAGGGAAGCATTATTGCGAACATGGTTCTTTAAAAAAAATTAAGAATATAAAAGTAGAGCAGTACGGGTCAACCTGTTTTATCCGTCGCGCGCCTTCAGAGAATGATATAAAATTAGCTCAGGCCGGCTTAGAAGCAGCAAGAAAAGCAATCCATTCTAAGCATTATTCATTAGTTGTGCTTGATGAAATAAATGTTGCTTTAAAACTTAAACTCATTAACTTAAATGATGTCTTAAGTCTCATAAAGGAGACGCCAAAGGCAGTAGAGTTGGTTCTTACCGGCCGTTCTGCTCACCCCGAAATCCTGAAAATCGCGGATTTAGTCAGTGAGATAAGAGAAAGAAAGCATTATTATAAAAAAGGCATACGGGCAAGAAAAGGTATTGAATTCTAATAGTTGGTTAAAATTTTGTTGACAAATATTTTCAGAGTGTTAAAGTAGAGAAGATAATTGGCCGCAAGGCCATGGTTTGCCTTCATTTAGGCAAAGCCATTTAATTATAGGTTAGGGAAATCAGTGATAAGCTGATGCGGTCCCGCCGCTGTAAGGGTGACGAAAGCTAGAGAGTTAAGCCACTGTCCGGATTTGGATGGGAAGGCTAAAAGCAAGTAGAGCGACCCCAAGCCAGAAGACCTGCCTATATCAGTAGATTCGCCTCGTGGAATGGGCCATAGTATTATCAGGGTGCAGCCCGATTCAGGCAGAAATGCCGGATCGGGTTTTTTGTTACCGGGTGTATTGTATGAAGAAAATAATAGTCAGCATAATATTCCTATCGATAATCTGGGCCAAGGCAGAAGCCGCTGCGAAATACATTTCTCTGGCGCCTTCAACAACCGAGATTCTTTTTGCCTTAGGACTGGATAAGAATATTATTGGAGTGAGTTCATATTGTAATTATCCTCTCTTAACTAAAAATAAGGCTAAGGTCGGAGATTTTAGCCATCCCAACATCGAGACTATAATATCATTGAAGCCGGATTATATTTTCTGTACTGGTCTGGAGCAGGCGCCGGTCGTCGAGGAATTAAGGCGTTTAGGATTTAATCTCTATGTGGCTTATCCTAAGACTATGGAGGAATTGCTTAAATCCATTAAGGACATAGGCTTGATCACCCATAAAGATAAAGAGGCGCTCGCCTTAATTAAGAATATGCAAGACGATATTGAGGAGATAAGCGTAAAGGTGCGGCTTATACCCCAAGAAAAGAGAGTCAAGGTTTTTGTAGAGATATGGCATGAGCCGCTGATGACTGCGGGGGCCGGTTCAATTATTGACGAACTTATTATTTTAGCGGGAGGTATCAATGTCGCGCATGATGTCCCGCGGCCTTACTGTTATTTTAGCGCGGAAAAGGTAATCAGCCTTAATCCCGGTTGTATTATTATGGCTTACATGGATAAAGAATCTCCTTTAAGGCTGGTAGAGGGGCGTTTTGGCTGGAAGAATATTGAAGCAGTAAGGAATAAGCGGGTATTTAATGATATTAATCCGGATACATTACTTAGGCCAGGCCCAAGAATCACGCAAGGATTAAAAGAGCTCTATAAACGATTTTATTCTCAAAAATGATTAAACGCTTAAAGAAAACATTACTGGTTTTATTTTTACTGCTTTGTATAGCGGTAATTTTGGGTTTAGTGAAAGGCGCGGTGCATATTCCCTTGGTTAATCTTTTATTTAAAGATAACGCGGTTATTCTTAATCTGCGCCTGCTTAGAATACTGGCGGCTATTCTTGTGGGGTCGGGCCTCGCGGTTTCCGGGATAGCCCTGCAGGCAATTTTAAGAAACCCGTTAGCTGAACCCTACCTTTTAGGTACCTCCAGCGGCGCAGGGCTGGCAGCGGTAATAGCGGTGATTCTAGGTCTTTCCAGGATCTATATGCCTCTGGCAGCATTCCTGGGAGCGTTGGTAAGTATTATTTTAGTTTATACCTTGTCTGCCGAAAGAAAAAAAATAGCGGATAAATCCCTGATTCTTTCCGGGGTAATCATCTCGGTAGCTTTCTCTTCCATAATAGTCTTTTTGGTCTCTCTCTTCGGCGATGAGGCTATGCATGAAATGAACTGGTGGTTGTGGGGTTCCTTGCAGGTTTATGACTGGAAATTAGTTCTTTTAATTTCAATACCGGTAATATCAGGGATAGGCGTGATTTATGCTTTTGCCCAGGACCTGAATGCGATTCAGCTGGGCGAAGAGGAAGCGGTGCACCTGGGGATAGATATGCATAAGGTTAAGAATATTTTAATCATTACTACCGCGCTCATTACTGCCAGCCTGATTTGTATTTGCGGAATAATCGGGTTTGTAGGTTTGATTGTGCCGCATATGATGCGGTCGATTGTAGGGCCGAATCATAAAATGTTGATCCCAACTACTTGCCTGGCGGCTTCCATATTTATGATAGCCTGCGATGTTTTCGCGCGTACCCTATTCGCTCCGGTTGAGATCCCTATTGGAGTGATTACCGCGATGATCGGAGCGCCGGCCTTTATTATTTTATTAAAACGGGGAAAAAGGATTTGATGAAGGCATTTTTTAAAATAAGTAATTTGAGCGCCGGGTATTTTAAATTGGATATTATCAGGAATGTTTCTCTGGAGATCAATCCGGGTGATTTTATGGGGATTATCGGTCCTAACGGCTCCGGTAAGACTACGCTTTTACGCTTAAGTTCCCGCGTAATATATCCGCGCCAGGGCGGTATTTATTTTCAGGGTAAAAATATTTTTCAGATGGATTTAAAGGAATTCTGCCGGAGCGTAGCGTTTGTTGCCCAGGATATCTCTACCAGTTTTTCCTTTAGCGCGCTGGAACTGGTTTTAATGGGAAGGATCCCGCATTTAAAGAGACTGCAGTTTGAAACTAAAAAAGATTTCGATATTTCCGAAAGGGCCTTGGCCTTAACGGATTCTTCGGATTTAAAAGACAAAAGGATTGATGAACTAAGCGCGGGAGAGCGCCAGAGAGTAGTAATCGCGCGTTCCCTGGCTCAGGAGCCGGTGCTTTTATTTCTGGATGAGCCGACCTCGCATCTTGATATCGGACATCAGATACAGATTATGGACCTGTTGCATAAACTCAATCGTCAGAGTAACCTGACTATTGTTATGGTTTTACACGATTTAAACCTGGCCAGCGCTTACTGTAACCGCATCTGTTTGTTGGATAACGGCTCCATATTCAAAGAAGGAACCCCTGAAGATGTGCTGACCTATAAGAATATCGAGGCAGTATATAAGACTATTGTCCTGGTAAATAATAATCCTGTTACAGGCAGGCCGAACGTGATTTTGGTCCCGGGAGAGAAATAATGGTGACCAGGCTTACTTTGATCCGCCATGGAGTGACTGAATGGAATAAGAAAGGCCGTTATTGCGGCTTTAGGGATGTAGGCTTAAGTAAAGAAGGAGAGGCGCAGGCTAAGAGTTTAGCCAAAAGTTTAAAATCATTTAAGTTCGATAAGATTTATTCTAGCGATAGGTCGCGTGCGCTCCAGACTGGCCGGATCCTCTTTAAAGAATGCAAAATTATCCGGGTGCGCGCTTTAAGGGAGATTAATTTCGGTGTCCTGGAAGGCTTAAAACATAAAGAGATTATGAAAAAATACCCTTTAGCTTATAAAAAATGGTTGAGCGATCCTTATCAGGATTGTATACCTAAAGCTGAGCCGATGAGCGTGTTTAAAAAAAGAGTCAATCAAGCCATAGAGAAGATTGTCCGGTTAAATAGCGGAAAAGACCTGGCCATAGTCTGCCACGGAGGGGTGATCGGAATATTAGTATGCGGTATATTGAAAAAAAAGAATTTCTGGCGTTATGTCCCGAAAGCGACCAGCCTGACCGTGATTGAATACAAAAAAGGGAAACCCAGGATAAAACAATTCAACAAGACAAAACACTTGGAGTAAGTTATGAATAAGATAATTTTAATTTTAGGGGGAGCAAGGAGTGGAAAGAGCGCGCAGGCTTTAAGTTTGGCAAAAGGGAAGAAGAAAGTGGCTTTTATTGCTACTGGCCAGGGTTTGGATAAAGAAATGCGCGAACGTATCTTGAAGCATCAGGCATCCCGGCCGAAGAACTGGAAAACTTTTGAAGAGCCGAAAGAATTAGCGGATTTAATGACAAAAATCGGTGATTCATTTGACTGTATAATCATTGATTGTTTGACTCTTTTGGTCTCCAATCTTATTTTATCCGGGAAGAGCCAGGAGCAAATCCTTAAAAAGATTAAAGATTTGGTAGTTGTTTTAAAGAAAAAGAAAGCCAAGGTAATTTTGGTTTCTAATGAAGTAGGTTTAGGGATTGTACCGGATAATAAATTGGGAAGAGCCTTCCGCGATATTGCCGGAAGGGTCAATCAAACGATAGCCAAAGAAGCCGGGGAAGTTTATTTTACTATTTCGGGCCTACCGCTGAAAATAAAAGGAGAAAAATAAGTGGAGAAGATAAATGAGGTAATCAGGAATATTTCCGGTTTAGATACCGTTATTATGCGGGAGGCTCAAAGTAGGTTGGATAATTTAACTAAGCCTTTGGGAAGTTTAGGCAGGTTAGAGGAATTAGCTAAGCAAATATGCGGTATAACGGCAAAAGAAAACCCGCAACTGAAGAATAAAGTAATTTTTACCTTAGCTAGCGACCACGGAGTTACTGATGAAGGGGTAAGCGCCTATCCTAAAGAAGTTACCGCTCAAATGGTCTATAATTTTTTAAGGGGCGGCGCGGGAATAAATGTTTTAGCCGCTCACGTTGGAGCAAGAGTAGTGGTTGTGGATATGGGTGTTTGTGTCGATTTAGAGCCTGATCCCAGACTAGTGGTTAAGAAAATTAATTATGGAACAAAGAATATGGCTAAGGCCGCGGCAATGACCAGAGAAGAGGCAATAAAAGCGATTGAAACGGGTATAGAAATATTTGAGAATGAATACAGGAAAGGGATTGATATCGTAGGGATAGGGGAGATGGGCATTGGTAATACCACTAGCGCCAGCGCCATAACTTTCTGTTTTACTAAGAAAGCGGTTGAAGAAATAACCGGCCGGGGCGCCGGCCTTGACGATAAGGGCCTTAAAAATAAAATAGATATTATTAAGAAAGCGTTATCCTTAAACCAGCCTGATTCCTCTGATCCTATTGATGTTTTAGCTAAAGTTGGCGGTTTTGAGATAGGAGGATTAGCCGGGATAATCCTGGCCGCCGCTTCTAAAAAAGTTCCTGTGGTTATTGATGGATTTATCTCGGGATCTGCGGCGTTGGTCGCTTATAACTTAGAGCCCAAGGTAAAAGATTATATGATTTCGGCGCATTGTTCTGTAGAGAGCGGGCATAAGATAATTTTAAATTATTTAGGGTTGAAACCGCTCTTGGATCTGGATTTAAGGCTTGGCGAAGGCACAGGCGGGGCTTTGGGTATAGGATTAGCTGATGCCGCGATAAAGATCCTGACCCGGATGGCTACTTTTAAGAGCGCCAATGTTTCGGAGAAGAATAAATGAGTAGTTTCCTATTAGCAGTTCAATTCCTGACTCTTATCCCGCTTAAAATTAAAGATGCAGGTGAGAAAAAGATAGCTAAAGCCGCAGCGTATTTTCCGCTTGTTGGGTTGCTTATCGGGTTGGTTCTTTTGGGAGTAAATTATTACTTAATAATGATAAATTTATCTTCTTTTACGATAAGTATAATCTTAGTAGTTGCCTTGATCGCTCTTACCGGGGGTATGCATCTGGACGGGCTTTCCGATACAGCGGATGCTTTCTTAAGCAATAAACCTAAAGATGAGATGCTGGCAATTATGCGCGACCCGCACATCGGGGTAATGGGGGTTTTAAGTATTATCAGCGTTATCCTCTTAAAAATCGGTTTACTGGCTGCGCTGCAGGCGCCATTAAGGATAACCGCGTTGCTTCTGATGTGCCTTTTAAGCCGCTGGTCGCTGGTTGGGGCTATGTTTTTCTTCCCATATGCGCGCAGCGAAGGTAAGGCAAAGGTATTTATGAATAGTATGACTTTTAGGGTATTTCTAGTAAGTACGGTTATAGCGGTATCGTTTTCTGTTCTTATCTGGCAGCTAAAGGGGCTGATACTTTTTGCGATAGCGGGTTTTATTGCGTGGATATTCTCCAAGCTGATAAGCCGCAAAATCGGCGGGATAACCGGCGATACCTTAGGCGCGTTATGCGAATTAAATGAGTTGGCGATTTTATTTTTACTTCTTGCCGGGAAAACATTTACCAAATGAAAGCTAAGACATTACAAATCTGCGGGACAGGTTCAGGGGTAGGAAAGAGCGTGATAGTCTCTGCGTTGTGCCGGATATTCCTGCAGGACGGCTATAGTGTTTGTCCTTTTAAGGCGCAAAACATGGCTTTGAATTCTTTTGTGACTAGAGGGCAGGGTGAGATCGGCCGCGCGCAGGCAACCCAGGCGTTGGCCTGCCGCATTGAACCAGATGTGGATATGAATCCGGTTTTACTCAAGCCAGTCAGCGATATCGGAGCGCAAGTCATAGTCCGGGGTAAACCGCTCGGCAACATGAATGCCCGTAATTATATGCGCTACAAAGCCAAACTCCTTCCAGTGGTCAGAAAGTCTTTTGATGTGTTAAGTAAGAGATATGAAGTCATTGTTATGGAAGGCGCGGGCAGCCCAGCTGAGATAAATTTAAAATCGCATGATATTGTTAATATGAGAATGGCTAAATATGCGCAGGCGCCGGTTATTTTGGTCGGCGATATTGATAAAGGAGGAGTGTTTGCGTCACTGGTGGGGACACTGGAGCTTTTGAACAAGAGCGAGCGGCTAATGATTAAGGGTTTTATCATCAATAAATTCCGCGGGGATAAGCGCCTTTTGGATTCCGGACTAAAGTGGCTGGAAAAACGCACAGGTATCAAGGTATTAGGAGTTATCCCTTACTTCAGAAATATATTAATGCCGGAAGAAGATGCTGTGCCTTTAGATAGTTTTAGGGATAAAATTGTCCAGAGGCAGCGTAGGCTCAATATAGACGTAATTTATCTGCCGCATATTTCAAACTTTACGGATTTCGATGGTCTAGAGAGCGAACCTGACGTGCGCTTACGCTATGTGAATAGGCCTGAAGAGTTAAGTAATCCTGACATTATAATAATTCCCGGGACAAAGAATACAATTTCAGATTTAAAGTATCTAATGAACTCCGGATTTGCAAAAAGAATTTTATCCGTGATTAATTCTAATAAAATAACGCAGGTGGTAGGGGTCTGCGGCGGTTATCAGATGTTAGGCAGTAGGATCTGTGATAAAAACGGGCTAGAATCAAAATGCAGGAGAATCCAGGGATTAAACCTTCTGCCTATAGAAACAAGTTTGAAGGTGAATAAGATACTCGCGCAGGTAAAAGCGAGGGACCTGTTTTCGGGCCTGGAATTATCCGGATATGAAATTCATCACGGAGAAAGCAGAATTACGGGAAACTGCAAGCCTATTTTTGAAATCACTGAGCGCAATGGCAGAAAATTAAACCGTGCCGAAGGCGCGATAAGCAATGACAGCCGCATCCTGGGAACATATATCCACGGCATATTCGAAACAGAAGCGTTCAGAAGGAACTTTCTGAATAGATTAAGGAGAAAAAAGGGCTGGCCCTCTTTGCAGCCAAAAGAAAAATTTAGTCTCGATAATGAATTTGATAAACTGGCCAAATTGGTAAGAGAAAATATCGATACGGATTTACTGCATAAAATCCTGAAAGGAAAGATAAAATGAAGGTCGTGAGCCTCTGGAGCGGCGGCAAAGACAGTTGTTTTGCCTGTTATAAAGCTAAAATCTCTGGCCATGAAATCCTGGCTTTATTTAACTTCACCGATACTGAAGGTAAAAATTCATTGTCCCATAATCTGCCTGCCAAACTAATTGTTAAACAGGCAGAACTTGCCGGAATTCCTCTTGTGCAAAAGGCAATGCCTAAAGAAACCTACCGGGAGGAATTCAAGGATTTGATTTCCGAATGGAAAAAGAAGTCGGGTATTCAAGGAATAGTCTTTGGCGATATATACCTCAAGGAGCATAAAGATTGGATTGATGAGGTCTGTAAGGAATTGGAAGTAGAAGCTATCCTGCCTTTATGGGAGAGGGATACAAAAGAGTTAATCCTGGAAATAATCAATTCCGGTTTTAAATCAATAGTGGTTGCTGTCAGGGTCGGTTCATTAGGAAAAGAGTGGTTGGGCCGTAATATAGATAAGGAATTCGTAGAAGAGCTAAAACCGGAAATAGACCCCTGCGGGGAGAAAGGAGAGTTTCATACTTTAGTGGTTGATGGGCCGATATTCAGGAAGCCGATTAAAATAGTTGAAGTAGAGCATATATTCAAGGAAAATTTTGGGAAACACTGGTTCTTAGATATTCAAAAATACTCTTAAAGCTTCTTTAAGGATACAAAACCGGATAAGTGAAGGAAGTCCTGGTGAGAGCCCAGGCGCTGTCCCGCAACGGTAAATCCCGAAAATATATCGGGGGAGCCCGGCCGATCATTTATCAGGGAAAGTACTTTCGAGGAAGAGGAAAGGAATTTATGATGAAAAATGTTTACAAAAAGTCAGTCTTACCCGCATTACTGGTAATAATCCTGTTAAGTACAGCCCGCGCAGAAGATATTGAGTTGGATAAAATCGTAGTTACCCCCTCAAGAATAGAGGAATCTACCGGAGATGTCGGCCGCACAGTAGATGTAGTCACCTCCAAAGATATGCAAGCAAGCGGCGCGCAAGATTTAGCTGAGGCCTTAACAAATCTTACTTCCGTTGAGATGAGTAATTATGGCGGGCCGGGCACCAATAAAAATATCAGGATGCGCGGCTCAACTGCTGCCCAAGTTTTAGTGATGGTAGATGGCAGGCCAATAAATAATCCCCGGGACGGAGAAGTGAATCTATCGGATATCCCCCTGGATAATGTAGCCAGGGTAGAAGTTGTGCATGGGCCAGGATCAAGCCTTTATGGCAGTTCGGCAATGGGAGGAGTGGTTAATATCATTACTAAGAATCCTCCTAAGGAAGGCCAGAAGTTTGAGCTTTATTCAAGTTTTGGTACTGCCCGGACCTATGTTGAACGCATGCTATATGGAGCAAAGGTTTCAAAATTAGGTTTCCTGGTGAGTGGGGGATATGAGAGTTCCGAAGGTTTTCGTGAGAATTCAGAACTTAGCGCTAAAGATTGTAATGTAAAGTTAGGGTATGAATTTAATGGGGAGAATAGCGTAAGCCTCAATTCAGGTTTTTATACAAGTAAAACAGGTGTCCCTGGTTCAATAACTTATCCTGATACCGATGATAAGCAGGATGTTCTTAAACGTTTTTTTGATTTTAATTGGAGTTTCAGGCCGGATGAGCGAACCGGGCTATCAGTTAAAACCTATCAGAATTACGATCGGCTGGAATTTATGGAAAATTCAACAACCTACACGAAAAATACTCAGGCTACTACAGTAAGAGGGGTCGATTTGCAACTTGATAAACAATTGCTAGATATATACAGAATAGTAGGTGGATTTAATTATGTAAAGAATATGAATGATAGTACCACTAGCGCCAAGCATGAATATAATGTGACCTCCGGATACCTGGAAAACCGCTTGGATTTATTTAATAACAAACTAAACGTTAATCTTAACGCGCGCATTGATGACTATTCTAATTTTGAAACACAGATTAATCCCAGTTTAGATCTTTTGTATAAATTTAACGATGCCGTAAAATTTCACGGTTTAGTCAGCCGTTCTTATCGTGTTCCCACTTTTAACGATCTGTATTGGCCTAGAAGCGAGTATTATTACAAAGGTGTTTTAGTCGGGGGAGAGGAAGGCAATCTTAATTTAAAACCGGAAAAAGGGGTAACTGGAGAATTCGGATTTGAGTCTAAAATAAGTAAATATCTTACTTCAGGGTTGACCTATTACCGTAGTGATTATAAACAACTTATACAGTGGTCTGAAGATAGCAGCGGATGGTGGCGTCCGAATAATGTTAGTTCAGCCGTAATTAATGGTTTAGAATTTGAAAATAAGATATTTATATCAGATAGTTTCGATTTAAATGTTAATTATACTTATCTGATGGCAAAAGATAAGGAAACCCATAAATATCTTGTTTATCAACCGAAAAATAAGATTGATACTGCACTAAAATATCATGATCTTAACGGGTTGATCATTGAATTAAAGGGTCAATTTACAGGCGTAAGGTTTACCGATGCCGCTAATAACAATAAAGTAAAAAGTTTTTTTGTTTTAGGCCTTAGCGTATCCAAGAAATTTAAGCCGGGTTTAACTTGTTTTGCCTATATAGATAACTTTTTAAACCGTAAATACCAGGTTATTAAGGGTTATCCTATGCCGGGTTTTTCATTCACGGGAGGCGCGAAAGTAGAGTTTTAAGCAGAGTATTGGCTTTTAAAAAATAATTATTTATGTTAAGATAAACCTATGTTATCCAACCGTAGTTTTCAAATTGCTTTTCTGGCCTCTTTTACGGTTCACGCTGTTATAGTGGTCCAAAATCCGGGGTATCTGTTTTTTTCTTCTGCGCAGGAGGATCGCAAGATCGAAATAAATTATATTAAACAACCAACGATTAAAAAACAGGAGATAGGAAAAGCCAACCCTCCTCAAAAAAGGGAACCCTTACTGAATTTGTCCGCTAAGCTTAACCTGGAGAAGAGGAACCCTCCGCCTTTTGTAGAGAGGGATGCTATCTCTAAATCCAATATGCAGGATGCCCGTAAAGAATTTATCCTTGAACGCCCAGCCTTAATTAAGCCGGATATAATCGCGATAAAGAAGAAGATAACCCTGCCGGCGGTGGATATGGGTAAAATCGGAAACCCTTCTTATATAAGTTATTATCAGATCGTGCGCGAAAAAATCCGCCGGGCAGCCTATCAAAATTATAACCGCAACGATACCGGAGAAGTATATATTACTTTTATAATCTCAAGCGCCGGATATCTCAAAGATGTGCGGTTAGTGGAGGAAAAGTCTCAGGGCGCGCCTTATCTTAAAGATGTTGCTTTAGCCAGCGTGAAAAATGCCTCTCCCTTCCCGAAATTCCCCAAAGAACTGGACTATTCCCAGCTCTCCTTCAACGTAGTTATATCTTTTGAAGTTGAGTAGTACACAAGCTGTTGACACTGTTTATAAAGAGTGGTATATTAAAACCAAATATTGAAGATTTTAGGCCGATATTTCTAAATGAAAGGAGATGATTATATTGTCAGAAGTCGAAGTTAAGAAAGACGAGTCTTTTGAGTCAGCCTTGCGCCGTTTTAAGAAGAAGATAGAACAGGAAGGCATCCTCAGAGAAGTCAGGGACCGCAAACATTACGAGAAGCCCAGCGAGCGCAAGAGAAAGAAAGCCAAAGAGAGAAGAAAATAACAATGCCTCTTGTCCTTTCAACTTCCTGGAACGCCTTGCGTTACGCTAAAGCAAGAGATATGCTCTTTGAGATAAGCAAGCTCGGCTTTACGGATTTAGAGTTGAGTTTTAACCTTACTCCTTTAATGGTATCCGAGATAGCCGCGTTAAAGGAAAAGCTCAAACTTAAAGTCAGGAGCGTGCATAATTTCTGCCCTATACCAGATGAGTTCCCGCGTAAAGACGCCCTGCCTGATTGTTATTCAATATCTTCCTTTGATAAGGAAGAAAGAGCCCAGGCCTTAAAATATACCAAGAGGACTATAGATACAGCCAGCCTTTTGGGAGCCCAAGTGGTTGTTTTACACTGCGGTAGGGTGGAAATGGAGGACCAGACCAGGAAGCTCATTGATTTTTATGACCGGGGGTTAAAAGATACAGAAAGTTACCGCTTGGTTAAACAGGAGTTCCTCAGGGATAGGGCCAGTATCGCCACTCCGTTTCTTGATTATACCCTGAGCAGCCTGGAAGAATTAAATAAATACGCCGCGGAGAAATCCGTATATCTAGGCGTAGAAAACAGGTTTTATTACCGCGAAATTCCCAACTTAGAAGAGTTAGGCGTGATCTTAGGGGAATTCAAATCTTCCCGAATTTTTTATTGGCATGATACAGGCCACGCCCGGGTGATGGAGAATTTAGGTTTTTACGCTCAACAAGACTATCTGGAATTATACGGTAAGGCAATGATCGGCGCGCATATACATAATGTAATAGGTTGCCGGGATCATCAGGCGCCGGCCAGCGGAGATCTGGATTTTTCCATGCTTAAGCCTTACCTGAAAAAAGAGACCTTAAAAGTTATTGAAGCGCATCAACCGGCTACAGCCAAAGATATTAAAAATAGCAAAGAGCTTCTGGAAAGAATATTTGATGGGCTTATCTAAAACGCGCCAGGCTATAGTGGCGGGGCAGTTTTATCCCGCGTCAGCCGCTGATATAAAAAAAGTCATCAACGGTTTCCTGGATTCCAAGAGTTCTAAGGTTAACGCTATCGCCTGCATGCTTCCTCACGCAGGATATAAATATTCAGGCAAGGTTGCCGCTCAGACACTGGCTGGAATAAATATAAGAGATAAGGTAATCCTCTTAGGCCCGAATCATACCGGTTTTGGCGAAGCCTACAGCATAATGGCTGAGGGTTCTTGGGTTACGCCGTTGGGCCAAGTAAATATTGACGCTCAATTAGCCAAAAATATCTTAGGGTCTTGCGGGTACCTAAAAAACGATTTTCTAGCCCACGCTCAAGAGCATTCTTTAGAAGTTCAGCTGCCGCTATTGCAGTATTTCAAGAAAAGCTTTGAGATCGTGCCGATAGCGTTTATGTCGGATGATTTAACTGTTCTTAAGAAAATAGGGGAAGACATCTCCCGGGTCATAAAAAAGAACAGCCTAGAGGATAAAGTCCTGCTTTTAGCCAGTTCAGATATGACGCATTATGAGCCGCAGGAAAAGGCAGAGACAAAAGATAAAATCGCGATAGATGCTATACTAGAGCTTGACCCGGATAAATTGTTGGAAGTAATAGGACAATATAATATTTCCATGTGTGGTTACGCGCCGGTTATAGTCATGCTCAGCGCGGCCCGGGCCTTAGGCGCTAAAACCGCCCGCTTGGCTAATTACCAGACAAGCTCGGAGGCGACAGGAGATAGAAGCTCGGTGGTAGGATATGCCGGTATAATCCTAGAATAATATGGACGAAAATAAAAAAGAATTTACTCCTCCTATTCCTGATTTTAAGTTTTTTATTTCTACACTCTGCCTGCAGGCCACGATATTTCTGGGCCAGATTCCCAATCCGGTTACCCAAAAGACCGAGGAAGATTTGCCGCAGGCAAAATTAATTATTGATACGCTGGGTATGCTTCAGGAAAAGACTAAAGGGAATTTAACCGACGCGGAAGCCAGCCTGCTGGAAAATTTCCTCTATGAATTAAGGACGTTCTATCTTTCTAAAAATAAAACTATCCCTGGGCAAGGAGAAATTAAATGATGGATAAGGAACTGTTGGATATCTTAGCTTGCCCCGCCTGTAAAGGCGACGTGGAATTCAAGAAGAGCAAGATTGTCTGTAAAAAATGCGGGAAGAAATATCCGGTAAAAGACGGTATTCCGGTAATGCTTATCGATGAGGCAGAATGAAAATGAAAAAAATTTTAGTCATTCACGGCCCGAACCTAAATCTGCTCGGCCAAAGAGAGCCTAAGGTCTACGGCAAAGTGACTTTGGAGGCCATTAATAAGGAACTAAAGAAAATCGCTAAAAAGAATAAAGTATCCCTGATGATTAAGCAATCTAACCATGAGGGAGAGATCGTGGATCTGATTGGCAAAGCCAGGCTCAAATTTAACGCGATTTTAATTAATCCGGCGGCCTACACCCATACCAGTGTTGCCATAAGGGACGCGCTAGCCGCCTCGGGCGTATTGACAATAGAAGTGCATATCTCTAATATTTATTCCCGCGAAGAATTCCGGCATAAATCCCTCATCAGCCCCGTAGTCCAAGGTACAATTATGGGTTTTGGCTATAAAAGCTATACCTTAGGGCTTGAGGCCCTTTTGGATTTACTGAATGCATAATGAAAGCGCGCCTACGAAATTTATTAAACAGGCTGGTAAAAGAAAATCTGGACGGCTTAATTGTTTCCACTCCCGCGAACATAGCTTACCTTACCGGATTTAACTCTTCTGAGGCGTATCTCTTAGTAGCAAAAAAAGAAAGGATTTACTTTACCGATTCCAGATATACTGAAGAGGTAAAGCCAAAACTTAAATCCGTAAGCCTAAAGAGGATCGAGGCTTCAGTATTTGAGCTTATTGCCAAAACCTCCCTGGACTTAGATTTAAAGAGGATTGGTTTTGAAGAAAGGCATATGCCCTATGCCGAGTATAAGAAGATTAAAGAGAGTTTTAAGTCCAGGGCGTATCTGATCCCCACCCATAATTTAATTGAAACCTTAAGGCTGATTAAAGAGCCCAAGGAACTAGATAAAATAAGGGAAGCGCTTAGGATTACAGCTTTGGCCCTGGAATTCATCAAGGGTTTTCTTAAGCCGGGTTTAAAGGAACTGGAAATTGCCGCGGAATTAGAACGCTTTATCCGTTATCACGGGGCAATCGGGGCGGCATTTGATATTATTGTCGCTTCAGGGCCTAATTCGGCCTTTCCCCATCATCGTCCGGGCCAAAGAAAGGCGCAAAAGAACGAGCCGGTATTAGTTGATATCGGGGTCGACTATTGTGGGTACAAATCTGACTTGACAAGGGTTTACTTTTTAGATAAAATAAACAGTCTTACCCGTCGGATTTACAATATAGTCCTTAAAGCGCAAGGCAGGGCGATAAGTAGGATTAAACCTGGCGCAGAGATCGCCCGGATTGATGGGGTGGCGCGTAAGTATATCGCGGACAAAGGTTACGCGAAATACTTCGGGCATAGTTTAGGCCACGGAATAGGCCTGGAGACGCATGAAGCGCCGAGTGTATCGGCGAAAAATGACGGTATTTTGATTCCGGGTATGGTTTTTACGGTGGAGCCGGCTATATATCTGCCGGGTAGGTTTGGGATCAGAATAGAAGATATGGTTTTGGTGACTAAGAAAGGATGCGAGGTGCTCAGTGGCTTTATCCATAAATGAAATAAAATCCGGAGTCACCATATTAGTTGATGACGTAGTTTATGTTGTCGTTGACGCCCAGCATGTCAAGCCCGGCAAGGGCGCGGCTTTTGTGCGGGCCAGGTTAAGAAATATGAAAAACTCCAATATTCAGGAGAAGACTTTCCGCGGAGACGAGAAGATAGACCAGGCTTTTGTGGACGAAAGAAAACTTCAGTATCAGTATTACTCGGGCCACCTTTTTCATTTTATGGACCAGGATAATTTTGAAGAGATCGCTGTTTCTGAGGATAGTATAGGCGATAATAAAAGGTTCCTGAAGGATAATATAGAAGTAATGGGTTATTTTTACAAAAATGAAGCCCTTACTGTTAATCTGCCTAATTTTATTGAGGTCAAGATCGTTAATACTGAGCCCGGGATAAAAGGCGATACCGCTAAAAGCGGGACCAAACCGGCGGAAATCGAAACCGGCGCTAATATTCAGGTGCCTTTGTTCATTGATGTAGGCGACAAGATCAAAGTGGATACCCGTACCGGCCAATATGTGGAGCGGGTCAATTAAAGAGGAGCCTTAAATGAACGTCAAAGAAATCAAAGAGATGATTAACCTTATGAATGAAAACGGCCTGGTGGAACTGGAAATAGAAAAAGAAGGCCTGCGTATCCGGCTTAAAAAAACCTCCTTGGGAACGGAAAGCTATAATGGGCCCATCGTCGTAGAGAGACAGGCAGTAACTGAAGCAGGGCTAAAACAGATTGCTGAAACGGCCAAAGAATCTTCCGTTAAGACATTAGAAGTAAAATCGCCTATGGTCGGAACATTTTATCGTTCCCCCAGCCCGGAAGCCGCGGCCTATGTGGAAGTAGGTCAGAATATTGAGCCAGGCCAGGTCATCTGTATAATTGAAGCAATGAAACTGATGAACGAGATAAAATCAGAGGTCCGGGGTAAAATCCTGGAGATCCTTGTTGATAACGCTGAGCCCGTAGAATTCGGGCAGCCCGTATTTCTAATCGAGCCTCTCTAAATAATATGTTCTCAAAAATTCTCATTGCCAACCGAGGCGAAATCGCCTTAAGAATTATCCGTGCCTGTCACGAATTAGGGATCCGGACGGTCGCTGTTTATTCGCAGGCCGACAGGGATTCTTTGCATGTGCGGTTTGCCGACGAAGCTATCTGCATAGGCCAGGCGTCTTCCGCCAATAGTTATTTAAATATACCGGCGATTATAAGTGCAGCGGAAATCACCGATGTCGAAGCAATACATCCGGGTTATGGGTTTTTGGCGGAAAATCCGCATTTCGCGGAAATTTGTGAATCCTGTAAGATCACTTTTATCGGACCTACCCCGGAGAATATCCGGCTTATGGGCGATAAGATGGCCGCGCGTTCATCTATGCATAAGGCGGGTTTGCCCATTGTCCCGGGGAGCGCCGCGGTAATTAAGAATAAAGAAGAAGCCCTTAAGACAGCTAAAGCCATAGGTTATCCGGTAATTATTAAGGCTGCTGCCGGCGGCGGCGGCAAGGGAATGCGTATTTGCCACAATGACCTTACCTTGGTCTCTAGCCTGATGACCGCTCAATCCGAAGCCGAAGCGAATTTCGGCAATCCCAATGTTTATATTGAAAAGTATATTGAGGAGCCCCGGCATATTGAAGTCCAGATTATCGGGGATCGCCAGGGCCATATTTTACAGCTGGGCGAGAGGGATTGCAGTATTCAAAGGCGCCATCAAAAGCTGCTTGAAGAATCTCCTTCATCGGCGGTTGACAGCAAAATGCGTAAGCGTCTGGGAGAAATGGTCCTTAAGGGCATAAAGTCTATAAATTATGTGAGCTGCGGGACAATCGAATTTCTGCTGGATGAAAAAACAAATAATTTCTATTTTATGGAGATGAATACCCGTATCCAGGTTGAGCATCCGGTCACGGAGATGGTTACCGGGATCGACCTGATTAAGGAACAGATACGGGTGGCCGCGGGAGAAAAACTTAAAATTAAGCAGGAAGATATCCATATTAAGGGCGTAGCAATTGAATGCCGGATTAACGCCGAAGACCCGGATAATAATTTTATGCCTTCTCCCGGCAGGATCGAGAGTCTGATTTTACCCGGGGGCCCGAACGTGCGCGTGGATACGCATATTTACGCGGGTTATGAAATTCCTCCTTATTACGATTCTCTCATAGCTAAGTTGATTGTTCATGGTAATAACCGTCAGGAAGCGATAAGGATAATGCGCCGGGCTTTAAGTGAATTCCATATCGCGCCGATAAAGACAACTATACCGTTTCATCTTAAACTCATGTCTGATCCGCTTTTCTTAAAAGGCGATATCTCCACGCATTTTGTCCAGGATATGTTTAAAGAAGAGGTAAAAGGAGAATAGTAATGCAGCAAGATAATTCGCGCACAGACCTGGGGCTTATACGCATACATAAAAACGCGATAGCTTCCGTATCTTCCTTGGCTTCTCTGGAGATTGAGGGAGTCAAGCGCCTTGGGACAAACCTTAAAAGCAGGATTTTGGAATTAATGGGAAAGCCGTCTTCTTCGGCGATAAAAATTGAGATAAATAAGTCCGATGAGGTAAAAGTTGAAATCCCCTTGTTTGTCAAATATGGCTACAATATTCCTGAAGTAGCCAGCAAGGTTCAGGAGAATGTGCGGCAGGCGTTGGAGAGAATGACCAATCTTTCGGTAAAGGATATAGACGTTAATGTCCAGGGCATAGAAAGGGGCACTATATGAGGATATTTACGGTTCTGGGAGTTTTGTTTTACTCTTCGGTAATTATCTTAGCGGGAATAGTTTTAATTGTTTTTGCCTTAAATTTACTTCAGCCTCAGGATATAAATAACCTGTTCATTTATACTCAAAGCAGCTCCAACTCCCGGGTTATAATCGGGCTCTCCGGGCTTTTATTGATCCTTATAAGTTTATCTTTCGCCCAATTGATTCTGGGCCGTCTGCAACGCGAGAAAACAATCGCCTTTACGACTTCATCCGGAGAAGTCACCATCGCCTTATCAGCGGTAGAAGACCTGATCCGCAGGCTCGCCGGGGTAATTCCTGAAATTAAGGAATTAAGGCCGGATGTCATCGCCACCAAAAAAGGTATTATTGTGGACCTAAGGGTAGTCTTAAAGCAAGAGGCGAATATCCCGGAATTAACCTCGCGGCTCCAGGATATAACCAAATCTAAAATACAGGAAGTTTTAGGTATTGAGGAGCAAATTACCGTTAAGATTCACGTGGCTAAAATTATCACTATAGACGAAAGAGACAAAAAAAAGAGAGAACTTGAAAAAGAAGGGCCTATTGTTCCGTTTAGCGGGTATGGCAAGGTATAATATTTAAGGAGAGGATAAGATGGAAAAAATCGGAATACTGACAGGCGGGGGGGATTGCCCCGGTTTAAACCCGGTCATTCGGGCGGTGGTGAGGAAATCTTTCTTAGAAGGCTATGAGGTGGTCGGTATAAAAAACGGCTGGAAGGGTTTAGTGGAAAACGACACCATGCCTTTAAATTTAAACGCGGTCTCCGGCATATTGCCTAAGGGCGGGACTATATTAGGCACATCCCGGACCAACCCCTACAAAAACGAAGAAGAGTTAAAGAAGGTTAAAGAAAATTTTAAGAAGATGGGTTTATACGCGTTAGTGGCTGTCGGCGGAGAGGACACTTTAGGTGTCGCTTCCAAGTTGACCCAAGACGGGATACCGAACATTGTCGGCGTGCCTAAAACAATAGATAATGATCTTTCAGCGACAGATTATACCTTTGGTTTTGATACTGCTTTAAATGTCGCGACTGAATGTATTGACCGCTTGCATACTACCGCTGAAAGCCATCACCGTATTATCGTGGCTGAAGTAATGGGCAGGCATGCCGGTTGGATTGCCGTGGAAGCGGGTATTGCCGGAGGCGCGGATGTGGTTTTAATTCCGGAGGTCCCTATTGATATTGAAGAAGTCTGCAACATAATTAAAAGAAGGCATTCGCGGGGTAAAACATTCAGTATCGTGGTCGTAGCTGAAGGCGCCCAATTTAGCGATAAAGGAATGATCACCCAGGAGCAGAAACTGGATTCATTTGGCCATGTGCGCTTAGGCGGGATTGGCGAGGCATTAGGCAATGAAATAGAAAAGAGGACCGGTTATGAAACCAGGGTCAGCGTCCTGGGCCATATACAAAGAGGCGGGTCACCGACAGCATTTGACCGAGTTTTAGGAACAAGATTGGGAGTAAAGGCGGTAGAATTAATTAAAAATAAGAAATTCGCCAGAATGGTTGCTCTGCAAGGAATGAAAATAATCGATGTTCCTTTAGCTGACGCGGTTAAGGCTTTAAAGACCGTAGATATGGAACTCTACGAAATCGCCAAAGTATTCTTTGGTTAACCGTAGGGGAGGTATTTAAATGCGAGAAAGAGTTAAAGAGATTATATTAGAGAGCATTCAGGTTAAAGAAGAGCTGCTAAAGAGTGAAGTCAGCGCAATACTTAAGATCTCCGCAGCAATAATCGAGTCGCTTAGGAAGGGCGGAAAATTAATTATATTTGGTAACGGCGGTTCGGCCAGTGACGCCCAGCATATAGCTGCCGAACTCGTGGGAAGGTTTAAAAAAGACCGTCCGGCTTTAGGCGCGATAGCCTTAACCGCGAATACATCCGTAATTACCGCTTTAGCCAATGATTTTGGTTATGAAGTTGTTTTTGCCCGGCAGATCGAAGCTTTAGCCGGAAAATTTGATGTGGCCCTGGGCATATCTACCAGCGGCAGGGCAAAAAATGTGGCATTAGGGTTTAAACAAGCTAAGAAGATGGGGCTTAAGACAATAGCTTTAACCGGAGGAGACGGAGGGGAGATAGTAAAGTTAGCCGATATATCTTTGATCGTCCCTTCAAGTGTTACTGCCCGCATCCAGGAAGCCCATATCGTAATAGGGCATATTATATGCGAACTAATAGAAGAAGCCGGCATTTCTTGATGAGAAAAATCAAATCTTTAAAATCCCTTAAAAGAGAGCTAGCCAAACTAAGAAAACAAGGTAAAAAGATTGTTTTTACCAATGGTTGTTTTGATATTTTACATTACGGCCACGCTAAATACCTTCAGGACTCAAAAGCTAAAGGCGATATCTTAGTTGTAGCCGTTAACAGCGATTCATCCGTTAGAAAGATTAAAGGCAAAAACAGGCCTATAGTGGATGAAGCTAATCGCCTTAAGCTATTAGCTAGCCTAGAGAGTATTGACTATCTCACTTTATTTAAGGAAACTACCCCTCTGAAAATAATAAAAGCGGTTAAACCGGACATTTTAATTAAGGGAGCGGACTGGAAGAAGAATAAGATAATCGGAAGCGATCTTGTCGAAGCTTACGGGGGAAAAGTCTCAACCATAAAGTTAGTAAAAGGGTTTTCCACTACTAACCTGATAAAGAAAATTGCTAAAGCAAAATAAAAAGAGTACAGTTAACCGGATCATTGACGCCAATATTAACCGTTTAAAAGAAGGCTTACGCGTCTGCGAGGAAGTTACCCGTTTTATATTAAATAACCGGGCTCTCACGCTTCAGTTGAAGAAATTAAGGCACGAAATTGATGCCCTGACCAGAACCTTAGTTCCGCGGTCCTTACTCCTTAAAGAAAGATCGGCCGAGAAGGATGTGGGCAGGAAACTCCAAGGGAATGAATTGAAACGCGGCAGCCTGAAGGATGTTTTTTTTGCCAATATCCAGCGGGTGAAAGAATCAACGCGGGTTTTAGAAGAATTCAGTAAACTTATCAACATAAATTCTGCTCTTAAATTTAAAAGAATCAGGTATAAAATTTATGAGATTGAGAAGAAAGCTGCTGGAAAAATCTCGTCTATATCTAATCCTGGATAAAGATGTATTCAAGCGTTCTGTTTTAGATACTGCCAGGAAGCTAGCCAAATCCGGCGTAGATATGATCCAGTTAAGGGATAAAAGCTCTTTCCCGGAAGTTCTCCTGGAAGAGGCTATTCTCCTTAATCAAGAACTCAAAAATACGCCTACGCTCTTTATCGTTAATGACAATCCGGATATTGCCAAGCTTTCCGGAAGCGATGGTTTACATATCGGTCAAAAGGATATTCCGATTCAGGAGGCCAGACGCCTGCTGGGCAGAAATAAGATCATCGGGGTCTCCTGTTCAAACCTGAAGCAGGCGCTTAAAGCCCAAAAAGAAGGCGCCGATTATATAGGAATCGGGCCGATATTTAAGACAAAAACAAAACGGGATTGCCAACCGATAGGCCTAAAAGGCTTAAGTGGTTTAAGCCAAAGAATTAAAATACCGGTTTTTGCCATAGGAAATATAAACCGTATTAACTTAAAAAAGATTGTGGCATCCGGAATAAATAGAATAGCGTTATGCCGGGCAATTTTAAGCTCTAAGGATAGTTTTAGGTCCGCAAGTTTTTTTGCCACTAAGCTAAAAGAGATCAAATGACGCAGCTTGAGTTCGCTAAGAAAAATATCATTACTCCTTTGATGCGTAAAATCGCGCGGGAAGAAGGAGTCCGCCAAATAAGCCTTTTGAAATATATTAAAGAAGGTAAAGTTGTCATACTTAAGAATAAATATCACAAACTAGCTCAGCCCTGCGCCGTGGGTTTTGGGTTACGCACTAAAGTAAATTCTAATCTAGGCACCTCAACAGATAAATCCAGCCTGAAAGTTGAACTCGCAAAGTTAGACGTTTCCCTAAAATTCGGAGCCGATGCGGTTATGGATCTAAGCGTTGGCGGAAATTTAAGGCGCATCCGTAAAGAGATCCTCCAGCGTTCAACTGTTCCTTTAGGCACAGTCCCGGTATATGAAATAGCGGTCAATGCCCAAAAAAGGGAAGGGAACTTCCTTAAATTTACTGCGTTGGATATGCTGGATGTTTTAAGGGAGCAGGCCAAAGAAGGAGTGGATTTCTTTACCATTCATTCAGGCGTTACCCAAAAAAATATTCAAATACTTAAAAAAAATAAAAGAATACTGAGCATTGTTTCCCGGGGCGGGGCAATAATCGCTAACTGGATCTCTTTCCATAACCAGGAAAATCCTTTCTATGAATATTTTGATGAAATACTGGATATTGCCTATGAGTATGATGTGGTTTTAAGTTTAGGGGACGGGATGCGTCCGGGCTCCATCTTGGACGCTACGGATAAGTCCCAAATCGCGGAATTAAAGACTTTAGGAGAGTTGAGTAAGCGGGCCAAAAAAAGGAATGTCCAGGTCATGATTGAAGGCCCGGGACATGTGCCTTTAAATCAAATTGAGAAGAATATAAGGCTAGAGAAAAAACTTTGTTTTGGCGCGCCTTTTTATGTTTTAGGCCCGTTAGTAACGGATGTAGCCAGCGGTTACGATCATATTAACGCCGCGATAGGCGGGGCTTTGGCTGCCAGTTGCGGAGCGGATTTTTTATGTTATGTCACTCCGGCCGAACATTTAAGGCATCCCTCAGCTAATGATGTTCGAGAAGGGATAATCGCTTCAAGGATCGCCGCTCACGCCGCCGACATTGTTAAAAACAATAAACGTTCGATTGAATGGGATAGGCAGATTTCTTTGGCCCGTTTAAAACGCGATTGGAAAAAACAGATCAAGCTTTCTATAGACCCGCTAAAAGCCGGAGAGTACCGTAAATCGTCTGTGCCACGGAATAATGACGTATGCACAATGTGCGGGAAGTATTGTTCTATTAAGTTGATGGATGAGTGTATGCGGGCGTAGTTCATCGGTAGAACACCAGCTTCCCAAGCTGGATAGGAGGGTTCAATTCCCTTCGCCCGCTCCAAATATAGTAAGCACAGAGAAAATGAAAAGAATAGCGGTAATGATTTTTATGGTTCTGGGATTAGTCGGTTGCGCGACCGCGCCTTATATAAAGCCTGCCGCGCTAAAGGCGCCTTTGGGCATAAGAGGTATTTACCATAAAGTAGAAAAAGGCCAAACCCTCTGGAAGATATCCAAGATCTATGGAGTGGATCTGGAAGAATTGGCTAGGGTAAACCGCATAGCCGATACTACGGCGGTAGAGGTAGGCCAGCAGGTTTTTATTCCCAATCGTTCTCAACCCCAAACGCAGGCTATTCAATATGACGACAATGATGATTTTATCTGGCCGTTACGCGGGAGAGTGACCGGGACCTTTGGCCAGAACATTAACAATATGCTCAACAAAGGCATAAATATAGCGCCCTATGGTTCTGTGGATGTGTTGGCTTCCAGGAGCGGTAGAATAGTTTTTGTGGATAAGGATTTTGCCGGATTAGGCAAAACTATAATTATTGAACATAGCGACGGGTTATTTACCGTTTATGGAAGGAACGCCGAGGTGTTTGTCCAGGCCGGAGATATCGTGCGCAAAGGAACGAATATCGCTAAGGCCGGCTCCGGCGGAAGAGACAGGGGCATATATTTACATTTTGAAGTACGCCGGGGACATCTTGCGCAAAACCCGTTATTTTATTTACCATGATGAAGAAGATATTCTTTGGCCGTAAGGCTTATGAAGAGATATTGGTTAAGCGCGTAAGCGGCTTAAAAGACAATTACCGTCAGAATATTGCCATAATCGGCGATGAACTGGTAGGCAAAACCTCTATAATATTTAACTTCCTGAATAAATTTCAGGATAACCGCATCATCAGCCTCTATCTTGACGTGCGTCCGGAATCGCTTAATTCTTTTGCCAAAAGATTTATCGGGGTCCTGTTTTATAATTTTCTTAATAACAGCGCGATGGTCTTAAAAGAAGATTTGGATTTCTTAATCAATAAGTCGGAAAGGTTCGCGCCCAAAACAGTAGAAAAAGCCAAGTTTATCCTAAGCAGCCTGAATAAAAGGAAGAAGAAAGGTATATTCACCGAATTAAATCTTCTCTGCGAAGTCCTCTACCAGGAAACAGGAAAATCCTGCGTAGTGATATTTGACGAATTCCAAAATCTTGAGGCAATAGGTTTCCTGAATCTTTACCGGGAATGGTCTAAGTTGCTTATTACCAATAAGAATACGATGTATATTATCGTCAGCTCAATGAAGCTTAAGGCCAAGAGCATACTTTCTAAAAACCTCTCTCTTTTATTCGGTAACTTTGAAGTCATAACGGTTGAGCCGTTTGACGTTAAATCCAGCAGTGAATATTTAGGCCTTAGGCTCTCTGGGCTTAATCTGGCTCTCCCTTTAAATAATTTCATCGTCCATTTTACCGGCGGTTATCCTATGTACCTTGAGGTGGTGGCTGACGCGCTCCTTAAAAATAAAGAAGGCTCTCTCGCGGAGATTTTGGAAAACCTTCTTTTTGAATCCAGCGGTATCCTTAACCAAAGGTTCTCTAATTATATAAAAAGTTTCCTGGACCATCCCTGCAGTAACGATTACATATCTATACTTTATCTGATTTCCAGCGGCCGGAACCGGATCAAGGATATTTCCCAACTTTTACGCCTGCAAAAGAAAGATTTGATTTCCCGGGTCACGCATTTATTGGAGCTGGATGCGGTCACCCGCAGCGGGGATTTTTTAAAGATCAATGACCGGGTCTTTAGTTTTTGGATGAAATTCGTCTACCAGGAAAAACTCTCCTCTTTGACTTTTGACGCCAGAAGCCAGAAGAATAAATTCCGCGACAGCCTGGAAGGGATGATCCAGGAATTTATACTTAACGCCCAGAAGCCGCTTATGGAGCGGATGAATGAGTTATTGGGGTCGTTTGAAGACGAAATGGTCCAGATGGAGCAAAGGAGAGTCCGCCTGAATCATTTTCGCGAAATCAAGCCGTTAGAGTTCCATAGCCGCATCCTTAAAAACGGTTTAATCGGCCGTTCTAACGATAGCCTCTGGCTGGTAGCGGTTAAGCAGGAGCAGCTGAGCGAAGAGGATGTGGTGGAATTTTCCAGGGAATGCCGCAGGTACAGGCATAAGCTACAGCGGAAGATAATCGTGACGCTTAAAGATATTGATACGAACACGAGGCTGCGGGCCCTGGAAGAGAAAATCTGGACCTGGGATATTAATAACCTGAATCAAATGCTGGATCTGTATTCTAAGCCGCGGGTAATCGCTTAAAGAGGAGGGGGATTGAAGATAGTAGTGATTTCGGATACGCATCTTCCTGAAAGGGCAGATAGGTTGCCGGCGAAATTGCTGGAAGAAATAAAGAGCGCGGATATGTTGGTTCACGCGGGAGATTTTGTAAGCCCGGAGTTGTTTAAAGAGCTTAAATCGCTTTGTAAGAATGTTAAAGCGGTTTGGGGGAATATGGACCCGCAGGAGATAAGGGAAGAACTTACCCAAAAAGAAATTTTTAAAGTAGGTAATTTTAAGATAGGGCTCTACCACGGCTGCGGCGCTCCCAGCAGCATGGTGGATACCTTAAGCGCTGAATTTAAGAATGATAAGCCGGATATAATTATATTCGGGCATTCGCATTCCGCGCTGAACGAAAAGCGGGCAGGCATACTGTTTTTTAATCCCGGTAGCCCGACGGATAAAGTCTTTGCTGCCGTTAATACCTATGGAATAATCGAGATTAACGATAATATAGAATCAAGGATAGTTCAATTATAATATGGATAAACTTTGGGCTCCCTGGAGAATCAAATATATAAGAAATATAAAGAAAAAAGGCTGCATATTTTGTAGTGCCCGGGCCGGGAAAAATAATTATGTTGTTTTTAAGACCGAGCATTCTATCGCGATGCTGAATATCTATCCGTATAACAACGGGCATATCCTGCTTTCTCCATTGAGGCACGTGCGTTCGCTTGAGCAATTAAAGGATATAGAGGCGTTGGATTTGTTTAAGGCCATTAAAAGAGCTCAAAAACTTCTAGCTAAAACCTTGAGGCCTCAGGGGTATAATATAGGGATAAATTTATCCCGTAGCGCGGGCGCCGGCATTACCGGGCATTTGCACGTGCATATAGTCCCGCGCTGGGTGGGCGATACTAATTTTATGCCCGCGTTAGCCGGGGCAAAAGTAATTTCGCAGTCTTTAGAGGAGTTGTGTAAACAATTAAAAAATGCCCAATCCAAAACAGATTAAAGATATTGAAGGCCTGATCCTGGCGCCTTACGCCATGAAGAGCAAGGATAGCCGAGGAAGGGTCTATCCGGAAAAGGAGCATCCTTACCGGTCGGTTTATCAGCGCGACCGCGATAGAATCGTGCATTCCGCTGCCTTTAGGCGGCTTGAGTATAAGACCCAGGTATTTGTCAATCATGAAGGCGATGATTACCGCACCAGACTTACGCATACCCTTGAAGTAGCTCAAATAGCCCGGACTATAGCCAGTGTCCTGCGTTTAAATATGGATTTAACCGAGGCCATCGCTCTCGCCCATGATTTAGGCCACACTGCCTTCGGCCATTCCGGAGAGGACGCCCTAAATGAATTAATGTCTCAATGCGCAGGGTTTAACCATAACACCCAGGGCTTAAGAGTCGTAGATTATCTGGAAGAAAGGTATCCGGATTTCCCCGGAATTAATTTAACCTGGGAAGTAAGAGAAGGGATAGCCAAGCATTCAACGGCTTTTGACCTAAGCACAAGGATAAAAGGCCTGGCTCCGCAAGAATCTCCTACTTTGGAAACGCAGGTAGTTGATATCGCTGATGAGATAGCTTATGATAACCATGACCTGGATGACGGGCTGGCTTCCGGGTTAATCAAGGAAGCGGATTTAGAAGAGCTGCCCATTTGGAGCGAGCTAAACAGAAATATCACTAAGAAATACCCTAAAATTTCTCCGGAAAAACGCAGGTACCTGATTATCCGCTCGTTAATTGACTTGCAAGTGACAGATTTGATCCGGGAGACTCAGAGGAACATCATAAAATTAAAGCTTAAGTCCTATATGGATGCCAAGAAAATAGATAAAAAAGTTGTCACTTTTAGCCAGGATATGCTAAAATTAAGAAAACCGCTGCGCGCCTTTCTTATGGAGAGGCTGTATAATCACTACCGCGTAGTGCGGATGAGCATTAAAGCCAAGCGTTTTATACAGGAATTATTTAAGGTTTATATAGCTAACCCCAGGCAACTTCCTGATAAAATTCAAAAGAGGATTAAACGCGATGGCGTAAAACGTTCAGTCTGCGATTATATCGCCGGAATGACCGATAGGTATGCTTTAGATGAATACAAAAAACTATTTGACCCCTACAAAAAGGTATAAAAACCTAATATCTACCATCCATAGCATTTACAGGCTGGTTAATTCCACTTATGATTTAACCGATTTAATACCCCGTCTGGCCCGGCTGATCAGCCAGATATTAACTGCCGATTATTGCCAGATTATTATGCTGGACGCGACAAAAAAATACTCTGTTTTAAAATGCATTATCAGCGGGAAAAACAAGTATTGCACTGACCAAAGGATCCGCATCGTTAACCGGATAGAAAAGAAGATAATCCGGACCAGCTCGGTTATGATCCAGGGCATTTTTATGGCTGCTCCTTTAATTTCGGATGACCTTATCGGAATTATTATCTTGAAGCGCAAAAAAGGCGCGCATTCCTTTGAGAGAACGGACCAAGAGACCCTGATGACTTTAATAGAGCAGGCAATAATCGGGATAAGGAACCTGCAGCTTTACGAGGATCAGCAGAAAATTGTTTTAGGGAGTATTAAATCCCTGGTCACCTTATTGGATACGCGCGTTCCTCAGGAATATACGCATTCGCCGTATTTTAGCCGGTTGGTTACCGCCATCGGCCATCAGATGCACCTGGATGAAAAGCAGATCCAGAGTTTAAAATACGCCAGCCTGCTCCATGATACAGGCAAGGTGGATATTCCGCCGGAGATATTGACTAAAACCACTAAGCTTACGGCCAGGGAATACGCTATTATTAAAAAACATCCTGTGAAGGGCGCGCAGATATTACGGCCCTTACAGGTATTACGGCCGGTTATACCGATTATAATGCACCATCATGAAAAATATAACGGGACGGGTTATCCGTCCCATCTGAAAAAAGGCCAGATCCCGGAAGGAGCGCGGATTATGGCGGTGGCGGACGCTTTTGAGGCTATGGTTTACGGACGGCCGTATCGGGAAAGAAAAGATATAAGCTCGGCGATAAAGGAAATAAAGAAAAAGAGCGGTACGCAATTTGACCCCCGGGTAGTCGAGGCTTTTTTAAAAATAATCAAGAAGATCAATACCAAGGTTTACCTTAAACAAGATAAGCCTAAATCAATAACTAATTAAATGGAAAAACAAAGTAACCCCCAGATGGAGTTATTCGCGCAGGCAAGTGACTCCAGCCACCTTAAGGTTAATTCCGGTAACGGGATCATTGAGCGTATCTGGGCCCATGAAAAAACAGTTCTTATTATTATCGCTTTTTTGGTCACCGGGATCATCGCTTTTTCCGCCGGGGTGGAGAAGGGCAAAAGAAACATATTGAATGAGCAAAGTAAGCAGTTGGTTTTGGTCAAGCCGCAAAATACAGCGCCTGCCCCTGCGGTAATAGTCAGAAAAGAAGAAGCTCTTACGCAGGTTGTTCCTCTAACCGCGCAAAAGCAGGGGGCTTTTACCATCCAGGTAGCTAGCTTTAAAACTAAAGCTAACGCCCAGAAAGAAGCGGAAAACATTAAAAAGCGGGGCCTGAGCGCGATTTTGTTAAACAAGGGTAGTTATGTCATCTTATGTGTGGGGAATTTTCCTAATAAAGAAACCGCGCAGCCTTTATTATCGGAATTAAGTAGGAGATACGGAAGCTGCCAAATAAGGAGGTTGTAAATACAATGTCAATACATCCATCATTAGCGACATCGGAGCAGGATAAAAAACAGAGGTCAGTGCTCAAGCGCACCGAGCGTATCCGGATCATGCAGGAGAAAAATCAGTGGAAAGAAGGAGACCGGGTTTACGGTTTACCAAAGATAAAGACCTTAAGGATCAAGATCAAGAAGGAAAAAGCCGAAAAAGTAGCGGAAACAACAGTTGCCGAAGGCGCCCCAGCAGCAGCTGCGCCAGCCGCCGGTAAAGAAGCTGCCCCTAAGGCGGCTGCTCCTAAAGCGGCAGGTAAAGCTCAGGAAAAGAAATAGTTTATGAGCTTAAACTATCCCTTAAAAGTCTCCTCTTTGGCATTAGCTAGCTTAGCGTTATTTTTTAGCTTTTGTTGCGCTGAAGATCTGCCATTTAGCGGTGAGATTAATGCTAATGATATTAACCTGCGCGCGGACGCGACAACTACCGCGACAGTATTATCCGTTTTAGATAAAGGAGAGCGGCTAGAGGTTATTTTAGAGCAGTATGAATGGTATAAGGTAAGGCTCCCTAAAAGCCTGGCTCTCTACATCAAAAAGTCTTTGGCTACCTGTATAAAATATACAGAAAGCCAGCCGGCTGCGCCAACAACCTTAAGCATTAAACAATGTGTGAGCGCCAAGGTCTTAGGAGAGCGGGTTAATATCCGCTCGAAACCCTCGGAGTCAGCCCCTATTGTCGGCGTAGCCGATAGAAATGAAATAGTAAATGTGATTTCTGAATTAGGGGATTGGTATAAAATTGAGCCCATTCAAAACAGTTTTGGTTGGGTCCATAAAAGGTTTATTAATAAAGCTTCGGTTTTAACTAGCGCTCAAACTCTTAAGCCCGCTCAGGATGAAGAGAGTAATATTCTCCTTGTGGGTACAGTTAAGCCTTATGGAGTGGTATTTATGCGGTCGGCCACCCACAAGCTTCTAACCGCGGATAATCAAATATTCTTGCTTAAAGGTAACCGCTCTACCCTGAACGCCCTGAACCACCAAAAGGTCAAGGTTATCGGTAAAATGATCAGTGCGACTGGCGCCAAATATCCCATAATAGAAGTTAAGATAATCGAGGTTGTAAGTTGAGCCTAAATTCAGGCGTGCTTTTATCTTTTGCTATATCGTTTGGCCTTTTGATTATTGCTATGAGTGTTCATGAGTTCGCTCATGGCTGGATAGCCTATAAATTGGGAGATCCTACCGCCAAATATTCCGGGAGATTGACTCTTAACCCGCTGGCCCACGTAGATATTTTCTGGACCTTTCTTTTACCTCTCTTTCTTTTTATCACTTCCGGCGGCAGGTTTGTCTTTGGCGCGGCCAAACCGATTCCGGTAAATTATTGGGCATTAAAAAACCCCAAAAGGGATATGGTTTTAATCGGGGCAGGAGGCCCGTTAGCCAACTTTGCTTTCGCTTGTCTATTGGCTCTCCTTATAAAAGTTATGCCTTTGCCGCAATTGGCGGTGGCTTTAATTATAAACCTGATTGCTATAAATGTTGTCTTGGGGGTTTTTAACCTTATACCCATACCGCCCTTGGATGGCTCCCGCATATTGGCAGGCCTGCTTCCTGAGCCTTTGGCTTCCAGTTACGCCGCTATTGAACCGTATTCTTTTATTATATTGCTGGCCCTTATCTGGATGGGGGCTTTGAACTGGCTGGTTTGGCCGGGGGTAGAGTTTATATTAAGGCTTTTGGGGGTTTAAAGATGCATACCATTAGAGTAAAATTGGATAAACGTTCTTACGATATAGTTATCGGTACGGATATAATCCCTTTACTGGGTAAGTATATTAAAAAACTGGATATCGGAAACTCCGCTTACATAATCACCAATACTTATGTTAAAGAAAGATGTTCCCGCGGCCTGATCAGGGAATTAAAAAAATCCGGCCTAAATTTTAAGATAAAAGTTATCCCGGACACTGAAAAAAGCAAATCCATTCCTGTTTTAACCGCGGTAATCAATGACCTGGCAAAATTTGACCTGAAGAAGCGCGTATTTATTATTGCCTTAGGAGGGGGAGTCGTCGGCGATTTAAGCGGTTTAGTCGCCTCAATTTATAAGCGGGGTATTCCTTACATACAGATACCTACTACTTTACTTGCTCAGGTGGATTCGGCGATCGGAGGAAAGACCGCGGTGGATTTAAAGGAAGGCAAGAACTTGATCGGAGCGATTTATCAGCCGCGCCTGGTCCTTAGCGATTGTTGTCTGCTTAAGAGCCTGGATATCCGGCAGTTGCGCGCGGGGCTGGCCGAAGTAATCAAATACGGCATAATAAAGGACAGTCGGTTATTTACCTATTTAGAGAGAGAATACCGGAATATCCTTAAGCTTAAAGTTTTAGCCTTAGAGCATATAGTTAGGTCTTCTAGTTTGATTAAGGCGGATATTGTCGGCAGAGATGAAAGAGAAGCCAAAGGTATACGCACGGCCTTAAATTTCGGGCATACCCTGGCTCATGCCATTGAAGCTGCTTTTAGTTTTAAGAAGTATAACCATGGCGAAGCGGTGGCCCTGGGGATGCTTATCGCTTTAGACATAAGCCAAAGCCTTAAACTTATAAACTCTAGCTTAAATAAAAGGGTAGAGTCTTTAATAAAAAAAGCCGGCCTACCGACAAAAATTGAGAGTATCCGCTTAAATGAGCTGATGCAGGCTTTTTATAGGGATAAGAAATTTAGCGGAGCGAAAAACAGGCTGGTTTTAATTACTGGATTAGGAAAAGTAAAAATTGTAGAAAACGTGCCTTTAGAAATAATCGAAAAGGCGCTTAAAAATAGGATTAAGTAGCCGATTGTTCTAAGAAGGACTGGATAGTTTTAGAGTTTTTCCTTCAAATTCCAACACCACGCCGTCTATCGTAATTTCTTTTACTTTAGCATGGCTGATTTCATCTCCCAGGCGCATAATTTTATTATTAATTAAGGCATAGCCATCGCCCTGCTCAAAGAAGACGCCATTTAAAACCAGTGTCGGTTCAGGAACCGGGCTGGGGAGGCTTACGCCGCTGGCTGCGGCCGCCGCTGGCGCTTCCGTATTTATAACCGGGGCTACGGGTTCCGGCTTAATGGAAGTAGGCAGAGGTGGGCTAACGATATTCTTGGGATGAGCAAAGAAATTATACGCGAAATTACCTAATATCAATCCCAGACAGACTACAGCTATATAGATAAGAATAAACTTCATTCTTATTTTTGGATGAACTGGCCTAGATGTTTGGGGTGGGGGGGAAGTTTTAGCGGTAGTAGTTTCTTTGTTGAAATTTTTTTGCACTTTCATTAAGGCGTCATAAATTATGCTCACAGGCGTCCCTCCGCGACATAGCTGTTTAGTTCCTCAAGGCATCTATTGATAATATCCCGGCCTATTTTTTTTGTTTCAGCGCTAAAACCCGCGAGCAGTGCCCGGTCGCAGATCATATTGATTAAGCGCGGCGTGCCGCTAGAAAAATCCGCAATAGCCATAATAGCATCATCGCTAAACTCAATTCCGCTGGTTAATCCGGCGACATTAAGGCGGTGTTGAATATAATCCCTGATCTCAAAGCGTTCTAACGGAAGGATATGGTAACGCACCATTATCCTTTGCCTTAACTGGCGTAGTTCATAGAGATTTAGCCGGGTGTTTAACTCCGGCTGGCCTACCAATATTACCTGGAGTAATTTTTCTTTTTCTGTCTCAAGATTGGAAAGCAGGCGCACCTGCTCAAGGACCGCGGGTTTTAAATTCTGAGCCTCATCGATTATCAGGACTACATTATTCCCGTAGCCGGATTCATTAAGCAGGAAGGTGTTCAATTCTCTGACCAGGCCTAAGCGGTTTTTATTGTTCGCGCGTATCCCAAAGTCCCGGACTATGGCTTCCAGCAACTGTATTTCCGAGAAGTGGGGGTTAAGGATGAGGGCGGTGCGGACATTTTTTTCCAGCTGGTTAATAAAAAATCTACAGATGGTGGTTTTGCCGGTCCCGATTTCGCCGGTCAGAACAATAATCCCTTTGCGTTGACTGACTCCGTAATGCAGGTGGGCCAGCGCTTCTTTATGTTTTGCGCTTAAAAAAAAGAAATCCGGATCCGATGTAACATTAAATGGCCGCTCTTTTAGTCCGTAAAAGTTACAATACATTTAGTCCTCTTTCAAATTCATTATAACAAAAATTAGTTTATTGTAAAGAGCGTATGCTGGGCTCTAATAGGAGCTTGCCGTTAGCATTTTAAGAGGGTGATTGACATATGCGTGAATATGTGCTATATTTTCCTAAATGGAAGTAAAGCCACGGCTTCCTCTTATTTGGAAAGAAGGAAAACTTGTTTACCAATCAAGAGGTCAAAAGGCGTGCTCCCAGAATAGACCTGCGGGCGCAAATACGCTATCAGGTAAGAGGCCTCCCATCGGAATTTGACAATGTTGTTTCTAATAATATAAGCGCCAGCGGAGTAGCTTTTAATACGAATAAGTTCCTGGCCCCCCAAACCCCTCTGATGCTGGAAATTGACGTTTTATCCAGGGTACTGCATCCGATCGGAAGGGTGGCCTGGTGTCAGCCGCTGCCGCATTGCGAAAGAAATAAGTTAGGCGTTGAATTCCTGGAGATTGATCCGCTGGAGAGGAATTATCTGGAAGATTACATCAAGATGCAAACAACCAGGTTTTAAAGAAAGAAAGGAAACTAAAAGAAGATGGTCACTGAACAAGCTAAAACAGCTGCTCCTGTGGCAGCCGAAGCCAAGCCCAAGGAAGAGAAGCAGACAAATTGCTTAAGCTGTAACAAGCCGATAAAGAAAATAAGGCGTTACTACCGCGACGGCAAGCTTTATTGCACCAAAAGATGCTGGTCAAATTTTATCAAAAAGGCTAAAACCGAAGAAAAATGACCAAGACCGCAATAGAAAGAAGAGTCCACCCGCGCCTGGATAAGAAACTCCCTTTTAAGGTCGCGGCGAACGGCTATGATTTTTCTACCAGCACGCAAAATATAAGCTGCGTAGGCGCTTATTGCCAGATAAAGAAATATATCCCTCCGTTTACCAGGGTTGCGATTAAATTAACCCTTCCGGTTAAAACAAAAGAAGATAAAAAGAACTATACTATTGACTGTCAGGGAGTGATTGTGCGGACAGAAGATAAGGAAAAAGAAGGTTTTAATATAGCTATTTTCTTTAACCGGATAAATAATTCCCAGCGTAAGGTAATAACCGAATACATAAATCAATTTCTTCCCGTAAGCTCCTCTTTAAAAACCCCTGCAAGCAAGAGATGGGGAAAATAACTCCTCATAATCCGGTTAAGCTGGTCGTTGGTTTTATCTTTAAGGATCTACAGGCATTTAATCAAGCGAAATTACTCCTTGTCCGGCGTTTTGGCAAAATTGATTTTGTAAGCCCAGAGCTCCCGTTTAACCGGACAGATTATTACAGGGAAGAATTCGGGGATGGCCTATCCAGGATATTTTTAAGCTTCCGTAAACTCATCCGCCTTGAGCAAATCGCGGGAATAAAGATCCTCACCAATAATATTGAAAGAAAACTATCTTCCCAAAATAAGCGCCGGGTCAATATTGACCCGGGATACCTGGATTTAGCCAAACTTGTTTTAGCTTCAACTAAGGATTACGTGCACCGCATATATCTGGATAAAGGAATATACGCGGAGACTACTTTGTTTTACCAGGGTAAAAGCTTTCAAAGTTGGCAGTGGACCTACCCTGATTTTCGGACCAGTGAGTACATAGATATTTTCAATCAGATCAGAGAAATGTATGCCGAACAAACAAAAAAGCGTTAGACCGGTTTATTTAGAGTCTTTTCAAAACGGCAAACTTGATGCGGCTATTAAGAAGCTGGAAGAGATGCTTAAGGCTTGCGTTATTTGCCCGCGTAAATGTAAAGTCAACCGGCTCAAGGGTGAACGGGGTTTTTGTAAAACCGGATGCAAGCCCAAGGTTTATAGCTATATGGCACACAGAGGAGAGGAGCCAGCCATTTCAGGAGTGAAAGGTTCAGGCACGATCTTCTTTTCAAATTGCAATATGGGATGTGTTTACTGCCAGAATTATGAATTCAGCCAGATGGGCAGGGGAAGAGAAGTTGAGTTTCAGGATTTAGCCGGTTATATGCTGGAATTACAGTCTCGGGAGTGCCATAACATCAATTTAGTCACTCCTACGCATGTATTGCCGCAGATCCTTAAAAGTTTAAAAATAGCTATTACTTTGGGGCTAAACATCCCGCTGGTTTATAATACCAGCGGTTATGAATTGCCTGAAATCATCCAGTTACTCGACGGTATTATAGATATATATTTACCGGATATGCGTTATGCCGATGAGCCTTACGCGGTTAAGTTTTCTCTAGCCGAGGGTTATCCGGAATATAACCGTCAGGCCTTAAAGGAGATGTTCAGGCAGGTGGGAAACGCTCAACTGGATGAAAACGGAATAATGGAACGCGGGATAATCATCAGGCACCTGGTTTTGCCTAATAATATTTCCGGGACAGAAAAAATTATGCAGTTTATTGCTCAAGAGCTATCTACGGATACTTACATAAGCCTGATGAGCCAGTATCTGCCGTATCATAGGGCCCAAGAGTTTAAAGAAATCAGCCGGCGGCTGAAACTTAAGGAATATACACAGGCTAAAGAGATTATGGATAAGTATAATTTACACAACGGCTGGGTCCAGGAATCATTGGCCTCAGAAAGGTTTGCCGGAGTAAATATAAAGTCAGTATTAAAAGATGGATAAAGAGAAGGCCAAAAGCGTATTTCTAAAAATAAAAGATTTCTTATACGAGAAGCTTTTTAAGATTAACGATACACCTCAAAGGATAGCTTTTGGCTTTGGCTTAGGTGTTTTTGCCGGTATTTTACCCGGGACAGGGCCATTGGCAGCTTTGTTTCTGGCATTTGTATTCAGGGCCAACCGCGCCAGCGCCTTAGCCTCAAGCCTTCTTACCAATACCTGGCTAAGTTTGGTAACTTTTCTCTTGGCAATTAAAACCGGTTCTGCTATATTTAATGTAAGTTGGCCAAGCCTAAAGTCTGATTGGGCTCTGGTTATAAGCAATTGGCATTGGCAAAACTTCTTTAGCGGCTCAATTTTAAAGATAGCCCTACCGGTTGTAACCGGGTATTTGGTTATTTCTTTATTGCTGGCGGCAATTTCTTATATTGTTTTATTGTTCATACTTAAAAATAGCCTGTCTATAAACAGGCGGAGAGGAAATAATGACTATTAAAGAGCTTATTCTAAAAGAAAGACGTAATTTCAATATGACAATATCTCTTATCGGAATTATCCCCTTTCTGGTTTTTGTCTATTTATTAGCGACCAAGATTTCTTCTTTTAAGGTTTTTGTGGGAGAAATAGGTTACGTTATGTTCTTTACGGTAGTAGTTTTTATCTTAGGCATAGTTGTGGGCAGGAAGATGCTCATGTCTTTGATCACCGAATTAATTGAAAAGAACAGGCTGGCCGCCATAACCGAGACCACCCTGGCTTTAGGGGATGAGATAAGCAATCCGCTATTGGTTATAAGAGGCAACTTTCAGTTGATTGAGGATGAAGCCAAGAAACTGGAACTTCCGCAGGAGATGCGGGATAGGTTGACTGCCATTAAGGGTAATTTTGAGCGTATCAGCGAAGTCACCGATAAGTTAAGTAATCTTTCCAAGCCGGTCACTAAAACAATATTCGGGAACACCCGGATAATAGATTTAGATAAATCTAGATAAGGTTTTTTAATCCAGGAGAAATAAATGCCCATAATGCAAAGGTTGTTATTAGAAGTCCCTTTTTTTGTTTTAGGTTTTCTGGTGGTAGGAGGGGCTGTGCTTTTGACCGTGGTTGGGGTGTTAATTACGCGCCGTCTGATTCCCCACCATAAATTAAAATTACATCATGATGTCGCGGATCCGCTTCTTGGGGTAATGGGCGCGATTTATTCGGTGCTTTTGGCGTTTGTTGTAGTTACTGTCTGGGTGAGTTTTGATAAATCCAATTCTAACGTGCAGCAGGAAGCAAATTCGCTGGCCGATATTTACCGGGATGCTGAAGGCCTCTCTCCTGATTTTAGGGCCAAGGTAAGCGTTTTGTTACAGGAATATAGGGATGCGGTGATTAAATATGAATGGAAAACTATGTCCAGGGGCCAGATGAGCCCGGAAGTAGAGAAATTAATGAAACAAGTCTGGAAATTATATACGACTTACGCGCCCAAAAACGCGACCGAGCAATCATTCTTTGATGAATCAGTGCGTAAGTTAAATTCCTTTAGGGAGTTTAGGAGGTTGCGCTTGATGGATTCCAGGAGCGGAATGCAGCCTTTATTGTGGTTTGTTTTAGTAGCAGGGGCTGTAGCTACTATTTCTTTTACATTCTTGTTTGGGGTGGAGAATCTTAAGGCCCAAATCATCATGGGGGTTTTGCTTTCGGCAACCATAGCCTTAATTTTATTCGCTATTATGTCAATGGATTATCCTTTTACAGGTTCTGTTGCAGTCTCCCCTGGGCCATTTCAAGAGATAATATTGGATTAATCAACATAAATGCACGCCTTAACCTTAGTAATAGTCAGCCTGCTGGTATTTGCCCTGGCCTACCGCTTTTACGCCAAGTTTATCATAACTAAGATTCTTGTCCTTAACGATAAACGTCCTACACCCGGCCATACCTATAAGGATGGCCGGGATTATCATCCTACCAATAAATTTGTGCTTTTTGGGCACCACTTTGCCGCGATTTCCGGAGCCGGGCCTTTAGTCGGGCCGGTCTTAGCCGCGCAGTTTGGATATCTGCCCGGTTTTTTATGGATTCTTATCGGAGCGGTTTTAGGCGGCGCTGTGCACGACACAGTCATACTTTTTGCTTCGGTAAGGACAAAAGGGCTTTCGCTTACCCGTCTTGCGCGTAAGAATATCGGTAAAACAGCCGGGCTAGCCACTGGTATTGCTGTTCTTTTTATTATTATTACCGCTTTAGCCGGGTTGGCCCTAGTCGTGGTTAACGCGCTTAGCGAGAGTTCCTGGGCGACATTTACTATCGCTATTACAATTCCGGCAGCTTTAATTGTCGCTTTATATATGTATAAACTGCGGCCGGGTAAAATATTTGAAGCATCTTTAATCGGAGTTCTTATAGTCACTGCCGGTGTAGTTTTTGGCGAACCATTTTCTAAATCCGCATTCGGCCACTATTTTTTATTTTCTAAACCCCAGCTTTCCATAATTCTTCCTATTTACGGATTTATCGCTTCGGTTCTTCCGGTATGGCTTTTATTGTGCCCGCGGGATTATATGAGTTCATATATGAAGATAGGGACTATTTTACTTTTGGTAGTGGGGATATTTGTGGTTAATCCGCGCTTAAATATGCCGGCAGTAACGAGTTTTATTCACGGAGGCGGGCCGATCATCCCAGGGAAAGTCTGGCCGTTTGTCTGTATTACCATTGCCTGCGGCGCGATCAGCGGATTTCATAGCCTGATAAGTTCCGGGACTACCCCTAAAATGATTAACAAAGAGTCAGATATCCGGATGATTGGATTTGGCGCGATGCTGGTGGAGGCAGTAGTTTCTATTATGGCTTTAATCGCGGCGACCGTGCTTTTGCCGGGTGATTATTTTGCGATTAATGTCCCAGTGGATGTCTTCCAGAAATTAGGGTTAAGTGTTACTCACCTGGCGGAAATAGAAAGGATGACCGGAGAGGCGTTGGCCGGAAGGACAGGAGGGGCGGTTTCCCTGGCAGCCGGAATGTCGGTGATTTTATCCGCTATCCCCGGGATGAAGGCGCTTATGGGTTATTGGTATCATTTCGCGATTATGTTTGAGGCGCTTTTTATCCTGACTACAGTGGATACCGGCACGCGCGTGGCCCGCTATATCCTGGAAGAACTGGTAAAATTAGGCAGTCCCAGGCAAAAAATAACTAAATCTTTATGGGGGATTATGCTTACCGCCGGGATTATCACTACTTTCTGGGGGTATATGGTGTATAATGGGGAAATCTCCACTATCTGGCCGATGTTTGGAGTGGCTAACCAGCTTTTGGCAACTCTGGCCTTACTCATCGGGACCTTATTTATCCTCAGGCATACTAAAAAGTGGAGCTATTCCCTGGTTACTTTTATTCCGGCGCTCTTTATGTTTGCTACAACAGTGGTTGCCGGCGTCTTAAGTATTACCGGTAATTATTTGCCTAAACATAATTTGCAAGGCAACTTAAATGCCGGTCTTTGCGGGGTGATGATTTCTTTGGTCGTAATCGTATTCTTGGAATCTCTCAGGAGTATCTTTCTCTTATGGCAAGCAAAGTATATTTTATCCCGGTAGGCCCGGCAGATAACATTTACGTTATCAACGCAAAGATTAAGCGGCTGCTTAAAGAAAGCTCGCTATTTGATTTTATTCAGGAAGAATATAAAGTTGCGGTCAAGATCCATTTCGGCGAAGAAGGCAATACCGGCTTTGTAAATCCCGCTCATGCGGCCGTAATCTGCGAGGCTATCGCTAGCCGGGGCGGAAAAGCGTTTTTATCAGACGCCAACACGCTTTATCGCGGCCGGCGCCTGAATTCTAAAGACCACTTGGCAGTTGCTTATGAGCACGGTTTTACCAAAGAAGCGGTAGGAGTTGAGCTTATTATCCCTGACGATAATAGCGTAGCCGATAAAATTGAGATACCGATTAACCAAGAATTTATTAAAACTGCTAAAGTCGCCCGTATTTTTATAGACGCGGATGCGCTTGTCGCAGTCAGCCATTTTAAGGGCCATATACTGACCGGCTTTGGAGGGGCAATAAAGAATATCGGTATGGGTTGTGCCACTAGAGATGGCAAGCTTGCCCAGCATTGTGATGTTTCTCCGGTTGTCCATTTAGATAAATGTATTGGCTGCGCTGAATGCGCCAGAATATGCCCGGTAAAGGCGATTCGCATTGAAAAAAAGAAGTCCGTAATAGATAAAACAAAATGTATTGGTTGCGCCAGCTGTATGGCAGTTTGTCCGACTATGGCGATGTTTATAGACTTTGCGGCAGGGGATAAGACCCAAGGTAAGATGGCTGAATATAGCTTAGCGGTGCTTAAAGATAAGAAGAACCGATCAGCTTTTATAAATTTTGCGGTTAAAATCAATAAAGAGTGCGACTGTTGGGGCGCGGATAACCCGCGGATAGCGCCGGATGTCGGAATACTTGCTGCACTTGACCCGGTAAGCATTGATAAGGCCAGTTTAGATTTAGTGAATAAGGCCAGCGGCAAAGATATCTTTAAAGCTACGCATCCTGACCAGGACGGAATTAAGCAACTGGAATACGCTCAAAGTATCGGCTTAGGCAACCTGGATTACGAACTGATAGAGTGTAAGGCTTAAGGAGAAATAGATATGGCAAATTTTTCATTTGATATTGTTTCGGAAGTTGATTTACAGGAAGTGGATAACGCGGTAAATCAAGCGTGTAAGGAACTGGCTCAACGCTATGATTTTAAAGATAGCAAAGCTTCTATTGTCTTTGAGCGTAAAGAAGAAAAGATTACTTTAGTCGCGGATGATGAATTTAAGCTGCGCGCCCTTACCGATATGCTGGCTACGCGGCTGGCTAAAAGAGGAGTTTCTCTTAAGTCCCTTAAATTTAATGAGCCGGAAAAGGCCTTTGAAGGTTATCTGCGCCAGACAGTTGGAATTTGTATGGGTATTGAAAAAGAAAAGGCCAAAGAATTGGCCGGTATTATAAAAGGGTTAGGTTTAAAAGTGCAGACTCAGATAGAAGGAGAGAAGATCAAGGTCAGTTCCGCTAAAAAAGATGAATTACAGGCAGTTATCGTTCACCTAAGAGGATTAGATTTTTCCATTCCGCTTAGCTTTGGTAATTATCGTTAAAAGGAGAAGTTATGCCCCGGCGTTCAGATATTAAAAAGGTATTAATTATTGGATCGGGCCCGATCATTATCGGACAAGCTTGCGAGTTTGATTATTCCGGCACGCAAGCCTGTAAGGCGCTTAGGAAAGAAGGTTATGAGATCGTCCTGGTTAATTCTAATCCGGCCACGATTATGACTGACCCGGAAATGGCGGACAGGACCTATATTGAGCCACTTACTCCGGAAAGTCTGGAAAAGATAATCGCGAAAGAAAAACCCGACGCCTTACTTCCGAATTTAGGCGGTCAGACCGGCCTGAACCTGGCTTCCAGCCTTTTTAAGTCCGGAACCTTAAAAAAATACGGAGTGGAAGTAATCGGAGTCAAAGCTGACGCGATTGAGCGCGGAGAGGACCGGGAAGTCTTTAAGCAAACTATGAAACAATTAGGGATTCCTGTTCCGCAATCAGAGATTGCTCTTTGTGTAGAAGAAGCTGAAGTCATTGCCTCAAAATTAGGCTATCCGGTAGTAATCCGGCCGGCATATACATTAGGCGGGACCGGTGGCGGGATAGTCTACAATGTTGAAGAATTAAGAGTGATTGCCCAGCGCGGGTTAAATATGAGTTTAGTGCATCAGATTTTAGTGGAAGAGGCGGTAATCGGATGGGAGGAACTTGAACTGGAGGTAGTGCGGGATAATAAAAACCAGAAGATCACTGTTTGTTTTATTGAGAACATAGACGCGATGGGTGTACATACCGGAGACAGTTTCTGCGTTGCGCCTATGCTTACTGTCCCGCAGGAGTTGCAGATTAGGATGCAGGAGTTATCCTATAAGATTGTTGACGCGATTGGAGTAGTTGGTGGAACCAATATCCAGTTTGCGCATAATAAACAAGACGGCCGTTTGGTTGTAATTGAAATCAACCCGCGCACCTCGCGTTCATCGGCATTGGCCTCAAAGGCAACCGGTTTTCCGATCGCCTCTGTTTCAACAAAACTTGCCGCAGGCCTTACGTTGGATGAAATCCCTTACTGGAGAGATGGGACCCTGGAAAAATATACCCCTAGCGGTGACTATGTGGTAATTAAATTCGCCCGTTGGGCATTTGAAAAATTCCCCAAGGCAAAAGATATTTTAGGGACCCAAATGAAAGCAGTCGGCGAAGTGATGAGTATAGGTAAAACTTTTAAGGAGGCCTTCCAGAAGTCCATACGTTCGCTGGAAATCGGCAGGTATGGCGTAGGAGGAGCAAAGAATTTTAAAGAATTATCTCTCGATGAGTTAAAACAGCGCTTGAGCATGCCATCCAGTGAGCGGATTTTTCTTATGTATGAAGCCTTGCGTAAAGGAATGGGAGTTAATGAATTGTATGCGCTGACGTATATCGGCGAGTGGTTCATAAATGAGATAAAAGAGTTGGTAGATTTTGAAGAGAAACTTTTAACCTATACCTGGAATAAATTACGCGATGCCGAATTGCTCAAAGCCAAGGAATGGGGTTTTGCGGATAAATATATGGCCAAACTTTTCAACGTAAAGGAGTCAGAGGTCCGGCTCCGCCGGATTAAACTGGGTAAAATCGCCAGGTTTGAGGCAGTCCCGGTAAGCGGGGTAGAAGATGCCAAATATTATTATTCTACTTACAGCCCGGGAAAGGACGAAGTTCCGGTATCCCGCCGTAAGAAGATTATGATTTTAGGCGGCGGGCCTAACCGTATCGGCCAGGGTATTGAATTTGATTATACCTGCGTGCACGCGGCTTTCGCGCTGCGCGACGCCGGTTTAGAGTCAATAATGGTTAATTGTAATCCGGAAACAGTCTCTACCGATTATGATACTTCCAATAAACTTTATTTTGAGCCGCTTACTATTGAAGATGTTTTAGCAATTTATGAAAAGGAAAAGCCTGATGGTGTGATTGTGCAGTTTGGCGGCCAGACTCCCTTAAACATTGCCCAGGAGTTAAAAGAATGCGGGGTAAAGATTTTAGGGACGACTCCTGAAAGTATCGCTTTTGCCGAGGACCGCGAACTCTTTAGAGAGAAAATGATGGAGTTAGATATTCCCCAACCGGAGAGCGGGACTGCTCGTTCGCTGGATGAGGCAGTTAAGATCGCTAACGCAATAGGCTATCCGTTAATGGTGCGGCCTTCTTTTGTTTTAGGCGGCAGAGGAATGGAGATTATTTACGATGAGGCTATGTTGCGTAAATGCGCGCTGGAAGCAATACAGGTGCGTCCCGAATTCCCGATGCTTATTGACCGCTTTCTGGATAACGCCCTGGAAACTGAAGTAGACGCGCTCTCGGACGGCAAAGATACATTTGTCGCCGCGATTATGGAGCATATTGAATACGCGGGGATTCATTCCGGAGATTCCGCCTGCGTGATTCCATCCCGCTCGATTAAGCCGGAACATTTAGAGACTATCCGGAAGTATACCCATAAAATCGCTACTACTTTGAAAGTCGTGGGTTTAATGAATATTCAATACGCGATTTGTAATGGTAAGGTCTATATTTTAGAGGCAAACCCGCGCGCTTCCCGGACTGTTCCGGTTGTCTCAAAAGTCACCGGGGTCCTCATCGCGCGTATCGCCACCCAATTAATGCTGGGAAAGAAATTAAAGGATTTTCCGGAATTAGATGAAAAACGCAAACTTGCCTGGTTTGGAGTAAAGGAAGCTGTCTTTCCGTTTAATATGTTTCCGGAAGTTGACCCGGTTTTAGGCCCGGAAATGAAAGCAACCGGAGAAGTAATGGGGATTGCCGATACATTTGGCCTGGCCTTTTATAAGGCCCAGGAAGCAGCCGGCTTAAAGCTTCCGCTTTCCGGAAGTGTATTGCTGACGGTGAATGATAAAGATAAAGAAGAGGTAGTGGATATTGCCCGGCGGCTTAAAAAATTAGGGTTTTCTATTTTTGCCACTGAAAACACCAGCGCGTTTCTTAAAGGCAAAGGCATAGAGAGCTCTCTTATTAAAAAGTTGCATGAGGGTAGGCCCAATATCGCCGATGCAATTAAAAATAAAGAAGTTAATTTAATTTTAAATACTCCTGTTGGCCGGGCCAGCAAGTTTGACGACAGCTATATCCGGATAATGGCTATTCAGCATAAATTGCCCTATATTACCACTATGGCCGCTGCCCGGGCCAGCGTGGAAGCGATTGAGGCAATGCAGGGGCAGGATATCGCTCTTAAATCATTGCAGGAGTACCATACGAAAATAGATAAAAGGATATAATAATAAACCAAGCAGGATAAAAAAGGAGGGAACATGGCGTATCAAGGCGGTGGCGGTGGATTCGGTGGGCCAAGAGAGATGCATAAGGCGATTTGTTCAGAATGTAAAAAAGAGTGCGAAGTACCTTTTAAACCCAGAGAAGACCGTCCGATATACTGTAAAGAATGTTATTCCAAGCGTAAGAACGAAGGACGTTAAGAAAAATTAGCATTTAGAAAGGGGAAGGGATGAAGAAATTTGCGGTAATGGCGTTAATAGGGTTGTTTCTATTTTCAGCTGTAGCTTGGCTTTACGCGCAGGAGAAAACAAATAGCGAGGTTATTGCTATAGCTACTGAAGCGGTAAAAGGGAGTAATTTTGAAGTGAAAGATGTCGATGTTATCTATGACGAAGGCGGAAAACTCTGGAATGAAAGGGCAGGCTATTTAGTAGGGGAGGACCAATCGCCAAATCACGGGATCATGCGCAAGGGCTTCCTGAAGAACTACAAGATAGTCCTTTTTGATTATAAAGAGCCGCTTCCGGATATCTGGGTATTTATTGATAAAGATACCAATGAAGTGCTGGAGGTTTACCAGGAGAAAGCTAAGGGCTAACAGATTTTTTTAAAAAAATAACTTGACAAGTAAGTCAGATAGCAGTAGAGTGTCCTCAATAATTAAAGAATGAATAAAAAGATAGTTTTTTTATTTTTTCTGCTTTTATTGATTACTCCAACTGCGTATCTTGCCGCAGCCTTACCCGATAAGGCTGTTGATGATTCATTTCAGTCAACTGATGCGAAAAAAGACGTTAATCTTGTTAATCAGCTAGGATCCCCCAAAGAAAAAGTAAAAAAAGAAGATGATCAGGAAGATTCTTGGGTTGTTCCGGAATGGGTTAAGCGTACGAATTTTACAGTCCAAGCCGGTTCTGACCAAAAACCGCAGTATTTCATAGAAACAATCCAGCCTTTGTTTGGCTCACAATTTAAAGATATAGTAATTTTTAATCAAACCCGCATATCTTCCCAAAGTGAAAGGCCAAAGTATAACATTGGCTTTGGGCTAAGGAAAATCTTCTGGGAAAGCCTGCTTTTGGGTGTTAACGGCTTTTATGATTATCAGGATTTACATAAGCATTCCCGGGGCGGCGTTGGCTTTGAGGCGTTTACCGATAGGGGCCTGGAAGCCAGGCTAAATACTTATATAGCGATTTCTGGTAGGCACCTGGTAGGCGAAGACTTTTTAAATAAGTATTATGAAAAGGTAGCTAATGGTTTTGACTGGGAGTTGGGTATGCCGCTACCATATATTCCTTCGGTAAAAGTATACGGGGGAGGCGATTGGTATAATTTTGAACATTTTAAAAATAAATATGGCTGGAAATTCCGGGCCGAATTTACTCCAATGAAATACTCCAGGCTTAATTTTGAGATGTTTAATGACACCAAAAGAGATGAAGCCGGTTATAAATTTGAAGGAGCGCTTACCTTTGCCTTTACCTCGTTTTCGCCAAGGGAAATTATGAATGATATAACCTCAGTTACAACCGCGTATCCTAAGATTAATTTAGAGGATAGGGTTTTGGATAGGGTAGTCAGAGACTTTGATATAACTCTTATAAAATCAACCGTAAGTAAAGGCACCGGATTTACGGTAGAAGGCGGAAGCTCATAAAATATGAATAAACTGTTATTAAGAAGCCTGGTTCTAATAGCGACTGTGATTTTTTTTATAACACCCGCGTTTGCGGTTAAGGAGTCAGGTACTCCGACTAAGTATGTAATCAAGCTTAAGACATTAAAACTTCTGAATGAGGATGATGCATGGGTAACTGTATATAGCGGGACTTCTCCTGGTTTGGATATAGCTTCTGTTGTCAGCGGGTCCAATCAATATGTAGGCGAATTTTTGAGCGGTTTAGAGGTCCCGGATGGAACTTATACTAGCGCCATGGTTCAGCCTGATACAACATTCATCTTAAAGGGGACTGTTGATGGACGTGGTACTGATGGTGGTTCTCATATGGGTAGTACTGAGTGGGGTTGCACTTCTATTGCAGGATTTACCCCCGTAGATTGTACGCTTACCGTTAATTCCGTACCAATACAAGGACCATATCCTTTTGATGCTGTTGTAGTTAAAGATGGAGTGGCTGATCATAAAATACGTATATATTTTACTGTGGCAGATGCTATTACAGATAATGAGGATACCGGTCTCATCTATCCCGAGACACCTGTCTGCACTGTAGTTTCCATAGCAAAATAGGAAAAATGTAGTAGATAAATAAGCCTGTCATTATTTTTTTTCTTGACAAACCACACAAATGTGTGGTATATCTATAGCTATGAAAAACAAGCCATTTTTGACTCCCAAGCAAGAGAAGGTGCTTAATTTTATTCGAAAACGAATAGGGGAGAGACTTCCTCCTACAATTAGAGAGATAGGAGAGGAGCTAGAATTTAAATCTACCGGAACGGTAAGGGATTACTTGAAGGTTTTAATACAGAAAGGTTTGGTGCGGCGCATGAATAATAAATCCCGGGCTTTGGAATTAACTGAACGCGCGAGTATCAATAAGATTCCTATAATCGGTACCATAATGGCTGGTAAGCCAAATCTGGCTTATGAAGAAATTCAAGGGTACGTGGATGTGGATAATCTCTTTTTGGGCCGTTTAGGCTTTGATGATGTTTTTGCTTTAAGGGTTAAGGGCGATAGTATGGTTGATGCCGGTATCCTGGAGGGCGATGTGGCGATTATCAAGAAACAACCTTACGCTGAAAATAACGAAATAGTGGCCGCGCTTTTGGATGGTAACGAAGTTACCTTAAAAAGGCTGGCCCGTAAAAGTAATAAATATCATTTGGAAGCGGCTAATCCAAACTACCCGCCAATTTTTGAAGAATTTAAGGTGATCGGTAAGCTTTTGACGATAATAAGAAAGTATTAAACTTAAGCGAGTAAGGGACGGTTCTATTCGTATGGCCATTTAGCATAGAACCGTCCCTGATAAGTATATGAATCAAAATAGTTTTAATCCCAAGGCCCGCTGGGATAGATTTGAGCTGCAAGCCCAAGGTTTTAATCCGGATGATCTAGCCGAACGGATTGAAGTCCTGGCTTATTTTAAGAACGCCAGGATTTTTCCTAAAAGCTTCACCTGGAATAATAAAGAATACCAGATTGAAACTATCACTTACAATTGGCAGGAGCGCTTAGGCCAGGCGTTAGTTAATTATTTCTCGGTTAGCTGCTTGGGCCAGTTATATCAGATTTCATTTAATAATTCCACCTTCCGCTGGCAGATTGATAAGCTGATTAGTTAGGGACGGTTCTCAAGCTAATCTCAAGGTGTCCCCTAAAAAGGGACACTTTTGCTTTGTGTTGAGAACCGTCCCTGAGGTTTATATGATTCTGCATATTGATATGGACGCGTTTTTTGCCTCAATTGAGCAGGCTATAAACCCGCACCTTTTGGGAAAGCCTTTAATCGTGGGTTCGCGCGCCAATAAAATGCGCACTGTGGTCTGCGCCGCTAGCTATGAAGCCAAACGTCTGGGGATTCATTCCGGGATGCCTTCAAAAGATGCCTTTAACCTATGTCCAAATCTGGAATTTGTAGCCGCGGACCAGGCTAAGTATATCTGGACTTCAGAGCAGATTTTTGAACTGCTTAAGGGCTATGGGTTCATACTGAATTATACTTCAGTTGATGAATTCCAGATGGATATTCTGGAGCATCCAGAGCCGCTTAAGCTTGCCGAAAGGATCCGGGAGCAAATATATGCAAACTTTAACATCACTGCTTCCATAGGTCTAGCCAAGAACTGGCTCTTAGCTAAGCTTGCCTCTAAAATCAATAAGCCCAATGGCCTAACCCTGATAAATGAGTCTAACTTTAAAGAGGTTTTAGCTCGTACCGCGCTAGGTAAGCTCTGCGGAATGGCGGGTAAAACCGGCCAGGCTTTCATAGCCCAAGGTTTAAAGACCTGCTGGGACCTGTATTTAAAGCTGCCGGAGTTCTTTGATGAAAATCCCGGTAAGTTTGAGGAAGCTGATGAAACTAAGGAGCAGCCTAAGTCCATAAGCCATTCCTACACTTTACCCAGCGCATCCGGAAACCCCCAGTTTATCTTGGCCTGGATCAGGCTATTGTCAGAGATGGTTGGCCAGCGCTTGCGCCAGCAAAACTTGATAGCCAGGACTGTGCATCTTTGGTTAAACAACCCCCAAGCAGGCGATTTCTTAGTCCAAAAAACCTTCTCTAGCGCCACTAATGATAGCTATGAGATATATCTAAGATCTCTTAGGGTGATGGCTAAGAGGCCTAAAAAAGGCTATAAAATCCGGGCTCTGGGAGTAACTGCCAGTGGTTTAAGCCAACAAAGCTACCTGCCTTTATTAACTGAGGAAAAACGCAGAGAGGCCTTGATCAAGGCAACGGATAGAATTAACAGCCGTTTTGGAGAGAGTTCCATTTTTCCCGCCCAGGTTATTTTAACCCGGAAATAAAAATAGGCGATTAGAGGCAAAAAATCCCGGTAAATTCCCGCATAAATCCTTTCTTGAGTGTTAAGCTTAAAAGAAGGCGGTAAGTTTAAGTAAATGAAAAAACGCTTATGCACAGGAAAATACAGGCATAGCTCAACCCTTTACCAACCAAGGCTTTAGAGTAATCTAGCCAATATGCTGAAGTTAACATAATGTACATTATAGGAAGTTGAGCATAGGGTGCGCTGAGGGGAAAAACAAGGTTTTTAAGGGTAAATCTACCTTGCTTTTAGGTGTTTTCGCCGGGTTGTTTTACGTTGGGATTAGGATCTTCTTCGCGGGAACTGAATACGTAATGGCCGCCCTGGATCTTTATGGTATTTCCGTTGATTAAGCCGCTAGCAATGCTTCTATGCGCTTTCTTGAGTATCCGGCTAAAGGTTTGCTGGGATATATGCATGGATTTGGCTGCTTCTTTCTGCGGTAATCCCATATAGTCGTTTAGCCGCATAGCCTCAAACTCATCCATACTCAGATCTACCTCATTTGGCCTACCAGGCTTACCCCTTGGGCTAAACTGGCTTATCTTAGGGTCAAGATGCACTATCCTGTATTTTTTGGGCCTGCCTCGAGTCTGCATTTACTTAGACTTACCGGGTTTTAACGCCGTATTTATTATGGGTACTTACCCGAAAATAGTTCATTTTTAAGGCCTGCTTAAGCCTGGGGACGGTTCTATTAAAATAGCCATACGAATAGAACCGTCCCCATCTAACTTCAAACTTCGTTTTCCTTGACTAATTTACGGTAGTATTCAACGCATTTATGGCAGGTTTTCTTTTTCTCATGCCATTCAGGATGGTCGCGTCGGATTAGATCCAACAGATACTCCTCAGCTTTTATATGGGCAAGGCTGGCAAAATCATCAATGTCGCGGTCGCAAATCTGGCAGTGGTATTTCATCTTACGCAGTCGCCCCTCCAACAGCAGGTTAGCTGGTCACAGGAGTTTTTACCGGTCCCAAAGCAGGTAGAGTTACCTTCTACGCGCTGGATAGTCTTGATTAACTCTTTCTTGGAAAGCCTCCAGGTGTCTTTAATCCCCAGGACTTTCGCTTTCTTTTCCACCTCTGAAAGTCTCACCGCTCCCCTCCTTTTTTATACTTTATAGACTAAATCGTGCTGCCTAACCCGGGAATTCACCAGTAAGCCTATCTCTTGCCCTATTTTAGCCAAATTCACAGGAACATGGTCAATCTGCATAGAGCTTATGGTTTGGTTAAAGTCTGTTGTGTGGCCTTTAATCTTGATTGTGTCGCCAACCGCTAGGGGCGCCTTTAATTTAATTACCGCAGCCTGCACATGCGGAAAATAATGCGTAATATTACCAATTACCTTTTCCTTGGGCCGTTTAACTTTAGCAACCGAGGTTTTTCTTTTGGATACGACTTTCTTGGCGGGTTTCTTCTTGCTCACTACTCTCTTAGCGGTTTTTTTCTTTAAAGGTTTCCTTTTGACCGCTTTTTTTACTGCTTTTTTCTTCAGCTTCTTCTTTAGCGCCATACGTACCTCCTTGCCCACACGGGCATACCCGCGCAATTCCTTATAAGCGCGGGGTACTATTTTTTGCTGCTTATTTCAATCAGGGAATCAACTGAACCGTAAGGATTGACTTCTTTCAAAGGATTAGCGGAATCTTCAATCCAGTTTCCGTCAATAACAAAGCGATAGCGGTATTTGCCGCCGTTTAAGTTTAATTTTTTGCTCCAGGTGCCGTTATTTTTAAGCATCCGGCCGGAATCTTCCAGTTTCCAGTTATTGAATTCTCCCGCGACATAGACTTCTTTTGCCTCCGGCGCGAAAACCGAGAAGATTACTTCATTAAACTTAGGCAGTTCTTTTTTGAGTATTTCATTCATCTTCTTCTCTAAAACCGCTATCGGTTTAACTGTAGCCGGCTTAGGTTCTTTTTCCAGAGTAATTATTTCCCGGGAAAGGCTGAAATAATCTTTTGCCCCGCGGCAGTATTTGTCAAAATTAAATATATGCGTGCCCTGGTTCTGGGCTTCTTTTAACCGGACATTCACATGGATGATATTGCTAAAGAGTCTCTCTTTAAAATCAGTCTTTATCTTCGCCAGCATCTTAAAGGAATGCGCTAGCCGTGAATCAAAGTTCGTTACCAGTATTCTACAACTGACTTCATGGTTTAAGCGGTCGCGGACTAAGTTGATTATACCAAGCAACTGGTCCATACCCTCCAGTGAAAATCTGCTGGCCTCAACCGGGATAATTACTTCAGTGGCCGCGCGTATGGCGTTTATAGTTAAAATACCTAAGTTCGGCGGGCAGTCTATCAGTACGTAATCGTAGCTTCCCCTAAAAGCGCTTAAGGTATCCCAGAGACGGGATTCTCTTCCGATTTCTCCGGATAATTCTTGTTCGATCGTGCTTAAAATAATGCTAGATGGTGCTATATCAAAATCCGGGCTGATATTCTGGATGATCTCATCAAGCTTGGCCTTTTGATGCGCGGTTTTAGAGAGGACATTATAAATACTTAAAGGAGCTTTTATATTTAAGCCTAATGTAGCGTGTGACTGAGGGTCAAGGTCAATCAAGAGCACTTTCCGGCCGTTAGTGGCTAAAGACGCAGCTAAATTGACCGAGGTGGTAGTTTTGCCACAGCCGCCTTTTTGGTTAGTGATCGCTATTATGCGCATGGTTTAAAATTCTCCTTTCATGTTTTAAGAAGCCGGACATTGTCTATATAAACCACGCCTTTTTTTTGCGCGGCGTTCCATTCTTCAACCGAAAAAGCCAGAGTCGTCATTTCTGACCAGTCAGTTATATTCTTAAATTCCGCTAAGTTGATTTTAAAATCCTGCCACTTAGAAGGAATAGCCCGGATGTAGACCTCAGATCTTTCTTTAAAGGCGTTGGTAAATTCGATCCTTAAAGTTATTTTATCCTTAGGGGAGATATTCCTGACTGAAAAACCCAAGGCCTTAGAATGGGCTATATTAAGGCGGTTTAGATTAAGGGTGTAGATTTCTTTTTTAGCGGGGTTAAAATTAAAATTTATTTTAGCGGGATCATTCTGTAGGACCAGGGCGGTTTCCGAATGCAAGGCCTGCTTCTTAGATGCGGAAGAAAATAAAGTGCTAGCCAGGCCGATCACCACAAATATGCTTACGATGAAAAGATTCTGAAAAAGTTTCGGGTAAGCCTTGTTGCGTTTTTTCTTCTTAGAAGAAGCGTCAAGATAAATCTTGGCTAAATGTTCGTAGATATCTTTTTTATCCATTTTAACTTGCACTATTTATAACACAAAAGGCCTTGAATGTCAAGTACTTAGAGGGCTCTGTAAATAATCCGGAGGAGCTTCTTCTATGATCGCGTAGAAGTTGTTTAAGTGCCGGCGAAAGAGCTTATCAAATGAGCCATCCGGGTCTTCTCCATACCACCAGAACCAATCGCTACCTTCGAGTATGTAAATTTGTTTCCAGGCTAGGGTTAGCTGCTTAGCGTCAAGGTCTCTATTTATTTTGTCCAGTTTTTTCCTGGCTTCTAAGAGCCAATCCCAGGCTTTAGTCTTATACGGATTAGCCATCCATTTATTAAAATTACCGTAAATCCAGGAGCCGGCGCATAAATGCCGGATTTTAGATTTTGTCTGGTGGGTCTTTAAATATTCCGATACTGTAGTTGTTTTAATAGAACTAGATTCACTTAGGCGCTGATAAAGCAGGTTTAGGAAATCCTGGCCGTCATTAGCGTAATATTCCCAGGCATTTTCTCCGTCCATGGCTATGACCACCAGAATATCTTCGTTCTTAAACGCCTTGTTTATATCATCTAGATGCCCTATAAAATCCATAACCGCGTTTTCAGCTTTCCAGGTATGGTAAGTAAATCCGATTAAATCTGAGAGGTTGCGGTCGCGAAAGACTATGTTTAATTCCCCCTCCTCCCTCTTTAACAAGTGAGGTTGATAGAGGAGCGAAGTCTCCCGTTTCTTTTTATTTAAAGATTTAAAGAGTATTGCCTCGTCGCTAACTATCCACTTTATTCCGGAATTTATTATAGGCCCAAGGATACTTTCGCTGACTGATTCTTCGGATGGCCACATACCTTGTGGCGCTATTTTAAACCTCTCCTGATAAAATGTAACACTAGAGTCAATTTGGGCCAAGGCGTCCTGAGGGTAACGAAATTCTTGTTTGGGAAGCAGGCTTTGCCGGTTGGCTTCTTTGGCGCTATTCGTGCTGTAAAGCAATGGTAAAATCGGATGATAATACGGGGTAACGCTTAATTCAATTTGTCCGCTCTCCCGAAATTTATTGTAGTTAGGGATTATATCTTTTAAAATTATTAACTGTTTATCCAGAACAATACGTTTCTCTTCTTCGCTAAAAAATCTGCCTTTGGATACAATTGCTCTTAATTCCGGGAATTTCAGGCGAAAAGATGGGTCAATCCAGGCGAGGTTAAACCAGACCTGAAGGTCTAGGTAATCATTAGCGCTGAATTCCCCTCCTTTTTGTTTCTTAAAATATAATTCATAATAACGCGGAAAAAATGAAATTACCCTGTCTTTGTTAATGGAAAAAAAGTTCTTCAGAATAAAGGTTTTTTCGTCTGGGGTTAGGTCTTTAGCGGCTTTATATGAAAGCTCAAGGTATTTGTCTTTAATGTTCCCGCAGCCATAGTCTTCAATTTGTTCCAGTAAAGACGGCACCACATTAAAAGTCTTATGGATTTTGGGGTACTTCTCTAATATCTGCACCATATCCAGGTAATCTTTGACTCCGTGCAGCCTGACCCAGGGTAGATCTGCCTTTTGAGTAAGGAGATCTTTATAATACGGCTGGTGCATGTGGAAGATAAAGGCGAGATTAAGCATAAGTTTATTAAAAAACCCTCGAGGGATTTACACCCCTCGAGGGTCGAGTGTTTCTACATAAGTTGTCTTAGAATGTAACCTTCATTGAACCGATTAACTGCTGAGCATCTTTTGCGTCATAAGGTAATGCCCGTCCGGGTCTAAAATAACCGCCGGTTAATGCAAACTGCACATCTTCGGTATAATCATAGGTTGCAGTAATATCTAAAGCATCACCAAGATGGCTTTTACCGGTATAGGCCGCGGTGGTATAATATGCGTTTGCACCATCATAGGTGAATGGGGCAGTAATTGTTGCGGTAGTGCTTTTCTTAGCAACATCATAATATCCGTAAACAGCACCTATGGTAACATCTTCAAGTGGTTTACAGCTTGCCTTTAGGTTATATGCAACCATGTTCGTAAAAGGCAGAAGTGTGTAGACGATGTTGTTAAGTTTCTGATCGTAGAACATCGGATCCCAGCCAGAATTCCTAGTATCAGTAGTATTATTCTTACTTCCGGATAGATAGGTATAGGAAGCGCCGATCATAGGAGTTGTTTTGATTTTGGCAAAGGTGTAATCTAACATTGCCTGTAAAGCCCAAGCATCGTGCCTCTTCTGGTTAGTAATAGAGCTGTCACTCCTACCAAACTGGTAAGCAGCTTCGATAGATGCGCTAAGATTTTCAATTGGTGTGCCGGAAATTAAACCGCCAATAGTATTTAATTGGTCAGCCTTTCCAACACCATTACCAACATTACCATTCTTGAATTTGTCTTTCTTGATGAAGTAATAACCTGAAATATTGGTATTTTTATTTAACGCATAGGTGGCGTTAATACCAGCCAGGTTAATAGTATTGCTGTCCATATCAGTAACAGTGGTAGTTTGTCTTACCTTAGCATAAAGTAAATCCACTACGAGCGGGTCATAGTTTAAGGTAGCCCGAATCGCGTCAAAAGCTTTTCTTTCAGTCAGATCACCAGGTATATTGGTAGATGTGTTTAATGCTTTAGCGTTACCCATAATCAAACCATTACCAAAGCGGATTTCCTGACGGCCTACAGTTAAGCTTAAAGGAGAATACAAAAATTCCTTTAAGGTAACATAAGCGAGGTCTAAATCAATCTTTGAATCTCCGTTAGCAGAGGTATCGTTCTGTCCGTTCCAGACTCTTTCATTGATTAACCTTACAGTTGCCGTAACATTATCCGTAAGATCGGCATCAACGCGTACTCTGATTTGGGACATAAGGAAACTTTCTTTCAAATATTGGCGGGTATTTGAATGAGCCTGCAGATCGAAATGATCTCTCGCCACTCCACTTACCAATATGTCTCCAGACACCTTGACATTTTGCACTTCAGCGTAGGCGGCACAAGCTATGCCAGCTACAAAGAGAAGCGCAAGTACCACAATTAAGCGTTTACTCATTTTCTTTCTCCTCCTTTTTTATGATACCTTGCTCTATTTTTATATAAAACTAGGCTTAAGGATGTATGCGCCTAGATGATATTCCGCTACACTTTGTTCTTTTTTAACACATAACCTGTTATTTGTCAAGTGTTTTTTGCTTAGATTTCTTTGGCGAGATTTGAGATTTCGGGCCAAAGGCTAAGTTGATTACGCAAGAGCTTCCCTTTACATTAATGCTGATAATACAGCTTTCTACGTCGCGGTCAAAATTCATTATGCAGTCGCCGTATTCCGTAATGTTCAGAAGCGCCCAGTTATACATCGGCATCTGCTCTTTGTAAAAATTAACTACCTGGTCTAAAGTGCCTTTGCCCTGGTATCTTAACAGCCCTACGCGCATACCGGAGCTTTCAAAGGAATAGGAATCTTTCGCCAGAATTTTAAATCCGGCAGGCACAGGTAAATCCGCAAACTTTAAAATTGACTGGGCTTGCAGGGCCGGTGTCTCGCTCTCTTTATTGGTTAATGAAGCGCACCCGGAAAGAGTAGTTAGAAGAAAAATAACAATTAGCAGTTGCTTAAAAAGTTTCATCTTACCTCCTTTTCTTGCTTAAGAAAGTGGTTACATCCGTATAAATTTTCTCTATTTCATCTTTAGTCAAACCTGCCTCTATTCCTATATTAACTAATTGCGCCGGAATAATAATATCTTCCGGAGAATGGCTGTCGTTATTCAGGATTAATTTCGCGCCGAATTGCCTGGCTTGTTTAACTACATGCGCGTTAGTCTCATAATGTCCCCGGCGGCTGGTAATCTCTAGGTACACCCCTTTTTCTTTAGCCAGCATTGTATCGCTATCATTAATTAATCCGGGATGGGCCAGTATATCAATATCAGCTAAAAGCGCCAGTTTATTGGTGTCTTTTACTACCGGCTCAACCGGAGTTTCGCCATGCGCGATAATAATTTTAGCTCCCTGCTTTCTGGCGTAATTAGCCAAAGGCTTAAACTGCTCAGGCGGCAGGTGGGTTAATTCTATTCCCGGCAGTATTTGTATGGAAGAGTTTTTCGGCCATCTGCGGCAAAATTCCACTATTGCCGCCAGAGCCGGTTTAATATTGCTGTAATCAGCGTGGTCAGTGATAGCAATCGTTTTATAACCGGCCGCCATATAGCGTACGGCTACTTCCGAAGGAAGCAGTTGGCCGTCGCTTAAAAAAGTATGCGCGTGAAGATTGTAATTATACATCATAATCTCTTGGGGACAGTCCCCATTCGGGGACAGTCCCCATTTATATGCCCCTGGCAGGAATCGAACCTGCCACACACAGTTTAGGAAACTGTTGCTCTATCCTTATGAGCTACAGGGGCAATTTGTTCTAATGGCCCCGAAACTTTACCAGCGAAAAAACAGGGTAGCCTTTTAGTTTTTCTTTGCCTTTAAGGTCAACTAACTCAATTACAAACCCGATCCCCTGAATCCTGCCTTTTAATTGATTGACCAGTCCAATCACTGCTTTTACGGTGCCGCCCGTAGCCAAAAGGTCGTCAATAATAAGGATACTTTCACCCGGCTTTATCGCGTCTGCGTGGATCTCTAAGGTGTCTGTTCCGTATTCTAATTCATAGGTAGCGGATATAGTTTTACAAGGCAGTTTCCCTTTTTTACGCACCGGGATAAATCCCGCGCCGATTTTATGGGCAATGGCTGCGCCAAAAATGAATCCCCGCGCTTCCACCCCGACCACCTTATCGATTTTCTTACCTTTATATTTATTACATAAGAGGTTTACGGCCTTTTTGAAGGCAGCTGCGTTTTGAATTAAAGAGGTGATATCGCGAAAGATTATTCCGGCTTTGGGAAAATCAACGATGTTTCTTATGGCCTTTTCTAAAAGGGGATCGTTTTTCATAGTTCTCCCTTTGTTCCTTCCACAAATTTTCTTATTTTCATCAGGGCTGTTTCTTCAATCTGGCGTATACGTTCTCTAGAAACCCCTAATTTCCTGGCTACTTCCGCCAGGGTATGCGGTTTTTTGTCAGCCAGGCCAAAGCGCATATCCAGGATTTCCCTCTCCCGGTCATTCATAATCTCCAGGAGGTTTTCTACCCGTTCTTTATCCAACAAGTGTTCAATTTCGCTGTCCGGCTGTAAAGAAGTTGTATCTTCGATTAAATCCGAGACCTTGCCTTCGCTATCTTCACCGATTGGCGCTTCCAGCGATGAAGTGGAAGTGGACATCCAAAAGTTTATCTGGGTTACTTTATCTTGGGGTATCTTTAACTTTTTGGCGATTTCGTCGTCGGAAGGTATGCGTTTTGATTTTTGGCTCAACCGTTCTTTAGTCTTGCGCCACTTGGTGATCATATCATTCATATAGACAGGCACCCGGATCATCTTACCCTGCTCGGAGAGCGAGCGGGTGATCCCCTGCTTGATCCACCAGGCAGCGTAAGTTGAGAAGCGGAATCCCTTACGCGGGTCAAATTTTTCCACGGCTTTCATTAACCCTAAATTTCCTTCTTCAATCAGGTCCAGGAAGGGTGTGCCTAAGCGCATATATCTTTTAGCGATGTTGATTACCAGGCGCAGGTTAGCCTGGATCATTTGCTTACGCGCCTGCTCATCGCCTCGTTTAATTTTTTTGCTTAAAGAAATTTCTTCGCTGGCTGTCAGCAAGGGAATATCGCGGATTTCTTTAAGGTATGTTCTTAACGCTTCCATGGTTTCAGTCAGGGACGGTTCTCAAGCCAATCTTAAAGCGTCCCCTATTTGGGGACACTTTTGCTTTGAGTTGAGAACCGTCCCTGTAGCCTAAGTTATTTCCTTTTTTTATCCCTCAATACTGCCTGGGCTGCTGCCAGTTTAGCGATTGGAACGCGAAACGGCGAACAGCTGACATAATCCATCCCTACCCGGTGGCAGAATTCAACTGACTTTGGTTCGCCGCCATGTTCACCGCAGATACCTACTTCCAGGTTCTTGCGGGTCTTTCTTCCTCTTTCAATGGCAATCTCAATCAGTTGGCCGATTCCTTCCTGGTCAATGCTCTGGAAGGGGTCTTCCGCTAGGATACCTTTTTTAATGTACTCCGGCACAAAGCCTCCGATATCATCACGTGAAAATCCAAAACCCATCTGGGTCAGATCATTGGTCCCGAATGAAAAGAATTGGGCCACTGTGGCTATTTTATCTGCGACTAGTGCTGCGCGCGGGATTTCAATCATCGTCCCAAACATATGCTTGATTGTTTTGATATTGTAAATTTTGAGAGTTTGAGCGTAAACCGTCTTGGCTATCGCTAGTTGATCGTCAAGTTCTTTCACATCGCAGACAACCGGGATCATAATTTCCGGATAAGGTTTTTTACCTTCTTGGAGCAATTCAGCCGCAGCTTCAAATATAGCGCGTATCTGCATGGCGCTGATTTCAGGATAAGTTATCCCTAGACGCACACCGCGGTGTCCCATCATCGGATTAGATTCATGCAGGTTGTCAGCGCGCTTAGAGAGTTCTTCCATATTGATATTTAACTCCTGGGCCAGCTCTTCTAACTTTGCCTGCTCACGAGGTACAAATTCATGCAGCGGCGGGTCAAGTAAGCGGATGACCACAGGAAAGCCGTCCATTGCTGCCAGTGTCCCTTTAATGTCTTTCTTGACATATGGGAACAGCTCTTCGGTCGCTTTTTTCCTTTCCTCCGTTGTTTTTGAGATGATCATTTTACGCAGGATAAATAACGGCTCATCTGCGCCTTTACCATAGAACATATGCTCGGTCCGGAATAACCCTATTCCCTCTGCTCCGAATTGGCGGGCTTTAGCCGCGTCCTCCGGGGTTTCGGCGTTGGTGCGGATACCCAGTTTTTTAATGCTGCCGCAGATTTTTAAGAAATCCATCAGCATGGTATTTTCTTCGGAGGCATCCATCATCGGAAGCTTGCCTTCGTAGACCGCGCCTTTGGTTCCGTTTAAGGTGATCCAGTCGCCTTCTTTTAAGGTTTTTCCACCCGCGGTGATTGTTTTGCTTGCTAAATCAACATGTAACGCGCTACAACCTACGATACAGCATTTGCCCCATCCACGGGCAACTAAGGCCGCATGCGAAGTCATTCCGCCGCGGGCAGTAAGGATTGCTTCTGCCGCGCGCATACCTTCAACATCTTCCGGATTTGTCTCTTCACGTAAAAGTATTACTTTTTTGCCCTGGAGTTTCCATTCTACCGCGTCGCGGGTTGTAAAAACAATCTGTCCGCAGGCGCCACCCGGTCCGGCGGGTAGACCTTTAACCAATGGTTTACTCACCGCTTCTACCTTAGGGTCAATAATCGGATGCAACAGTTCATCTAATTGGCTGGGTGTTACGCGCATAACCGCTTCTTCTTTTTTAATCAATTTTTCTTTGATCATATCCATACACATGCGCACTGCTGCCGGGCCGTTACGTTTTCCCACGCGGCACTGCAGCATAAAGAGCCGGCCTTTTTCAATGGTGAACTCAATATCCTGCATATCGCGGTAATGTTTCTCCAGGCGTTCCTGAATGGCAAAAAGCTCTTTGTAAATTTTAGGCATACCAATTTCTAGCGTTAGTAAATCTTGGTTATGCGCGGATTGGGAAAAGGTATTGATCGGCGCAGGGGTCCGGATGCCGGCAACTACGTCTTCGCCCTGGGCATTGATTAAATACTCGCCGTAGAAATGCGGGTCGCCGTTTCCGGGATTGCGGGTAAAGGCTACGCCGGTAGCGGAATCATTCCCCATATTTCCAAAAACCATGGTCTGCACGTTTACCGCGGTTCCCCACTCATCCGGGATTCCTTCAATGCGGCGATAGCTTATTGCGCGCTTGCCGTTCCAGGAAGCAAATACCGCGCCTATTCCGCCCCACAGCTGCTGCATCGGCTCATCCGGGAATTCTTTGCCTAAAACTTCTTTAATTTTTATTTTATATTTCGCGCAGATATCTTTCAGGTCGGAAAGAGTTAAATCCGTATCCGCCTTGGAGCCTCTTTTTTGTTTAACCTCGTCCATAATCCGCTCAAGTTGTTTACGGATACCCATATCATCTTTTGGCTCTATACCGGCTGCTTTCTCCATGACTACGTCGGAGTACATCGTAATCAGCCGGCGGTAGGCATCGTAAACAAAACGCTCATTACCGCCTGCTTGTTTGATTAAGCCGGGAATTGTTTTTTCAGTCAACCCTACGTTTAAAACAGTCTCCATCATTCCGGGCATGGACTTGCGGGCGCCGCTTCTAACCGAAACCAGTAACGGATTTACCGGGTCGCCGAATTTCCTGCCCATAAGTTTCTCGACGCTGGAAAGTGCCTTTTCTACCTGGGCTTTCAGCTCTTTAGGATAAGACTTTTTATGTGCGTAATAATAGGTGCAGACTTCCGTGGTAAGAGTAAATCCGGGAGGAACAGGAAGCTTTAAATTTTTATGGCCGGCCATTTCCGCGAGATTCGCGCCTTTGCCGCCCAGAAGATTTTTCATGCTTTCGTTGCCGTCCGCTTTGCCGCCGCCGAAGGAGTAAACGTATTTTTTGCTACTCATTTCCTTTAAAACCCTGCCTTTCTTTAGCCAAGTTTGTTGGACAAGTACTCTTTTAGTTTATCTATCGAAATTCTCTCCTGTAACATTGTGTCGCGTTCACGCACAGTCACCTGTTTGTCCTCCAGGCTCTGCACATCAACCGTAACACAATAAAGCGTGCCTACTTCATCCTGTCTTCGGTAAAGTTTCCCGATTGCGCCCGTATCGTCATATACCGTGATTATTGTCTTCTTTAAATCCTGAGCGATTTTTTTAGCTAGCTCCACAATCTCGGGCCTGTTTCTTAAGAGCGGCAGCACTGCCACTTTGGTGGGAGCCAGGTCCTTATGGAGCTTTAAGACTACGCGTGTATCATCTCTGACCTTTTCTTCATTGTAAGCGTCAACTAGAAATGCCAATACTGCCCGGTCCACTCCTCCCGAAGGTTCGATTATATAAGGATAAAACCTTTCTTTGGTTGAGTCATCAAAATACTGCAGGTCCCTGCCGCTGTATTGCGAATGCTGCTTTAAATCAAAATCCGTACGGTTGGCAATACCCTCTAATTCGCTCCAGCCAAAAGGAAAATTATATTCTATATCTGTGCAAGCTCGCGCATAATGCGCCAGCTCGTCTTTACCATGCTTCCGCTTTCTTAAAGATTCTTTTTTTAGGCCTAAGTTAAGATACCAGTTAAAGCGATTAGCAATCCAATCTTCCAGCGCGTTATCCGCGTCCAGCGGCTTTACAAAATATTCAATCTCCATCTGTTCAAATTCACGGGTGCGGAAGGTAAAATTACCGGGAGTGATTTCATTGCGGAAGGCCTTTCCGATTTGGGCCAGGCCAAACGGAAGCTTAGGGTGGCGGGAGTCCAGAATATTTAAGAAATTTACCAACATCCCCTGCGCGGTTTCCGGGCGCATATATATTTCATTACCGCTCTCTTCTACCGGTCCCTGATAGGTTTTAAACATCAGGTTAAAAGGACGGGCTTCAGTCAGCGCTCCCCCGCATTCCGGGCATTTGTTTTTATCTTTAAGGTCCGCGCTTTTAAAACGTTTTTTACAGGATTTGCAGTCACTCTTTAAATCAAAAAAATTCTGGACATGGCCGCTGGCTTCCCAAACTTTGGGATGCATGAGTATTGCCGCATCCATTCCCAGGATATCGTAACGCTCATAGACATTGGCCTTCCACCAGGCGCGCTTAAGGTTGTTTTTAAGCTCTACACCGTAAGGCCCGTAATCCCAGGTGTTGCTTAAACCCCCGTAAATATCCGAGGATTGAAATATAAATCCTCTTCTTTTACAGAGGGAAACGACCTTCTCCATCAAGTTTTCGCTCATAAGTCCTTTATTTTTAGCATAGTTTGGAATAAAAATCAAGCATATTTAAGCTGGTGATATGCCGGATGCGATAGTAAATGCTTTATTCAGGTCCAATACCTTGCCGGTATCTTTTATATAGACTTTAAAGAAATCTCCGGATTCAGTGATTATGCTGCAGTCAAAAAAGTTAACCGGGCCGGATAAGTTATAGTTAATGAAATAATTCCTCTCTTCTGATTTGAATCGGATCATCTTAGCTGTCCTCTGGTCCCCTAAATCAGGAGTAAAAATGCTTTTTAGAATAACAAAAAAAGCGTCTTTGAGATTATTGATTTCTGTCTGGCGCGCGCACATAAGGCTACGCATAAACTCATAGTTGTCCTTTATCCCTACCTGCTTAACCTGGGGAAAAAGGTTTATAAAAAAACCCGCCGGCTGGTGTAATATGTAAATAACGGCCTCGGCGTTACGCGGCCTCTTCTTTTTGTAGTAAGGTTTCTTGACTAGTTCCTGGACCACTTTAAAACCTTTAGGAGCGCTGATTCTGGTTTTGGGAAATTCCAGAGGAATAAGCTCCTGGGCATAGTTTTTATCTATAGCCAAGAGTACCGGCGGCTCTTGGGGAGCCAGGCAGAGGATAGGTATTTTTGAGCAATCGCCGATACCTATCTGGATATAGGCCCGCAGGATCTGCGGGGCGGCGAATTTAATCACAAACGCGCAGGCCAAACCTAAGACGATAGCCTTCAATAGAAATTTTATAAGCGCGTTTTTCATATTTTACTTAACTCATCAGCTTTAATGGTAAAGGTGTGTTCAGGCGCGGGGAATTTTTCCTGCAAAACCTCTTCTTTAAAATCTTCTATCGCCTTAAGGATCAATGGCGAAAGATTTACGTATTTTTTGACGAACTTAGGCGTATAGCGTTCAAAGAGCCCAAGCATGTCATTGATCACTAATACTTGTCCGTCGCAATACAACCCCGCTCCGATTCCGATGGTCGGTATTTTTAATTTCTGAGTAATCATCTGCGCTATTTTATCCGGAACACATTCCAGGACTATTGAAAAACATCCCAGTTTTTCCAGTAATTGCGCCTGTTCAATAAGCCTGCGGGCGGCATTGGCATCTTTGCCCTGGACTTTAAATCCTCCCAGTTGATCCGCGGTTTGCGGAGTGAGCCCGATATGGCCCATCACCGGTATTCCGGCTTTAAGTATTTCTGCGGTTACTTGCGGGCAATCTGGAAACCACTCTAGTTTTACCGCCTGGCAATTTGCTTCGGAGATAAACCTTTGAGCATTTTTTACCGATTCTGCGGGATTAATTTGGTAGGATTCATAAGGCATATCGCCGATTACCAGCGCCTCTTTTACTGCCCGGGTCACGGCTTTGGCGTGATGTAGCATTTCGTTCATCCCGACTTTAGTCGTAGAATCCAGGCCTAAAACCACATTCGCCAGCGAATCGCCCACTAAAATCATATCCAGCCCTGCCCTATCCACTAGGCTGGCTATTGGATAGTCATAGGCAGTGAGCATTGTGATTTTACGCTTGCCTTTTAAAGCTAAAATTTCATTAATCGTCATTTTATGCATAGCACTCCCTTTTCTTAAGTCTGTATTAATTTATGAAACTGGTTAATATCAGGGCGATAGACAGCCCGATCATAGCGACTATAACGAATACGGTTATTAAATTATAAAGCCATGAGTTTACATAATTGCCCATAAGCCGTTTGTTGTTTACCAATAGCAGCATAAATATCAGGACAAAAGGAAGAAGTATACCGTTAGTTGCCTGGGATATAAGCATAATCGGGACAAGTTTGACGTTAGGAAGAAGTATTATGGCTGCTCCGATAACGATTATGGCTGTATAGAGGGTGTAGAATTGGGGGGCTTGTTTGAACCTGCGGTTTACTCCTACCTCCCAGCCCATCCCTTCGCAGACAGAATAGGCGGTGGATAAAGGAAGAATACAGGCTGAAAATATCGAAGCGTTAAGCAACCCGAAGGCAAAAAGATAAAAGCAATATTGTCCAGCCAGAGGCTTAAGAGCAAGCGCGGCGTCTTTAGCGGTTTCAATTCTTATCCCGTGCGTAAAAAGTGTATTCGCGCAGACAACTACGATAAAGATAGCGATAATATTAACCACAAAAGCGCCGATGATTACGTCTAAGCGGCTATATTTATAATTTTCTATTTTTATATCCTTTTCTACTACCGATGACTGCTGGTAAAACTGCATCCAGGGAGCTATGGTGGTTCCGATTACGCCTATAAGCATAAGCAGATAGGCTTTGTCAAAATGGACAACCGGTTTAATCGAACTATTCATTACCGTGTTCCAATTCGGTCTAGAAAGAAAACCCGAGATTATATAAGAAACATAGAATAAGCAAGCTACAAGAAAGACTTTCTCCACGGATTTATAGGTGCCTTTTACAATTAACCACCAGACGAAAAGCGCGCATAAGGGAACCAGTATATATTTGCTTATGCCGAACAATTCCGCGCTGGCCGCTATACCGGCAAATTCTGAAATCGTGTTAAAAATATTGGAGAATATTAGAACCGCCATAGCGTAAAAGGTTACCCTTACCCCGAATTCCTCGCGGATTAAGTCTGCCAGGCCTTTGCCGGTGACGACTGCCATGCGCGAGCACATCTCTTGGATTATGACCAGGGCTATGATTATGGGGATGAATGACCAGATGAGCGAATAGCCAAAGTGCGCGCCGGCAACCGAGTAAGTGGTTATACCGCCGGCATCGTTATCGACATTAGCCGTAATTATACCCGGCCCCATTACCGAAAGAAAAATGATTATTTTTTTCCAGTTATTTTTCATGATTTTTTAGAAAGTATTTTTATTTTTTTAAGCCTTCTCCAGGCAAAAGCGATTAACTGGCTTAAAATATCGTCGACAGTAATTATGCCCTGCAGTACATTATTTTCATCAACTACAGGGATAGTATAATATTTATATTTTTCCATCAAGTAGGCTACTTCCTTTACGCTGGAGTCTAAATGCACACAGTAGGTTTTAGGGAAGACCAGGTTCTGGATCGGTTCCTGCGCCGGCGCCAATATTAACCTGCGGAAATTAGTTGTACCAATCAGGTGGTTGTTTTCGTCAACAATGTAAACGTATTGCGCGGGTTCGACCTTATAGACGCGTTCTTTGATTTGTTTTAGCGCTGTTTCAACAGTCGTCTCTTTAGTAAAAACCGTGTATTCCGCGGTCATTAGACCTCCGGCAGAATCGCTGGAGTAGCCTAATAACTGGGATAATTTTTTGGCATATTTACTCTCGATAAGGCTTAAGATGTGCTCGGCTATGTCTTTAGGGAGCTTTTCCAGGAAATCCGTGGCTTCATCGGAAGGGATATTGTTCAATAACTCTCCTACCTGTTTTTGCGTTAAATCTTCGACTAGGGATTTCTGGGTCTTAAAGTCAATATTAGTAAAGACCCTGGCTTGGGTTTGTGTATCCAGCGACCTGAAAAAAGAAATCTTCTGTTTGATATTTAAATCCAGGAATATCTCTCCGAGGTCGGCAGCCGGAATAGAACTGAATTGTTTTTCCGGCGCGTTTACTTTAATGGTCATACTTGCCGGGTTAATGGAGAGCGGCTGGATATATTTCCAGGAGATAAGGTGCTCGGTTTTAAGGTAAGGCGAATCTCTGAATATTATTTTCACAAAAAAATCCACTATTTTTTCAAAACCCAGCCTGCGGATAAGCCCCCGAGTGCTGATATCAACGTGGGCAACCATAAGCGCCTGTTCCACAAAAAGCAGATGGATGTCATTAATCCGGATGACTTTATGGTTATAGGTATCCACTACCTGCTGGTCGAGTATATCCCGGCGCAGGGTAAGCTCGTCTTTGTTGTCGTGCTTTTCCGTAAAAATAACCTTATGCCTTACGATATTAAGGGTAATTTCTTGAGTGTAGATATCAATATCTTTAACCTGTTCCCAGTCAATAATCGCGTATTTACGGTTAGGGAAACCCTTACGTATAATCAGATAAGCGGACTGCGGATAGACTACGCTGGGCTTAAGAACTATGTCATATACACAGCCGACCATATTTTTATTGGTATCCAAGACCGGCTTATCTATTAATTCGGAGAAATAGACAAACATTTTATTTGCCGTCATCCTGTTAACCATTGTTTGATCTTGTTCAGTCATTTTGCCGAGTAGCTATTCCTCTTCAACGATTTTTATCTGGATATCGTTAAATTGCTTGATTAGTTCGTTCCCTTTATCTTTTCCCAGGACAAAAATTGCCGTAGCTAAGGCGTCCGCTGTTAACCCGTTATCGGCTATAACCGTTACCGAGCTAACTTTGGAGTCGGCCGGATAGCCGGTTTGAGGGTTTAGTATATGCGCGTAACGTTTTTTATTTTTAATGAAGTATTGTTCATAATCTCCGGAAGTCGCCGCGAATTTATTTTTCAGCTCTAAATACCCGCTTAAGCGATTTTCCCGGGAATTAGCTATCCCTATTCTCCAGGGTTTATTCCAACGCGTCCCTAAACAATAAACCTGCCCCCCGGCATTAATCAGGCAATTTTTAATCCCCGCCTCCCTTAACTTTTTGGCCGCGCAATCCAGGCAATAACCTTTGGCTATCGCGCCCAGGTCTATTTTCATTCCGGAAAGTTCAAATTGTATCACATTATTAGATTCCTGCAAAATAATTTTATCCGAACCGACCAGCCTTAAGGCATCTTTTATTTGAGCCTTTTTAGGTAGCTTGTATTGTTTATCCGTAAAGCCCCAGATGTCCATAAGCGGGGCTATGGTTATGTCAAAGGCGCCGCCGGATGCCTCGTAAAACTCTTTTGATTTTTTTATAATATAGAATGTTTCCGGGCTGGCCTTTAAGTGACCTGTTTTATTTAATTTCGTTATTTCGCTTTCCGGTTCATACTTGCTTAACAAATTTTCAATACGCTTGATTTCGTCAAATACTAATTTTGCCGCTCGGGGGTCGGTGGAGTTGACCTCTATAAATGTGCCCAGCATTACGCGCGCCTGGCGATAAAGTTCCCTGTTCTCGCAGCCGCTTAACAGCAGTAGGCTGAATATAAAAGCGCAAGATAGGCATAATATAGGAAAGATTTTTTTAAACATTTAGTTAAGGGCCGTTCCTGATTAAGGCTTTAGCTTATGGCTTGCTTCAATAGTTTTGACTAAATCCATAAGTATAGTGTTTATCGGGACCGGGATACCTAATTCCTGCCCCAGTCGCACGATTACCCCGTTTATGAAATCTATTTCAGTGCGTTTTTTACGCTCGATATCCTGCAGCATCGAAGAGATGTTTTCCGCCGTAGCCTCGCATACCGCCTCCACCTTAGCTAACGGATCGTCATAAATAAGTTTTATCTTTTTGCGTTTAGCTATACGCACTGCTTCGGTAACGGCCTCGCGCATAATCTTACGCGGGCCTTCAAATTCCGTTAATTTACCGTTTTTCAGCCGGGTTATGGCGGTTAAAGCGTTAATGCCGACATTAATAATTAATTTTGACCAAAGCAGGCTTTTTATATCTTTTGAAATACGCATTTCTAATCCGGCCCGGTTAAAGATCTCGCGTATGGAACGCATCTCGACCGTAATTTTCCCATCGACTCGGCCGATCACAGTTTCGCCTTTTCCGGCGTGCTTAGTTTTGCCTACGTCGAGCAAAGTTGCGCCCAGGTTAGTTACTCCGCCGATGATCCTCTCCGGCCCGATTACCTCGCTGATAATTTCAATATTACCGATGCCGTTCTGCAGGGTTAAGACCGAGGTATTTTGGCCGATTAGCGCCTTGGAATGGGTTATCGCGGCCTTGGTATCGTAAGATTTGACGCATATAATAAGCAGGTCAGCGGTCCCGATATCTTTAATATCAGAGCTGGCTTTGGGTTTAGAAGTCCACTCTCCGGATAATCCGGTCAGGTTTATTCCGGATTTGTTAATTTTTTCAGCCCGCTCTTTATTATAATCCAGGATCCAGACCTCTTCTTTAATCTTAGATAAAAAAGCCGCCAACAGGCAACCCATTGCTCCAGGGCCGACTATGACTATTTTCATAATGTCCTTTCTGCCTGCCTTAAATTATTGAGCAGGTTATATATGGGCCGCTAACTTATTTAAGACCTTTTGCGATTTAAGTTCTTTCTCCAGATGAAAATTTAAAAAAGCGTTGAGGATCACTTCCAGTTCTTTCTTGATTTGCGGGTTTAGCCCCAGATTTAAGTTGTTCTTAAAGTTATTTTTTTCAATATACAATATTGAGGCGATCGTCCCGCGGAATATGCTGCGGGCGCTCAAGTCTTTAAAATAACATTTTTCGCACAAAAGCCCACCTAAGCTTAAAGAAAACTTGGATTGGCCAAGTATCCTATTGGAGCAGGATACGCAGGAATCAAAATGCGGTTTAAAGCCGGAAAGCGCAAGTATCTTAATTTTAAAAATAGTCATCACCTTTTCCGGGCTATTGGTAGTTTCCAGTTCTTTAAGGCATTCTAGAGCCAGATTAAAGATATCTTCATTTTTATCTTCAGGTTGCATGACTGAGGCGACTAATTCCATCATCACCCCCATCAGGCCCGCCTTAAGCAGGCTGCGGCGGATATTAAAGAAGTTATCCTTTAAATCGCAGGCGCTGACCAGATGCAGGGTGGTGTTGGTTTTCTTATAAAATATAACGTCGTTATGCGAAGATACCTCTAGGGAGCTGGCGAATTTATCCGGCTCTGTGCGGATGCCTTTCAGTAAGCCGCTTAGTCTGCCAAAGTCGCGGGTATATAAATCCACAATAAGCGAGGTTTCGCGAAAGTCCATGCGCCTTAAAACGATTGCTTCGGTCTTATGAATTGACATAATTAGTTTCTTTCTTACGCATGATTTTTATCTCTTTTGGATCATGGTCGTTATAACCCAGAATATGCAGGACTCCGTGAACAGAATATAGATTTAATTCGTAGGAAAGCGTAGTTTTATAAATTTTGGCATTACGTCTGGCTGTCTGGGCGGATACGATTATATCGGCAAAAATATTTTTTGCCTTTGCATCCAGACTCCCCAGGTTAAAGGCCAGTACATCCGTAGGCTGGCTCTTTTTTAAGTATTTAGAGTTGAGCCTGGCGATTGATCTATCGTTTACAAAAGAGACAGTTATTTCACCGCGTTTAACGCCTTCGCCTTTTAAGGCCTTAAGGATTGACTTTTTTATCCTTGTCGGATAGATGGGGATCTTTTTTTGAAGATTTCTTATGGTTATTTTCAATTCTTTCGCTTTCAGGATAGTTTGTCCGGTTATGGTATATGCCGCAGAGTAACCGGATAAATACTACTGAAATCTTTTCCAGGTCTTTTAGGGTCAACTCGCATTCATCCAGCTGGCCGTCAATAAATTTGTTATTGATTACTTTATGCACCAGCTCTTCAATCTTGGCCGGCGTCGGGTCTCTTAAGGCCCTACCCGCGGCTTCTACCGAGTCGGCCAGCAGTACCACAGCGGTTTCTTTGGAATTTGGTTTGGGGCCCGGATAACGAAAACCCTCTTCTTTTACATCCTGATCCTCTTCAATAGTCTCTAGGGCTTTGCGGTAGAAATAATAAACCAGGCTGTTGCCATGGTGCTGTTGAATAAAATCTATTAATGGCGGATTAAGCCGGTATTTTTTAGCCAGCTCTATTCCTTCTTTGACATGGTTCATGATTACTAATTTACTCATACTGGGAGAAAGGTTGCCGTGTTTACTCAGTTCCCGGAATTGATTTTCGCTAAAATACTCCGGCTTCTGCAGTTTGCCGATATCATGGTAATAGGCCCCAATTCTAGCCAGTAAAGCGTTTGCTCCAATCGCCCGGCAGGCAGTCTCGGAAAGATTTCCTACTATTAAGCTATGGTGGTAAGTACCCGGAGCTTCCTGAACCAGCCGTTGTAAGAGTGGATGATGGAAATCCGCTAATTCCAGCAAACTAATATTGGTGGCGGTATTAAACAGGTATTCAAAAACAGGCAAGACTCCTAAGACGATAATACTGGAGATTATCCCGTTAAGAAAAAGAGCCAGGTAGCGCTCCGGCGGGCCGACCCATAAATGCTCAATGAGTAATAAGGTTAAGATCTGAAAGCAGGCCGTAACGATCCCGGCCCGGATAACAGTGTTACGTTTACGGGCGCCTAAAACAAGGACGCTGGATACTATCCCATTGATAAGAGAAAAGAGGATTATTTCTAAAGGGTTTACGGAGAAGGAAGCAATTGAGACGCTGGAACCCAGCGTAATCAGTAAGGATAATTCCAGATTGTTAAATAGCAGGGTTGTCAGCATCGGCACCGCGGCAAACGGGATATAATATATCGGCAGGCCCTGTTTTATTATAAAGTAACCTGCGGCGCAGAAGATCAGAAAAAGCAGTGAAAGATTAAGTAAGTTACAGTTTTTTATATTCAAACCCCTTAGTTTCAGGTAGGAATATAAAACCGCTAAGAATAGCGCTATAGCCAGGTTAATCCGGGCTATGACGCTAAAAATAACTATCAGCGCTAAAATTATGATTAGTTTATAATTAATTTTTTCGGCCAGCTTTATCATACGCCTCAATGATCCTTTGCACTAACGCGTGCCTTACCACATCCGAGCCGCTAAAGTAGATAAATTTAATTCCGTCGGTACTGCTTAGGATATCCTGCGCCTGCAGGAGCCCCAGGGGTTTTCCGTTAGGGAGATCGCTTTGCGTTATATCTCCGGTAATGACGGCTTTGGAGTCAAACCCCAGGCGGGTCAGGAACATCTTCATTTGTTCGGCGGTGCAGTTTTGCGCTTCATCCAGGACAATGAAAGCGTCGTTCAGTGTCCGGCCCCGCATATAAGCCAGGGGTGCCACTTCAATAATCCCGGTTTCCAGGTATTTTTCGATACGCTCCGCTTCCACCATATCGTAAAGCGCGTCATACAATGGCCGCAGGTACGGAGATATTTTTTCCTGCATATCGCCGGGTAGGAAGCCTAATGATTCGCCGGCTTCAATAGCCGGCCGGGTAAGGATGATCCTGCGGACCTCCTGTTTTTTTAAGGCTTCCACCGCGCAACTCATAGCCAGGTAAGTTTTTCCCGTGCCTGCCGGGCCGATACCGAAAACAATATCGTGTTTTTTTATGGCTTCCACATATTCGCGTTGCCCGGTGGTTTTAGGGCCGATTTGTTTTCCGGTTGAAGCGCGGATAATCGCGTATTCAGGGATATCCAGAGAGCCTTCTTTTTTGGTGTTTTTGAAATTAGCGATAAGACAGGCTAAGTCCAGTTTACCTGTCTCTTC